>CAJDWT010000005.1_pt1 | contig 66949 bp, 75 predicted proteins | sample 7391671 | NCBI WGS metagenome assembly CAJDWT01 (sample SAMEA7055729, study PRJEB34461) | soil metagenome | biome: terrestrial ecosystem; feature: Peninsula; material: soil | place: Antarctica | collected 2016
TGCAGGGAGTTTTGGCTGTGCCATCACGTGCCCCGTTCGGATGTCGACATCGAGCGTCACGGTTCGCACTCCCACTCGCGTTCACACTTCGCTATTCGTGAATGGCGATGGCACTAGCGGCACCTGCACCTCAGAAGACCAACGCGGCACGCATCCTCGAAAAGGGGGGAATCAAATTCGAGCTGCGCGCGTATGAGGTCGACGAGGAAGATCTCTCGGCCGAATCGGTCGCGAAGAAGGTCGGTCTCCCAGCCGAGCAAGTCTTCAAGACGCTCGTCGTTCGAGGTGATCGCCACGGCATCTGCCTCGCCGTCATTCCTGGGGACGCCGAGCTCGATCGCAAGGCGCTCGCGAAGGTGACGGGCGATCGCGACGTCGACACCGTGGCGCTCAAGGAGGTGCAACCTCTTACGGGGTACATCCGCGGCGGCGTGACAGCGCTCGGTGGCAAGAAGGACTACCCCGTGGTGCTGGACGAGACCTCGATCCTCTTCGACATCATCTCCGTCTCGGCCGGCGTGCGCGGCACGCAGATCTTCCTCTCGCCTGCGGACTACGAGCGCGCGACGAACGCGAAGCTCGGAGCGATTTCGCGACCCAAATCGAGCGGGGCGAGCTCGAAATAAGCCTCTTCGAGGCCCACGGAGATTCTCGTGAGAGCGACACCCGCGCGTCTTTTCTTCTGGGGCGATGCGCTACCCTGGCGGCATGAAGACTCGCGCGTATGCAACTCCCGGCACCAACAAGCCTCTTGCTCCCGTGACCATCGACCGCCGTGAGCCCGGTGATGCCGACGTGGCGATCGACATCCTCTACTGTGGCGTCTGCCACTCCGATGTCCACCAGGTGCGCGACGAATGGGGCGGCTCGAAGTTCCCGATGGTCCCCGGCCACGAGATCGTCGGCAAGGTCACCGCCGTGGGCTCGAAGGCCAAAAAGTTCAAGGTCGGCGACCTCGTCGGCGTCGGCTGCATGGTGGGCTCCTGCCGCACCTGCCAGCAGTGCGAGCAGCACCACGAGCAGTTCTGCGCCAAGGGCAATGCGCCGACGTACAACGGCACCGAGATGGACCGGAAGACGCCGACCTTCGGCGGCTATTCGAAGCACATCGTCGTCACCGAGCACTTCGTCTTGAAGGTGCCCGATTCGCTCGACCCCGCCGCCGCCGCTCCCCTGCTCTGCGCCGGCATCACGACCTACTCGCCGCTCCATCAATGGGGCGTCACCAAAGGGACACGCGTCGGCGTCGTCGGTCTCGGCGGCCTCGGTCACATGGGCGTGAAGATCGCGGCGGCGATGGGCGCCGAGGTCACGATGCTCTCGACCAGCGAGAAGAAGCGCGCCGACGCCGAGCGCCTCGGCGCCAAACACTTCGAGCTCACGACCGACAAGAGCATCTTCAAGAAGCTCGCCGGCAGCTTCGACGTCCTCTTGGACACGGTCTCGGCACCGCACGACTACAACGCGCAGATCGGCCTCTTGAAGCCGTTCGGCACGATGGCGATCGTCGGCGCCCCGCCGGCGCCCACGCCGCTCGCCGCATTCGCGCTCATCATGGGCAACAAGAAGATCGCCGGCTCGCTCATCGGCGGCATCCGAGAGACGCAGGAGATGCTCGAGTTCTGCGCCAAGCACAAGCTCGTCTCCGACATCGAGACGATCGCGGCCAAGGACATCGACAACGCCTACAACCGGATGCTCAAGAACGACGTCCGCTATCGCTTCGTCATCGACGTTGCCACCATCGAAGACTGACAAGACGAAGAATGAGAAGGAAGAGAAGGCGGTGCCCCCTCTCGCGGCGGCTTCGCCGACCGCGGTCTCCCCCAAATCGGTGCTCGGCCTGCTTCGCAGGCCTGCGCGCCTCAGGGGGAGACCGGAACTTTCGCGGGCATCCTTCCTGAAGCCGCGTCCTGCACGTACTAACTATACGTAGTAACTAAACTATACGTAGTAACCAGGAGAGAAGCAGCAGTGACGGAGCCCCCAAAAAAAGAGCCGGTGTGGGCTCGCCGTTTCTTTTTTTTGCGCTAACGTGCGGGCCTGAATGATCCGGCCCTCGTTCGGTTTTTTCAGTGCGCTGCTCGTCCTCTCTGGTTGTGCGACCGCTGTCATGCCCGACGGCGCGGCGGACGACGTGGTGGGCGGCAATGACGGCGGCGCCGCGACCACCGACCCGAACGGCTACGGCGATTCGGACGCCGGCAAAAGCTACGGCAGCACCGGCTCGGACGGCGGCTCGTCGTCCGCGAAGGACGGCGGCGGCACGAAGGCCGACTCCGGCTCCCCCTCGACCAGCGGCCCATGCTCGGCGACAGGCGTCCTCGCCACGTTCGACTTCGACGGCGAGCCCGGCGACCAGAGCGGGACGGCCGTGAAGACCACGGCGAGCGACCTCACCGTGGGTGAAGTGAAGCGCGCGAGCGCCCTCACCGGCGTCTCCGGCAACAACTCGATGAACTCGAGCGGCTGGTCGACCTCGAGCTCGCCCGACACGGGCAAATATTACACGTTCACGATCACGCCGAATTCGGCCTGCACGCTCGACATCACATCGATCTCGATCGACTCGAAGACGAGCGGCAGCGGCCCCGCCAAAGGCTCGCTCGCGACCAGCAAAGACGGCTTCGGCCTGAAGACGGCCTTCACGCCCGGCAGCCCCGCCTCGGTCTCGACCTCGATCTCCGGGGCGACCGGCGCGCTCGAAATTCGCATCTACGGCTACGATGCGGCGTCCGGCGCGGGCACGTTCCGCGTCCAGAGCTCGCTGACCGTCACCGGCAGCCTGCACTGACGAAGGTCGTTTTTTTCGCAACTTCGCCTTCGGGTGTGTCGATCCGCGCGGCTCTGAGTCGTCGTCCTTTCGAACGTGCGGTAAAACCGGTCCCGCCGGTCACGGCCGCCCCCCACGAAAGGTCACGAACATGCGCTTCATGGTTTTGGTCCCCGCGAACGAAGAGTCGGAAGCCGGTGTCCTCCCCTCGAAGGACCTCCTCGAGAAGATGATGGCGTTCAACCAAGAGATGGTGAAAGCGGGCGTGCTACTCGCCGGCGAAGGTCTCACTCCGTCGTCGAAGGGGGCGCGGATCACGTATGACGACGACAAGAAGAAGGTCGTCGACGGCCCGTTCACCGAGTCGAAGGAGCTCGTCGCCGGCTACTGGGTGCTCCAGACCAAATCGCTCGCCGAGGCGGTCGAGTGGATGAAGAAAGCGCCGTTCGGTGGCGGCTCGACGATCGAAATCCGTCAGATCTTCGAGGCCGAGGACTTCGCAGCGGCGGACCCGAGCGGCGAGCTCGTCCGCAAAGAACAAGAGATGCGGAAGCAGTCTCCTCGTCCGAACGGCTGACGTAATCTGTCCGGCCGAACGTGCCGGCCGACCTCCCCGCGATCATCGCTACGATTTACCGCATCGAGTCCACAAAGATCGTGGCTCGAGTGGCGCGCATCGTGGGTGATGTCGGCGTCGCCGAGGAGCTCGCGCAGGACGCGCTCGTCCTCGCGCTCGAACAATGGCCGGGCTCCGGCGTTCCGGACAACCCGGGCGCCTGGCTCATGACGTCCGCGAAAAACAAGGCGATCGACGTCGTCCGTCATCGCACGCGCGCCGGCGAGAAGCACGAAGCGCTCGGGCTCGCGCTCGACGAAGAAGGAAGTCATGCGGCCGCCCTGATCGAGGCGGCGGCGGACGACGACATCGGAGACGACATGCTCCGCCTGGTCTTCACGTGCTACCATCCCATCTTGTCGTCCGACGGGCGCGTCGCGCTCACGTTGCGTCTGCTCGGCGGCCTCACGATCGACGAGATCGCGCGTGCGTTCCTCGTGCCCGAGCCGACCATCGCGCAGCGCGTCGTCCGCGCGAAGAAGACGCTCGCCGACGAAGGGGTCGGCTACGAGGTCCCCAAGGCAGCGGCCTTGGAAGAGAGGCTCGGCTCCGTGCTCGAGGTCCTCTACTTGATCTTCAACGAGGGTTACTCCGCGACGACGGGCGACGATTGGACGCGCCCTGCGCTCTGCGAGGACGCGCAACGGCTCGCCCGCGTGCTCTCCGAGCTGATGCCGAATGCGGGTGAGGTCCACGGCCTCACCGCGCTCCTCGAGCTCCAAGCCTCGCGCCTCAAGGCACGCACCGCTCCGGACGGCAGCCCGATCCTCCTTCTCGATCAAAACCGCGCGCTCTGGGACCATATGCTGATCGGCCGCGGCCTCGTCGCGCTCGCAAAGGCCGAGGCGCTCGCGCGGCCGCTCGGACCGTACGCGCTCCAGGCCGAGATCGCCGCGTGTCACGCGCGCGCACACACGCCGGAGGAGACGAGCTGGCCGCGCATCGCTGCGTTCTATCTTCTGCTCTCACGGCTCACCGGCTCGCCGCTGGTCGAATTGAATCGTGCGGTCGCGGTCTCGATGGCGGACGGCCCGGCGGCGGGGCTTGCCATCCTCGATGTGATCGCGAGCGCGAAGGAGCTCGCTGGCTACCATCTCCTCCCGACCGTGCGCGGCGATCTCCTCGCCAAGCTCGGGCGAACGGCCGAGGCGATCGCCGAGCTCGAAAAGGCCGCCCGACTGACGCGCAACCGACGCGAGAGGACGTTGCTCGAAGAGCGGGTCCGAAGGCTCGCCAAGTCGTCCTGAGCGCGCTCCTCCCGAGGCCGAGCGGGGCTCGATGTCCGCCGCGATGCGCTCGCGCTTGTCGTATGTGGAGCGATTGCCCGCTGCATACCGAAATATGACACAAGGCTGTCATCGCTCCCGCGCGTCCATGGGACGATCGCCACGACAACTGGCAAGCGGGGAGCCGATCGACGCCGTGGAAGATCCACGAGCGCGCGTAGCGTCGACGGCGGCGTTGCGCCGGCTCTAGGGCGAGCCCGAGCACGGAATGAGGTATCGTCGCTCGAGCTCGTGACGCCCGACCCTCTTCGACATTCGTTACAGCGCGCGGCGTCGATCATGACACTCGGCGGGCTCTGCGTGTGGTCGCCCGCATGGCTCTTCGTGACGCTCCGCTACTTTCACTCGTCGTGGATCGGGCCGTTCTGGGCATATTCGATCGTGTTCCTGCCGCTCGTGGTCGGCAGCGCGCTCAGCACGGTCGCCCGCACGCGGCCAGAGCGGCGGACACCCATCGCGCTCTTTCTCGCGTCCGGGACGATCGCGTTCTTGGCGATCGGACCCGTCCTTCGCGGAGGAGGCTGACCGCGCGATGCCGCAGCGAAGCAGCAGCTCGCTCGTGCTCTGGCTGCTCGGCGGCGGGCTGATCTTCGCGTTCTGCGTCATCGCTGGGGTAGCGGTGCTCTTCCTCGGCCGCAGCGTCGACACGAGGCCGACGCACGTCCTTACCGTCACCCCGGTCACCGTCTTCTCCGACACGCCGACCGCGACGGCACCCGCGAGCGCAATCGCGACGGCGTCCGCGAGCGTAGCCGCGACGGCGACCTCGCAAGCGCCCATCTCACTGGCCGACGCGGAGAGAGAGCAGCTCGAAGGGAGCTACACGTGCTCGATGGACAACACCCCCTCGTTCACGTGCAGAGTGACCAACGGCATCCTCGAAAAGACAGGCGGCTCGCAGCGCTTCAAGGGGCCGATCACCAAGCTCTCGAACGGCAACCTCTCGTTCAGCGGCTCGTTCTTCTGCCCGTTCGGAGACTGCACCCATCCGATCGCATGCACGTTCACGCGGCTCGGCCCTGGGCATTACGCCTGCAACTTCGGCCCGAATTCTGTGCCGGGCGGCGGCCCCGGCGGCGAGCACGTGTCGCTCCTCAAGGTGCGCTGACGCGTCCGTGGAGCTCGGCCTCCCGCGTCCACTTGCGCATGGCGAGCGCTCCCAACACCACGCTGCGGAGCGCCGGCGGCAAGAGCGGCTTGCACAAGAAGCGATAGAGGTCGCCACTCTGGATGAGCGCGGACGCGGAGCTCAGGTCGGCCTCGCCGGTCAGCATGATCCGAATGGTCGACGGGCTGCGCTCCTTCACCTTCTCGAGGAACGCGAACCCGGACACGCCCGGCATGCGCGCATCGGAGACCACCACGTCGATAGCGTGCTTCTCGAACAGCTCGAGCGCCTCCTTCGCGGACTCCGCCGTGAAGACCTCGTAGGGCTCGGCGCGCAGCGTGCGTTGGGTAGCAGCCAGAATGGCAGGCTCGTCGTCGACGAACAGAACGGTGGGCATCGCGGATAGCAAGTCCTCACTCCACCACTACGGTCGTCTCGCGGGCCCACCTTAGGGCACCTTCAATTTAAGGCTCGAAAGCCCTTTCGAATCACGTCTGCAGTGCACCGGGCTCATCCAGACCATCTCCCAGTGGTGTCGTCGGTGACTGCGGGTTGAGCTCGAAGCCGAGCGTGCCGAAGAGCTCTTTGGTCTTGGCGAGGTCACGGACGGGGAGATTGACGAAGACCTTGCGGGCCGCAGCCATGTTTTGACCTTTCAGATGCGGTGCGTGACGGGGACGAGCGCGCGGAGACGACGCTCGCGGAGCCAGAGGCCGCCCCACAAGAAGATGGCGACGTAGACGGGCGAGAGGACGTGGGAAAAGAGCGGGTTGCCGAGCCGCACGTGTGTGGCGACCGCGCCGCCGAGGTACCCCGTCCAGAGGATGGCACCGAGGACCGCCGTGCGCGGAACGACGTAGAGGATCCAGCAGCTCATGCCGAGGAGCCCGATCGTCAGGACGGCGCTCTCGGAGTAGCCGCAGGCGATGGTGCCCTTCACCGCTTCGGGGCGATGGGCGACCTTCATCGCCCAGTCCATCAAGAGCGCGAGGCTCGCGAGCCCGGAGAGGGCACGCCCGGTCCAGAGCGCTCCTTTGGAATCGAAAAACGAGGGCGAGGCGGGTGCGGGGGTCGGCGCGTTCGAGGACATGGTGTGGCTCTCCATCGGAATCGTGCTCACGGCAAAGACGTACGCGAATTTAGAACGGTTCTCGTCCCACGCCAACGCGCGCCCTCCCGACGGTCACCACTGTCTCTGACAGATGCTCTGAAGCGCCGCGGGCGCAACCGGCGCGTTGTCGCACCGATGACTGTTCTCGCAGGTCGTCGTGCAATAAAACTCCCCTCCTTCGAGCCTGCAGTCGAGGACGACGCACGACGGGCCCTCGCTCGGCTCGCCGGACACTGCGCCGTTCCCGCAAGCGGTGACCAACGTGAGAAATCCTACGACCCACCACCCGTGCCCCCGCATCCCCACTTCGAAGAGCAATGTCCACGCCGAATCAATCGTCGCGGAAGCGGCTTCGATTTCGCTTCGAAGCAAGCAACCGAGTTGGCCGCTCGCCAAATCTGCTGGCGGTAGGCGGCCCTTGCCACAACCGCGGGGGACGCGAGAGGCGTGGGCCCAGCCTTCGAGCCACCGCGTCGCTTCGTCCGACGCGTCTCTCTTCGATCTCAGCCGCTCGCGGGGCCGATGTCCCAACGTGTCGCATTACGTCACCCTCCAAACGGGCAGGAAGCTCACCAGATGCCGCTTTTCCAAGGGTGGCGTGCGGGTTGCGTACCAAAAGGAGCATGAGCCCTTCGAAGGTGCGCTTCGCGGTCATCGGCCAGGGCTACTTCGCGCAAACGGCGATTTTGCCGGCGTTCCGTCAGGTCAAAAACGCACGGCTCGCTGCGCTCGTCTCGTCGGACCCGACCAAGCTCGACGCGCTCGCGAAGCGCTACCGGGTCGAAGAAACGGTGCGCTACGAAGACTACGACCTCCTCCTGAAGCGCGGCTCGATCGACGCGGTCTACATCGCGCTCCCGAACTCGCTCCATGCCGAGTACGCGTGCCGCGCCGCTCAAGCCGGCGTCCACGTGCTCTGCGAGAAGCCGATGGCAGCCAGCGTCGAGGACTGTCAACGGATGATCCAGTGCTGCGAGCGCGCGAACGTAAAGCTCATGGTTGGCTACCGGCTCCACTTCGAGGCCGCGAACCTCGAGGCGATCGAGATCGCGCGCTCCGGAGAGCTCGGCAACGTCCGCGCGTTCACCTCGACCCTCTCGATCCAGGTGACCCCCGGCAACATCCGCCTCCAAGCCGACAAGGGCGGAGGCCCGATGCTCGCGCTCGGCATTCACGCGATCAACGCCGCTCGCTCGATCTTTTGCGACGATCCTGTGGAGGTGTTCGCGTTCAATGCACGCGTACCGGGCGACACCCGATTTTCGGAGGTGAACGAGCAGGTGTCGATCCTCCTGCGCTTCCCGGGCGAGCGGCTCGCCACGCTCTTCGTGAGCTTCGGCGCGGTCGACTGCGGTAAATATGAAATCCTCGGCACCGAGGGTCGTCTCGCCGTCGACCCCGCCTACGACTTCGACTCCGCGCTCAAGCACGACCTCGTCCGCGGGACCAAGCACGAGACGCGCACGTTCTCCAAGCGCGACCAGATCGCGCCCGAGATCGGCTACTTCGCCGACTGCATCTTGAACGACGAAGAGCCCGAGCCGTCGGGTGAAGAGGGCCTCATCGACGTCCGCATCGTCGAGGCCGCCTTCGAGTCGATCCGCACGAGCCGCGCGGTAGCGCTCACGCCCGGCACGAAGAGCAAGCATCCGACCGCGGCGCCCAAGCGTCACGTGACTCCGCTCCTCGACCTCGTCGGCGCAAAATCGCCGTTCCATCGTCAGGTCCACTGAGCGCGATGCCCGAGCGCGCCGCTCCGCCGACCACGATCGCGCCCGAGCTCGCGACCCTCTCCAAGGACCCGCCGACAGGCGACGAGTGGGCGCACGAGGTGAAGCTCGACGGGTATCGCATTCTCGTTCGCATCGACGGCAGTGACGTCTCGCTCCTCACGCGCAACGGCCACGACTGGACGACGAAGATGCCCTCGCTCGCGGCCGCGGCGAAGAAGCTCAAGACGACGAACGCGATCGTCGACGGCGAGCTCGTCGCGCTCGGGCCCGATGGCCGCAGCAATTTTCAGCTCCTGCAGCAAACGCTCGGCAGCGACGAGGCAGCGGCCATCTACTACGCCTTCGACCTTCTCTTCCTCGAGGGAGCGGACCTTCGCGCCCTGCCCTTCCTTACTCGCCGCACACGATCGGCCACGGCGAAGAGGCGTTCCAGATGGCGCGCAAGATGAAGCTCGAAGGGATCGTCTCGAAGCGGGTCGACAGCGCCTACGAAGGTCGGCGCAGCCCCGACTGGCTCAAGACGAAGTGCGTGGGGCGCCAGGAGGTCGTGGTCGGCGGTTATACCGACCCGCACGGCGCGCGCGCAGCGATCGGCGCGCTCCTCGTCGGCACCTTCACGAAGGGCGAGCTCGTCTACGCCGGCAAGGTCGGGACCGGCTTCAGCGAGGCGTCGCTCCGAGCGCTCCATGACGCGCTTCGGCCGCTCGCCATCGATGGCTCTCCGTTCGTCGATCCGCCCGTCGGCGCGAAGGCCAAGAGTGTGCACTGGGTGAAGCCGAAGCTCGTCGTCGAGGTCGAGTTCACCGAGATGACCCGCGGCGGCCGGCTGCGGCACCCGACCTTCCGGGGCCTCCGTCGTGACAAGCCGGCAAAGGACGTCGTCCTCGAGACGCCCCGAAAGCTGAAGAACTACCCCCGACGGTAGAGCACGTACCGCCCGGTCCCGAGCGTGGGAGAGGCGGCCATGGCAGCACGCGGAGACGGTGCGTTCACTGGCTCGATCTTACCGACCGCGGGTTTCTCATCTCAAGCCGCACGTTCGGTCGCTCGTCGCGGTAGAAGGGAGCGAGACGCACCTTCTGACCGCTCTTGGCCGACGCCTCGATGGCGCGGAGGATGCGAACGTCGCAGAGCCCTTCCTCGCCCGAAGGCTCGGGGGCCGTGTTGCCGAGAATGCAGTCGGAGAAGTACGCGAGCTCCGGCGCGAGCTCGGCGCGCCTGGAGAAACTGTCCTTCTTCGTCTTGCCGTCGACGGTCTCGTATTCGTCGAGGCCCTTGGCATAGCCGAACGCCGGCTCGAGCCGGATGTCTCCTTTGGTGCCGACGACGCGATACTCGGAGACGGCGGCAGCGGCTTGACTGGCAGTCAGCTGCGCCGTCCTTCCGCCGGCGAAGAGGAGGACCGCGGTCGTCGACTCGTCGACCCCTTGGAAGCGGGCGTCGTGATCGCGCACCTGCGTGGCGAAGACCTCGAGCGGCTCGTCCTGGAAGAGCTGACGAGCTGCGTTGATGCAATAGATCCCCATGTCGTAGATCGCGCCCCCGCCGAGCTCGCCGCGGGTGCGGGTGTCGCCTTCGCGGACCTGCTGAGTGAAGACCGAGCTGAAGATGCGGGGCTCGCCGATATCGCCCTTGCGGATGCGGTCGATCGCCGCGAGATTTGCGGCTTGGAAATGGAGGCGGTAGACGATCATGAGCCTCACGTTCGCCGCGCGAGTAGCGGCGATCATCGCCTCGCAGTCCTCGATCGTGACGGCCATGGGCTTTTCGCAGAGGACGTGCAGGCCGAGCGCCGCCGCGCGTTCGGTCATCGTGCGGTGCATCGTGCTCGGCAGGGCGATATAGACGGCATCTGCGCTCGAACGGCGCACGACGTCCTCGAGGTTCTCGTACGAGCCGCGGGCCTCGACGCCGTACTTCTTCGATAGCGCGGCGAGCTTTTCGGGGTCGGAGGAGACGAGCCCGACGAGCTCGGAGTTTTCGTGGGCGTGAGCGAACGCAGGCAAAATAGCCACTTGCGCGATGTTGCCGAGCCCCACGACCACGTAGCGAATCTTTCTCTTCTCAGGGTGCTGCTTGTCGTCGCTGTTCATCGATTCTCTCCGGGCTGCTCGGTGGCGTCACTCTCACGGGTCGCTCATGCGCCCTCGCTGGCGGCGTTGCCCGCGAAAAACGGCGATGACCGTCCTCCTCCTGAGCTCCTTCGCTCAAAGAAGGCGACGCCTCAATGGTGGGTCGCTTCGGCCGAAGCCTTGTGCCCGCGCTCGCTCTTCTTCGTCGTGCCCACGTCCTCGAAGATTCCGTTCGCCATCTCGTCGATCGTTTCGCCAGATGCGAACGAAACGAGCTTGCCGGTCTCGAAGTCGAGGATGCAGGTGAGCGTGTAGCCTGCGCCGCTCTTGTATGACATCGCGGCGATGCCGTCGCGCAGGGTCGCGAATGAATAGCGGACCGGCTCGGGCTTCTTCTGTACGCCCGAGCCCGCGTTGCCGCCGTCAGCGGGCTTCTTTGGTCCGTCACGACCGTCCATCGTGAAGGTGACGGTGCCGTCGTCACCGAAGGTAACGTCCGGTGCCGTGCGGTTTGCCGCTGAGCAAGGGAAGTAGGAACGGTTCTCGCTACGGGTGGGGTATGCGCTCCTTCACTGCCCTCACTTTCAGCGCGGTGACGTGCGTCGCATTCGTCACCGCGTGCTCAGCCTCCAGCACCACCTCCGGGCCGGAGCCGCAGCAAGTGGTAGGCGCGACGACCAACTTCGAGGCATGCCCCAGCGGCGGCCCGAGTGGCGTGACACTTTTGCGATGTGAGACAGCGAGCGGTTCAGCTCGGATGGCGCTCGCCGTGTGTGGCGAGCTCGTCGCCGACAACACGCTCACGTTGACGGCAGCCGGCGCGAATCTTGCGGTCTCCGGTGCATCGACCACCAGCGCACCACTCGTCGTCGGCGGTGACTTCGATTCGGCCGAGACGATCGAGGCGAAGAACACTCAACAGATCGGCGGCTCACTGAGAACGGGTGGAGACTGGTCGACGAGCGCGCCCGTGACCGTCGCCGGCGACGCGCTCCTCGCCGGCACTCTCCACGCCGACAACACCGTCAGCGTCACCGGGACGCTTCAGGCGGCTTCAATCGATGCGCCGCAGAGCTCCTCCGTGCAAGCCGGTCAGATCGTGCAGTCGTCCGCGCCCTTCGAGCCTCGCCTCGACTGCGCGCACCGCACCAGCCTCGCGGCGGCCGCGCAGGGCGTCGTGCTCGCCGACCGGCCGGTGGCCTTCGCCGAGAACGCGATGGCGAAGATTGGCCAGAGCACCGACCTCACCCTGGGATGCGGCACGTACGTGCTGTCGGAGATGTATGTTGGCGCGCCGCTCACCATCCACGTGTCGAGCACCGTCGTATTCCTCGTTCGGGGTAATTTGACGGTCGCCTCCCCGATGATCGTGGACGTCGCCCCCGGCGCGACGCTCGACTTCGCGGTCGAGGGCAACGTCGCCGTGAACAACACGCTCAAGTTCTCCGGCACGACTGATCCGGCGTCGGTATACTTCGCCGTCGGCGGTAGCCTCCACGTCGCCTCGCCACTGGTGGTCGATGGCTCACTGGCGGTGGAAGGCGCGCTGGCCGCCGACAACACCGTCGATGTGACCGGCGCCGCGTTCGTCTCGGAGCTACATGTCGCGTCTCCGTTCGTCGTCCATGCCGGGGCAGCGCCGGCACCGGCGTTCGGCCCTCACGGCTGCTTCGTCAGCGCGCCCGCAGCGGGTCCTTCCGGCGACTGACCTGCCGGCGCCAGAGCCACGCGGCGAGCCAAGCGCCGACGAAGATCGCCGTGAGAGCAGCCCATTCGAACGGCGTCGCTCTCTTCATCCACTCGAAGAGCCTTTCTCCGAAGAAGCTGACCAGAAACAGCGGTACGAGATAGCCGACGAACGACCCCCAGAAGTGCGTCCAGAAGCGGACCTTCGACACGCCGAGGAAGGCGTGGAGGAGCTGCGGCATCCAGAACACGAAGCGCAGGAGGACCACGGTCCAGAACGCGCGCTTCTCGAGTGCTTTTTCGTATTTCGCAAAGCGTGCAGGGATGCGAGCGGAGACGAAATCACGCGCGACGAAGCGAGCGAAGGAGAACCCGACGACGGTCGCCCCCATCGTCCCGATCATCGAGAGCGCGAAGGCGATCGGCCACGGCCAGATGAGCGGCGCCGCCATCACGAAGACGGTGCCGGGAACGCCGAAGGGCTGGAGAACCGTGTACGCGACGATGAACGCGACGTAACCCCACGGTCCGAGGTCCACGAGCGCCTGCGCGAGCTCGGACGGCTGCTGGAGCCGCGCGAGGATGCCGAGGCGCCAGGCTAGGGCGAGGAGGACAAGCGCGGCCACGACCGCCCCTACTTTCAGACCCGTCTCTCGCTTCATGACCCCGGCCCCGCAGGCGACGAAGAGCTTCAGCTCGCCGGCGCGCTCATCGCGAGCGCATCCCTCAGCACGTTCACGTCGACCGGCTTCGTGAGGTGAAGATCGAAGCCGGCCTCTTTCGCCTTCTTCTTGACCTCAGCGCCCCCATAACCGGTCAACGCGATCAAAATCGGTCGCTTCTTCGGGTTGGCAGCGCGCACGCGGCGGGCGACCTCGAAGCCGTCGATCACGGGCAAGCCGACGTCGACGAACGCTACGTCGGGCGCGAGCTCGAGGATGCGCGCGACCCCTTCCTCGCCGTCGGCAGCGGAGTGGACCTCATGGCCGAGGTGCTGGAGAAAGCTCTCGAGCATCTCACGGACGTCTTCGGCGTCGTCCACGACCAGCACGCGCTTCTTCGCAGCCACGACCGACGGCGAGGTTGGACGGCGCGACTGCACCGCTTCGTCGCTCGCTTCGACAGGGAGCGTCACGATGAACTCGCTGCCGGTGCCGGGCCCTTCACTCTTGGCCGCGACCGCGCCGCCGTGCATGGCGACGAGGCGCTTGACGAGGGTCAGGCCCAGGCCGAGCCCGCCGGTCTTGCGGTCGATCGTGGGCGCGACCTGCGAGAAGAGATCGAAGACGCTCGCGAGCATGTCGACTGGGATGCCACGACCGTTGTCTTTCACGCGGAAGACGGCCTTCGTTCGGTTGTCGCGGGCTAGGTCGACGGTGATGGCGCCGCCTCGCTCGGTGTACTTCGACGCGTTCGTGAGGAGGTTGACGACTACTTGCTCGAGCCGCGTCGCGTCGGCGGTCATGCGGAACGCGCCGGGCGCGCGCGTGACGGTCAAGGACTGGTCGCGTCCTTCGACGAAGTCGCGCGTCGCGGCGACGGCATGCTCGACGACCGCCGCGAAGTCGAGCGGCTCCTTGCGGAGCTCGACCTTGCCGCGGGTGATGCGCGCGACGTCAAGCAAATCGTCGACGAGGCGCACGAGAGTGCCCATTTGCCGGCGCGCCGTCTCTCGGTATTTCTCGGCGACTTCGTGGTGACCGCCGACCTCCTCGAGGAGCGAGAGCGCCGAGCTGATCGCCGCCATCGGGTTGCGGAGCTCGTGCGCGAGCGTGGCGAGGAACTCGTCCTTGCGTTGGTCGGCGACCTTCAGCTCGTGGAGCAGCCCTTCGATACGGCGCCGCGCCTGCACCTGGCTCGTCACGTCGACGGCCACGGTCATGATGTCGACGACCTTGCCGTCGTCGTCGCGGATCGGTTGGCAGGTGAGCTTGAAGTAGACCTCCTCGGGCTGGCCGTTCCCCTTACGGTCGAGCGGCACCAGGCACTCCTCGACTTCGAACGGCATGCCGCTCCGCTTCACCTCTTCGAGCATCGCGAGGACCGGAGCGTCGGGCGGGAGCTCGGCGAAGACGTCCTTGAACGCGCGCCCCACGGCGTCGTCGTGGCGGCCTGTCATCTCGAGATACAGGTGGTTGGCCATCTCGAAGACGGAGTCGGAGCCGCTCACGATCGAGACCGCGACCGGAGCCTGGGCGAATTGCATCTGCAGCCGCTGACGGACGCGCGTGGCATCGGCGTGGAAGCGCTCGCGCTCGAGCTCAACCTCGCGGCGCGCGCTGACGTCGATGACGGTGCCGGCGAAGCGCGACTTGCCCTCGGCGTCGGCATCGACGCCACCGCGCCATTCGACGTAGCGGAGCGGCACGCCATGATCGTCGACGACACGAAGGTGGGCGACGAACACCGTGCCCGGCGGGCCGGCCTTCGCGTTCCGGAACGAGCGGGTCACGTGCGCGCGATCCTCGGGGGCGACGTGCGCGAAGACGTCTTCGAGCATGTGTGCGGTCGCCATCCGAAGGCCAAAAAGGGCACAAAAGCGCGCGTCGACGAGGATCTCGCGTCCGCCGTCGGTCTCCCAAATCGCCACCCCCGAGGCTTCGACGACGCGGCGGAGCCTCTCTTCGCTGACCTCGAGCCGCGCGTTCGCTTCGATGCGCGCGCGCTCCCGCGAGTGGACGCGGTCGGTGACGTCGGTCCCCATCGCGATGATGGCGTCGGATTCTTCGTCGTCACGGAGGCGTTCATAGAGAAAATCGACGTAGCGCGTCTCCGGAGCGCCGTTCGGGCCGTGGATGACCACCGGCATGTCGCGTCCGACGATGGGCTCACCGTTGGTGCGGAGCAGGCGAAGACGCGCGGCGAGCGCTTCGTCGGGACGAAACGCGAACACCGAACGGCCGATCACGTTGGCCGTGACGGGCAACCCCCACAAGCGGAGCAGCGCCGGATTCGCGAGCTCGACCTCGAAGTCCGGCCCGCGCAAAATCGCAATCGCGAATGGAGCCTGCATGAACGTCGCGTCCAGGCGCGCGCGCTCGTGGCTGGTCTTCGGCGATGACGCTTGGGTCGGATCTTCGGGAGACATGCTGGACCGAGCTGCAGAGATTAGCTGCAAATCGTACGCCTCGCCTCCGTTGCGTGACGACCGGTCTTTGCCCTGCACTCGCCATCTTCAGGCGACGAAGCCTTTGCGCGCCCGCATGTAGTCGACGAAGGGCTCACCGAGACCGCGCTCGCTGAGCTGCTCGGCCGCGACCGGCGGTCGGTCGGGCTCCCAGCCGTCCTTCGCGACGTCGAGCGGCCAGCTCGGATTGACGATCCCCGCGCGGCCGAGCGCGACGACGTCCGCGCCGCGCTCGAGGAGCGCCTGAGCGTCGCGTTTCGTCCAAATTTCACCGGCGACGAAGATCTTCACGTGCGGGGGAAGGACGTCCCTCAGGAGACTGACCGCGTGCGAATGGGGCCTCTTCTTCGTGTTCTCCTGCGCCCTCCAGAGCGACGCGTGGATGAAGTCGACACCGTCGACGGCGAGCTCCTTGGCGACCTCGAGCGTCTCGTCGAGATCGAGCCCTCTCGCGTTTCCGAAGTCCTCCGGCGAGAGGCGGATGCCCACGGTGAACGAGCTCTTCGTCCGGCGTCGGACCTCACGCGTGATCTCCCGAGCCAGGCGCGCGCGTCCTTCGAGCGAGCCGCCCCACGAGTCGGTGCGGCGGTTCTGGGTCGTGCTCAAGAATTGGGTGATCACGTAGCCGTGCGCACCATGAATCTCGACCCCGTCGAAGCCTGCTTTTTCGGCCCGCTCGGCGGCGGCCCCGAACTCCGAGATCACGCGCGCGATGTCCTCCGTCGTCGCCTGGCGCGCGGCCGGGTCCGTCGAAGCGCTCGCGCTCCACGGCGTGCTGCCGGATAACGCTGGATCGGCGCGGAGGCCCCCGTGGAAGATTTGAACGAACGACGCGGCGCCGTTTTCGCGGAGAGAGGTGGCCAGCTTGGTGAGCCCGGGCAAGAGCGCGTCGTCGAAGATCCCGAGCTCACCGACCCACCCCTGCCCGTCTTTGGCGACGTGCGCAGCGCACGTCTCGATCAGACCGAAGCCACCTTTCGCGCGCATCGTGAGGAAGCGGAGCTCGTCCTCGCCGAGCGAGCCGTCCTCGTGACTTTGAAGGTTCGTCATCGGCGCGAGGGCGATGCGGTTCTTGATCGTGAGGCCGCTCTGGAAGCTGAGCGGGTCGAAGAGGGAGATCATGCCGCTATCCATAACGCGCGCGTGGCGCGAGCGCAGCAATGAGGCACTTCTCACCAGCGCCAGGACCGAGGTCAGTGGTGCAAAAGGCCACTCGTAAGGTCGATCGCGGTGTGCGCGACGATGCCGGCGTAGAGGCTCCGACGTCGGACCGCGACGACCGCGAACGCGATTCCATAGACTGAGAAGCGGAGCGCCGGACCCAGCCCTTGCTGCGCGTGTGCGAGCCCGAACAGCAGCGCCTGCCCGAGGATCGCGCCGTTGCGCGAGCGCAAGAACGCCGAGAGCTGCACGTAGAGATACCCGCGATAAACGACCTCTTCGCAGAAGCCGGCGCTCACTGCGACGAGCACCCAAACGGCCTTCTCGAGCGGGGTAGCGGGCAGGATCGCGAGGACCGCAGCGCTCGGCGTTGCCCGGGAAAAATGAGCCCAAATCGATTCGCTCCCGACAATGAGCACGACCAGCCCCGCCGCGCTCGCCAGGTCGACCGCCGCGCGCCTCGCGCTGGTCCATCCTCTTCCGACCAGCGCGCCAAGCGCGCTCTTCCCGCGCAAGACGCGGATGCACCAGAGCGCAAGCGCCCATTCGACGATGATTTCGGGGAGGTAGAGCGCACCGATCTTGCTCGCCAGGCTGGCGGGCGCCGGCTCATGACCGAGCAGGTGAAGCGCGATGCCGAGGCCACCGACCATCAGCATCAAAGTGACGAGCAGCGCGGTGTGCCAGCGAGGCGCGAGCGGCGCAGCGGAGACATCGAGATCGAGGTGTGGCGCGGTTGCGTCCGTCACGTTGGCCATGTCCTTGCAAAACCCCGTCTACGAACGAACGCGGACGGGCTCTCTCCCTGAACGCGTCAATCCCTACCCTTTGAACAACGGAGATTACGCCTATGATGCTCGCTGCCTTCGCTACCACGGTCCCGGTTCTCGCTGCTGGCTGGTCGCTCCTCTATATGCTCTGCGGTGGCGGTATCGGCGGCGCAATTCTCATTTTCATCGTGCTCAAGGTCATCGGTCGCTGATTCGTTTTCGGGCGCAGGCGCCCTAAGATACGGGGGCCATGATCGCGCACGCCCGCTTCACCGTCGACGCCGACATTCTTCCCAAGTTCACCGCGTGTTACCTCCGGACCGCCGGCGACGAGTGCGCCTTCATCGAGGCCCACACCGCCCACGCGCTTCCAAGGCTCCTCCATGAGCTTGAGAAACAGGGCATGACCCCGGAGCAGGTGAGGTACATCATCGTCACCCACGCGCATCTCGATCATGCGTCTGGAGTAGGCGTGCTCGCCGAAGCGTGCCCGAACGCGCTCGTCGTCGCGCACCCCCGCACCGCCAAGCATCTGGTCGACCCGCGCAAGCTCGTCGAAGGCGCGACCGCCGTCTACGGCAAGGAGCGCTTCGAAGAGCTCTACGGCGAGATGAAGCCGATCGCGAAGGAGCGTGTGAAGTCGCTCGAGGACGGCGAGAGCGTCGAGCTTGGCGGCGCGAAGCTCACCGCTTGGCATACGTACGGTCACGCCTTTCATCACTTCGTCATCGATGATCCGGCGACCGAGACCGTCTTTACCGGCGACACCTTCGGCCTCGTCTACCCCGCGCTCCAGCACTTTGGCCGCTTCGCGATCCCGTCGACGAGCCCGACCGGCTTCCACGCGGTCGAGGCGCGGAAAAGCATCGACAAGGTCCTCTCGCTCGGCCGACGCTTTGTCGCGCCGACGCACTACGACGCGTACGAAGACAAAGACTCCATCGCGACCGAGCTCCGACACTGGATCGATCGCTGCGACGCTTGGGTGCAGGAGCACGCCAAGAGCGGCGACCCGGTCGCGGTCGTGCAGGCGAAGCTTAAAGAGCAGTGGACCCAAACGCTCGAAGAGACCGCTCCGCGCTTCGGGGCCGAGGAGATGACGCTGCTCGCGCTCGACATCGAGCTCAACGCGCAGGGGCTAGCGCACGCGGCGATGGCCGCACGGGGCGCTACCCCTGCCTGACCGACGCTGAGCTTCGCTCAGGCTTTGCCGATCGTCTTCTGCCACGCCGGGCGAGCGCTTGCCTTTTGCCACCACGCCATGATGTGCGGATATTTCGAATAGATCTCGTCCTTCACGGGCGAGGCCATCGTGTATTCGAAGTACGGCATGAAGCAGACGTCGGCCAGCGTGAGCTCGTCGCCGACGAGGAACGGCGTCTTCGCGAGCTGCTTCTCCATGACGTCGCACACCTTCGTGATGGCGGTCTTCGCGGCCTCGATCACCTCGGGGGGCTGCGGGCGCTTGAACGTGTGTTCGTAGATTAGCTTCAGCGCGGGGGTCGTGTACTCGCTGGTCTCGGTCGCGATCCACTGCTCCATCTTCGCGCGCTTCTGCAGGTCCTTCGGGACGAGGTGGCCGTTTCCTTTTTCGTTCAAGTAGCGGCACATCGCGCGGGACTCGTACATCTCGAAGCCGTCGTCGTCGAGCGCGGGGACGTGCCCGAATGGCTGGCGCGAGATGTGCGGCTCTCGCTTTTGCTCGCCCTGCAAGTCGACGACGGTCATCTCGAATGGCATCGCGTTCTCGTTGAGGGTCATCAAAACCTTGCGTGTGCAGGTGCTGAACGGGTTTCCGTAAATCTTCACCATCGTGGGGCGTCTCCTTGGGGGGCGCCCGATGGTAGCAAAGGCGTTCGGCCCGCAGACGAGCGAACTTCGAGCGACGGCTGCAAACTAAAACGTGCGCCGATTCGTCGCGATTTCGTCGACCCAGGCATCGATGAGCTGCCGCGCGATGCTGAGCGGCGGCGGGATCGCTGGCAGCGCGCTCGCCTCGAACCATTTCGCGTCGCTGATCTCGGACGGGTCGATGGCGATGTCGCCGCTCTTCCAGTCAGCCGTGAACGCGATCATGAGCGAATTCGGGAACGGCCACGGTTGGCTGCCGAAGTAGCGGACGTGATGGACGTCGACGCCCACCTCTTCCTTGACCTCACGCACGAGCGTCTTCTTCCTTGACCTCACGCACGAGCGTCTCCTCGAGCGATTCACCGATGTCGGCGAAGAGCGCGGGCTCCAGGAAGCCGGCGAGCATGCGGAGGCCGAAGAGCTCGAACGGGGGATCGATCCAGCCATCGACCGGCGCTGCCATCGCGTCGGTGTCGTCGAGGAGCCCGAGCCGATGCGCCGCGACCACGTCGACGCCGAGCTTTGCCGCTTCCTCGTCGGTCGGAAAGACGAGCGAATCGCCTTCGCGCCTGGCAACGAGCCCCTTCGGATGCACCAGGAGCCAGGTGCGGCGGCCCGTCTTGGGCGCCGATAAGACGTCGGGAACGAATCGCATGGGCTGCTTTTAGGACCGTTGCCGGGTGGAGGCCAATCGCGATCTCGAAACGCGACCCTCGACAAGCGCCACATACGCTTGACCGCTTCGCTCTGGCCCTCGAAAAGAAGAAGGCCGCGCGTCGTCTTCGACGCCATGCACGACCCGATGTGGACGGGCCGCGCGAAGATGGGCTGGGAGTCGGAGCTCGGCAAGCTCGAGAAGCTCTTGTCGGAACGTAAGGCGAAGGGTTAAGACGGCGCCATGCAATCGCTCAAGCCGTGCCTTTGGTTCGACTCACAGGCCGAGGACGCCGCCCGCTTCTACTGCTCTTTCTTCCCGAAATCGAAGCTCGGCAAGATCAGCTACTACGGCGAGCACGGCATGAAGAAGGCCGGCTCGGTCCTGATGGTCGAATTCAAGATCCTCGGCATTGAGATGCAGGGGCTCAACGGCGGCGACATGTACAAGCCGACGCCGGCGATCTCGTTCTCGGTGTCGTGCAAAAACCAGAAAGAGGTCGACCACTACTGGGAGCGCCTCACGAGCAACGGCGGCAGAGAAGTCATGTGCGGGTGGGTGACTGACCGCTACGGCTTCTCGTGGCAGATCGTACCCGTGCAGCTCGCCAAGCTGATGACGAGCAAAGACAAGGGGTCGGTCGCCCGCGTCACCGAGGCGATGATGAAAATGGTGAAGCTCGACATCAAGACGCTCGAGGCGGTCGCGAAGCCCCTGAAAAAGCTGCCCTCGAGCAAGCCCGCTAAGAAGACAGGCAAGAACGCAAGCAAGCTGTCCTCCAAAACAACGTCGAAACGCCGCTGAAAACGGCCTCCCTCGCGCTATCGTGCTGCCCACGATGCCCGAACAAAAAGTCGCGTTGAAGCCGTGGTCAAACCCCGAGCTCGAATCGTTCCGCGCTGAGGTCCGTCGCTTCGTCGCCGCCGAGATCACGCCGAACGAGCAGCGTTGGGCCAAAGCCCAATGCGTCGACCGCGCGCTCTGGAACAAGGCCGGCGAGCTCGGCCTGCTCTGCGCCGACATCCCCGACGAGCTCGGCGGAAGCGGCGGCACCTTCGCCCATCAGGCGATCGTCTTCGAAGAGCTCGCCTACGCCGGCGACACGGCGTTCAACGTATCGGTCCACGCGATCGCCGCGCACTACGTGCTCAATCAAGGCACTGAAGAGCAGAAGAAGTATTTCCTGCCGCGTCTCGCGACCGGCGAATTGGTCGGCGCGATCGCGATGAGCGAGCCCGGCGCCGGCTCCGATCTCCAGGGCGTGCGCACGACCGCGAAGCTCGAAGGCGATCACTACGTCGTCAACGGCGGCAAGACGTTCATCTCGAACGGCTCGCTCGCCGATTTCCTCATCTTGGTCTGTCGCACCGGCGACGAGCCGGGCGCCAAGGGCATCTCGCTCCTCCTCGTCGAGACGAAGGACCTCGAGGGCTACCGCGTGGGTCGCAACCTCGAGAAGCTCGGCCAGCACGGCAACGACACGTGCGAGCTGTTCTTCGAGAACGTGAAGGTCCCCGCTGCCAACGTGCTCGGCGGCATGCCGGGCAAGGGCTTCGCGCAGCTGATGACCGAGCTCCCCTATGAGCGCGTCTTGGTCGCCATCGGCGCCGTCTGCGCGATGGAGCTCGCGGTCCGCATCACCGTCCAATACTGCCGCGACCGCAAGGCGTTCGGCAAGACGCTCCTCGACTTGCAGAATACACGTTTCGTCCTCGCCGAGGCGAAGACGAGCTCCGTCGTCGCCCGCACGTTCGTCGACAAGTGCATCGGCGCGATCATCGACGGCACGTGCGACACCGTGCTCGCGTCGATGGCGAAATATTGGACGAGCGACCTGCAGTGCAAGGTCATCGACGACTGCCTCCAGCTCTTCGGCGGCTACGGGTACATGGTGGAGTACCAGATCGCGAATCTGTATGCGGATGCGCGCGTACAAAGGATTTACGCAGGCTCGAACGAGATCATGAAGGAGCTGATCGCAAGATCGCTCTAGGTTCGCGCGAGCTCCCGCGTGGCCAACTTTGGATGCGTCTCCCGCTGAGCATCGAGATCGCGGAGACCGGGATCGGCTCCGGCCACGACGAGGACCGTCCCGCGCGGGTATAGGCCGTCGAGGACCGAACCACGCTATGGTCCGCGCGTGCGGGGCATCGAGGGGTTCTTCACCGAGGACGAGGGGCGCTGGTACGCACGCCTCGCGCGGAGCCTCGAGGGCGGCACGTTCGTCGAGATCGGCTCGTGGAAGGGACGCAGCACGTCGTTCGTCGGCCCGGTCTGCAACGCGAACGGCACGCGGCTGGTCTGCGTGGATCATTGGAACGGCTCACGCGACTCGCTCCGCGAAAAGTACGAGACAACGCTCGCGGTCGAAAACGTCGAGGCCACGTTCCGCGCGAACATGAAGGCGCTCGGGATCACGGTCGAGGTGATGGCGGTCCCGTCGCTGATCGCTGCGAACGACTTCGCCGACGCGGGCATCGACCGCATCTTCCTCGACGGAAGCCACGACGGCCCGAGCGTGGCCGCCGATCTGAACGCGTGGCCTGCTCGTGAAGCGAGGCCCGCGCTCGCTCTGGTTCTACGAACAGATCACTTGAACTTCGAGTGGCACTCTTTGCAGACGGCCTTCATTCCGGTGAGCGCTGCGGACGCCTTGGCGGCGTCCTTCTCCGAGGCGGCAGCGGACAACGCGCTCGCTTGCATGTTGAGCTGATTGGCGAGGCCGTCGAACTCGGGACCCTTCGAAAAATCGTGGATCTTGGTGCTCGTCACTTGGATGCGGCTTCCGACGTCGGCGAAGGCGGCCCAATCGGCGTCGGTGTAGCTCGCTTGACCGGCCTTCTTTAGTTGCGGGTCGGCGATGGTCGCCTGCACATCCATCACGTCAGAGAGCTTGGTCAGCCCCTTGATTTGATCGGGAGGGAGATCACGGTGCGGGACGCACGCGGCAAGGGTGGCGAACGAAAGAGCAACGGCGAGACGAGAAGCGCGCATGGCCCGCTATTGTGGCGGAATTCCCGGTGCTTCGGAAGAGAAGTCGACCAGGGCTGCGCGAACGCAGCCTGGTTCAAGACACCTCGCTCGCGCTCAAGCTGTCTCGTTCTTGCGCCGACGAACCGCGATGAGCCCCAGCGCGGCGAGGACGAGGAACGCGCCGTTCGACGGGCTCCCGTTCGGGCTCGCGCTGCAACCATCGCTGCCTGGGGTGTCGGCGTTGCTGCCGTCATCGCCGCCGGTGCTCGGGCTCCCGTTCGGATCGGTCGTTCCGTCGCCGCCGTTCGGCGCGATAAGGCCCCCGTCTTCGCCGACTACAGCGCCACCGCCACCGTCGGTGTCGTCGACGCCGCCGTCGCTCGTGTCGTCGGCTGCGACGACCTCGATCTTGACCTCGATGTTCGTGTCCGCCGGGCCGCCTTGACCCTTGTCACCGAACCAAGCGACGCCCTCTTCGACGAGGCCGAAGTGCTCATCGTACATGCCGAGCTTGGTCGGTGCTTTGAGGTCGAACTGGAACTTGAAGGTGGCGCCGGGGGCGACCGTGCCGGTCACGGCGTCGAGGCGCGTGGGCGAGAGCCACGTCGAGTCGGCGAACGCGCTCTGACGCTCACGCGCGTCGGTCGTGCCGAGCTTCGTGTTCGCATCCCAATTCTTCGTGCCGGAGTTCTTCATCGTGATCGACGACGGGATCACCTGCCCGGCCTTCATCTTCAAGGTCGTGGTCGCGAGCGGAAAGCTCTGCGCGACGTAGCTGGCGGCGTACGGAATCTGGCCGTACGCGGCGAGCGCGGCATTCGCGTAGCTGATTCGGGTCGACTGCTCGCACGTCCCGCACCCTTCGAAGTCGTCCTGAAAGGCGACTGTCGCGGCCGCGACGTTCGTCGTCGCCTTGAGCCTCGCGAGGCCGTATCCCGAGAAATTGGAGAGCTCGTACCAGATGAACTCGAGCTGGAGGTTGAGCGACCAGACGCTCTCCTTCATCTTCGACGCGTACGCGACCGCGTTGTCGTTCGCGTCATGATCCCAGCGGCCGCCGGTCGACCATTGCGCGATTCCGCGACCCGGTCCGCCCGACTGCACGGCCGTGGGGATGACGTTCGACTCCTGCACGAGGTTGCCGACGATGCCGGCGGCCTGGAAATTCGTCAGCCCCTTGCCGATGAAGAACTGGAACGCCGGCAGCTCGTTCGCGTCGAGCGCGTCCTCGCTCGTCCCGGTGGAGTCATCGCCGGGTCCGGCGTCTCCGCAGCCCGCGGCGAAGGCAAGGGTGCAGGTGAGTGCGAGTAGGAGTGCACGGTTCGCCGAACGGAGGGCCATGCCCACCCTAGAGCAACGGTCGGGCCAGCGTCGAGGTGCCACTTTCTACGACAAATCGTGGTGATGCACGTCGATACCACCTGCGAGCCATCGCGAGCAGCTCGCGAAATGACGAGGGCTGATTCGCAAGCGATCCAGCGATCGCCCGTCGCACCTCAGCGCGAGGAGCGCTGGACGTAAGCATGCGCGATGGGCGATCGTCGAGCGATGCGCATTCACACGAAGGACTTCAAGGTCGCTCCTGGCAAGCACGTGAAGCTCGCCGATTGGCCGACCGAGGTCGATCCGTTCTACGACTCCAAGAGCGACTACAAGAAGTGCATTCACGCGCACGTCGAGGAGATGGCGAGCCTGCAAGAGCTCTTCTACGCGAACGACAACTACGCTCTCCTCATCATCTTCCAAGCCATGGACGCGGCCGGCAAAGACAGCGCGATCCGCCACGTGATGAGTGGCTTGAACCCGCAAGGGTGCAACGTCACGAGCTTCAAGCATCCGAGCGCAGAGGAGCTCGACCACGATTTTTTGTGGCGCACGACGAGGCACCTACCCGAACGTGGGATGATCGGCGTCTTCAACCGCTCGTACTACGAAGAGGTGCTCATCGCGCGCGTGCACCCGCGCATCTTGCACGCGCAGAAGATCCCGAAGGACGTGCTCGACGAGAAGACGATCTGGAAGGAGCGCTTCGAGTCGATCAACGACTTCGAGAAGCACCTCCACCGCAATGGCACCAAAATCATCAAGTTCTTCTTGCACCTCTCGAAGCAGGAGCAGAAGAAGCGCTTCTTGCGCCGCATCGAGCACAGCGACAAGAACTGGAAGTTCACGAAGGCCGACGTCGAAGAGCGAAAATTCTGGCCGAAGTACCAAGAGGCTTACGAAGAGGCGATCAGCCACACGAGCCAAAAGCACGCGCCTTGGTATGTCGTGCCTGCGGACGACAAGCACAATGCGCGCGTCATCGTGAGCGAGGTGATTTTGGAGTGCTTCCGTGATTTGAAACTGAAGCCTCCCGTGCCGACCGCGCAGCAGAAAGCCGAGCTCGAGGACGTCGAGAAGACACTTTGACGAGGGGCAGGCGTCTATGCGTTAGGGGAGGAAGTTGCCGCTCGGCTTACGACCCTTGCGGGCCGGTGCCCGGCCTCTCATTTTGCTGCGCAAAATGAGCCTCCCCACGCTCGGCTTACGCCGACTCGTTTTTCGCTTCGCAAAAAACGAGGAGCAAGATCGCTGGCGGAGGGCGCTCGGTCGCTTCGCTCCTCGCTTGCGGGGGCCTACTCTCGCTTCGCTCGCTCGAAGGCCGCTTCATGAAGGGTTTGATCGTCGGGTGCGACGCTGAGCCTGTGCTCCGAGGGACCTCACGGTGTTGGAAAACTCAATGACTTCGACACCGCAACAATCTGCGCCACCCTAACTCGGGTAGAGGGGTGTGTTCTTGCTTCAGAAAATGCAGCGACGACTGGCTGCTTATCTCAGATGCCTTGCAGCATCTGCTGGCTTGGTCGCGTGCGCGAGCGACTCCATCTGCGACGGCAACAAGACTTCGCCAAACGCGGGCGTCCTCGAGATCGACGTTGACCCGGTTGCGGCTGCCGGCACGCCGGAGACCGAAGGAGAATGCTCGGATGTCTCCTGCACGGAAGCCGACGACGGCGGTACTGGCTGCCTCGTTTGGTCAGGAACAATCCGCGCCGCCCTGCCGGATGCATCATGCGACGTCACGTTCAACTATCCCGATGGCGGTCACCAAAGCATCGAGCTCGTCGGAGGCCTCACCTGTGGTCACGTTGCGAAGGGGCAACAAGTCCACGTCTCTGATGCTGGGCTCACGTCAACGTTCTAACGTGCGACAGCTTAAGTTCTCACCGCATTCCGCTTGGCGGCGGTGAGATCGGAGAGCGGCATCACCATCGCGTCGTCTCTGTCGGCGCTCGTCACTCCCAATAGTCCTTCATCAGCTCGGTCATCCAGGGTGGTTGCTCGACTCTTCCTCTTGGGCCGAATTGTTCGACCCAGGGTTTGAGATCGAGGACGGGGGTGCCGTCGATGGCGTCGAGGCCGGTGACGAACAGCCTGGTGCCTTCGACTCGATCGACTCGGCAGATCGTGGTGCCGATGCGATTTGGCCTATTTTTTCCCCGTTGTGCGAAGATGCCGACCTTCGGCCAGTCGGGGTTGTTGCGCGGGTGGCGTGCGACTCTCTCGATTTTCTCGACCGGCACCTGGTCCATGAAGAACACGACCTCGACGTGCGAGAACGTCTCGAGACCCACGAGCGCGTCGGCGTCGAACGTGGCGGCGTCGAGCTCGATGTGGACGGCGACGGCGTCCCATCGATCGTCTTCTATAGTCGTACGCGCCGAGCGCACGATGCCGATCGGCTCCACGGTGATCTTGAACTCCATCGGCTCTCCTCGCTCCACCGCGCCGCTCACAGTTCGCATCTCGAGATGAGGAAGAGCGTGCGCGGATCGCGATTTCGGATTCGAAGCCCGCCCAGGCCGTCCTCCACGTCGGCTTTCGTGATCCTCTTGGCGTGCGCGACGTCGATGTCTCGTACCCTCTCGAGCACGTCTTTGGCCAACGCCTCGTCGTCGATGAGAACGACGAGCTCGAAGTCTTTGTCGTTCTCGAGGCTCCGGAAGTTGCCGTTGGTCGAGCCGTGGATCGACCAACGCTCGTCGAACACGGCGATTTTTAGGTGATTGAAGTGACGCTGGTACTCATGGACGGCGATGCCTAGCTCGAGGTAGCGCGCGTAGTGGAACTGCTGCGCGTCGGCGGCGAAGCTGTTGTCGTTCAGCTCGTTGGCGGGAAGCATCAAGCAAATGTCGAGCTCCGGGCGCGCCGCCTTGGCCTCGCAGAGCGCGTCGACGAGCGCCGGGTGATAGAGGTACGGGTTCTCGATGAAGATCGAGCGCTCGGACTGGCGAATGAGCCGCACGTAGAGCTCGCGCACGGCGTTCGGTCGGTCGTCGGGCTCGTTGGAGAACGCCTCGGCGCTCCTGATCGGTTGCGAACGACCGGTGCCTGAGACCTGCCCTTCCCGGGCTGAGAACGGCGCGACCTCGTACGGGTCACCGCCGTCCAAGACGAAGCGCTCGTGGAAGTGGCGCTCGAGCACATGGACGATTGGCCCCTCGAAGCGCGTGAGGCTGTCGTGCCATTTCCACCATGGCTCGGAGAGCTTCGCTGCTTTGCGCTCGTCGCCTTCGACCTTCGCGTTTTTGAGCGGATCGAACGGCTCGTGGAACATGTATTGTGCACCGATATTCGCGCCGCCGCAGTAGCCGACGTTGCCATCGACGACGACGATCTTGCGGTGATCGATGTGGAGATCGTCGATGAGGATCGCGCTGCGAATTTGCGACGCGACCGAGCGCAGACGCGGGCCCGCATGTCCGACCACCTTGTCGTAGTCGATGTTGGTGTCGGCCACGAGCACGCCAGCCTTCGTCATCCGCTCGCACATCGGCTTCACGTCGAGCGGGTCGTGCGTGACGGATGGATCGTGCCTCATCATCTCGCGCTCGCCGGTCGAGAACGGGTCGCCCATGCCCGTCTTCTCGACGTTCAAGAGGACGCGAACCGTGACGCCCGCCCGCGCCTTTTCACAGAGCACGTCGGCGATCTCGTCACCGACCGGGTCGTGGAAGAAGAGGAACATCGACACATGGATGGTGCGCTCGGCCGCACGTAAGTCGGCGAGGAGTGAAGGCAGGATCTGATCGCCGTTTACGAGCAAGACGGCTCGATTGTTGGACGCGGTCATGAGGCGTCGAGCTTACACCGCGCCTTTCTGCTAGACATTCCCGCATCATGGGTTCGGCTCCCGTCCAGCTCGAAGCGCTCAAGCGCGTTCAGCCGAAGACCGCGCGGACGGCCATCTTCATCGCCAGCGCGCTCGCGCTCGCGCTCCTCGTGCTCGTCATCTACGGCCACGGCCGGACGACGCTCGCCGAAGAGCCCTCGTGGGTCCGAGTGCTGCCGGTCATGGACGCGCTCTTCAACGCGCTGAGCGCCACGCTCCTCGTGCTGGCGTTCGTCGCCGTTCGTCGGCGCAGGCTCACGCTCCACGCACGGTTGATGCTCGGCGCGCTCGCCTCATCGGCGTGCTTCCTGGTCTCGTACCTCGTCTACCACTCGCTCCACGGCGACACGCTCTTCCAGGGCCAAGGCGCCGTCCGTCCCCTCTATTTCACCATCTTGATCTCGCACATCGGCCTCTCGACCGTCGTCTTGCCGCTGATCTTCTCGAGCTTCTTCTTGTCGCTGTCGGGCCGCTTCCCCGCCCACAAGAGGATCTCGCGCTGGACCTTGCCGGTGTGGCTCTACGTGTCGGTGACGGGCGTCGTCGTCTTCTTCATGCTCCGCGCGTACAGCTGACGGCGGTCATTTCGCTACCGAAGCCGATTGACGCAAGCCCAATCATGTCGCAAATGAAGTTACGTGAAACGGGACAGCCGCTTGTCGATCACGCTCCACCTCCTGATCCACATGGCGGAGCTCGATCGACCGCACACGTCCGCGGAGCTCGGCGCCAAGATGATGCTGAACCCGGTCGTGATTCGGCGAACGCTCGCCGGCCTCCGTGAAGCGGGCTTTTTGCGCTCGGAAAAAGGACACGGCGGCGGCTGGACGCTGGCGCGCCCGCTCGCGAAGATTTCGCTCGGTGACGTCTACGACGCGCTCGGAACGCCGACCGTCTTCGCGATGGGCGCCCGGACCGAGAGCCCGGGCTGCGGCGTGGAGCGCGCCGTCAACAAGGCGATGAAGAGCGCGTTCTCCGAGGCAGAGACGCTGCTGATGAAGCGCCTCCACGCCGGGTCGCTCGCCGACGTGGCCGCCGACGTAAAAAGGCAGAAACCTGCCTTGCACGCGCACGTACCGGGCGCGCAACGAAAGAACCGCTAGGCGAAGGCGCGTTCGAAGTGCTCTTTGAGCAGCGCGACGAGCTCCACGACGCGCAGGTCGTTCTCTTCGCCGTCCGAGGGCGCGCCGCCCGCCTCGAGCTCCGCGAAGAGCGCCCGGACGTGCGCGACGATCGCCGTCCTGGCTTCGAGCGACCCACCTTCCCGCGCGTGGCGCTGGTAGAGCCGGCACGTGAACGCGTGGCACGCCCGCGGACGTGCGTCGTAGATCGTGCACGCGCGACCGACGAGCGCGCTGCACCGTTGCTCGAAGCTCCCTTCGTTCGCGACGACGCGGAGACGATGCTTGCGCGCTGAGCCCACCTCGTCGGGCTCGAGACGCGCGCGGTCGAAGAGCGAGCCGTCGCAGCAGAGGCCGCATGACTGACAGAGATGCTCGAGGCTCGTCTTGTCGACGCTCGCCATACTGGAATGCCCCATTTTTTCTAGCATCGAACGGCGAGAGCGGGCGTGTATTCTCCGTCGTCCGGAGACCATCGATGGACGACTACCAACGCATCGTCTGCAAGTGGTGCGGTAACCAGAACACAAACCCGACGCAGTGCGCCTTCTGCGGCGCGCCGCTCGACATGAAGAACGTCGTCAGCGAATCCGGCTGGCGCGAGGCTCCACGCCTGCGCGACATGACCCAGATCCACTTCGACCGGAGCACCTGTCAGGTCGAAGGCGAGATCGTGCCGGTCGTCGAGATCAACCTCGCCCACGGCGACGGGGTCTACTTCGAGCACCACGCGATGCTGTGGAAGACCGACACGGTGCCTCTCAGCGTGATGACGCTGCAGGGCCCGAAGCGCTCGTTTTTCAATCTTCCGCACATCGTGACGATCGCGCAAGGTCCTGGCCGCATCGCCTTCAGCCGCGACGCCACCGGCGAGATCGTCGTCTTGCCGCTTCATCCCGGAATGGAGATCGACGTCCGAGAGCACGCGTTCCTCCTCGCGAGCGGACGCGTCTCGTACAGCTACGTCCGGATCAAGGGGCTCGCCAACATCCTCCGCGGCGGCAACGGCATGTGGCTCGATCGCTTCGTGACGAGCCAGGCCCCGGGCCTGCTCGTGCTCCACGGCTACGGCAACGTATTCGAGCGCACGCTCGCCCCCGGTGAGAGCATCCAGGTCGAGCCCGGCTCGATGCTCTACAAAGACGCGAGCGTCACCTTGCAGGCCGAGAAGATCCAGCTGACGACCGGCATCTTCGGCGGCACGTCGCTCTATCTCGCGCGCCTCACCGGCCCCGGTCGCGTCGGCATCCAGTCGATGTACCACCATCACGAGAGCGGCGAGTGATGCAGGGCGGCCCCGGAAACGCCTCTGCCGCGTACACGTGTCCGTATTGTGGGACGGCGAGCGCAGGAAACACGTCCTCTTGCCCGGGCTGCGGCTCGGGGGTCAACGTCGCGCTCAAGCAGTCGGCGTCGGGTTGGGTCGAGCTCCCGCCTGCGCGTGACATGGCGCGCATCCAGATCGGGCGTTCGTCGGTGCAGATCGAAGGGACGATGGTACCGGCCGCCGACTTCGCGCTCGCGCAGGGCGACAGCGTCTACTTCGCGCATCACGAGCTGCTCTGGAAAGGGCCGGAAACACAAATCGCCCAGAAGAGCCTCGCCGGCGGATGGAAGCGCTTCTGGGCCGGGCTGCCGATCCGCATGCTCGAAGCGCACGGTCCCGGGCGAATCGCGTTCAGCCGCGATGCTCCAGGCGAGACGCTCGCGATCCCGATCCGCCCGGGCTACGCGGTCGACGTACGCGAGCACCTCTTCATGGTGGCGACGCACCAGGTCCACTACGATTTTTTCTCCTCGAATGTGTGGTTCGAGACGCGCAGCGGCGACGAGACCGAGACTCACTATCCAGTCGGCGCGCTGATGGACCGTTTCTACGCCCAAGCGCAGGAGCCCGGCCTCTTGCTCATCCACTCCCACGGCAACGCATTCATCCGTCAGCTCGCGCACGGCGAGCGCATCTTGGTGAAGCCCGCCGCGCTCCTCTACAAGGACTCTACCGTGCAGATGCAGCTCCATTTCGAGCACCCGCAGCCACGCACGTTCAGCTTCTTCGGGTGGGGCGAGCGCTACCTGTGGCTCGCGCTCTACGGCCCGGGCCGAGTCGCGATCCAGTCGGCCTACGGTCACACCCACGACCCCGGCACGAGCATCGTGCGGACCTCGGGGGCGAGCAAACAGCAGTGGTAGAGCGCGCTATGCTGCCGGGCTCATGAGCCTGGCGATGACCGCGCAGAGATCCGCCGACTTCGACCCTTCGAGCCGCACGAAGCTCACGCGCCGCGACGTCGGTCGCTTCCCCGGCGACACGCTCTTCGCCAAGCTCGCGCGAACATTGTGTGAGGCCGAGTGCCTTCCGCGGCGCGAGCTGTACGAGGCCTGGGAGGTCGCTCGCCGCGCCCGTCGTCGCCTTCGCGGCGGCCGCGTCGTCGATCTCGCGTGCGGTCACGGCTTGGTCGCGTGGACGATGCTGCTGCTCGACGACTCGTCGCCGCACGGGCTTGCCGTCGACGCGCGACTCCCTCCGAGCGCCGGGCGCGTCGCCGAAGCGATCGCCGCCGCGTGGCCCCGCCTCGCGGGCAGAGTGACTCTCGAAGAGCGTTCGCTGGGCGAGGTCGCGCTCGAGGCCGGTGACGTCGTCGTCGCGACCCACGCGTGCGGAACGCTCACCGATCGCGTGATCGATCGCGTCCTCGGAGCGCGCTCGCGCGTCGTCCTCTTGCCCTGCTGTCACGACGAGGAGCTCTGTGACGATGGCGGGCTACGCGGCTGGCTCGACCTCGAAGCCGCGATCGATGCGACCCGCGCCGCGCGTCTACGGACGAACGGATACGACGTGCGCACGCAGACGATCCCGCGCACGATCACCGCAAAAAATAGGCTCTTGCTCGCATCGCCAACTGCCGAGCCTCGGCCCGCGGGCGCGCGCTAGATCCTTCGCCTGCCGACATAACGACACCCAGAAGGCCGCCGACTCCGCTATCGTCGACAGCCGAATGCGCTGGCCCGCGGTCGTCCTTCCGTTGCTCGTGATGGCGTGTGGATCTTCCCCTCCGCCGAAGGCGCCCCCTCCGCCCGAGCCGGCTCCGACGCAAGCGCCGCCCACGGACGCGCCGGTGATGACCCAAGAGCTCGGCTCGATCGACGACGGCGCGGTCGAAGAGACGTTCGACAAGCTCGGGTCGGACCTCGAAGCGTGTCACTCTGCCGGCCGGGCGCGCATCGGCCAGCTCGCCGGCGACGTGTCGATCTTCCTGCGCATCGACGCGCGCGGTCACGTCAAATACGCCTATTTCGACTCGTCGACGCTTGGTGAGCGCGGCACCGAAAAATGCATCTTGGACCTCGTCCTGGCGGCGACATGGCCGGCGCCAAAAGGTGGCGAGGCCGAGGTCCGCCACTCGCTCGGCTGGGATGGCGGGCAAGAGCGAAGGCCCCTCTCGTGGGAATCGGAGAAGGTGATCTTTGCGCTCGACGCATCGAGCCCGACGCGAAGGGCGATCGACAAGTGCAAGCGCGGGTCGGCGTCGTCGATCGCGCTCACCGGCTACGTCGTGAACGGCGCTCCTCCGCCGGCGCAGCCAGACCCTGCAAAACAAGGGAAAAAGAAGCCGAAACGGAAGAAGCCAGCGCGGGCGAAGCGAGAGCCCGTCGGGCACTTCAAGACGCTCGGCGGCGCGAGCCCCACCCAAGACGGCGCCGACCGTGTCGACTGCGCGATCGCGATCGTGAAGGAGCTCGCGTTACCGAGCCCGGGCAGCACCACGGCGAAGGTCTCGTTTTCGCTTTAGCCCGGCTCAGATGCGAAGCCAGAAGTCCTCACCCATCCCGAACCAATCGTCCAGGGTGATGGCTTCCATTCCTTCAGGCGCGATGCGGCCGCGGAAGGTGCCGAAGGGGCCACGGTAGCGGCTCTCGACGATGACGGCGTTCACGCGCACGTCGCCGGGGACGACCGGGGTGAAGACGATGTCGACCCGCCCCTCGCGATCGCGGATGCGCCACGTCTCGCCCTGGGCTCGTTCCTTTTCGCGCTCGAACGTGACAGCCGGAAGAACCGCGATTCGGTCGCCGCGCCACGCGCAGTTCTCGTTGAGCCGTTCGGAGTTTTTGCATTGGTTTTTCGTGAGATTGAAGCCGAGTATGCTCCCGTCACGGAGCGCGGAGCTCGTCACCCAGTCCCAGCGCATCACATAGGGGTAGTAGCCCTTGTGGTCGTCGAGGAGCGCGCCCGCTTCGTCGGGACGGAGCGTCGTCGTGCGGTCACCGACGGTGATCGTGCCGCTGACAGGGAACATTCCCTTGTGTGAGACCATGCTGCCGGCTTCTTCGAACGGCAGGCTGACGACCTGGAACGCGCCGCGATCGGTCGCGACCTCGACGCGTCCGCAGATGCGCGGGAGCGTGCGTGTGGCGCGGAGGTCGACCTCGAGCACGATGCGTCCGTGAGCAACGTCGTTCGTGAACGTCATCACGCCGCGTCCGTCGCGGTAGGTGTTCGTCGAGCTCACGATTTGGTCGGCGAGACGGAACGCGAACGGTCGCAGCTTCCATTCGTGCTCGATCTTCTTGCCGGTCGCCGACTCGTAGACCTTCGCCTGGACGAACGTCATCACCTTCGCGTCGAAGAGCGCAAAGCTCGCAAAAAAGCCAGGCGCGCTCAGTTGCAACGCCTGCCACTCCTTCAGCCGAAGCCGGCGAATGGGGCGGGGTAGATGGCGGAACGGCGCGTCGAGGAGGTTGGCATGCGCGAACGGGGCCCGATACCGACCGTAGTGGGTCGTGCCGTCGGCCTCGACGAGACGTTCGGGTGCGGCTTCGAGCGGAGACACGGTCACGCTTTTCGATACCACGACCCGCGAGCCTCTCATGCCTGCTCGGGGTTCTCTCTGGTAGCGCCGCCGCCGGTGAGCGACACGAAGCAGACGCCGAGCGCGGCGACGCTCCCGCCGACGAACGACGCGACCGGTCCGAGGTGTTGATACATCGCGCCCCAAAGGAGCGGTCCCAACGCGCGCGCGAGGCTTCCGGACGCTTGGGCGAACCCGAGCACGGTCCCCTGCTGGCCCACTCCCGCATATTGCGAGGCGAGCGACGCGAGGAGCGGCTGCGTCAAACCGAGGCCGATCGCGAGGACGACGATGCCGCCGATCATCACCGGCGCGGTGGGCGAGACCCCGATGCCGAGGAGCCCGACGGCCGAGAGGACGGCAGCTGCCGCGACCGCCGAGCGCGCTGCGAAACGCGTGGAGACCGGACCGACGAGCCCGAGCTGGACGACGAGCGTGACGAGACCGAAGAGGCCGAAGAGATCGCCGATGTGCTCTTTTCCCCAGTGGAAACGGTCGGAGGCGAGGAGAGCGAGCGCGGTCTGCAAGTTCGTCATGTAGAAGAAGGTCAGAAAATACAAGCCCATGACGATCAGGATCTTCGGGCTCGATGCGAGCTCGGCGAGCTCGAGCTTCGGTCGCCGTGTGGGTGCGCGGGTGCGGTCGGCAGCGCTGATGATCGGGTTCGTCTCCGGCATGAAGAGGAGCACGCCGATCAGCGCTACGAACGCGAGGATGCCGGCCGTGATCGGAGGCGCGATCTCGCCGAGCGTGCTGACGCGTCCGCCGATCCACGGGCCGAGCATCATCCCGAGACCGATGCCGGCGCCGAGCTTGCCCATCGCACGCGTGCGCTCGGCGCCGTCGGCCACGTCGGCGATCGCGGCCTGGCATGCGCCGATGTTCCCCGACGTCGCGCCGGCGACGATCCGCGAGGCGAAGAGGAGCCAAAGCGCGTGCCGGCTCGCGGCGACCGAGAACAGCCCCATCGCGAGCGCGTTGGCGCCGAGCGAGACGACGATGACGCGACGACGGCCGAAGCGATCGGAGATGCGACCGAGCGTGGGGGTCGCGACGAATTGCGCGGCAGCGAACGAGGCGAAGAGGACGCCGACGGTGGTGGCCGAGCCACCCATCTCGCCGACATATGAAGGCAGAAGCGGCAGGATGATCCCGAAGCCGACGAGGTCCAAAAAGACCGTCAGGGAGAGAAACGGGAGAATGCGCCCGAGGCGCACCGGACCTTCCATCTCCTCCTTCTATGCGTAAACCGCCGGCGCGTCCGCTCTGCTCGCGACAGGCGGATCCTTCGCGCCCCCATTGCTCTTGCCGCCGGTGGCGACGCCCGCGTCGGTGGTGGCCGGTGCGCCGGCGTCGGTCGCTTCTGGATCGTCCGCGATGTGATCGTAGCGGATCGCGACGAACGTCTCGCCTTCGTAGGCAATGTGGACGTCGCTGCCGCTGCACGTGACGTTGCTCGTGAGCTCGCGCGCGCAGGGCATCGAGACGCCACAGCCCGGCTCTTCGATGAACAGCGCCTTCGTGCCTGGGGTGATCCAATTCTTGAAAAGGACGATGTGTCCGCCGGCCTTGAGGTTCGCGGCGTCGCCGGGCTGCATGTCGGTGCACTTGATCGTCGTCGAGACAGCCGTCTCGAACGGCGCGAGCTCTCCGGTCACGCGGCCCGGCGCCGGCAGCTCCCACGCCCACGAGATCAGCCCCGAGCCGTCGGCGGTACGGATCCCAATCGGGATTGCTCTCGCGCGTGCAGGTCGAGGAGCACGCGGTGTCGTAGTCGTGGCTGCCGTTCGGGGCTTGGCAGTACTTGAGCTTGGCGGAGACCCACTCCTCGGCACGAGCGACCGTGCTCGAGCGCGTGACAGTGGTGAGACCCTCGGTCGCAGTCGCCGTCGCCTCGGACGAGGCGGGATCGGACTCGAGGTACTCGCCGGCCCCCGCGCCCGACGAGCAGCCGAGGGGGCGATGCTCACTTACCCGAACGGGGTACCGTCAGCACCGTCGGGAGCGGAATGTTGCCGGAGCCGACCCGGGTTTGGTTGCCCGCGAAGACCGTGTCTTTCGAGATCGCCACCGTCATCGGGTCACCGTTACCGTCGCCTTCGATGAGCGACGAATGGCCGAGAACCGCGATGCCGACCACGTTGTCGACGATGGCGCTCGACTTCACCGACAGGCCGGCGTTCGACACCGCGATCGCCGGACCGGCCGACTGACGGAGCGTCGTGGTGGCGATCGAAGCCGGCATGTCGTCCTCGCCGACGAAGATTCCGATCCCGTAGGAGCCGGAGCGATCGAGCGTCGTTTGATCGATCATCGAGTCGAAGATCGTGAGCGCACCGTGCTCGGCCGCGAGGATGCCGGTCTCTTCGCTGCCGATGAACGCCGACGCGCCGATCGTGACGGTCGAGGAGCCTTGCACCGACAGCGCGCGACCGCCAACGCCGTCGCCGCCTGCTTGCGTCCCGGTGATGACGACGTCGTTCAAGGTCGTCTGCCCGAGCGTGATCATGCCCGCCGTCCGCGTGTTGCGAATCGTCGAGCCGTCGATCAGGAGCTGCGCCGCCGACTCGACGAAGATCCCGAGGCCGACGTAGTTGTCCTCCAGGTAGTAGCCGAGGCTGCTCCCGCGCGTGTCGGCGACGAGCGAGTGATGGATCTCGGCGACGCTCGCCCCTTCGATCTCCGCGCCCGCCCGCGTGCCGACGATCGCCGTCGAATTCATCGTCAGCGCGCCGTCGACGACGACGATGCCGAGCGGTCCCAACACGGTCGGATCGAGATCGGTGGTGCCTAGGAGCGCGCTGTCGGCGATCGTCGTCTTGCCGCCGCCGGCCGCGTAGACGTCGACCTGCTCGTTGTCCGAGATCGTGCTTCGTTCGACGTCGAGGGTGGACTTGTTCGACTCGATGCCGGTCCCTTGTCCTGCGACCGGATCCACGGCAGTTCCGCGAACGACCGAGCCAGCGACCGTTACGGTCGCGAAGCGCGTCGCCGCCTTCTGCGAATTCGCGAGGACGCCGAAGCCGCGATTGCCAACGATCGCGCTCGATTCGACGTCGAGCGTGACCTGACCTGACGCATAGACCCCCCACCCGTAGCCACCGCCTGAGCCGAATGGATGACCGTCGCGCACGACCGACGACGAGAGCTTCAAGCTCGCGCCCGCGCCGCCGTCGCCCGAGATGCCCGCGCCGATGTAGTCGTTGTCGACGAACGCGCTGTCGGTGACCGTGACCTGAGCGCCGTAGCCGATGTAGAGACCGAACGCATTCGCGTCGGTGGTGCCGCCGCGCGTGCCACGTACGACGACGTTCGAGATCTTGGCGGTGGTCGACTTGTTGCCGACGACGATGCCGGCAAAATGGCTATTTTCGACGACAACAGAGTCGAGCGTCAGGTTGCCGGCGGTCGCCCCGATCGCCGCGTGGTAGTTGCGAAACGTGATGTTCGACACGCCGAGCGAAACGGCTTTGTCCTCCTGAACCGCGCTCTTGGTCGTGTCCGCGGCGGCAAAGATGACGCGTTCGGTGCAGCGGCCGACGACGCTCACCGAGACCGACGGCACGATGACGTCCGTGTACGTGCCCGACTCCACCGCGATGACCGCGCCGTTCTGTGCGACCGCGAGCGCGGCCGACACGCTCGTGAAGTGGGTCGCGTCGACTTGACCGACCATGTAGCTCGCGTCGACGAAGAGGGTCGCGTTCGACGGCGGGAACGCGGCGTTGCAGTCGCCGATGGGCACGCACGTCGCCGAGCCGATCGCGTCGCGCGTCGCGCCAGTGCACGCCGTCGCCGGAAGGTCGGTGTCGCAACCATACCCGCCCGCCGTCGGATGAAAGCCCGCGGGACACGTCGTCGGTCCGACCGGCACGCACGACGTGCTTCCGATCGCGACCATCGTGCCGGCGTCGCAGGTGTCGGTCGTGAGGATCGGGCCGCATCCGCCCGAGCCGCCGAGCGCCTCGAAGCCGTCGACGCACGCGGCGATCGATCCACCGCCGGGCAGGCCATCGCCCGGGGCGGCATCGCCCGACGAGCCGGAGCACGCCGTCGCCGCGAAGGCGAGCGCAGCTACGAGGACGAACGGAGAGAGACAGGATCCGTAAGGGGAAGCGGTTCGCACGCGCGCGAATCTGGCCGAACGCTGGGCGTAGTCAAGGCAACCTGGTGCGATCCGAGCGGAAAATTCCGATAGAACGCCAGAAGAGCGAGGGAGCGCGTTCTCGAGGGAAGATCCGACAAAACGCAACGTATGACGCTGCGGCCTCGTAGCGCTCGCCGGTCCCGACGCGAACGTCAGGGCTCGATGACGAGCGAGCGCGCCGCGCGGCACCGTTTGACTGCGAGGTCGACGCCGATCGCGTCGAGCCCAAGCGCGTTCGCGACCGCAAGCACACTGCCGCGTCCGCAGAACGGGTCGACGACGACGCGTGCGTGTGCCTCGTCGCGCACGTAGCGACAGGCGACGCGGCAAGCCTCGAGCCCCATCGCACGGCTCCACGACATCTCACCGGCGTCGGGCAAGACGTCGGCCCCGGAGAGTCTCAAATCATCGCGGGCGCGCGGCGCGAGAGCGATCATGTGCGAATAGCTCGCCCTTCCGAGCGCGACCGTCCCCGGCGGCTTGCGGCATACGATCTTGTGCCAGAGGACGGACGCTCCCTCTTCTTCCGCCGCCTTCATGACGAGGTACCCCTTGTCGACGTGGGTGCCACGATCGCGGATGTCGCTCTGGAAGAAGACCGCGACGCCATCGGGCGGTAGCCAGCGGACGATCGTGCGCGCGGCGCCGACGAACCACGTGCGCCAGCCGGCGAGATCGAGCGGCACCTCCGACACGTCGGGCATCGACGTCACCACGCAAGCCCATTCCGGCGCCGGATTCGTAGCGAGCCACCCGAGCGCTTCGGCGGTCTCGACCCGGCGAAGCGGCACGGCGATCGTCATTCGCCGCATCCTCGACCAAGCCGCTTCGGTTGACAATCGCTCGAGTCGATACGGCGCGAAGGCGCCCCAGGCGATTCCTGTTGCCGCCCCCAGGGGCGCGCTTAGCATGAAGCCCTTTCATGGCGAACGAGCCTACCGCGCGCACGCGAGCGACCATCACCACGACGGCGCCCATCACGCCAGCCGAGATCCGCGGGCTCCTCGCGAAGCCTTCCGACGTCATACTGCTCGCGCAGCCGATCGTCGACCTGCGCAAGAGCGCCGTCGTCGGGTACGAGATCCTCTCCAGGTTCACGTTCCCCGACGGCAAGCCGTCGACGCCCGACAAAGTGTTCGCGACCGCCAACTTCTGCGGGCTGGGTGCGGAGCTCGATGCGCTCGTGGTCGAGCGTGCGCTCGCCCTCGCGTTCGAAAAGCCAGACGACACCTTCCTCACGATCAACGTCGACCCCCATCATCTCGAAGAGCCGCTCGTGCGCGACGCGATCGACGCGCACGGAAATCTCGCTGGCATCATCTTCGAGCTCACCGAGCACACCGCCATCGCCGACCCACGCGCGCTGCGCCGCACGCTCGACACCTTGCGCCGTCGCGGAGCCATGTTCGCGATCGACGACGCGGGTGCTGGGTATGCCGGGTTGAAGCAGATCTTGGATCTCCAGCCCCAGGTCTTGAAGATCGACCGCGCCCTCGTCACCGAGATGCACGACAACGAGGCCAAGCGCGCGCTCGTCCAGATGCTCGGTGAGCTAGCCGGTCGCCTCGACGCGTGGGTGCTCGCCGAAGGGATCGAGACCGAGCCCGAGCTCAATGCGCTCGTCCAGCTCGAGGTCCCGCTCGGTCAAGGCTACTTTCTCGCCAAGCCGGAGCCGCCGTGGGCGCGCCTCGGTGACGAGCCGATCGCGGCGCTCGCCCGCATCTCCCGCCATCGGCACGCGCCGGCAACTCCAAAAAGGCCTTCGGCCCCCCCGCCGCAGCCGATCGCCGGCGAGGCGATGGAGCCGGTCGCTACCTGCCGCGGTGCCGACGCCTGGCCGGCCGCGAGCGCGAAGATCGCCGTGCGTGTCGACGACGGCGGAAAGCCGAACGAGATGCGGCTCGCGACCGAAGACGGCGCCCGCGTGCGCGCCGCCCACGACCTCATGCGAGTCAAAGCGTCGGCGCCGGTTTCAGTCGTCGTCAACCGTGCGCTGACGCGTCCGGAGCGACTCCGCTGGGATCCGCTCGTCTGCATCGACGACGACGGCAAGCTCGAGGGGGTGATCCCGATGCAGCGACTCGTCTCGATGCTCTCGCGCATCGTCCAAGGGAGCGAGCCGCAGAGCGGCATGCGCCCAACGTAAGGGCTATCTTCAAGAACGTGTGCCCGACCGGCCCCCAGAATGACGACGGCGTCCTGCTCGCGCCGAAGCCGGCGAAGAAAGCCGCGTACGAGCGCCGCTACCGCGTCGTCTTCCACAACGACGACTACACGACCCGATGGTTCGTCGTTCACGTCCTCCAGCAGGTCTTCCGCATGAGCGAGACGGCCGCGGTCGCGTTCACGATGGCGGTGCATCGCAACGGCAAGGGGATCGCTGGCGTCTACGCGCGTGACATCGCCGAGACGAAGGCGGAGACCTGCATGGACCTCGCGGCAGAATTCGAGATGCCGTTGATGGTCACGGCCGAGCCCGAAGACGACGACAACCGCTGACCGAGCACGCCATGGGAAACGACTTCAAAGGACGACGCGAGCATTCGGCTGAGCACTTCGGGGACACGCGCGATCACTGGTGGAATCGCGACTTCGTCGCGCTGATGGCAGAGCGTTGGAAGCTCGAGGCGGTCCGCGATGTGCTCGACGTCGGATGCGGCATCGGCCACTGGGGAATGTTGCTCGAGACGGTGCTACCGAAGGACGCACGCGTCACGGGCGTCGACCGCGAGGCGAGTTGGGTCGACAAGGCGAACGAACGCGCACGGTCGCGAGGCCTCAGCGAGCGCTTTTCCTACCAGCAAGCGGACGCGCAGCGGCTCCCCTTCCCCGACGACACGTTCGACCTCGTCACGTGCCAGACGGTCCTCATCCATATGGCGGACCCGGCAGTCGTCGTCACCGAGATGAAGCGCGTGACGAGGCCCGGCGGCCTGGTCGCCGTCGCCGAGCCGAACAACCTGACCGAATCGCTGCTCCTCGATTCGATCACGAGCCAGGCGAGCACCGACGACATCGTCGAGCTCGTTCGATTCCAGCTCACGTGCGAGCGCGGAAAGATCGCGCTCGGCGAAGGAGACAACTCGCTCGGCGATCGCGTCCCCGGCCTCTTCGTCGCGCAAGGGCTCAGGGACGTCGCCGTCTTCGTCAACGACAAGGCAACTGCGATGCTTCCGCCCTACGACGCGCCCGCCCAACGCGCCACGGTCGACGACCTGCGCGACCAAATCACGCGCGAGCGCTGGAACTGGAGCGAGGGCGACGCCAAGCGGCTCTTCTTGGCCGGCGGCGGCGCGCTGTCCGACTTCGCCGGGCACTACGCACGCGGGCTCGCTGCCCGGGCGCGCATCGTCCGCGGCATCGACGACCGGACCTACCACGGCATCATCGGCGGCGCGTTCTACCTCGTCTCCGGCCGCAAATAGAGCGCTGCTGCTGTCACACTCCGCGCAGCTCGGACGACGTACGGGTATGCCGCCAGTCTCCGCCGTCCCCACGTTCGCCCTGATTCTCCTCGCCGCCGGTCTGAGCGCGTGCCGGCACGATTCGATTCGTTCGGAAAATCAACCGCCCACCCCGATCGCGGTCGCCGCGCAACCTACGGCAGTGGCGAGCGCTGCTGCGCCGAGCGCGCCGCCGAAGGTGCTACCGCCGCCCGTGATCGAGCAGGCCCCCGTGGCGAAGGATTCACCTACGTCGTTCGTGCGGGGAGAGGTCGAAGGGACGGCGCGAGTGGTATTCATGCCCGGGCTCTGTTCGAACGCGGCGGCGTACCTGACCGCGTTCCCGCGCGCGGCCCAGACGCACGGAGGCATCGTCGCGATCGACGGCGACAAGCCGTGCGGGGCGGCGAATTCAGGCTTCCATTCGTTCACGTGGGACCCGACCTTGCAGCACGCGCGGATCGAGCGCGCGCTCGCGGCCGCCGGCATGTCGGCGCCTCCCGACGGCTTCACGCTCGTCGGCTATTCGGCCGGCGCGTCGATCGCCGAGCTCGTGCACGAGAAATGGCCGAAGCTCTTTCCGCGGCTCGTGCTCATCGCCCCGCCGGAAGATCTGTGGCTAGAGAAGCTCGTCGATGCGCAGGCGGTCGTGTCGATGTCGTGCTCGCGCGATGTTCCCGCCCGCATGAAGTCCGGAGCCAAGAAGCTCGGCGCGCGGGGAGTGCGTGCAATCTACATGGAAATGCCGAGGTGCACGCACGGCAACATCGCCGACGGTGAGCGCATCTTCGACGAAGCATTCGCCTGGCTCGACCAGGGCCAAGGTGGTGAGCCAGGGGAGTGACGCGTCTCGCGCTCAGCCTCCGGTCGAGTAGAGGAGCTCCAAGTCCTATTGGAAGTTTTGCGTAGCCCAACCGCCGAGGGCGCTGAATCCACACGCGACTTCACTGAAATAATCGGCGCTCATGTTCACGTAGTGACCGCACGCCGCGCCCTTGGTCCCGAAGAAATCGCAGTTTGGACATGCCGGGTTGTACGCGCCGCTGCACGCCGCACAGCCGGAGCAGCTCGGCTGATCCTTTTCCCCCCACATGTTGTCGAGGCACGACACGATGCCAGCCGGGCTCGTGCCGGCGCCTTCGCATTCGTCTTGACCGTTGCCGTCACATGCGTCGGTGTGCTTGTTCCAGGCTTGATGCGGGCTGCTGTTCGTTTCGTCGGATGTGGCTTGGTGATCGACGCACATGTCGACGCTCGGGCTCGTCCACAAAACGAGGGCGGCGTGACCTTGGGTGGCGCGCAGGCGATTGATCTCGTTGACACAAGCTGCGCGTGAGGCGCTGAAGCCGTCGCCGGAGTCGACCACGACGCCGGAACCCGAATCGCCGCCGCTGCTGCCGCTGTCGGTGATCTTCGCCCCGCTATCGAGGCTCGTCCCCTTGCCGGCGTCGCGGATCGTCGTCGCGCCGCCGTCGTCTTCGGTGGTTCCCCCGCCGTCGTCATTCGTGGCGCCGTCGTCCGAAGACGACGAGCTGCACGCCGCAGCAATTAGAATGAGAGCTGAAATACAGCCGAATTTGACGAAGCGTACGGTGGCGATCACAGCCGTTAGGCTAGCACTTTCAGGCAACTGTGACGTCGCGAGCCGCACCGCGCACGTCGATCAATGAGGTGCGACACGCCGAAAAATGGTTCGCACGGGTTAACGCGTCGCCGCGAATTCGGCTCGGGCGCGTTCCGGGCCAGCTTCGAACGCTCCCTCAATCGACGCAGATCCCGCCCTGCACCTTGCCGCCGACGATCGGCGTCTTGCAGCCGCATGGATCGCTCGTCCTCTGGCACGCGCCGACTGCCGTGTTCTTCGATGGCGCGGCGCCTTCGAAGAGGCACTCACCGGTGCAGTCTCTCTTGTCGGTGCAACGCTTGCCGCCGTCCCGATAGCGGATCACGCACTCGAGGCCGCCGCTCATGCACACGGGCTGGAGCTTTCCGCCGCGCGCCGCGCATGCCTTCGTCTCTGCGGCCGACGGCTTGCGCTCCCACGGTCGTGGGGGCGGCGGCGGCGGGTTCGAGGACGACGCGGCGGTGACCGGCGCTGAATCGACTGGCTTCGGCGGCGAGCCGTCGGACACGTCGATGACCGATGACGCTTGCGGCGTCGATGCGTCAAGCGCCGCAGCGGCGCTCGGAGGTATCGATACATCGACCGGCTCCGCGCTCGCAGGCGCCGCCTTCGGAGCCGGCGACGATCCGCAGCCAACGACGAGTGAAAGCACGACAAGTAAGGAACGACCCATGGCCCGAGTATCGCGCGATCGACGCCGGCGGGTCCATTCTTGCTGATCGTCGCGCTGACAACGTGCCGCTTTACCCACGCGCTTTCGTTACAGGCGCCGTCGCCTCCGGTCTACGGCCGTGGAGACCGAGCACGACCCCGACGGCGATGATGCAGAGGACGGCGGCGGCGACAGCGGCGAGCCGATAGTCGCGGCGCCGCACGAGATCCACGAGCATCACTCCGACGCGCACGACAGGCAGCGCGATGAAGAGCACGATCCCGGCGCGCACGATCGAGCCTCCTGCCGGAAGGACGAGCCCGACCGCGACGACCGCGCACGCGAGCCAGGTCCCTCCCGACAGGAGCGCGGCGAGCCTCCGTTCGAGCGGCGCAGGCGCTTCGGCGCTCACGCCTTCGCCCCGATTCGAAAGCCGAACGAGGCGAGTAACATCTGAACGGAGAGAAGGACGAGCACGACGACGAAGAAGGTGCGCAGGCGCTTCGGCGAGACCGCGAACAAAACGCGCGCACCCGCGAGCGCGCCCACCACCGAGCCGAGCGCGACGGGACCGGCGACGGCAGGGATGATGTCGCCGCGGACGAAATACGCGCCGGCGCTCGCCGCTGCGGTCACGCCGATCATGAAGCTCGACGTCCCCGAGGAGACCTTGAGCGGGAGGCGCAGCGCGGTGTCCATTGCCGGAATTTTGAGCACGCCGCTGCCGATCCCGAGGAGCGCCGAGACGAGCCCAGCGCCGTACATCAGCGTCATCGCGATCGGCAGGCGTCGCACGACGTAAGGCATCGCTTCGCCCGAAGGCGACTCACGATGGGTCGAGTGGAGCCCGAGAACGGTTCCCCACCCGCGCGGATCGGGTTCCGCAGGCGCTTCGAGCGATGAGCCGCGCAGCGCCGTCATTTGCCGTGCCGATACGAGGAGGATGACGGCGAAGAGCGCGTAGAGGAAGCGCGTCGGCACGAGCCCGGTGAGCATCACGCCGCTCACTGCGCCGAGGGTCGTGGCCAGCTCGAGGACGAGCGCGAGCCGGACGTTGGTGAAGCCGCGCCGCAGGTACGGCCCCGCGCTTGCGCACGACGAGGCGATGACCGAGACGATGCTCGCCGCGATCGCGGTCCGGATGTCGATGCCGGACGCGGTGAGGATCGGGACGACGAGAATTCCCCCGGCCATCCCGAGCATGCCGCCGAGAGCGCTCGCACCGAGCGCCGTCACCAGCAAATAGAGCGTCCAACCGAGGCTCATGGAAGCGTGCAAAGGAAATGGCCGCTGCGCCCTCAGGCGCTTTCGGCATCGGCAGGGTCGTCACCGAAGCGGAGGAGGCTCAAGAGCTCGTTCGGGCCGAGCGTCTTCGAGGTCGAGCGCCCTTCGAGCACGGCGTCGACGAGGTCCTTCTTGACGGTGTGCATCTCGAGGATCGCCTCTTCGATCGTGCCGCGCGAAACGAGCTTGTAGACGGTGACCGGCTCGGTCTGTCCCATGCGGTGCGCTCGTGCGGTCGCTTGGTCCTCGACCGCGGGGTTCCACCACGGGTCGAGGTGCAGCACGTAGCTCGCGCGCGTGAGATTGAGCCCCGTTCCGCCCGCCTTGAGCGAGATGCAGAAGACGTCGAACTCGCCGGCCTGGAAGGCGTCGACGATCTTCTGGCGCTGGAGCGTCGGCGTGTCGCCGGCGAGGTATGCGACCTTGAGACCGGCGGCGACGAACGCCTTTTGGGCGCGTTTGAGGAGGCTCGTGAACTGGCTGAAGACCAGGACGCGGCTCTTTTGCTCGACGATCTGCGAGACCAGGTCGGTCGCGCGCGCGAGCTTTGACGACGGGCCGGTGAAGGTCGGATCGACGAGCGAGACGTCACACGCGAGCTGGCGCAGGCGCGTGAGCGCGGCCAAGAGCGCGATCTTGAGCTGCGCTCGCTTGGCGCCGCCGGCCTCCTCGCCACCTTGGAACTCGAGCTCGCACGCGCGCCGGAGCGCCGCATAACGCTTCGTCTCGGCGGCATCGAGGTCGATGTACTCGACGATCTCTTCGCGCGGCGGGAGCTCTTCGAGGACGACCGCGCGCGTGCGGCGGAGCAAGAACGGGCCGATGAGCTGCGAGAGCGCCGCCAGCTTGCGTGCGTCTTTTTGCCCTTCGATCGGCTTACGAAAGCGCTCGCGGAACGCCGCTTCGGTCCCGAGCAAGCCCGGGAAGACGACGTCCATCAGGCTCCAGAGCTCACCCAGGTGATTTTCGAGCGGCGTTCCGGTGAGCGCGATCGCGAAGTCGCGCGGGATCTTCTTCACCGCGTCGGTACGGCGGGCGACGTGATTCTTCAAATAGTGGGCCTCGTCGAGGACGAGGGTCGACCACTTCCGCTTCGCGAAGAGATCGGCGTCGCGCTGGAGCATGCCGTAAGAGACGATGACGACAGTGCCCGCCGGCATCGCCTTGTCGAGCGCGGTGCGGTCCTGATTGAACCAGCGGACCTTCAGCGACGGCGCGAAGCGGGCGAGCTCAGCGAGCCAATTCGAGCACACCGATGCCGGGCCGACGACGAGCGCCGGGCCTTTGGATGCGCGTGCTCGCAAAATAGCTGCAGTCTGCACGGTTTTACCGAGGCCCATGTCGTCGGCGAGGACGCAGCCGGGAGCCCAGGCCGCGAGCCGCAGCATCCACGCCGCGCCTTCGCGTTGATACGGCCGGAGCGTCCCCGCGCCGAGCGACGGACGCACCACGCGCGTGCGATTGGCCTCGAGCGAACGGAGGAGGACCTTGGGATCGACGCCGCTGCGCTCGGAGAAGCTGCCGGCACCGAGCGCGAGCGCTTCGGTGAACGCGGCGTTGACGCGCACGCTCTGTGGATCGCCGCCCCGGGTCTCGGCGAGCGCAGCGGCAGTGGCGAGAGGGAGAAGCGCCGAGTGCACCTCGGCCGAGAGCTCGACGTAAGAGCCGGCGTCCACCCGAATGAAGCGACGCGCGAGGCGCGCTGCTTCGAGGAGCTCACCGAGCGACACGTTCTTGCCCGCGAGCTCGATGTTGCCGCGGACCGAGAACCACGACGACTCCTTCACGATGTCGAGGTTGCGACGCGTGTTCTCGAACGGCGTGATCTTCGGCGGGCGGCCGATCTTCACCTCGATCGAGAGGCCGAGTGGGTTCTCTTCGACGAAGCGCGCGAGCTCGAGCGACGTCTCGATGTCGACCGTAACGGCGGTATTGTTGGTCCACACGAGCGGCACCTCGATGCGCTCTGCCGTCTCTTCAACGAGCGCGATCTCCGCCGCAAATTCACGTTCGACGAAGCCGCGCCGTCCGTTCTCCTCGAACGCGTAGAGCTTCGGACCGGCTCCGGCCTCGATGAGCGGCGCACCTGGTCTGACGGCGACGAGCATCTCGACGGTAGCGCCCTCCACCGTCCACTCCACTCGGAGCGCGGCTTCGGGGGCGAACGCGAGCTGCTCGCCGAGCGCTTCCCGCGGGAGGATGGCGGCGCCCTCGGTGACGAGCGGATCGAGCTGCGCGGCGACCTTCGGCGTGGCGTCCGGCGGGAAGACGAAGTCGGCACCGAAACGGAGCGCGGCGTCCAGCCAAGGGCGCAGCGTCGCGGGGATCCGGGCCGAGACGATCAAGCCGTCCTCTTGCTGCAGCCCGAGAAAGCTCTTCTCCGCCTCGGAGATGGCTGCGTGCGAGATCGCGTGCCCTCCGGCCTCGAACGTAGGGCGGAGGCTGCCGTCCGGCTCGACCGCCATCGTCATCGTCAGCGTGCCGACGGCGAGCCGCGGAGCTCCTTCCGTCGCCGACGGCTCCTTCGATTTCCCGGCGAAGATCCGAGGGTGGCGGGCGACGAGCTCCATCGTCCCGAACCCGTGCGCAGTGCCGAGCCCGACGAGCGCTTCGAGGCGGCTCCGCACGCTCGAAATGGCGCTATGGGCGATCTGGCGATCGAGCTCGCTCGTCGTCAGCGAGCCGTCGAGCAATCGCTCGAACGGAATGCGCTTCCACCCCTTGGCCTTGACGCGACCCTCCGTGCGGCGCCGCGAGAGGGCGGTGAGCGCGATGGTGAGGGGCTCATAGCTCTGCGTGATGCGGAACGCGATGTCGACATCCTCGACGCGCGCCGTCGGCTTGTCGCCTTTGACCCTCGTGGCGTCGAGCATGCGCTCCCACCGCGGACGCTCGAGGTCTCGCGCGAGCGCGACGATGGCCGGGTCGGAGCGCTCGGCAAGCGCAAGGAGGAGCCCTCGGAGCGCGAAGAGATCCCAGAGCGAAGGCCACGCGGAGACCGAGCGCACGCCGGAGTCCGGACGATCGGGCAGCTCGAGGGCGAGACGCGGCCCCCCTCTTCCCATGGGCGTCCGCTCGTCGACCTGGAATAACCGCCGGTCGGGGTGGTAGGCGAACACGAAGCGGGCTGCGCCTTCGTCGAAGGGGCCCGGGAGGGTCGAGCCGAGCGTACGGCCATGGATGCGACGCGCTTCGGCGGCCACCGATTCGATGAGCGCCTGGAAGTCGGAGGCGCCGGCTGCTCGCGGCGCGCGTCTCGGCGGCTCCCACGCCTGGAGCTTCGCCAGCTCGGCCTCGAGCTTCGGAGCCCACTCGATGACGAGCGCGCGAAAGCGGCGCGCGGGCGGGTCGGTCCGATGCCGGGTTTGGGTCCACCATTCGGACGCGCGACGCCAAAAGTCCGGCGGCATCTCGATCGCTCGCCCGGCGTGACGGCCGATCGCATCGGCCAGCCCCTCGGCCGTGACCGAGCCGATCGCGCGCAAATAGCGTGCGACCGGATCATCGACCGAGCCCGCCGACGAGCGACGCGCCTCTCGCAACGCGAAGATAGCGGCCGCGACGTGCTTGCATGCACCGCTCGCGTTCCATGCCGGGCAACTGCAGGGCGAGCTCAACACGCCGTTGAGCAGGAGAAACGTCACGCCATAGCGCATCGACCCGCGCACGACGGCGCTCACCGCGTTCGGCGTCTCGACAAGCAAGCGCTCGACCCGCCCTTCGGCTGCATACTGACGACCGCGGGCGATCGATACGGCGTCGATAGAGCGGAGACGCTGGTCGAGCTTGTCGAACAGACGAGAGTCGAGGTGTTCGAGGGGCAACGGAGGCAATGGTAACGAGTCGTCCAAAGGAGGGATTACGGGCGGGGAATCTTTCGCGTCGAGGGGCTTCTGTCAACGAGGGTGAGCCCCATTTGCGTCGACGCGACGATCAGGCCTTTTGTTGCACCTTGTCCTGCGTTTTGTGCTCGAAGTCGCTCGCGTCGTGGCGTTCGTGGAGTTGCTCGGCGGGCTCGCCGTAGGTGCGATTGACCATCCGCCCGCGTTTGACAGCCTTTCGCTCGCCGAGCAGCTTCGCCCAACGAAGCACGCTCGGGTACTCCTGCACCGCTAGGAACTCGGCGGCTTTGTAGACCTGACCGAGCACCAGGCCGCCGTACCAAGGCCACACGGCGATGTCGGCGATCGAGTACTCCTTGCCGGCCAAAAACTCGTTCTTCGCGAGCCGCCGTTCGAGGACGTCGAGCTGACGCTTCGATTCCATCGCGAAGCGATCGATCGCGTATTTGATCTTCACCGGCGCGTACGCATAGAAATGACCGAAGCCGCCACCGAGGTACGGAGCGCTCCCCATCTGCCAAAAGAGCCACGAGAGGGCCTCGGTGCGCGCACCGTGCTCCTTCGGTAGGAACGCGCGGAATTTCTCGGCGAGATAGAGCAGGATCGCACCCGACTCGAACACGCGCACCGGCTCCTTGCCGCTGCGGTCCATGAGCGCGGGGATCTTCGAGTTCGGGTTCACGTCGACGAAGCCGCTGCCGAACTGGTCGCCGTCGTTGATTTCGATGAGCCACGCGTCGTACTCCGCGCCCGCGTGACCGGCGGCAAGGAGCTCTTCGAGCATCACGGTGACCTTGACTCCGTTCGGAGTAGCAAGCGAATAGAGCTGCAGCGGGTGCTTACCTACCGGGAGCACCTTGTCGTGCGTCGGCCCTGCGACGGGTCGATTGATGTTGGCGAACGTGCCGCCGTTCCCCTTCTCCCAGGTCCAGACTTTCGGAGGCGTGTACTCGGGTAGATCGCTCATGGATGTCCTCGATGGCTTCGCATAGCGCGGGATCGGCAAGTCTAGTCCAACGCGGCTGCGAAGAGGCGCTCGCTCCGCGTTCCCGACGAAAGATCTGGCTCAAGCATCGTGCACGGTTAGTGTTCGAACGTGCGCCGAATCTCGCTCTTTGCTGTCGTCCTCGGCCTCGTCGGTGGCATGGGTAGCACGGGTGGCGTGCTCGCGGCGTGCTCCAGCACGGAGGGCGAGAGCTCGGCGAGCGCCCCGAACGGTGACGCCTCCAGCGCCGATGCCGCGAGCACGAGCACAGCGAATGATGCGGCGAGCGACGCGCTCGTCGACGGCGCGGTCGGCGTCCCACCCCCGACGCTCGACGATTTTTGGGACAGGAAGGCCTACTTCGTCCAATCGAGCATCTTCCAAAACGGCTCCGACGGAAAGGTCGGCTTCAGCGCCTACAACGTGAACCAGTCGGTCGTCGTGAAAGACGGCGTTTGGTACGTCTTCGCGCGCGAGTTCGTCGCCCCGCAGCCCGTGTACTGCCCCGCCGATTCGACGCGCACGATCGTCAAATCCTCGACCGATCACGGCAAAACGTGGAGCGCCGACACCACGATCGTCGACCAGATTCCGAACACGCCCACCGAGTGCAACGCGCTCGACGGCGACATCTTCTACGACGCACCCTCGAACACGTGGCACTTCCTCTACCAGTGCATGGACCGCTCGCTGAAGTGGAACATCTGCCACTCCTCGCACGTCGGGGCGACGCCGGAGGCTCGCTTCGTCGACGACGCCGCGAACCCGGTCGTGCGCAACGGCGACCTCTGGAAGCTGATCCTCGGCGCGGGCACGGTCGTGCACGACGACGGCACCCCCGAGATCGTCGCGAAAGACGGCGACTACTACTACGTCACGTTCCACGGCATCGACGACAAGAGCCCGATCGATCTCATGCGCGGCCTCGCGCGAACGAAGGACTTCGTCCATTGGGAGGCGGTCGGGACCGCGCCCATCTACACGAAGGCCGACTGCCAGGGTTGGAACGTCCCCTGGCAAGCGCCCGGTTGTTACGGCGGCGGGGCGAGCGGCACCCAGCGCCTCGGCAGCAACTACTACATGGTGATGGAGTCGTCCGATCTCAGCGGCGGCTGCGTCGTCGATCAGGACTGGGTCTTCGGCATGCTACGCTCACCGACGGTCTCGGGACCGTGGACCAACATGACCGACCCGGCGATCGTCTTCTCGACCTTCGAGAAACAAGCTGACGGCCATCGCCCCGCCTGCGCGCTCGGCTATCCGCAGCTCTTCGTCGACGAGACCGGCGTCGAGCACTTGCTCCTCTACCGTGGCGGCTCGGTCGCGCCGGTCGATCTCGATCCGGCGCACGGGCACTATCTCTACGAGCTCCGCCGTGATGCGCCCGTCGCGCTCTACACGTTCCGCGAGGGGCCGAGCCACGTCTACACCCAGTCGGACGTCGTGAGCCGTGGCAACCAGCAGGCCTCGACCGCCAACGTCACGTGGATCGCCGACGCGGCGGACGACACGAATTCCCTCGGCTTCAACGGCACCGACTCGGTCGTCACGGTCGTAACCGATGGACCGGCGTTCGCGCTCTCCACCTACGCGCGCCTCGAGCTCCACGGAAGCATCGATGCCGCACCGACCGCAAAGAGCGCGTTCGTCGCCGGCAAGCTCCTCTCCTACTGGTTCGAACAGTATCCGAACGGAACGCTCTGCTTCGAGACGATGCTCGCCTCCGGCGACGGCGGCGCACCGACGACCGCCTCGGCCTGCTTTAACGTCGCCGCCGACTACGGAACCAAGCACGCCTACGCGGGCGAATTCGACGGCAAGATCGTCCGCGTTCTCCGCGACGGCGTGGAGGTGCAGCGAAATGCCGCTATCGGCACCCTGGCGCCGAGCACGTTCCACTTCGCGATCGGGTCAGGTGGCCAGAACGCAGCGGGCTTCTACCAGTCGATCAAGGGGACGATCGACGACGTGAAGCTCTACGACAAACCTTGACGTGCATTCGGCCGCCGATTCAGACCCGCCCGGTGCGCTGCACGAGCTGCTCGACGACCGCCTTGGCGCCGTTGAGTGAGCGCGCGATCCCCGTTGCCATCGGGTTCGGCGTGTCATCCTTGAAGACGGACCACGACCATCGACCGTCGCCCTGCGGCTGCACCTTCAACAGAAAGGGGCCCGCGGAGGCCGTCATCAGGTCGCCGGGGTTCTTCTTCCACTGGATGGTCACGGGCTCGCCGTAGCCCGGCTCTCACGACGTCGCAACCGTTGGCGGTGCTCGCGTACGCGGTCTCTTGAGCCGGCCGGAAGCCCGACTGTTCCAGGCGGAGGAGCGTCCGTTCGCTCGTCTCGCGCAACGCGAGGACGACCACGCTCTCGAGGCCGAGCGCGTCCCACGTGTAGGAGATTTTCTTTTGAGGCTTGACGACCAAGACCTCGCAGTTGGCGGTTATACATCGTCAAGCTGCACGCGCTTCGGAATCGTTCTAGCGTGCGCGCGACTCCCACCGCCCGGAGAGACCATGGACGCCTCGAAGCTCATCGACCAGAAGATCGCCTCGCTCCACGATTGGCGCGCCTCACGCATGAAAGAGGTCCGCCGCTTGATCCACGAGGCCATACCGGACGTGATCGAAGAGTGGAAGTGGATGGGCTCGCCCGTATTCAACCGCGACGGCATCCTCTGCGTGCTCAATCCACACAAAGAGACGGTGCGGATGACGTTTCCCAAGGGGGCGAAGATGAAGGACCCCAAGCGCGTCTTCAACTCCGAGCTCGAAGGCAACGCGCGGCGCGCGATCTTGTGGTCGGAGGGCGACGCGCTCGACGTCGAAGGGCTGAGAGCGATCTTGCGCGAGGCGGTCGCGATGAATCAGAAGAAGCCCGCGGCGCGAAAGCCGGGCGCGGAATCGAGCGTCACCGGATACCTGCCGGGCACGAAGAAGGGTCCGGCGAAGACGACGGCATCGGAGAAGAAGGCAGCGAAGAGGCCAGCAGCAAAGAGACCGGTCGCGAAGAAAGCAGCGCCCCCGAAGACGAAGAGCGCGGTGAAAACGCCGCCGCGCTGATTCGTGCACTCTACATACGCTCCTCCGTCCGTCTCAGAAGCGTTCCTTGTCGTTCTGCGGTGACTGCGACCAGACCTTCGACGGCGTGCCGTTGATCGTCGTCCCGCCGAACGCGAAGGACGGGACCATCGCGAGCATGTCCATCGGGAAGCTCAAGGAAGGCTTGGTCAGCTTGTCGAGCGACGCGATCTCGTCGGCCGTGAGCTTCACGTCGAGGGCGCCGAGGTTGTCGTCGAGCTGCTCGAGCGTGCGGGCGCCGATGATCGTGGAGGTGACGCCCGGACGGCCTTGGACCCACGCGAGCGCGACTTGCGCGACGGACTTGCCGTGCGCTTTGCCGACGGCTTCGAGCACGTCGAGGATATCGAACGTTTTATCGTCGAGATACGTCGTCACGCGCGCACCGCGTCCGGCTTCGTGCTTGCCCTTGTCCGCGCGCTTGTATTTGCCGCTGAGCGCCCCGCCGCGAAGCGGGCCCCACGGCGTGATGCCGAGACCGAGCTCCTGTGCCATCGGCACGAGCTCGCCTTCGACCGTGCGCTGCAGGAGCGAGTACTCGATCTGCAGCGCGATGAGCGGCGACCACGCCCGGAGCATCGCCATCGTCTGCGCTTGCGCGACCTTCCACGCCGGCGTGTCACTGAAGCCGATGTAGCGGACCTTGCCCTGCAGGACGAGCGTATCGAGGGCGCGCATCGTCTCCTCGATCGGAGTGGTCTTGTCCCAGGCGTGCATCCAGTAGAGATCGATGTAGTCGGTGCGGAGACGACGGAGCGACTCCTCGCATTGCGCGATGATCGCCTTGCGGTTTGCGCCGCCGCCGTTCGGGTCGCCCACGAACATGTTCGTCACGAACTTCGTGGCGAGGACGACGCGGTCGCGCTTCTTGCGATCGTAGGCGAGATGATCACCGATGATCACCTCGGAGTGCCCCTTCGTGTAGCCGTTCGCGGTGTCGACGAAGTTACCTCCGCGCTCGACGAAGCGGTCGAGGACGCGCGTGGCCTCTTTGGGCTCCGAGCCCCAACCCCATTCCTTGCCGAACGTCATGGCGCCGAGACAAAACGGGCTGACGCGAAGACCGGACGAACCGAGCGTGACGTACTGGGTAAGGGACATTGACCTTTCGTACCGCACCGTCCGACGAGGTACCAGAGGCCGCCCGGATCCGATAGGAAGGAAGACAATGAACCTGAACCCTGCCCACCCGGCCGTTGTGCAACAGGCGCTCTCGATTCAAGGGTTGGCGCTCGAGGACGTGGAGGCCAATCGCACGGGTCGCGTTTCACCGACGCAGCTCGGTCGCCTCGCCAGCGTGCAAAAGGGCGGGAAAATCACGATGTCCCTGATCGTGTTCGGCGGCTCGGCGCTCTCGATCGGATTCGCAGTCAACGACTACCGCCAGCACGGTCACCTCGCGGTCTTCATCGTGCCCGCCGTCATCATTGCGTTCTTCGCGGCCATCTACTTCGGTGTCTACCGCGCCTTTCGCCTGCCGATGCCCGAGGAGATCGCCAAGGCGAAGGTCACCGCCCGCCGCGCCCGCGTGACGGCGTCGATGACCAACGCCAACCGCGGCATCTACAACGTGTGGCTCGACGGCGTGCGCTACAGCGGCTGCGCGGCGAGCCTCTCCGACGACGTCCGCCTCAAAGGCCGCATCGTCGACGCGTACGTCATCGCCGAGCGCAAGCTCGTCGTCGCGCTCGTCCCCACCGAGTGAGCGAAAAAGCGCGGAACCGATTTGCACGACGCTCCTCGAGCCGGGCGAAAAGAAACGCACGTTCGAGCGATGCGGAGCGAAACTTTTCGGTCCCCCGCGTGTCGAAGGAGACGCATGCCCCAGCCTCACGAGCTGCTCGGAGTCTCGCCCGACGCGGATTTGGCCACCATCAAGCGTGCTTTTCGCGCGCTCGCGAAGGAGTGGCATCCGGACCGGAGCCGCGACCCGAGCGCAAACGCACGCTTCCGGGAGGTCATGACCGCCTACCGCAACCTCGTTCGCGATCGCGCACATCCTTCACAGTCGCGGCGCCCATCGAGCGCACCAGGTGCGCCCGCCCCAACCTGGTCAGTAGCGGCCGCGGTCGACGCCGATCTCTCATGGGATGATCATCGGCCCTTCGGTGAGGTCGCCCTGTATCCGGCGCGGCTCGCGCGCTTCGTCGTCCTCGGCACCGTCGGGGTCGTTGGGCTGCTTTGGGTATCGGCGTTCTTGAGCCATCTCTGAGAGCGAGCTGTGGGGGTCGGAGCCGGCAGCGACCTAGGCTTCCGTGAAGCCTTTGCGCGGCTGGTTCGGAGCTGGCATTCGAGCGATCTGACGCGTGTCGTCGCGTTCAGCGCTGAGCCTCGCTTAAAGTGGGCTAAATGCCCCCATGAGCTCTTCGACACGCGTCTGATTGCTGTTCACCCTGTCCCACGGCGGTGCGGCGGCGGTCGCGGCCTGCGTCGGTGACGAGCATGGCATATCGAGCAACGAGCCCGGCGACGACGCATCGACCGGCGGTGACTCCCTCGCGAGCGGCGACGGCGACGTGAACGGCGACGGCTCGACGACCACCACCGACAGCGGCGTCGACGCGGGTCCTCCGCTCAAGGCGACCGATCCCGTCGCGATCGCGGCCGGCGTCAATCACGCGTGCGCGCTCCGCGTCGATCACAGGGTGTACTGCTGGGGCGACAACGCCTCCGCGGAGCTCGGTCCCAATGCGGGCGTCGTGGGAGCGTCGGCGACGCCCATCGTGGTCACGTTCGAGTCGGGCGTCATCCCGGTCAACATCTTCGCCGGTCCAGCCTTCACGTGCATCATCGACAAGGCCGGTGGCGTGTGGTGCTGGGGCTCGAACGTGAATGGTGGGCTCGGCATCAACAACGCGAGCGACGGCAACTTCGCCGCCCCACAACGCATGATGACCGAGACCGGAAATGTCGTGGCGGCCGTGCCCGGCTCCGGCGCCTCGACCCGTAATGGCAGCCACGGCGGCATCCTCGTCGCAGCCGATGGCAACATCTTGGGCTGGGGAATCAGTGCCTACAGCGCGTACGGCTCCAACAAGCGCTACGCAGATGTTCCCGCCGCGTCGCTCGGCAATACGCCCGTGCTCAGCCTCTCCACAAGCGGTCAGCATTCGGTCGCTGTCGTCACGCACGCGAGCCAGCTCACGCTTGCGGCGTGGGGTCTGAACTCGCTCGGCCAGCTCGGGGTGCTCGACAGCGGGACCTCGGTCGCCGTCTATCCGTCGCTACCGAACAACGGAACCGTCGCGCTCGTCGCGGCCGGCGGATCGCACACGTGCGCGGTCGATACGACCGGCCTTTTGTCGTGCTGGGGACGCAACCTCGACCACGAGATCGGCGCCAGCGGCGGCACCGGCACGAGCCCCGGGTTGCTCCCCGTCGCCAACTCCGATTTCCAGTCGGACAAGGTCAAGGCTCTCGCGCTCGGCACCTACAACACCTGCGTGATCATCGAGACCGGCGACGTCTACTGCTTCGGCAAGAACGACAGAGGCGAGCTCGGCGCGACCGCCGGCGCCTCGAAAGCCACGCGCCAACAAATCCCGCTCATCAGCCACGACGCGGTCGCCATCGCGGCGGGCGATGAGTTCTACTGCGCGATCCGGCAGTCCGTCCTTTCCGGCAATCGGTCGGTATGGTGCTGGGGCCTCAACGGCAGCCAGCAGCTCGGCGTCGCCGACGCGGGCATCACCTGCGGCGCGCTGCCGTGCTCGCCGACGCCGATGAAGGTCGCGCTGCCGGAGTGAGCACGCACGAGAATGGGATCGCAGCAGCGCGACCCTGTACCCGCTCCTTCGCTCTTCGCGTCGCCTCAGCGAGTCATTTGCAGAGGCGGCCGACGAGCAGATCGGCGCTGCGTTCGAGCGTGGTGCCGTCGACGAACTCGATGTCGTAGACGTTCCTGTGGTGCGCTTTCACGCGCGCGACCGTGTCGTGCACGCCGAGCTCCTTCACGACGACGATATCACCCGGGCCGTAGGACGCTACATCGGGCGTCGGCGCACACACCGAGACCTCGCGAGCCGCGGCGGTCATCTTCGCCGTGCACGTCGCGGGTGGAGGGCAGGCGGAGACCTCGGCGAACATCGCGTCGCGCCGCGCGTCCTGGCCGGCGACCTGCTTCTTACAACCTACGAGCAAAACCAGCAGCGCAGCAGCGGCGAAGATCGGGCGGGCGAGCCACATCGGGCAGAGACGTTAGCATAGCTCTTGTGTCGCTTCGGCTTGCACGCTTGTCGCTGGCCACAAGGCTCGCGGTCAAAGACCATGAACGGGCGGCGCCGGGCTCGAGAGGACGCGAAAGGCTGCCCTGCACATCGCGAATAAGATCTGTTCGTCCTCGTCTTCTGGGCCTTTGGAAAAAGCATCGACCTCGGTCTCGATCGCATTCGTGACGTGCGCGACGACTCCGACGCGCGCACCGCGCGCCGCTGCAAACCCGAACAACGACGCCGCCTGCATCTCGACCGCAAGCGCGCCCTCCGCAGCGTGCGCGGCGAGCCGTTCGCGCGTCTCGCGGTACGGTGCATCCGTTGTCCAAACGAGGCCGCGCGAAACCGGAAGAGCGAGCGGCGTGAGCTCCTGCACCAAGACGTCTGCAAGCTGCGCGTCGCCACGAATGGTAGGAGACGCGGCGACGTAGTGGAGGCTCGTACCCTCGTCGCGGATCGCCTCGCTGGCGACGACGAGGCTCGGAAGAGGCAGCGTGGAGGCGACGCGACCCGCAGACGTCAGGCCGAGAACCACGCGCGCGCCGCTCGCAACGAGCTGCTCGGCGACGAGCACGGCGTAGGGACCGCCGATCGTGCGAGCGACGACTCCAACGTCTCTGCCGTCGACGACGATTTTGCCCATGTCGGTGTGAAAGCATGCCCAGGGCTCATGTTTGACGGCGATACCCTTGCGCCAAAGCTTGTCGCTGAGGTCGCCGTCGAACTCGAGCACGCAAACCTCCGGGACACGAAAGTGAGACAGTCCGCGAAGCTCTTTGACAGCGGTAAGCAGGGACGTCGCCGTGAACACGGACGATTCGGCCGGAGGGTGCTGAAAAAGCGGATGGTCGTCCATGGCAAGAGGACCATAGCGTCAAAGCGATTTGGCGAGGAGGAATCGGGTTTTACGGTTTGAAGCGGGTCGCCGGCAACGAGCGGTCGGTCGTCGCGAGCGCTGCGCATGGCGCACCGTGCATCCGGATGCGAGGGAGCTTCAACGTCTCTCTGGCGCCCCCCGGCGGCTCAGGCGGCCTAAACGCAGATCACGATCCCATAGACCTTTGACATACGAAGGACTCCTGCGGCTAGGAGTCGCGCCCGGAATTCAGATGTCCAAGGCCACGATGGGCCCAGACAATCCCATGTTGGCCTACACCCTTTCGAAGATTGATGCCCAAATCGACGAAGCGGTCGCCAAGGTCGCCAAGAATCTGCACGTGGACTACGTGCCAGCCGCCCAACGAGCTATCTCCAAGTGAGTGTGCTCACTGCGGCAAAACCGCCGGCGTAGCGTGGCTACTTCGTGGGGATCGCGATGGGCGCGGACGTGAGTGTCGTCGTTGCGGGCTCCTTCGCGATCTTCAGCGGGCCGTCCTTGCCCTTCACGGTCATCCACGTGGGCTCGCCGTCATACAGTAGGACGCTCAACACGGCGTTCGGGGGCTCCTTCATCGGCTTTGCCGAGCGGGTGCTCGGATCGATCTCCGTGAATGGCAGCGGGATGTCGCGCTTTCCCTCGAACGTCGACTTCGCCGCGACGGGCAGATACGCCGGCTGCGGAGGCGTGGCGTCCGGCATGCCGGGCGCCAGCATGCCGATGAGAAGCTCGATCGTGTCGGCACCCTGCGCCTGGTAGTCCGTGCCGCGCGAGTAGCGGAACGTGTCGTTGCCGATCTGCGAGATGAGCCCATCCGCGATGTACTGCACGTGGTCGGTGGGGTTCTCGTAGCGATAGACAGCGTGGAGCTGGTTGCCCGAACGGGTCAACGCCAGGGTAAGCGGCGTGGGCATGGCGGCGTCCTTCTTCGCGATCGTGGGTGCGGACGTTGGCTGCGACGCAGATGCGGCGGGCCCCGGGGCCTTCGTGTGCGGCGCAGCCTCGACCGGCGAGTCCGCGCGCGAACAGCCCGCGAGCGCGAGGCCCAGCCCCGCGACCACGACTCCGGAGATCAGCCGCGCGACCGAGCGCGACCCAAGAACCCCGACGCTAGGGCGCGGCGTTGCCAGAGCCGTTGGGTGCAGTCCGTGCATTGTCGAGCTCGGTGTCATTGGCGGCCTGTCCTGGGAGAGTGCCGTACGTGGTGCGCGGAAGCCAGCGCTCTCGTCTTAGGCAACAGTAGCCTCTACGTCGATTACCGCTTCCGGGTATGCGTACACGTGCACCGCGCGGCTCGTATCGGCTGACGGTATCGGAGCCGACCGCTCACGCTCTCGCGCCTCGATCTCCGCGAGAACGACGAGCTCGCCGCGGCGCCCGCGTCTTGCAGAGCTTCGCGGCATGCGCTTTCCCCGCCCGCTCCTCTTGGCCTTTGCCTCGCTCTCACTCCCATCCTGCGCGACCGTCGAAGAGCGTCACATCGCGCCGCCGATCACGACAGCGGACGTCGCCATCCCGCGCCCGCAGGCACCCTCATCTCTCGGCACGACGGCGGCGAGAGCGCACTCTTCGGTGGAGCTGATCCCAGGTCGCACGAAGGCCTCGAACTCCGGACCAGGGGCATGGGGCACCGTCACCTCGCGCTGGTGACGGCTCCACAGCCGCGCCACGGTCGAGCACGAGCACGAGAAAGAGCACGAGAAAGAGCGACGCCCCGAAGGCGACGCGACTAGGTGACCGTCCGCCTTTAAACTAGAAGACGTAGCCGACGTCGACTCCGCCCCACGGCAAGAATCCGCGCGAGGCGCGCAAGAGTGGAGTGAAGCCTCCTCCGAACGTAACGCCACGTCCCACGGGCAAATAGCGATAGCCGATGATCGCGGTCGCCGCGACGCCGATGCCGGTGCTGCCGTAGGTGGTGCCGGTCGAGTCGCTGCTCGCAGAGGTGTAGAGGATCGTTGCGCCGAGACCGAGCTGCAACTTGTGGCAAAGCGTTCCCCAGTAATAGCTCGCGGTGATAGGAAACGTGACGAGCGTGAGGTTACCGCTGCCGCTCACGTCGGAGACCGCGTACGTGAAGAAGCTCGCGCCGGCGCGGAGCCCGATCGGAATCGGCCAGATGAAGCGCTCGTAATTGATCGAGTAAAGAAGGCCATTACCGAGCACCTCCGCGAAGACGGCGTTCGATCGATGCGCGATTGGGGGCGATGGTGGCGGAGGCGCTTGCGCGGACGACGTAGAGCCGGCGGGCGCGCTCGCGCTCATGTTCATGCTCATCGATGGCGCGGGCTGCGCGCTCGCGATATCGGCCGGGGGTAAAAAATTCACGGAGACGCGAGCTCGGCGCCGTCGTTGTAGCGCGCGCGATCGGCGCAGATCGTGGAGACATCGCCAATGTCGGTCGCAACAGGCTCCGCAAAGGTAGGTCCGCCGTCGATCCCCGCGCTCGGCCCGGCGTCCGCGAGGAGCGCGCTCACGTCGTAATACCAATCCCACGCGTGCGATCCGTCTTTGTGCTCATCGTCGAGCGCGCAGCCGGCGATGATCTGCTCCCGCGGACAGAGGCCGGGTCCGGCGCTTGCCTGGAATTTGGTGCGGCAGTCGTCGGAGAATTGGCTCGCGGCAACCGTGGCGACGACCTCCTGACAGAATGCCGAGCGTTGTCCGCCGTCGGTGGTGAAGCGCCGATCGCAATGAACGTCAGCGGTGGCGCCCCCGAAGCTCGCGCCTTCGTTGGCGATCGAGGCGAGCGCGTTGCAGCCCGCAAGGATGGCAAAAATGGCCACGGATCCGATCGCGAGCGAGGACATCCACACGAGTCGCCCGTTTCGTCGCGCGCGCATCGGACAGGTATAGCGTCGATGCGACCGGCGTCTATTCCGACCGCACGCAAGGTCTCTGCTGCAACCCGGGCACGCGCGCGAGCTCGACTCACTCAGCACGAGGTGAGCGCGCTGTGCCGGTTGGCTTGGCCTTCACGGCGTGGTCTTGACCCACACGCTGCCTCCGGCGATGCCGTGATAGTGCCCGAGCGGCGCCGCGAAGACGCGGCCTAGATCCTTCTTGGTGACCTTCGGCAGCACGTTCCACTTCGTGCCGTCCCAGCCCCAGGTGAGGCCATCCTTGCCCACGGCCAGCGCGTCCGACGAGGACCGCGCCGCGAGCCCGTAGATGCGCCCTTCGTGCTCCGGCATCGGAACGTCGGTCAATGTCGCGCCGTCCCAGTGCACCATCGTCCGCCCCGAGAACCATACGTCGTTGGTCGCCGATCCTCCGAACCCGAAGCCCTGCGGGCGGTCGAAGATCGTCCACTTCCCGTTCTGCAGATGCGCGACCTTCGCCGCACCGGGTCGCTCGATCCCCGCCCAGACGTCGCCCTTGGTCTTTCCCCAAAGCGTGTGGACCTTCCAACCGGCGAGCTCCGGTGGATCGATGTAGGCCCAATCGCCTTGCCCTTTCCTCTCGAAATAACCCGGCTGCGAGAAGGCAACCCACACGTCGCCTGGCCAGGCCGCGATCGTTACCACGTCCCAATACTTCGTCTTCGCGAAGTCGATGACGGAGGTCTCGAACTGCTTGCCGTCGTAGTGCGCGACCGTTCCCATGTAGCCGCCGAACCACACGTCGCCCGGACCTGCGACCGAGAGCTTCCGCATCGCATGGCCGCTCGCCTTGTCCCAGCGTGCGCCGTCATAGTGGTAGACGTCGTCGTTGCTCAACGCCCAGATATCGGCGTCGCCGGCGCCGTCGATCTCGATCAGAGGCTCCTTGTTGGGCTCGACCGGCTGTTCGTGCCAGTCGGTCGACGCCTTTGGCGAATGCTTGCAGGACAAGAGCGCCAAGAGCCCGCAGGCGGCAAGAGCGCGAAGGAAGCTCGAACGATCCATCACCTGTCCGAACGTACACGAAGGTGCGTTTCCGAGGTGAGGGTGACGAGCACGGCTTCGTCTCCGCCATGCATGGCGGACTGGTGCGCCACGCATGGCACACCGAGCTCCTTTTCGGATTTTTGCAAAGCCTCTTCGCGATTCGTTTACAGATCACCCATGGATCAAGCGTTTCGTCTTTATGCGCTACTCGGTCGTCTGGCTCGGCGTGATTCGGCATTCGGCGCCCTCTCGCTCGATGGAGCGAGCTCGATTTTTTCGTTCCTCACGGTGAGCGGAGATCTCGAAGAAGGAATCAGCCAAGATTCTCCAGACGCGCTCCACGATCAATCGGGCACGCTCCCGGGAATCTGGCGCGACTCGCCAGCAGTGGTAGCCGCGCTCGAAGCCGCGATCGAAAGTGCGCACGAAACACTGGGCGTTTTCGATGCAGTTTCACTCGCCGATGGTGACGACGACGCACAAGAAGAAAAGGCGACGCTCGACGCGCAGGTCGCCTCGATTCCTGCGGCAGCACGTCCGGCGCTTCTTTTTTTGTTAGGTTATGTGGTTGGTGAAGGAAGCCTCGCTGACGATCTCGAAGATCATTTGATCCCGCGTCTCGACGTCGCCAACGCGGCCGAGCACGTGGCGCTCGGTAAGACGGCGCGCGAGCGCGAGTTCGATTACTTCAGGGCCTGGGAGGACGTTTCGCTGCCCACAGAGGCGAGCGGCGATCTCGCTGCGTATCGAGCAAAGCTCGTCGAAGCCCTGGAGAAGGGCGGGATTCCGATCGACAGCGTCGCGCCGGCGACCGAAGCCTCGCTTCGTGATCGTGCGCCGCACACGCTTCTCGTTTGGTTCAACACGTACAATATCGCCGTCGATTTTTACGAACTTCCCGACGCGAAAATCACGCCGGCGCTACGCGAGGCGCTCGGCAATATCAACTACAAGTGCTTCAGGGGCGCGCGCGACCTCAAGGCAGACACCTGGTGCGCCGCGCTCCGCGTGATGGCGACGCTCGACTATCGCTCGAAGACTGCCGAAGGATTCTTCTCCGAATGGGTCGAGCCGAGCGCGGCGTCACCAGCTCTTCCGACGCGCGAAGAGATCGCTGCGACCTACGGCATTTTCTGCGACGCAAAGGTCTCGAGCGTCGAGACCAACGGCGCGCTCGAGGACGGAAAGCCGCTCCTGGTCAACGCGATCACACACGCAGTGACGGTCCGCAAAGATTGATGAGCCAGGATGGTCGGCGTCGTCGCGCTGTCAAAATAGGCTGATCGGGCTTCATCGCAGCTCGGCATGGTCGTGAGACCGCATCGCTTCGGAGCTCTCTGATTTTTTGACGTGCGGATGCGTTCTCATTGGCCGCGGTCGCCGAGCTCATTTGGCAGTATCGTTACCGAGCATGAGGTCTTCGGCGCACGGCGAGCCGCACAAGAGCACTCGCGGTGCCTGGCTACGTGCTGCTGTTCTCGGCTCCGACGACGCCATCGTCTCGACGGCCAGCTTGATGATCGGGGTCGCTGCATCATCTGCTTCGAAGGAAGGCATTCTCATCGCTGGCATCGCAGGGCTCGTGGCCGGAGCGATGTCCATGGCTGTCGGTGAGTACGTTTCGGTGAGCTCACAGCGTGACGCGGAGCAGGCCGACATCGCGATCGAAACGCGTGAGCTCGCCAGTGACCCGGGCGCAGAGCTCAAGGAGCTCGCCGGGATCTACCAAAGGCGCGGGCTCGACAAAGATCTGGCGATGAAGGTCGCCGTGCAGCTGAGCGTGGTAAATCGACTCCGCGCTCATTTGCGTGACGAGCTCCACATCGACCCCGAGGACCTCTCCCGTCCGCTGCTCGCGGCGCTGGTGTCCGCGGCGAGCTTCGCCATGTTCGCCTTGCTGCCGATCCTCGCGCTTTTGATCGCGCCGGTCAGTCTGCGCATCGCGACGATCGCAGGGCTGTCCTTGGCCGGTCTTGCCGGTCTCGGTGCGCTCGGCGGTTATCTCGGTGGCGCTCCGATGGGTCGCGCGGCGCTCCGCGTGACGATCGGCGGCACGCTAGCTATGACGGTCACCGCGGTCATCGGACGAATCGTCGGTGCGTCGGTGGGGTGATGTTTTCAGCGACAAGCGTCGCAACCGACGTCGCACGCGGAAATCTCAGCGGGACATCGCCTACCGCTCTCGCGACAAGCCTCTCGTCGAGGCCACTGGCGTTTTATAGGCTCTTGCAGCAGCGAAAGCCGAGGTGATAGTTCGAGTGCTTCGCGTGGTCGAGCACCTCGACGTGCCAGCGCGGATCGTAGTCGCACCCGTCCGGATACGTATCGTGCATTTGACCGCCGCTCATCTTGTCGCCATGCGGGGCATCATGGGAGCGACCGACGTCGATGTAGAAAAACGCGCTCCCTTTGAGCTGCGTGTAGGTCACCCCATCTTGCTTGCGACTCATGATCTCGGCGACGTTGCCATGCTGATCAAAGACGCCGAAGCGTGATCGACAGCGTGGAAACGCGCCGGCGGGCTCGGTGTCGGTGGAGCACGTCTTCCAGGTCGTGCTCGCGTTCTGAGGATGGCATTGCCACATGCGCGTGCCCCACGGCGTTGGAGCTCCGAGCTCGTGCGTTTTGTCGGTGTTGCAGATCGAGTAGTCGAGGACGTCGCCATACGCGTAAACGCGATCTTTGCCGCCGTCCGGATCGCCCGCGCACGCGAGGTTCCATTCCGACTGCGCGCAGAGCCGCTTACCTTGCGCCTCGCAAATCGCCTTCGCTTGCGGGGGCGACCCCCACACCATTGGAAGCTCGCACGCGCGGTTGGGAAACTCGAAGATATCGATGCACGTCTTGGCGGCGCTCATGTCTCCACCGCGATAGATCGGGACCATGTTTTCAGCGCCGCACACGGCTCTCTGCTCGGGGCTTTGAATCACGACATCGCGAAGGCCTTGGAGGCATGCACGACGTGTCATGTCGTGGTGCGCGATTGCGGCGTTACCGTCGTTGAAGTGGCCGGCGGTAGGTCCAAACAGAGAGCGCGTGAACGCGGTGTGCGGCAGTCCTGTCAGGTCGATCAGCTCGTCGCTCGTCGCGCGCTCCAGCGGCTCGTCTTCGGGCTCGGGCTCGGTCGCCGCATCGAGTGAGATGCCCTGCGACGAGGCGCTCGCCTCGGCAGAATCACCACCACCGTCGACAGTGGCTACCCCTCTCGGCGCACCCTCCGTCGAGGCCGGCCTCTCCCTGCTTCGGGGGTGCTTGCATCCGGCGAGAACAACGAGAACGAGGAAGCAGGTGCTTTTGTTCATTGGCGTGAGAGAAGCTCGCAGCTCTCTCGTAGACCAAAAGATACCGAATGCCACGCTCGCGACTCGCGTGGTGTTTCTTTCAGAACGCGTCAGCGAGCGCCCGCTCCGCTGCGGCCTTCCAGGCGGAGGCCGGCTCGATTTCGAGATCCGTGTAGTCCACACCTTTTTCGAGGGGCGGCTCGCGCACCGCCGGTACGTGGACGACGGCTTGGCGACGCGCGTCTCCCACGCCGCTCGACACGCAGGCGAAGGCGCCGCCGCCCACGATGCCGCCGCGCATCGCGCGATAGCCCGCCGACTCGAACCAAATGAGGCGGTCCAGGACCTGCGCTGCGGAGAGCTGCTTGGCCGGCGCGCGCGCTCTCGCATCCCGCGCGGCCAGATCGTTCAGCTCGGCTTCGTGCGTGGCCACCTCACCCGCGAACCATTTCAACATCGCGCGCCCGCGCCTTGACCGTCGATGGCGAGCGGCGTCACCGCGCTCGTGATCCGTGCTTCCTCGAGATCGCGAAGCGCGCGCGGCCCAATCTCTAGCTGCCCGATCAGCGCCCGAAAGTAGCCGACAAAAGGAGGCAGATGCCATTTCGCCAGGACCGGCGACGGGATCGCGCTGTTGACGAGCCAGCTGGTCGGGAACGCGAGCGCCAGCAAATCGCCGGTGGCCACGCCGGCAGCGCGCGCTCGATTCAGCGCCTCGGTCGCGCGGTCGAAGCCGAACGCGCCCGGTAGACGTCCACGCAGCGCGAGCTTTCCGAGCGCATCGGCGACCGTCCAACGCTCGTGGGTCCCGGCGCGCTCTCGCGTGAACGTGAAGCTCGGTCTAGCAGCTGCCATGCGCGCGAGTGTGCCAGCGACGCGCTCCGATTGTCCCGCTTTTTGAGCCACCCGCGCGAGCAGAGCCGAGGCACGCGGCAGAGTTGAATTCTTGCGGTCACATGCGCGCTCCAACTTGCTAAGATCATCCCCGTCATGAGCGTCCTCGTCCCCTGCCCTGGTTGTTCGCGCCATGTTCGCGCCTCGGAATCCGCGTGCCCGTTTTGCTCGGCCGCGCTGCCGAGCGATCTGGCGAACCGCGCCGTGCCCGCCGCCAATCGCCGATTGAGCCGCGCCGCTGCGTTCACCTTCGCAACGACGCTCGCTGTCGCAGGCGCTGGCGCGACCGAGGCATGCAGCAGCGGCGCTGCAATCTATGGCGCTCCGGCCGTCGACAGCGGGATTGCCGACGACGGCGGCATCACCGATGACGGCGGTGCGCACGCACTTTACGGGCTCGCAGCGGACAGCGGCCTCACCGACGACAGCGGCCCCGACGACGGCGGCGCAGCGGCACTTTACGGTCTCCCCGTCGGAGACTCCGGCGTCGACGGTGACTGATCGTCTTCGCGTTCGGCAGTTCCAGGCTTCGCAGACTTCGGAGGAGACGCGGGATGACGACCATGGGAGCACGTCCGCGAGCGCTTCCCATCGCGCCGCACGCCGAGCCATCGCTGCGTAGGCACCTGCCGCTCGCTGGTCCCGCGCGCGACGTCGATCGCAAGTGGAGGCCCGTGTACGCCGTTTGGGAGATCACGCTCAAATGCGATCT
>CAJDWT010000001.1_pt1 | contig 66208 bp, 64 predicted proteins | sample 7391671 | NCBI WGS metagenome assembly CAJDWT01 (sample SAMEA7055729, study PRJEB34461) | soil metagenome | biome: terrestrial ecosystem; feature: Peninsula; material: soil | place: Antarctica | collected 2016
GGGAGGCTCGCCGAGAGGCGCCCCTCGCAGAAGTCCACGAGGCGCTGTCCCGGCGCGACCTGCGTTCTGCCGCCGGCCTCCCACGCTTTCACCTCGACTGCGCGTTGATACGCGACGCCGGAGAGAGGACCGCCGTCGCCTTGTGGTCCCTTGACCTCGACGACGACGCCGGCATTCGCGAAGGGGTTGTTGCGCTTGCTCGGGCTCCAGCCGTTCGTGACGATCTCGCCCGGTGCGGTCGCGCAGGGCGCCACGATGCCGCCCGGGCACATGCAGAAGGTGTAGACGCCGAGGCCGTCGACCTGGGCGACCTCGGAGTAGCTCGCGGGCGGGAGGTGCTCGCCGCGATCTTTGGTGTGGTAGCGCGCCTCGTCGACCACGAGCTGGGGGTGCTCGACGCGGACGCCTAGCGCAAAATCCTTCCGCTCGATCGCGATCTTCTGGGCCGCGAGCATCTCGAAGATGTCACGCGCGGAGTGTCCGGTCGCGAGGACGACGCGTGTGGTGTCGACGGTGGTTCCGTCACGGAGCTTCACGCCACGAATGCGGTCGCCGTCGACCACGAGACCCGTCACGCGTGAATCGAAGCGCACCTCGCCGCCGGCGCGGAGGATGGCCTCACGCATCGCGGTGATGATCTCCGGGAGCTTGTTCGTGCCGATGTGCGGATGCGCATCGACGAGGATCTCTGGGCTCGCGCCGTACGCCACGAAGGTCGCGAGGACCCGCGCGATCAACTCCTTTTTCCCGCTCCGGGTGTAGAGCTTGCCGTCGCTGTACGTGCCGGCACCGCCCTCCCCGAAGCAGTAGTTGCTGTCCGGATCGACGATCCCGCGCTGCGTGATGGCGGCGAGATCTCGACGGCGCGCGCGGACGTCCTTGCCGCGCTCGACGACGATGGGGCGGAGGCCGAGCTCGATCGCGCGAAGGGCGGCGAAGAGCCCTGCGGGGCCAGCGCCCACGATGACGACATGCGGCTTGCCGCTCACGTTCGGGAGCTCGGGCGGGGTCGTGCGCGGCGGATCGAACGGCGCGGTGGTGGAGAGCTCGACGCGGAGCTGCATGCGGGGGCTCCGGCTCCGCGCGTCGATGGAGCGCTTCGCGATGCGGACGCCCTTCACCTCGCCCGGGTCCAGCTTCGCCGCCTGCGCCGCGGCCGCGCGCACCTGGGTCTCCTCGCTCGCCGCCTTGGGCGAGAGCACGATATCGACGGAGACCAGGTCTTTCTTCACGAGGCGAGCTTACTCGGACTTGCGTGCTTTGCCCGCGACCTCTAAGAGACAACGCGTCGTGGATCCCAACCGCGCTCCCTGCTGCCTCGATCCCAAGGCCCGTGTCCCGTGCGGCACGCGCTGGGAGGTCCTGCGCAAGTGGGCGTGCTCTACCACGGGCAAGGGCGTCCGCGTCGTCACCCTCGGCGGGAGCGAGCAGGGGAAGGCGCCTTTTTTCGCCCAGCCGGTCGGCTACGACGGCCGCACGTTTTTGCTCGGGTTTGATCACGGCTGCGACACGGAGAAGCTCCTCCATGACGTCTGCCACTGGCTCGTCGCCCCCAAGGAGCGGCGCGGCAAGATGAACTTCGGGCTCGGACCGGGGCCGAGCACCGTGACCGAGCACGAGAGCGATAACGAGGAGGTCACGGTCATGCTCCTCGAGGGAAAGCTCGCGCCCATCTTCAAGCTCCCGGCGAGCAAGATCGCCAAGCCCGACTACAACGTAGCCGACCGCCGAAACCTCGACTGGGACGCCTGCGAAGCGCGCGCGACGACCGTGTTCGAGTCGGTCCGCGACGGCATCCCGGCCTGACAGAGCTACCTCAGACGGAGCTCTACTTAGCGCGTCACGCCGGCGTGGAATTTCTTCAGGAAGTCCTTCTCTGTGACGCGGAGCGCGAGGCGCACGCCGCCCAGAGCGAGCCCGCGCCGGCGATCGGCCGGCACGAGCCGCGCGAGCTTGTCGATGCCGCCGGCGATGGCGTCGTTCATCCCCGCGATCGCGCGGAGGCACCCGAGCTCGTCCTTCCGGCCCTCGTGGACGCGAACGAGAGCGAGGAGGATCTCGGCGCGCTCGGCGTCGTCCAAGAGCTTCGTGCTGCCGATGAGCCTACCCCAATCGTAGAAGTAGGGGCCGAACGGGAGGAGGAACGCGCGCTCGCGACGGAGCGCCTTCGGACCGCGGAGCGGGAGGAAGCGATGGTTCTCGAGCGCCATCAGCTTCTTGTTGAGCGCACCGGCGAAGACGAATGCGCCATCGAAGCGCGCGCCGTCGTCGTGGCCGAGCCGGCGATAACGAAGCCCGAGCTCGCTCTCCGCGTGCGCCGGCTTCCACGTGTCGACGACGCGCGAGAGATCACCGAGGTTGTGCGCGACGGTCGTGACGATCGCGAGCAGATCGTGGTCTGTCCCGTTCTTCCGCGCCTCGATGACGAGCTTCGCCTCGCGCGTCAGCTCCGCTTCGATCCAGCCCTGCGTCTGCCGGGTGACCTTTTCGTCCGAGAGCGTGAGCGCGCGTCCGAGCGCGCCCGCCATGACGCTGAACCACTCGCCTTGATGCCCGGCGAGGACCTCATCGCCGATCACGACGTGCCGCGCGGTGACGGGCGCGACCGGCCAGCCTGCGACCTCTTCGACCCGCGTGACGGCGGATGCGAGGCGCTCGCGCTCGAGGGTCGACCAGGCGTGCTGCCGAATGCGCGCGTCGACGTCGGTCGGACAGAACGTGCCCACGGTCGTGAAGTGCGCGGCGAGCAGCGTGACGAAGTACTCCTCGCCGCCGCCGTTCGCCTTCCATGCCTTTTCGAGCGCCGGCGCCTTCGCGAGGACGACCGCGGCCGGAAGCATCGGCTCGGCCGTGAGCGCCCAGGGCGCCGTGCTCTTGACCTGATCGAGGAGCACGGTCGGCGCGACGCCCGCCGGCTTCTTCGGCTTCTTCAGCGCCATCGCAAGACTCTTACCATGTCAGCCGGTGACGTCCGACAGACGACTCTCTTATTGGAGCAGTTGCCCCAATTTATGCTGGCATCGCAGCGACTCCGCAGTAAGAAGCCGCATGAAGCACCTGCCTTTCGTTGCTGCGTGCGCCGTCGCGCTCTCCTTCTTCATCGCAGGTGCGTCGTGCTCGGATCCGAGCAGTGCTGGGACGCCGCAAATCAACGATGAAGCGAGCGTCTCGTCCGACGGCGCGGTCTCGAAGGCGTGCCCCAGAACGACGCCTACCGTTGCGACCGACACGGGCGGGCTCGCGCAAAGCGCTGCTGAGTGCGGCCAACCTGCGTTTTCCTGGCTCTCCGATCCGGAGCTCGGCGACGTGACCGCGACGGCCAATGAGCAGAGCTCGGTCGCCAGCAGCTTCACCATTCTCGTCGCGGCCTCTGGCATCGCGCAGAGTGGCGCCCTGCTTGACGTCACGACGATGCAGCTCGCCTACAAAACGCAGGACCGAGGCAAGAGCATCGATGCCACGGCGCTCATCGCGTTTCCGTCGGGCGCGACCTCGCAGACCTCGTACGACACGCTCTTGGTTTTGCACGGCACCGCCGGCTTCACCGACTCGTGCGCGCCTTCGTCCGATCCGAGCGCGCGGCCGCTCATCGCAGCGCTCGCCTCGCTCGGCTTCATCGTGGTCGCGCCCGACTACATCGGCCTCCGCGCGCTCGAAGGGCCGACGGGGTTTCTCCACCCGTATCTCGTGGCGCAGCCTACGGCGATCGCGTCGCTCGACGCTGTCCGCGCCGCGCAAAAGCTCGTCGCGGCGCGACCGGAAGGGACATGCGCGAGCCATCGCTTCGTGGCCATCGGCGGCTCACAGGGTGGCTTGGCTGCGCTTTGGGTCGATCGCCTCGCACCGTATTATGCGCCGGAGCTGGAGCTCGACGGCGTCGTCGCGACGGTGCCGCCCGCCGATCTGGTCGCCGAGACGAACCGCGCGCTCACCCAAGAGGTTCCGGCGAGCGAGAACGCGGCGGCGTTCTTCGCGGCATCCAGCGATTGGTACGGCACGAGGCCGATCCTCTCCCAGGCCCTTGTCCCGCCTCTCGACGTCGACGTCCCCGACGCGATGGCGAACACGTGCGACCCGAGCCCGCTTCTCGACGGCAAGACCCTCGCGCAGGTCTTCACCCCACAGCTCCTCGCGGCTGCGCAGTCCGACGCAGGGATCACGTCGAACGATCCGTTCGGGTGTCTCGTCAGCCGCAACGGCATCACCTCGACGCCGATCGCTCGCCGTGCGCCGACGGCGCCTGGTTACGGCGTGCTGTTCGTGCTGGGCGAATCCGACACGCTCGTCAATCCGCCGATCGAGCGCGCGGCATTCCAAACCTTGTGTAGCCAAGGCATGCACATGCAATTTTTGGAGTGTGCGGGCGCGGGTCATACCAAGGTCACGACCTGGGCGCTCCCCGAGCTGGTGGATTTTGCGCGCGATCGCTTCGCAGGAAACAAACCCGCCGCCGCGCTCGACTGCCAGCTCGGCGACCCTGTCAAATGCCGCGCCACGCCGAAGTGAATCTCGCCTCGCTGATTCACGCGGACGCGCCGCAGCAGACGGCGCGATCACGATAAGATGAAAGCTCGAAAATGAACTTCGACGACCGTAAAATCGACGATTTGATCATCGACGACGAAAAATCATTTCGTCATGTCGCGCTCTACGGCGACCTGAAACAAACACTACGCCAAGCGAAGTACACCTTCCGCGTGATGCCCGAAGGCTCGGCGGCGCGTTGGGAGCGCGCGCTCCTTTTGAACCTGACCTTCTGGGGCGCGAGCGATGGCGGCGACGTGTTGGTCGACGAGCATCTGCCGGCCGACGTCGTTGCCCATGCGGCGTGGCATCATCTCTCGGCGCGTGCGCTCGCGAGCAAAGACGGCTCGCCGCTGGGCGCTGAGGCTCTTTTTCTGGGTGAAGCGATCGCGAGCGCGTTCGACGTCTACTTGGTCGGGCGGTTGCTCGGCCACTCGCCCGACTCGTCCTTTCTGGAGACGCAGGTCGCGGCGATGGCCGATGCCGCATCCGCGGCCGGGCTTTCGGAAGATGCCTTCGAAGAGATGCTCGACGGCATCGCGAAGGATCCGGAGCGCGCGTTCGAAGACTTGCGGCAGCTCCTCTTCGATGTGTCTCGCGACTTGATGGGGTGCCGAGATGCGGCGGCCGCGATGAACGTGATGCAGAAGCACGACGCGCATCGCTTCGGACCGCTCCTTCATCACTACGAGCTGTCGACGTGGGTGCTCTACGCGCGCGCGTACGCGAGCCACGCGCTCGGCGCGGACGAGGCCGTGGGCAAGGTCGATCAAGAGCTGCGGAGCGCGGCGGACTCGGTGGAGTGGCTCCGCGCGCACTGGGTAGAGCGAACCGGCGATTGAAGGAAAAGAGTGCCCCGAGTGGCGGATCGCTGCGGCACTGCCGACGAGCCACGTGGAGGCGCGCGTGCTTGCTCGATTCGGGAAGCTCATCGACAATGCGGTGTCTTTGACCAAGGAGGAACACATGGCGACGAGCGGAATCGAAATCTCTCCGGGAATTTCGGAGGCGACGAGGAAGACGAACGAGCTACTGCACAAGCTGCATCTTGATTGGTTTGGAGCCGCGATCACCTCGCTCGCCAAGGGAGCAACGATGACCATTACGGTCGACGGCGTGAAGCGCGAAGAGCCATGGTCGGGGGTCCACGTGGTGGCTTGTGATCCCGGCGTGCACAAGCTCGAGCTCGAGTGGAATTCGCATAGCATTGGCGGACACAGCCTGGCCCCGCTGAAGCAAGAGATCACCGTTGAGCCGGGGCGAATCACGCAGCTCGTCTACTCGGTGCAGACCGTCATCTCGCACGGTCGACCGGCGGCCTCGCTCGAGACCAAGGGAACCCGCGAGGCGTAGGGTCGAGCTCGATATACGCGCGACCTACGGCGCGCCGTCATCCCAGCGCACTTAGGGCCGAAAGCCCCAGAGGAACGTGTTGTTGAGGTTGAGGAAGCCGGTCCGGACGGGGTTCGCCTTCGTTGCTATCTGGAAGACGGAGGCCGCGCGCGAGCTCGTTCCGAACGGTCCGCGCTGATAAAGGCCGCTGGCCTCTTGGACCGAAGCGAGCGCGATGCCGTTCGCGCGTGCCCACTCGTCCACGAGACGCCGCGCACGACGGGCGCCTAGGACGTTCAGAACGATGAGCGGTGCGGTGACGACGGTGACGAGCAACCCGATGGCGATAGCAACCGCCCAATCGGGCGGAGGTATGTTCTGGACGTCTGCGCTGGCAGCGAGGAGGTCGAGCATGCGAGCCGAAGCATAGGCGCGTGCCTTGCGTTTGGAATCAGGATACGAGACCGACGCCTCGCTCACGTCATCGAATCGCGGTCAGCGACGTCGTCGTTCTCGTCGCCACAGGACCCAGCGACCTTTTCGATTCGGCGGCTCGAAGAGCGGTAGAATTCAAAGGATGGAAGCTTCGAGCTCGCAGGTGAGAGGCCTCCTCGCATCCGCCCTTCGTCCAGGGGAATCGCTCGAGGTGGTCGCGATCGCGACAGCGGCACGCTCGCCGGTCTATGACTTGCTGGTTTTGTTTGGTCTTCCGGCAGTGTTCCTGACCCTCGTGCTCGCCACCGGTGTCGACGCGGTTCCAGCAGTGGTGGTCGCCGTCGTGGTCGGGACCGTCGTGATGATGGGGCTCGCCGTGGTGTTGCTGAAGCGGATGGGCGCTCGCTATGTCGTCGGCTTGACGCCCTCTCGTTTGCTTGTTGCTCGCGTCGTTAATCGGTCGTGGCTCAGGATCGAAAGCGTGCTCGCTTGCGATCGCGAGACTCTCTACGCGAGCGGCGTACGTGCGAGATACGCGGACATCGAGTCCACGAATATCCATCTCGTGCGCGGCAGACTGAAGCTCGGCGACTCGCGAGCTTCCCACGAGCTCGACTTCTTCGACGCGACCATGCCGGGTAACCTCGAGGCGTTTCGCACGCTCAATATGGCGATCAAGCCACCGTCCGACGCGCAGGAGGCAATCGCCTGAGCACGGCGGTCGAGCTCGACCTCGCCGCGGCTCTACCAGCGCGGCACGGGGAACCCACGTTCCGGCTTTGCGAACAGGTACCCTTGCAGCAGATTGCACCCGAGGCTCGCAAGCATGTCGCGTTCGGCGACGGTCTCGATCCCTTCGGCGATGACCTGAATGCCGAGCTCCTCGCACAGCTTTCGCATCGAGCGGACGATGCTTTGGCGTTTAGGGTCGGCGTCGATTCCGCGTACGAGCGACATGTCGAGCTTGACGAACTCGGGCTCGAGCATGGTGAAGCTGTTGAGCCCGGCATAGCCCGCGCCAAGGTCGTCGACCGCGATCTTGAAGCCCATTTTGCGGAGCTTTGCCGTGCGGCCGGCCACGTCCTTCACGTTGTCGAGTGACGCGCGCTCGGTGACCTCGAGCACGACGCGTGAAGCGATTTTGGAGAGCGGTGAGTCTGCAGAATAGAGCTCCTCGTCGTTGAGGTCGGACGAGTGCAAGTTTACGAACAGTGCGGCTTCGCCCGATTGCGGTGACGCGACAGCGGCCGCGGCCTTGGCTCGAACCAGCCGCCCCAGCTCGTGGACGCGTCCGAGCACCTCGGCGGCATCTAGCAGCTCACCAGGATTGTTCATCACCGGATCATCCGATCGCAGTAGGGCTTCGTTTCCCAACACCCGGTGCTCGGCGAGACTCACGATCGGCTGAAATGCGACCCATACCAGCGCGAGGCTTCGTGCAAATTGAGTCTCGAGACTAATGCCTGGCGGCAGGTGGTGATCGACGCGGCTCAAGTGCTCCAGGGCCTGACGTTTGAGCAATGCCAGCTTGTGGATGCGAACGCCTTGGCGAACGGTTTCGACGAGCTTGTCGTTGCCTACCGGTTTGAGCAGGTAGCGAAACGCACCGTATTCCAGAGCCCGAATCGAGGATTCAATCGAAGGATTACCCGTCATCAAAATGACAGGGACGTCGAGATCTTGCTCGCGCACGGCGCGGAGAAACTCCAGGCCGCCATAACCGGGCATCGTGATGTCGCTGACGATGATGTCGAAAGTCCGCTCTTTGAGCTTTTCTTTCGCTTCGAGACCATCTTGGGCCATCGTCACCGTCCATCCCTCACGCTTGAAGACGCGTTCGGTGGCCTGGAGGATGGAATGGTTGTCGTCGACAACCAAGATTTGAACCGCCTCACCTTGATCCATCGCGGTGTCCTCTCCGAACGCGTGGCGCCACGTCGAGTATAACCACGTCGTCATCGAGTGAGATCAGCGAAGGCAGCGCGCTTGGTCATCGCTTCTGCTGGAAATGCGCGCATAAAAGAGGCAAAGCCGAGCGCCGGCGCGCGCGGTGTTTACGTTGGATGCACGACGATTCGCATCGCGGCGTTCTGCGTTGTCGGCGTCGTGAGAAGAATGGGGAAGCCTGTTCGACAATGAAGTCGACCGGGTGGGCCTCCGCCAAACGGGTGCGTGATGGGGTCGAAGGATGGCTTGAGAAAAGCGATCGCGGTCCATCGCGCGCGCTGGTTCCAGCTCGCCCCCGAAACCTGGAGGCGTGACTTGCTGCGGGTCGTGCTCCGGACCACCATGGTCCTCGGCGGCGCCGTCTACATTCCGAGCGCATTCTTCGTGCTCAAGCACGGAATGCCCGGCATCTTGGTGCTGGACACGGTCGCCGTCGTCACGCTCGCCGTCTTGACGTTCGTACGGCGCATCCCCGAGAAGGTGCGAGCCGCCTCCACCTGCCTCGTGGCCTACGCGCTCGGAGTCGGCCTCTTGCTGGGCGTCGGACCGGTCAGCCAGGTCTATCTGTTCGCGTTTTCGATTCTGACCGCGTTGGTCGTCAGCATTCGCTGGGGTCTGGCGTCGGTAGCCTTGAACGCCGTGACGATGCTGAGCGTCGGCTACCTGGGGATCCTCGCGCCCGCAATGGTCGTCCCGCATTGGGGAACCGGGATGATCGACTGGTCGGTGATCACCTTCAATTTCGTCTTCTTGAACTTCAGCGTGGTGCTCGCCATGGGCGCGGTGATCGGCGCGATGGAGCACGAGCGAACAGGGCTCGCCACGCTCAACGAGTCACTCGGAGCCGAGGTCCAAAAGCGAGCCGGAGTCGAGGCGTCGCTGCGCGAGAACCGCGCGCTGTTACGCATCGCCGGGCGCACCGCGCGCTTGGGTGGTTGGCAAGTAGACCTCGGCGCGCAGCACGTCGTGTGGTCCGACGAGGTGTGCGAGCTGCACGAGGTCCCGACCGGAACGTCACCGTCGCTCGAGGCGGCGGTCGCGTTCTACGCGCCCGAGTCGCGCGCGGCGATCAGCCTTGCGGTCGATCTCTGCATTCGTGAGGGGAGGCCCTACGACGTCGAAGCGAAGATCATCACGGCCACGGGCGCGCGACTCTGGGTTCGCACCATCGGTAGCGCGGTCCGCGACGAGACGGGCCTCGTCACGTCCGTCCAAGGATCGGTGCAAGACATCACGCCGCAGAAGGTCGCCGAAGCGCAGCGTCAAAGGCTCGAAGAGCAGCTTCGGCAGGCGCAGAAAATGGAGACGATCGGCGGTCTGGCCGGCGGCGTCGCTCACGACTTCAACAACCTTTTGTCGGTGATTCTGAGCTACAGCGACCTCATGGCGGGTGACCTGAAGCCGGACGATCCCATGCGTGCGGACCTCGCTGAAATTCAAGGAGCGGGATTGCGCGCGGCCGAGCTGACGCGCCAGCTGCTGGCGTTCAGCCGCCAACAAGCGCTGGCGCCCGTGGTCGTCGACCTCTCGACGATCGTCGAAGGCATGGAGAACATGCTGGCGCGCTTGATCGGCGAGGACGTCGAGCTCGCGGTCGTCAGCTCTCCGGATCTTGAAAATATCCGGGTCGATCCGGGTCAGATGGAGCAGGTCATCATGAATCTCGCGGTGAACGCCCGCGATGCGATGCCGCGCGGCGGAATGCTCACCATCGAGACCGCCAACGTCGTGCTCGACGAAGGCTACGCGTCCGAGCACGTCGGGGTGACACCGGGTAAGCACGTCATGCTCGCGGTGACCGACGCCGGCACAGGCATCGACGCGGCGACGCAAGCGCGCATGTTCGAGCCGTTCTTCACCACGAAGGAACAAGGGAAAGGGACGGGGCTCGGGCTCGCGACGGTGTTCGGGATCGTTCGGCAAAGCGGCGGAACGATTTGGGCCTACAGCGAGGTCGGCGTCGGCACGACGTTCAAAGTCTATTTCCCAATCGTCGAAGGCGCAGTCGTTGAGGCCGTCGCGGCGCCTGAAGCGGCGACGCTGCGCGGATCGGAGACCATTCTTTTGGTCGAGGACGAAGAGAGCGTCCGCGTGCTCCTCTGCACGATCTTGCGGAAATACGGCTACCACGTGCTCGAAGCGAAGAGCGGCGGCGATGCGCTCGTCCTCTCGGGTGGGTACCCGGCCAGGATTCATCTGCTCGTCACCGACGTCGTGATGCCGCAGATGAGCGGAAGAGAGCTCGCCGAGCGCTTGCAACCGCTTCGTTCCGATATGAAGGTGCTGTTCGCGTCGGGCTACACCGACGATGCGGTCGTGCGGCACGGCATTCTCGATGCAACGCTCGCGTTCGTGCAGAAGCCGATCACGCCGGACGCCGTGTTACGCAAGGTGCGCGCGGTGCTCTCCGGAGCCACTGGAGCTTGAGCCGCGGAGTGCGTTAGATTCGGCGTATGCAGCCGCCGTCGCTAGGAACCGTCGAGCGCTGGGCGTGGGATTACGTTTGCTCCGACTCATTGCCCTTCAAGCTCGAGCCGCCGCCGGTGCCCGATGCCTGGGAACAAGCCCCGCTCGTGCGACGGCTCGCGGCGCCCGGTCGACCACGCGAGCTTCGCGTCGTCGGCAAAGCCGCCAAGACGCGCGGGCTCGCGGCGCCGAGCGGAAGGGCGCGGGCGTTCCACACGTTCTTTCATCACGAGCTGCAAGCGGCCGAATTGATGGCGTGGGCGCTCCTCGCGTTTCCCGAGACGCCGCGTGAGTTTCGCGCGGGGCTCGTGCGGATCGCGCTCGACGAGGTTCGCCACATGAAGCTCTACGCCGCGCACATCGCGCGTCTCGGCTTCGCGATCGGGCAGTTTTCCGTGCGCGATTGGCTTTGGCAGCGCGTTCCGACGTGTGAGAGCCCTGCTTCGTTCGTGGCGACGATGGGCCTCGGCGTCGAGAGCGCCAACCTCGAGCACACGGCGTCTTTTGCGGCGCGTTTTCGCGAGGCGGGGGACGAAGAAGGCGCGCGAGTCCAAGACGTGATCGGCCGCGAGGAGATCGCGCATGTGCGATTCGGCGCGCGGTGGTTCCAGACGTTCGGGTCGGCGTCGCTCGACTTCGAAGCGTGGCGTCTCGCGTTGCCGTCACCGCTCTCGCCGCTCCTCATGCGCGCCAAGCCGCTCAATCGCGAAGCGCGCCGAAAAGCCGGACAGAGCGAAACGTTTTTGGATGAGCTCGACGCATGGCAGCCGCTCGATTCGCCTGGATCCTGAACCTCGACGCCGACGTCGAGCTCGCGGCGATCGCATCCGGTGCCGCCGGCGCGCGCACCGGGTACTCGCCGAAGAAGGGCGTCGCGGAGGCGACCCGGATGTTTGCTCCGAGGCTCGCCGCGCGGCTGCTTGATCCGCAAACCGATCTCATGATCGACGAGCATTCGCCGCCACTCGTCGCACGTGGTCTCATCGGTCGCGCCTTCTGTCCGACGCCGCGCGCGCTGCGTCTCCTCGTTCGCGCGGGCGCCGAGCCGGAGGCACATCCGGATTGCGACGTGCTCGTCCGCGTGAACTCGCGCGCGTTTTGCTCGTCACTCGGGGCAACGTTGGAGGGTGCGGAGCTCGTCACGACCGAAGAAGAAGCGCGTGCTCACTTGGCCACGTCGCCGCCGAAGGCGATCGCGAGGCGTTGGCGCATGAAACGCAATTTCGGAATGACCGGTCGCGGACAACGGGTCGTCCTTCCGGGTCTCGCGACCGACTCTGATTTCGCGTTCGTACGCGCGGGGCTCTCGGAAGGTGGCGTTCAAATCGAGCCCGACGTGAGCATCGTCTACGAGCGCGCGATCCACGGTATGTTGGCGGCTGATGGCTCGTTCGTGCTCGGGCCAGTGGTGCAGCAACACTGCGACGCGCGAGGGGCGTGGGTTTCGAGCGAGCCGTTACCCCCGCGAGGCGAGCCGGTCGCGCTTCGGGCCGAAGCCGAGCGCGTCGCCGCTGCGCTCCACGCCGAAGCCTATTTCGGTCCCTTCGGTGTCGATTCGTTCGCGTATGAAGCGGGCGGCACGATCGCGCTGCAGCCGCGCAGTGAGATCAACGCGCGCTTCACGATGGGATTCGCCGCGCTGCGCCCGTGACATCCGTGATTCGAGCTTTGGACTAACGGCCGAGTCGACGACGAGCCTTCGATTTAGAGGTCGAGCTGCGCTTCGGCCATGAGGATCGGCGCGCCGCGGTTCGAGGCGGTCCAGAGGTCCTTGAGCACCGCACCGGCATCGTTGGTGTGGTTCGCGGTCTCGAGCGCCTCGATGTAGTGCTTGGTCACGGTCTGGTAGTAGAGCGAGACCTTGGCGCGTTTGGCCGTCGGCGGGACGGTGTAGTCGACGTCGGCCCAGTGCTGCGCCGCTGCGTACGTCGCGCCGATGACCGGGGCGCCGGCCGCTGCGAACGCTGCCGGGTCGAAGCCACGCGGCGGGATGCGGTTGTCTTTCTCGATCGTGTTGGCGAGCGACATGTGCGTCGTCACGCCGGCCGGAAGGCCCGTCGCCGCGGCCGCGTCGGCGCTGAGGCCAATCTGCATCTCGAACACCGTTGTCGAGGCCTCGTCGAGGTCGCCGCTCGCCACATCATACGCGCCGCGCGTGCCGACGACCGCGTCGCTCGCGTCGGTGTACACGACGCTCACGAAGACCCGTCGCCCTTCGATGTGCCCGGTCGGTAGCTTGTGTCCCGATTCGTTCACCACGCGGACCCGGAGCCCAGCGCCGGTCTTGGAGAGCTCGAGTCGCGCCGCGCGCTGCAGCATGTCGACGGCGTTGGCGCGACCGACTACGAGCGCCGCCTGATCGACGGCGGAGCCGGACTGCTTCCCGATGATCTCGAGGACCCACGCCGAGGCTCCGGCGAAGTCATGTCGCGCCAGATCGCTGCGCGGACCGACGAGAAAGCAGGCAGCGGCGTTCGTGCGCGGCATGTGGCAGTCCTGGCATGTTGAGACCGTCGTGGCGCCGACCCCGCCGAAGCGACCGCCCATGTCGACGCCGGCGGAGGCCGCGAAGTCGCTGAGGCTCCACTCGGTGAAGGTGCGCTCGAGCGGAAACTGGGCGTGCGGATCCGGATCGGGCGCGGGTGCGTCGGCGGCGTTGTACTCGTACCCGCCATCGGCGAGGCGCGAGATGGCCACGTTGCCGACGTCGTGACAGGTGCCGCACATGTTCGCGCTCTTCACGAACGCGGTCGCCTCGAACGGATGCGGAGCACCTGCGTCCACGTAGGGACCGCGACGGATGCCCTCGGGATCGAGGACGAACTGCGCGTTGCCGTAGTGGCTCGGTCGGTCGGCGAGGCTCGCGAGCGTGGCTTGATCCCGCGCCGGGCCGGCGTCCGGCGCGGCCTTGGGATCGATCATGCTGTGACAGAAGTGACAGGCCACGCCGTCGCGATCGATGGACGAGAGCGAGGCCCCGGTCGGATCGGCGACGTTTCCAGTGATGACCGACACCGGCATGTGACACCGGATGCAATAGGAGCCGACGCCCGGGACGTCCTGGTTCGCGGTGGTGAGCTGCGCCTCGAAGAGCGGATCATGGCCGGCGTTCGCCATGAGGCTGCCCTGCCAGCTCGGGTAGGGCGCCGGAGGCGACTCGGCGCCAGCGTCGGTCGCTGCGGTCGCGACGTGGCAGCCCGAGCAGACCGAGGACGAGAGGTAGACGCCGGGCGGGACGTCACCGATTTGCGTGCCGGGGACGTGAAAATCGATGGAGACCGACGCGAGCTGCGCGTCGGCGACCGCGGCGTCGGCCGGTGCGTCCGAGGTAGCGTCGAGCGTGGCCCACGGCGCTCCGTCGCTCGCGTCGACCGTGCCCGCGTCGTCGATGCCCGCCGCCTGCGACGCACAGGCGCCGATGACGCACGCGGAGAGGAGGAGGCCGAAGATCGCTCGCATTGTCCTCCTTGTCCCACGGACAAGCTCGCACGCGCTTGATCTAGATCAACTCGCCCAGCGCCAGCGGCGCGCTTCTCTCGTCGTCGGTCGTGAGTGATGATGCGACTCTAGGGAGCAGTGAACGACGCCGCGCCGAGCCGCTTGGCACGACATCCGCATACCGCTCTCATCATGAACAGGATCATCTGGATTGTCGGCGCCGTCGTCATCGTCATCGCGGTCCTCTCGTGGCTCGGCCTGCGCTAGTCGCGGGCTCGAAAGAACGCTGGGCGAAGCAGGTGGGAGGTACTCCGCGTCGTCAACGCAGCGATGGTGGCCGCGGCCGCACTCCGCGAGTGACCAAGCGCTTCGAGACCGGCCTCAACCTCGCGGCGGTCGTCGTCGCGAGCGTCAGGGGCCTTATCGTCGTCCGAGTCGTCTGCCGATCCTCTTGCTAATATCGTTGATCTCGGCGCCGAGGAGGATCACCCAGCCGGCCGCGAAGAGCCACATGAGCAGCACGATCATCGCGCCCAGGCTCCCGTAGATCGCCTCGTAGCTTCCGAAGTGGCTCACGTAGAGCTTGAACGCGACCGACGTGGCGAGCAGGCCGCCGGTGGCGAACACGCTGCCGCGAGTGAAGAACACGAACCGCCGGCTTTCGTGGTGAGGCGCAAAATGGTAGGCGAGCGAGAGCGCCAGGTGCAGCGCGGCCACGATGATGACCCAGCGAAGCCCTGCGAAGAAGACGCGGAGACCGCTGCTCCATCCGAAGTGATCGCCGATGTAGGACTGCGCGACGCCGCCGAAGACGACCAATCCCAGCGCGCCGACGACCAGGACGACGAACGCCACGGTGAGCAGCACCGCAGTGGCCTGCGCCCGGAGAAACGAGCGCTTCTCCTCGACGCCGAAGACCCTGTTGAGCTGCCGCATCATCGCGTGCATCCCCTTGGACGCAGACCACAGCGCGAACACGAAGCCGAACGAGAGCAGACCGCCGCTGCGACGCGAGGCCACGCTCTTCACGGTGCCGGTGAGCATGCCAGCGGCTGAATCGGGGAGCGCCTGTCGAACCAGGTCCATGATCGCCTGCTCGAGACGCGGTATGGGGAGGTACGGCAAGAGGCTCAGCCCGAAGATCGCGGCTGGGAAGAGCGCGAGCACCAGGTAGAACGCGAGCGCAGCCGCGCCGGTCGACACCTCGTCCTTCCCCATTTCCTTCCATAGCTCCCTGCCGAAGCCCAACGCAGATGAATAGAATTGGTTCACGCGGCCCATGGCTGCGAAGCGCGTGCCGCCTTGTCCCCGGCCACAGCGTCTAGCGAGGTCCGCGCGCCGGGTGATCTTGTCGCGTTTGGCACCTATGTGCCGCCCACCGTGGCGATCGTGTCGCCGCGGAACGCCCACGTCGGCCTCAACGCTTCTTACCCGCTCGCGTCTTCGCGCACGAACGCGAGGCCGTCGGCATCACTCTCTGAGAAGAGCCAGATCGCTCGCGGAGCGCAAAAGCAATCAGGATGCGAAGGCGCCGTGTATGTGCCACCCTGAAAAGAGACCGCGCGTAGCGAAGTCACCATGACCCTGAAAGACAGCCTCTTCGGAACAGCGCTGGCGGCATTGACGATCGTGGCTGCGGCGAGCTGCGCGACCGGCAACGCGGGCGATGGATCGCCGGGTGACGGTCCAGGCGGCGGCGGTGCGGGCAGTGACGGTGGCAAGTCGTCGTGCACCACGTGCGATCAAGACGGCGACGGTGTGTCCGATGCAACCGATGAGTGCGCCGATACCGCAGCGGGCGCGAAGGTGAACGCCGTCGGATGCGCCGACACGCAGCTCACGCCGAAGCTGGAGCCGACGTTTCCGTCCTATGGCCTCACATGGGCTCCGAGCGGCGATCTCGGCCGGCCCGGCGGTTTGACGTGGACGTACACCGGCATCAATCGCGGAGACCTGTTTCACATCTATTGGATCGTCTGCGACGATCCCTCGACACCGTGCGGTCTCTCGCTCGATGGACCGATCGACCCCGCCGCCGAAGGGTGGAAATTCAGCGCGCCCGATTCGGATTTGACGAAGGGCAAGCTCGCCTTCACGAGCGCCACTGATGTCCTGCTGGCCGATGCCGGCAAACCGGCGGTCACCAGCCGCCTCACGTTGACCATCACCGACGCGAGCAACGCAGCGATCCCCTTCGCCGACGTCGCCACGCTCGGCGTCCCTGCACGCAGTGGGAAATATGGCGTCGAGATCACCGGCACCGGCTTCAAGGTGGTGTCGATCATCGAGGTGAAAGAGGCAGCGGCCTCCACATGGACGCCCTATCTCGACTACTACGACGCGGCGGGCACGCCCAACACCGGCGACGCAGGCGGAAACGCGACCGTGTCGTTCGGCGCCTCATTTTACGACAAGTAGGTGTCTTCGTGCGCTGGGTTCACGAGCGCGGCAGCGCGATCGACGTTGTCAGCGCCGGATCCGATCGACCGGCAGCATCGACCTCACACATCAATCGGTAGTGAGTTGCGACGCTCCAGCTCGTTGTTCAACAACCGCTAGCGAACCGCGGGCTGATTCGAGCCTGAGGCATCTCGCACCGCTCGATAGACGTCGAGGCTCCCGGGGGTCAACACGTTTGCGAAGTCGATCTGCAACGGCCGCGTCGAGTCGGGTGGGCGCGAGCCCGAGCAGATAGAACCACTGCCTCCGCGCCGACGTCAGGCCATGCCGAGCTGCCGCTCGACGAGGCGGCGGTAGAGCCCCTCTTGCCCCATGAGCGCGCCGTGGGCGCCGCTCTGCACGATTTGCCCGCCGTCGAGCACGCAGACGCGATCGGCGCCCGCCACCGTCGAGAGGCGGTGGGCGATGATCAGCGTGGTGCGGCCCTTCATCAGCCGCTCCAGCGCCTCTTTCACCAGGTGCTCGCTCTCGGCGTCGAGGGCGCTCGTGGCTTCGTCGAGCACCAGGATCCGCGGATCTTTGAGGACGGCGCGTGCGATGGCCACGCGCTGCTTCTGACCGCCGGAGAGCTGGGCGCCGCGCTCACCGACCAGCGTGGCGTAGCCCTCGGGGAATGTCTCGATGAAGCTGTGGGCGTTGGCGGCGCGCGCCGCGGCGAAGACCTCGGCGTCGGTGGCGGAGGCGCGCCCGTAGCGGATGTTCTCGGCGATGCTGCACGAGAAGAGGATCGGCTCTTGCGAGACGACGCCGATCTTGCGGCGAAGGCCGTCTGCGGCGAGCTCGCGGAGATCGTGGCCGTCGATGCGGATAGCCCCGCCGTCGGGATCGTAGAGGCGGGTCAGGAGGCTGGCGATGGTCGATTTGCCCGCGCCCGAAGGACCGACCAGGGCCACGACCTCGCCCGGCTCCACTGTGAGATCGATGCCGCGGAGCACCGGCGCGTCGGGCCGCGTCGGGTAGGCGAAGGTGACATCGTCGAGCTCGACGCGACCCTCGATCGACGCGAGCTCGAGGCCGCCGGTCGTGGGGATCGCCGGGGTGCGATCGAGCAGCTCGAAGATCCGCTCGGCGGCGCCGCTGGCCTTCATGAAGTCGGCCCAGAGGTCGGTGAGACCGCCGAGCGAAACTGCGACCAGCACCGTGTAGACCAGGAACGAGGTGAGCTCGCCCGCGGTGAGCGTGCCTGAGGAGACGAGGTGACCGCCGTAAAAGAGCACTGCGGCGATGGAAGCGTACGCCGCGAACGAGGCCACGCCGATGAACGACGAGGCCATCAGCGCCCGCGTCCGCGAAAGTACGAACGAGGCGGTGACGGCGGCGGAGTAGCGCGCGACCTCGCTCGGCTCGGCGGCGAAGGAGCGCACCGTGCGGATTCCCGCGAGAGACTCCTCGGCGATCTCGCTGCTCTTGGCGAGGGTGTCCTGCACGTCGCGCGAGAGCTTGCGGATGTGACGGCCGTAGGCGACAGCGCCGAGCGCCACCGGCGGCACCACCGAGAGCATCACGAGCGTGAGGAGGCGCGAGGTGTAGAACAGGCAGCCAATCCCGCCGAGCACCGACGCCATGAAGCGGAGCCCCATGGAGATGTTCACGCTCACCGCGTTCTGGAGGACGGTGGTGTCCGAGGCGAGGCGGTTGGTCAGCTCGCCGGTCTTGCGAGCGTCGAAGAAGGCGATCTCCTGATCCATGAGCCGCGCGAAGAGATCCGAGCGCAGCCGGGTCACGACGCGCTCGCCCGCGATGGTGAAGAGCGCTGATCGGGCCGCGACGGCGATGGCCTGGACGATGAAGATCACCAGGAGCCAGAGGGCCGCGCGATCGAGCGCGGCGACGCTCTTTCCCTTGCCCAACGATTGATCGACGATGAAGCCAATCGCCCACGGGAGCACCAGGCCCGCGGCGCTCCCGATCACGAGGAAAACGGTCCCGACGGCGATGCGGGCCCGCTCGGGCTTCGCCAGTTGCATCACGCGTCGAAAGGAGTCAGCGCGAAACGTGGGCTTTGGAGCGGGGAACGTCACCATTCTTTGTGTAGCGGCTCTGCCGCCTGCGAAGTCGTAAAAACTGTTAAGCGACGCACCCTGTCTCCTCGCGGAACGCCTCATCGAGCGGAGCTCATTCGACGGGGGCGCCTTCAAATCCCGAGTGGGAAGCCGTAGGATTCGAGCGCGGTCCAAACTAAAATCGTGATGACGCGAGGGATTTCGACGATGGTCAACGAAGCGCAACACCGACAATGGAACAGCTCCAACTGGCTCGACACGTGGAAGGGGCTGGAACCGTCGGTCTCGAACGTGCTCGAGCCTCTGCTCGACGCATTGGCGGCGAAGCTCGGTGAAAAGGTGCTCGACGTCGGCTGCGGCGGTGGGGCTCCGCGGTTGGCTTCGACATCTCCGAGCCGCTGCTCGCCTTAGCCACTCAACGCGCCAAAGAAGGCGGGATCGTGAATGCGCGCTTCGTCCATGGCGATGCGCAGGTCGATGACGCGCCGGGAGGCCCCTTCGATGCCGCCACCAGCCGCCTCGGTGTCATGTTCTTCTCCGACCCTCAGGCCGCGTTCGCCAACATCCGCCGGCAGCTGAAGCCCACCGGACGCTTGGTGTTTCTTTGCTTCCAGGACGCCGCGGATAACCGCTGGTTCCCGGCGCCGGTGCTCGGGAAGTACGGGCCTCCTCTATCCCATTCAGAGTACCTACCCGTCAGCCCGTTCGCGCTCGGACAACGGCCTCTTACGACCAAGATCCTCGAGAAGGCGGGCTTCGTCGACATCCAATTCGAATCCCTCGTGACGGAGTGGGATGGTGAGATCGATGTGTCGGCGGGCGTTGGCTTTATCGCCCAGCTACGTCTCGCACCCGAAGAGACGCAGCGGGCGAATGACGAGGCGCATGCTTACCTCCAAAACCTTTCCACTCATGGGCGCGATCAGATCCCACGCAAGTACTGGATCATCCGCGCCCACAACCGCGCATAGCCATTGCCGAGTGCGCCCCCACCGCCACCCGACCACCAGCAAGGAGCCACTGTATAGCGGCGACGGTGGTCGAGCTTCATGATCGGTTGCGCGCCTGGAAGTGTGAAGTGTGAAGGGTTGTTCGGCGAGCAAGCGGAGCGCGCAGAGTTGGCGTAGCGCCGAGCTATGCGCATTCCTTGTTCTCAAAGGGGGCGAGGGGGGCGAGACGACGGATTTGAGACATGGCTACCGACGATAAATTACACTCGTGGTCATGTCCTCGATCGACACCCTCGTAGAAGGCCGGCGTCGGCGCGGGCGCTACATGCGCACCATGGTGCTGACGGTGCTCCTTGCGCTCGGGGCAGGTGGAGGCATCGCGCGCCTGCTCGTCGGGCAAGCCCAGACCATCCAGCTCGGCGCGGCATGTGGCGCCCTGCTCGTCATCCTGCTCGTGGGACTGCCCATCGCGTTTGGCCAGCTCCGCTGCCCGAGCTGCAATCGCTGGGACATCATGCTGGCGTACCCGCGCGCCACTCCGCGAGCGTGCCCGAAGTGCGGCGCTGCGCTCGGTTGAACGGCCTAAACGAATCAACCCTTGGTCGCCCTGGAAATGAAGCCACTCCGCCTCATGGTCTACGACCGCACATGCGGGGGAAATGGCGTCGGCCTCTCGACAGTCTGGGGCTGCGGCGCGACGCTCTATCGCGGAATGCGCCGACACGACGCCTCGTTCGGCGCCGCGAGCTGGAGTGAGGCGCTCGCCTGGATTGCCGAGCACGACCCTTCTCGCCCGATCGGAGAGATTCAATATTGGGGTCATGGGAAATGGGGCAAGGTATTCATCGGCCGCGAAAGCCTGGGCGCCGCGGAGCTCGCTGTGGATCACCGGCACGCCGAGGCGATGACGCGAATTCGAGAGCGGCTCCTCCCCGCCGGACAATCGCTCGTGTGGATTCGTACGTGTGAAACGTTCGGCGCCGACGCTGGTATCGACTTCGCCGTCCGCCTCTCCGAACGCCTCGGCGCTCGCATCGCGGGCCACACGTACATCATCGGCGTTCTTCAGAGTGGCCTCCGCGCGCTCGCGCCCGGCCGCCGCCCGACCTGGAGCGCGACTGAAGGCCTCAAAGAAGGCACCGCTGCCGCCCCGACAACCGCCCACGATTCGTCGTTCGGCGCGCCGCGGACGGTCCACTTCATGACGAACGAAATCCCTCGAGCCTGGTTCGACGAAGACGGCCGCTGAAGATGTGACCGATAGTGCGGCTGCGGAGCGGTCACATCTTGAGCGCGCTCGGGTGCTCGTTCTGCGCTATGAGGGTGCTCGATGCTCGAGCTTGCCAGGGTTTACCTCTTCGTATTCGGCGCTCTGACGATCGCCGGCGGCGTCATGGGCTTCGTCAAAGCCAAGAGTCGTCCGTCGCTCATCGCCGGTTCCATCTCGGGCGGCCTCTTGCTCTTCGCCGGATATCTGGTCGCGAGGCAGCCCACCGTCGGGTTGGTGATCGGTCTCGTCGTCTCCTTTGCGCTCACGGCGCGCTTCGGAATGGTCTTCAAGAAGAGCCGCCAGATCATGCCGGCCGGCCTCATGACGGCGCTCGGTTTGGTGGGAATCATTCTGTCTGCTCTCGGCCTCGGCGGAGGCTGACTCGATGTCGCTCGAGGAGCTTCTCGGCTATCGCGTCACGCTCGTCATTCGGCGCTTTGGCTCGCCCGGCGCCATTCTCGCGCTCGGCGAGGAGGAAGACATTCTTCTTCTCGGACCAGAAATCCCGGAGGGTGCGAAAGAGGGCGACGCGGTCGACGTCTTCGTTCATCTTGATTCGGAAGGACGCCCGCTCGCCACCACGCGCGCGGCCAAGCTCGAACGGGGCCAAGTCGCCTTCCTCGAAGTGATGCAGCTCACCGAGTTCGGCGCGTTCGTCGATTGGGGTCTCGCAAAAGAGCTCCTCGTTCCCTTCAAAGAGCAAACCGCAGAGATGCGGATTGGATCCCGCTATCCAATCGGCCTCTACGTCGACCATACGGGGCGTCTCGCGGGGACGATGAAGGTGAGCGAGATGCTCGACGTCGAGCCCACTGAATGGGTCGACGACGAGTGGGTCGAAGGCGAAGCCTGGCGCGACGATCCCGAAATCGGTCTCTTCGTCATCGTCGAACGCGGTTGGGTCGGGCTCGTCCCGAAAGACGAGCCCCATGGCCTCGGCCGCGGTGAGGCCGCGCGCTTTCGTATCTCGAACATTCTACCGAATGGGAAAATCGAGCTCTCGCGCCGCGGTCATGCGCACGAGGAGCTCGAGAACGACGCGCGCCGTGTTCTCGAGATCATGAGACGCAAGGGCACGCCCCCGATGAGTGACAAGTCTTCGCCGGATGTGATTCGTGATGTCTTCGGCTTGAGCAAAAAAGCATTCAAGCGCGCGGTCGGACGCCTCCTGAAAGACGGCGCGGTCACCATCGACGAAAAACGCTTTTTGGTGCCGAAAGCTCCTTCCGACGTCTGAGCTGGCGCGGGGCGCGACCAGGCGGCGCCGCCGACTCTTCGAACGTAGCACCCACCCAGGAACGCATGCCTTCCCCCACTCAACTCGCGCAGCTCGGATGCGGCATCTTCTTCATCACCGGCCTCGTGACCGGCATCTGGAAGTACCGCTGCATGATCACCAGCCCAAAGGCGCAGGCTCCTGCGTACGTGGACATCTGTCACCGCGCCGCGCTCATGTACAGCTTCGCGTGCCTCGTCCTCGCAGAGTTTGCGCGCCTCAGCGTTTGGTCGGCGACGATCAATTCGATCGCGGTGGTGGTGCCGATGCTCTTTTTCGCGAGCGCCGTCGCTACCTATGCGGTGCACGGCATCCTGCGCGACACCGACAATCAGCTCGAACGACCGCACGTGCTCGGCAGCAGGCACATTCATGGAGGCGCGGTGAGCGTCTACATGTACCTGCTCATTGGCGGCGAGCTCGGTGGCTTTCTTGTCCTCTTCGCCGGCTTCATCAAGCCGCTGCTGGGAAGCTGAGAAATCAAGCGTCTCCGCGATGTCGTGCTGGTGAAGCCTCGCGCCGACGTTCGACGCGAGGCCATGCAAGACCAGCGCGGACGGACTAAGGGGCGGCACCCACTCCAGCGCAGAAGGATGCGCCCAAATCCGCGAGGCCTGCGAGACGTGCTTCGCCGTCGAGGCCCTGTGCAGCCGAAACGAGGACAACCGACGGCGCCAACGTCTTTGCGCCTTCGAGCACGCGCGTCTGAATTTCCAGATAGGCGCGTAGGTATCGAAGGGGCGCGGCGCTCACAGCGTCGAGCTCGGGCTGCTTGATCGTCGAGATCTCCGCGCCAACAGCGACCGGTAGCACGCGGTTCACGACGATTACGCGCGGCGGAAGCCCCATCTTCACGAGCTCGTCACGAAACGCACGCGTCGACGCGATCGCATCTTCGCGAATCGTGACGACGAGCAAAATTTCGGTCGTCGGATCTCGCAGCGCCGCTTGCGCCCGCTCCAGTCGGTCGACGACGCGTTGAAATGGTATCTCGACTGCCGTCGCCAGCTCGCCGAGACTCGCGAGGATCTCGACGCCGCCGATGTGCGAAAGGCCACGCAGGACGCGACTCCCGATTCCGTGCGAATCGCTCGCGTGTCGCAGCCATCCGAGCAACCGACCGTGCATCAGCTCGACGAGCGCGGTCGGTCGCTTCAGGAACTCGATGCCATTACGACCCGGCGCCGTATCAACGACGAGATCTGTTAGCTGAGGATCACTCTCGAGCCATTCGGCGATCCGCACCGCGGCGATGACATCGGTCGTCGCTGCGAGTCGATCGGCCAACGCTGCGAAGAGCGGATTGTTCAGCAGGCGTGCGCTGCGAGCGGAATCCGCAATACCTTCGGTAGCCCAGCGCCGGAGCGTAGCCTCCGGAAGAAGCAGCGACGCCTGAAGATCGCCGGCGACAGGAACTTGCACGATTCCGCCTTCGAGTGAGAGCCCGAGCGCGCTCTGAAGCCGCCGTGCCGGATCGATTCCGAGAAGGGCGACGCGTTTGCCCTGCGCTGCGAGCGCGAGCGCGTAGGCGGCAGCCAAGGTCGTCTTGCCGACGCCGCCGTCTCCGAGCATGACGTGCAGTCGCGCGGTCATGGGCCGTCCATCCATGCGCCGAGCTCGTCGCCGAGAGCGTGCACGACGGCCAGCGGCTCGCAACCGTTGGAGGTCATGAGCTGCTCGTCGAGCGAGGCCACGCCGTGCTCCGTCGCGCCGCCGAGCACGTCACGTAGCTCTCCCTCGATGCGTATGCGAGCGCGGAGCTCGCTCATGACCGTATCGACGCCGGCACGCGCAGTCGGTGAAAAACGCGCCACGAGCGCGTTGCTTGTCGTGTCGAAGCTTGGGCCGAGAGGACGCGTCACGCTGCGATTGACGATCGCGACGAGCGGCGGCCGCCCGAGTCGCTGCCTGATCCTTGGCACGAGCTCGACTGTCTCCTCGCTCGAGAGCTCGTCCGCTAGCGTGACGACGAGAGCGCCGGTCCACTTCGGATCCGACATCATCCCAACGACGCGTGCGGTCTCGACGCTGACAAGCCCGGTTGCGCGCAGCGAGGCGAGCACGCTCGGCACGTCGAGCAAGGAGGCGCCATGACCGGTCGCCGGCGCGTCGACGATGATGCGGTCGAAGTGAAGGTTGGCTTCGGTCGCCGCCAGTGAAGTCAGCCACCAGAGATGTCCGATGAAAAATACTTCGGCAATCCCCGGTGCGGCCTCGATCAGCTTTCGCACGTGGACGCCCTTGATGACGTAGCGATAGAAGCGCGGAAGGTGCAGATGTTTGGCGAAGTAGAGCTCGAGCGTTTCGTCGAGTCGGTAGTTCGCGATGTACAGACGAGGCGCGACTTCTTGCGGCGTGAGATCCGCGGGCGAAAAGCCGAACCAGGGGCAGATCGGATCGGTCAATGTCCATCCGAATACGCACGTGCGCTCACCACGACGCGCGAGCTCGCTGCCGAGCGCAGCTGCCACCGTGCTCCGCCCGACGCCGCCTTTACCGAGCACGAAAACGACTCGTGGCAGCGTGACGCTCACGACGCTAGACCTTCGCGAATGCGTGCTTGGCGTCGGCTTTTGCCGCCGCCTCGAGCGCTACTCGCATGCCTCGAAGAATGTGGCGATGCAAGCCGTGACCAACGAGCTTCTCCACGGGCTCAAACACCCACCGCGGTCGCAGGCTTCCATGGTAGCGCGTCGTCAGCACGAGCTCGGTCTCGTCACCATCCGCGCGTAGCTCGTACGATCCATCGGTGGTCTCGATGCAGTCCTCGATGCCGAGCGCCTGCTTGCAAACCTCGAAGCGAAGTGCGCGCGAGGGCTCGACGGCGGTGATCTTCTTTTCGAGCGAGCCGCCTTCGTAGGTGCAGTGAATCAGCGCGCCGACGCGGGTCTTCTCTCCTTGTGTGCTCACCGGCAGCGGCAAAATCAAGCGGAGAAACGGATTCGGGCGCCCGGGGATTTCCTCGTAGAACATCATCGTGGCCCACACGCGTTCAGGAGACGCGCGGAAACGGGTGACCGTGCGAACTGTGCTCAGGGCTGAGCTCTTCGGGAAGATGCGACCAATTCGTGCGAGCAACCTCATGTTGTCCTCCGCCGATCGCGCAGTGCATCGAGGATGCCACGGATGAAACACGGAACAGGTGCACGCGCCTGTGTATGTAGATGCAAATCGTGCATCAGCGAGTGCAAGATGCGCACGGGCGCGTTTCCGCTGGAGCGAAGCACACCCCGTGGTCAAACGGCACGACGTGTGCTGAGAATCGGCCCATGCACGACGTTGCGCTTTCTCTTCCACCGCTCCTCATCGTCCGCGGCGCGGTTGCAGCGGTGTGGCTCTACGAGGGTCTGTGGTGCAAGCTCCTCGGCCGAGAGCCTCATCAGCTCGATGTCGTCACGGCCGTTCCGAAGCTCGGCTCACTCGTGGGTCGCCCGTTTTTGTTCGCCCTCGGCTTGGTCGAGACAACGCTCGCGATATGGGTGGTCTCCGGTTTCATGCCGGGTCTCTGCGCGATCGCGCAAACGGTGCTCCTCGTCACGCTCAACGCCAACGGCTTGATCTGGGCACGGCACATCATCCATGATCCGGCAGGGATGGTCGTCAAAAACACATCGTTTTTGATGCTTGCCTGGGTTGCTGCGGCGATGAGTGGAGTGATGTCATGATGGCCGATACGGTTTGGCAGGCTGGTCGCTTCGACGCACGCACCGGACCGAAGCGCGTGCTGTTCGGTCGAATGTACGAAGACTCGGCGATCGAGCTCGCTGCGTTTGGTTCGAACGGTCGCGTGTTCTGTATCGCGTCGGCGGGCTGCACCGCTCTCGCACTGGCCGACCGCCACGACGTCGTCGCGTGTGACATCAATCCCGCGCAGCTCGCCTACGCCGAAAGGCGAATTGCCGGAAGCGCCATTCAGGTCGGCACCGCGGAGAAGGTGATGGGATTCGGTCGCGCGCTGATGCCGCTCGCGGGCTGGACCGAGTCGGTGGTGCGCGAGTTTCTGACGATGTCGGATCCGGAGGCTCAGCAAGTCTTTTGGCGCGAGCGCCTCGACACGTGGCGGTTTCGCACCGGCTTCGACGCGATGATGTCGATCACGGCGCTCCGTGCGGTTTACGCACCTTCGTACCTCGATTTTCTGCCGCCTCGATTCGGCGCCGTCGTTCGCCATCGGATGGCGCGCTGCTTTGCGCATCACCCGAACGCGACCAACCCGTACGCACATGCGCTGCTGCTCGGAGAGAGCCTCGACGCGCCGAAGTCGGTCACGGGCAAGCGCATCGAGCTCGTGCTCTCCGATGCGGCTTCGTACTTGGAGAGCTGCGCGGCGGAGACGTTCGACGGCATCACGCTCTCAAATATTTTGGACGGCGCGAAGCCGGCGTATCGCGAACGGCTCGAAGCCGCAGTTCGGCATGCCGCGACGAAGGACGCTGTCGTGGTGCGGCGAAGCTTCGGCGAGCCGTCCGGCGAATCGACGACGAATCACGCGGAGGAAGATCGCTCGATGCTCTGGGGTGTCGTCGACGTGCGTGCGGCGAGCCTCTTCGCCACCTAACAGCCTCCCCTGTCTTGGTGTCGTAGCCGACGCACGGTGCCCGATCGCGGTGGCCGAAAGCCCGAATTCAATCCGGCTAAGGCGCTGCCGCGATCGCGGCGAGTTGCGCCGGCGTGAGAGCTTTTAGCTTTGGTGACCCCATCTTGCCGACGTTGTCATCAATGGCCTTTTTGGTAGCAGCCGCGGAGCTGCCCTTCTTCTTCTCGCCATGACAACTGGAACAGTTCTGCGCGTAAAGCGCTGCGCCATCCGCCCCTGCCGCCGGCGCTGAGGATTGCGGCTTCTCAGGCCGAAACGCCGTCCAGCCCGCGACGACGGGCACGGACGCAAAGACCACGAGAGCAAGAGCAAGGCTTTTGGGAGACAGCATTCCTCTCTGCCTTCCATGAACCAGGCCAGACGGAAGAACAGGCGCTCCCAGGCAGCGGACGACAGTGCGGAACGTCTTTTGTCCTTCTGATTGGAATGCGACGACGGAGCGACGTGCAGTACCTGCAGCGCCGGTGCAGCGGCTGCATCCCTTGCTGCCAACGTTCCTGAGACCAACGTCTCTTCATCATCTTGCGTAGAGGGCGAGGCTTTGAGGACGCCGACGTCACCGCCGTCGCAATCGCCTGTTTGTCCGCGAAATGCCGGCGAGCGTGAGGGCGGCGACCGTGAGACCGAGCGCGCCGAGCCCCGTCGGCTGAGTGGGCGCGCCCGCCATCACGCACCCGCACCCGTCACCGCTGCTGCCGCCCTCGTTATCTCCACTCGATCCCCCTGCGTCCGCTGGTGAGCCGTCGACCGAGCCATCGCCTGCAGGAGGGATGACGACGCCGCCATCCGAGCCCGGGTTTTCGCCGCTGCCGGCGTAGGCGCCGCGATACGTGAACGTACCCTTTGGCGTCCCGTTGAAGTCGACGGCGTAGTCGGTGTCGGTCGCGAAGGCCGACTCGTCGAGCGGTGCGCCCGTGCACTTGTCGGGCTTCGGATAAAAGTCCATCTGCGCGAGCACGTCCGACGGCTTCGTGACGTAGCTCGTTGCGTTCGGCACGGAGTCTGTGAGGTTGCCCGTGTTGTTGGTGATGGGTCCCTTGATGGGGATAGCCGAGAAGATGAGGTTTCCGACGACGCCGTCACCTTGCGGCGCAGCGTTCCCGAAGTAGATGCCGGTGCCTACGTCGTACATCGTGTTGTTGTAGACGGTCGCGAGCTCGAGCGGCAGATCGTGGTTTTGCAGCGTCAGCGCGTGCTGAGTGGGCGCGTCGACGAAGACATTGTCGTGGATGGTGACGCGACCAGACGCCTGAAAGAGCGATTCGCGCGGGTTGTGGGCGAAAATGTTGCCGTAGACCTCGTAGCGATCCTGCATGCCGGCACCGCTGGCGGGGAAGCCGCCGACGAGGAGGTTCGGCCGATCGCCGTCGGGGCTCGCGTCGTCGTTCTTGATGAAGACGTTACGGCGGATGATCGTCGTAGTTGGAGTCGTCGGCATGCCCGCGACCGTCGGACGCGGCTTTTGATATTTGATCTCCATACAGTAGCCGATGGGATTCTCGACGACGTTGCCCTCGATGAGACCACCGATGAACGGATCGGTGCCATCCGAGTTGCCAAGATAGATGCCCGTGCCGGCGTCCTTGATGACGTTGTTGCGGATGATCCAGCCCCACGTCGGTATCTTGGTGGAGATGGCGTCGTGCTGCTGCGAGCCGTGGTGATTGACGAACGTGCACCCTTCGACGCGGATGTCGTGCACCACGCTGCTGCCCTTCGCGCTCAGGCCGAACACGCCATCGAGGTTGTGCCCGTCGACGAGCAGGTTCTCGATGGCGACGTAGCTCGACCCTGTGATCTCGATGGTGTTGCACTTGCAGGCGCTCTCGGCGTCGACGATCGCGGTGGGAGGGGTGCCCGCCGTCGCGGCCGGTCCGCTGATCGTGATCCACGCCTTGGCGGTGCCGTTCTTGTTAGCGACCGAGAAGTGCGCGTAGTGGCCTGCGGCGAGGTGGACGGTATCGCCCGGCTGGGCCTGGGTGATGGCGGTCGCGAGCGTCGACGGGGTGGCGTCGATGTCGGCCGCACGCGCGACGCGCGTCACCAAGAGCGGAGCGACGAACGCTACGACCGCGCCGGCCTTGCCCAGCACGCACCATCGCGCATGCCTCATGAGCCTTCGCCGAGGTCCGGCGGCGTCGCGACGAGATACGGTCCTTGAACGCGAGCGTTGTGCCATTGGCAAAGTCTAGACGGCTTCTCGTTTCTTGATCGCCCTGATCTTGCCGTTGGGCGCGAGGTTGCGAAGGACGACGTCGCGAAGGTGCCCGCGAAGTAGCGGCGCACTTCGAAGGCCATCTCGTCAGCCTGAGTCAGCTACCAACAAATGCTACCCGGACGGTCGGAGAAGGGCGGAGCGCTCGGAATGAACGTCGAATCATTCTCGACCTCGAGCGAGAATCCTCCAACGTCGGTGCCGGTCGTCGCGCCTTCGAGCGTGAGATGGCCCAACACCGTGTAGTTACCTTCCTCCGACGGCGCGCACGCGAGCGTGACACGCGTGACCTGCGTCTGGCCCGGGAGAATATCGCGGTCGAAGGTGATCGTGTCCGACTCGCCGGCGCAGCCCAAAGGCGATCCCCGGCGCAGCGTCAGGAACGAGAGACGGGCGGTCGGCAGTCGTACCACTTCGCTCGATCCGTTGGTCACCGCGAGCGCGACTCGATAGACGCCGCGCTTCCACGCATCGTCGGAGAGAGCTCCGACCTTGCGCGCACCGTGGATGACGGCGTAGACGCCCGGCATCGACGGGATGGCCGCAGGTGCGTCGCTTGCGGTTTCCACGGCGATCGACATCCGTGCGATTTGCGCGCCCTTGGTGAGCGCGCCGTCTCGAAGCGCGGCGAAGACGTCCACGTCGTACCTGCCGGGCAATGAAAGAGAGCAGCTGATGTCGCGATGCACCTTCGCGGACCGACCGGGCTGCAACGTGCCATGCTCGCCGTCCGGCGCAGTCGCGGGGCGACATGGGAAAGCGACCCCTTCGCGTCGCGCCGAAAATCCGATGTCGAGATCGTCGAGGCTCGCTGCCGTCCGTCCGTCGTTGGTGACCTGCAACGTGAGCGAACCGCGTTCAGCGCCGAACAGCTCGGGTCGATATCGCAGACGACTTGGCGAGGAAATGAGGCTCACCCGTACGCTCGACATGGAGTCGCGGCGCGCAATCGCGACGGGCGTCGGCGCATCGTCACGAGACGAGAGAGACCGCGGCGCCGGAGCGTGACATCCGATGAGGAGTGCAATGCGGTACATGCCTGCCTCTCGTCATTGCAAGGCGCGAGCCGCCGAGGACGTCAAGGTCAGGTCGAGCCGCGAGCGAGAGCATGGAATGAAAGAGGGCGCATTTCGCGTGCGCCCTCCCTCTCCGTTTTTGTCCGGAGTCGCTTTTGCTACTGCGTCGGATCGGTCACGCGTCCCATGAAGAGAAGGCTTCCCGTCGCTTGATCGCGAATGAAGAAGAAGAACGGTCGATTCACGCTGACCATCTTCGGATCCGAGATCGCCCCCCTGCCTACGCCGATGACCGCCGTCGCCGCCGCGGCTTCGGTGCCGCTCTCGTCGACCGACACGAAGGCCTGGTGAAGGACGTCGCCGAGGAAGAGATCGCCCTGCGAGCCCGCGACCATGCCGGTGAAGTCTGCAGCCGACGTGAAGGAGCCCGCCATTCCGAGCGAGGAGAGCTCGTCTTTCAAGCTGATGGTCGCGCCCTTGATCTGGAACTTCGGCAGCGACAGGCTCACGTCGTCGACTTGCAGCGCGCTCGTGACGCTCGCATAGAAATCTTTGCCCATACCGGCATCGATCGCGGCGTCGGCGCCGGCGGCCGGCAACACGACGATCATCGAGGCTTGACCGCCGTCGTACGGAAGCTCGACGGCTTGGTAGTTGTCACCTGCGGCGTACGCTAGCCCGCCCTCTTGGTGCATCGTAGGCGTCTGCACCGACGAGCCGTCGCCCTTGGTGAACGCTTGGTCGGACGTAGAGGTCGCGTCGAACGGAGTCTGCCAGGCGGCCTTGAAATAGATCGCGTTCGCGAGGACGAAGCGCGTGTCGCCAGTGATCACACCTTGCGGCAAGAGCTCCGGGATCTTCGCCTTCGTTTGATCGGAGACCCACTGGTTGATGGTGACGCGCGACGGATCTGGATCGTGGATGAAATCCACGATGCGCAGCTCTGAGCCGTAGTTGACGGCCAACGTGTCCAGGTAGGAGCCAACGAATGTCTCCGTGCGATCACCCCAGAGCGAATCGGCCACGTTCAACGTAAACCCACCATTTTTTGCGCCTGCCGAGGTCGCGAGCGCGGCGAGCGAGAGATCGATCGCGTTGAAGGCCGAATGCAGGCGGTCGCCCGGGAGGTTCGTCCACTTCATGGTGCTCGCGATATCGTTCGCGGTGGGTCCGTTCGCGCCGGCGTACGTCATCGCGAGCGCGATCGAAACGCTGTAGGGCGAGTAGAAGAGGTTGGCGCCCGGAGCCTTCGCCTCGACCGCGTGGTACATGTCGAACGCGAACGCATCGTTGTCCGACGCGAGCGTCGCGATGTCTGCGGCCGGCGCGTTCGGGCTCATGTTGCGCGAGAGCGAGGAGCTCTGCACGTCGGAGTTTCCGTTAGCCGGGCCTGAGCTCGAGCCACCGCAAGCGATGCTCGATGCGCCAAGAGCCACGAGGGAAGCGAGAGCGGTAAAATGAATGTGGCGCATGAGAGAATCTCCGAAGGGAAAGGGGCGTTGCCGACGCTTGCCCCCGGTGCAAGCGCGGGGCCGTCGCGTGAAGGGCTAAATTTCCGCCGATTAACCAAGGCTTTTCCGCTGCGGCATGACGCGCGACTCATGAAACGGCGCAGTGGCACACGTTGCCGCTCGCGGACGGCTACAGCCAGGCCGTGATCGCCGAACGGTGAGATCCACGCCGATGGCTCGTACGCTAATCTCCGGAGAACGATGACTCTCGACTCGCGAAGCCGGACGCTTGCTTCTCTCTTCGTCGCTGCGCTCGCCGCGGGCTGCTCTTCGAGCTCGTCCGGTGATAGCTCGTCGCCCGACAGTGACGCAGGAAGTGCAACTGACGACGCGGGAGCCTCCACGAGCGACGGCGGCTCGCCGGCGACGAAAGACAGCGGAGCGGGCACGCAGAAAGACAGCGGCTCGAGCTCCGCTGGAAATGGATCGAGCAAGCCAAGCTGCAAGTACACCGCGCACAAAACGGGGCTCTCCGCGTTCCAACAAGCCGGCGGCTTGGCCTTCCACGTGTACGCGCCGGCCTCGTACGATCCGAACGTCGGTCATCGCGTCGTCATCATCTTGCACGGCCAAGACTCCGACGGCACCGCCGAGCTCACCTCACTCTGGAAGCCCATCGCCGACGCCGAGCAGCTCGTGCTCGTCGCGCCGAAAGGGTCTCAGCCCTCCACCGATCCTGCGGACTATCCGAATGGTGCCAACTGGTCCGTCAACGACCTGAACCACGTCCAAGATCTCATCGGCGAGATCGATGATTGCTACAACGTGGACGTCAAACGCCACATTTTATGGGGTTTCAGCGAGGGCTGCTTCTACGGGTATTTGCTCGGCATCGGCGCGGCCACGCAGTTCTCCGGCCTCGCCATGGGCGGCGCGAATACGAGCTTCGCGCGGGAGAACAGCTACCCGCCGTCCGCCGAGACGTGGCACATCCCGGTGAGCCACGTGCAAGGCACGACCGACCCGAACGGCACCGCGCAGCCCAGGCAGGACAAGGCCGACTTCGAGGCCGCCGGCAGCATCTTCACTTTGTACGAGCCGAACCAAGGCCACACGATCACCCTTGCGCAGGTGCAGCAGCAATATGAAGACCTGAAAAACTCCTCGTCGCCCTAGGGACTGGTGAAGCGGATAGAGGTCTGTCCAAGCGGACCGATCGTGAAGTCGCCGCGCGTGCGCGTCTTCGATCAGAGCGTGATGACCTGATCGATCTTCGCGCCCGCGAGGGCCTTGTAGAGGTTGGGGAAACAGCCGATCGGGATACCCTCGATGAGCTTGTCGGCGATCTCGCGCTGGTAGCAGCACTGGTCGCAGCCCATGATCAACATGCCTGTCTTCTTCGCGATGGCGGCGAGCCGCTCTCCCGTCGGGTTGCCGCGCACGAGCAGGTAGTTGTTGTCGACGAAGAAGAACATGCCTGCCACGTTCGCGCCGTGGCGATCCTCTTCGAGCTGCGGGACGATCATCTTTTCGAGGATGTAAGAGGCGTTGGAGGTCGAGAAGATATAGGCGACGTTCATGCGTGCTCCGGTTTGGGTTTGGGTCGTGATTCGAGGTTGGGCTGGGGCTAGGTTTCGAGCGCTCGGCGGAGCGCCTGGATGACGAGGGTGACGCGGCCGTCGTGGAGCGGATGGAGGCCCCGCACCTCGCCGCGGAGCCGGGCGGCGTCGAGCGCGTCGGGCGGGCAGCCTGCCTCGAGGAGCTGACAGGCGCGCTCGGCGCAGGCGATGAGGCTGACGCACGCGGTCGCCTTGAAGCGTGCGCGGGTGACGCGTCCGGTCGCGTCGATCCACAGCGCCAGGTCCACGACGCGTCGCTCGTCGTCACACGCGCGCCCGAGGTGGGCCGTGCGCTCGTGCAGCCCTCCGTGGGCGGGCCGATCGAACAGCATCGCGACCGACGGCGGGAACGACGGCGCGCGCGTCGATGGCTCGTCGATTGCCGCTCGATCCGGCTTCATGCAGCCTGATTCTCACCAAATCGCCTGCATGGCAACCCCCTTATGGAGCGAGGTTGTGGGGGCGAGCCCGCGCGCATGTCTCGGACCCGACGGTGCGGATGGATGATGCGCGACAGGCCGCAACGGTGCATGGTGAGGTCGTGCCGCGGGTGATGCTGCTCTTTCCGTCGCAGAGCTATCGAGTCGACGCCTTCGTCGCGGCCGCGAAGCGCCGTCGCATCGATGTCCTCCTCGCGACCGACCTGCCAGCGGCGTTCGCGCGGCTCGGCCTTCCCGTCATCGGCGCAAATTTCGACGATCCCGAGGTCGCTGCTTTGGAGCTGGCGCGCGCGGTGATTGACATGGACGTCGTCGGGCTCATCCCCACCAACGAGTCGACCGCTGTCATCGGTGCGCTCGTCGCCGAGCGGCTCGGCCTCCCGCACAACAGCGCGAAGTCGGTCCATCGGACGCGCGACAAGCGCCAGATGCGCGAGCGGCTCGCCGCCTGTGGCGTGCCGAGCCCAGCCTTTCGGATCATCGAGGCGCACGAGCAGCCCGGTGATTTCGCGCACGAGCTGCGCTTTCCGGCCGTCGTGAAGCCTTCGATGCTGACCGGGAGCCAGGGGGTCATCCGGGTCGACGACCAGCCGCAGCTCGCCCACGCCGTCCCGCGAGTCCGCGCCATCATCGAAAAGCAAGGTGGTCCCACCGGCGCAGGCGACGCCTTTCATCGGCTCCTCGTCGAGGACTACCTCCCCGGTGACGAGGTGACCGTCGAGGGGCTGATGACGGACGGACGGATGGAGGCGCTCGCGATCTTCGACAAGCCCGACCCGTTGATCGGCCCGTTCTTCGAAGAGACGCTCTACGTCACGCCGAGCCGTTTACCGCTCGCTCAGCAGCATGACGTCATCGACGTAACCGAGCGTGCGGCGAGAGCGCTCGGGCTGACGCACGGGCCGATCCACGCCGAGCTTCGGACGACACCGGAGCGAGGCGCCTTCATCGTCGAGGTCGCGGCTCGTTCGATCGGCGGCCTCTGCTCGCGCGTGTTCGAGTTCATCGCGGGCTCGCTCGAAGAGCTCCTGCTGACGCACGCCGTCGGGGCCTCGCGCGCCGCTGCAGACTCGAGCGCGCATGGCTCTTATGGCGCAGCAGGCGTCATGATGATTCCCATCCCGCGCAGCGGCGTGCTTCGAGGCGTGACGGGGCTGGACGAGGCGCGCGCCGTGCCCGGTATCGAGAGCCTGAAGCTCGAAGTGCGGCCGGGCGAGGCGATCCGGGCGCTCCCCGAGGGCAACAAGTACCTCGGCTTCATCTTTGCGCGCGGCGAGTCACCCGACGTCGTCACCACCGCCCTGCGCGACGCGCATGCCGCGCTCCAGTTCGAGCTGTCACCGCTGCTCGAGATCGTGAGCGACGGAGGCCTCGGTCTCCGCCGTCGGTCGTGAGCTCGTTGGGCATGTGCGCGGCCACAATTGCCCACTCCACGCGCTCAGCTGCTGATTCTGACTTAGTTCGGGCAGCCTTGGAAGCAGGTCTGCTCGGCGACGCAGTCCGGATCCGCCGTGCATTGCGTGGACAGATAGCTCGCGCAGGCGCCACCGGCGGAGACGCTCTCTTGTGAGCACTTTTGGCAAGTCACGTCCGGCTGTTGCGGCGTCGCCGCACAAAGCGTCGCCGCGCAATCGGCTGCACAAGGGCCGCTGCCACCATCGGCACTCGCGCCTGCGTCGCCGGTTTCACCGACGCCGTTGCACGCGCATGCGATGACCGTCTTCGTGAGCGTCGCTGCCCCCGTCGTGTGGTTGCCCGCGCAGCACGTCTGGCATGCTTTGGCGGTCGCCATCGCGGTGCATGTGTCGTCGGGATTTCCACCGCCAGAATCGGTGACGCTGCCCGAATCATGTCCGCCGCCACTGTCGGACGTTGCGCTGCCATCCGAGCCTGCGTCGGTTCCGCTCGTGTCACCGCTGGACGACGAGCTCGAGCATGCGCTCATTAAACCAAGCGATACAGAAACAGCAGCGAGTCCCAAAATCGTTACGAGCTTGTTCACGGGCAATCTCCTCGGTGAAAGAAGGGATTTTCCTATCGCGACGATCTCGCGTTGTCCAGCATCGACGTCATCGGGTAGCTCGCCTTCTCCGCGGCGACGAGCTCGAGCATCACCCGTTCTTCCGTACCTCTACTCGTCGCCCGAGCCGCTACAGCAAGCGTCGCCCGAAGACTCGACCTTACGCATCTGCTGCAGGCTGGGCTCTGCGCAGCAGAACCACGCCTCGCTGAGCCTGGGGACGAAGCGGCGAACGCTGGGAGCCGTCCGCTCGGGAGCGGTGCGCCCCGCTGCGCGATAGGCAGCGGCGCGGACATCGAGGAAGGTCAGCGCGGCATCGAGGCCAGCGGCGCTCGCTTGCTCGACCAGGGCAGACACCTCGGTGAACAGCGCGTCCATCCGCGGGTCGGGGTGGGTCCAGCGGTAGCTCAGCTCCTCGGGCACTAGCTCGCCGAGCCACGCCGGCGGCGGGCTCGTGTCGTCGAGCAGCGCCGAGCCAGGGGGGATGAGCAGGCGAATGGCGAGCTGGATCGGATCGACGTGGTCGGTGAGCCCGTGGTCGAGGATGAAATCGCAGAGCTCGATGAAGTCATCAAGCGTCGTCCACGGCGTGAAGGTCACGAACGACGGGCGCAGCGCGAGCCCGGCGGAGCTCAGGATCCCGAGCGCCACTTCGATGTCGACGCGCGTGTGGCCCTTCGCGAGCTCGGAGAGGACGCGATCGCTCAGCGACTCGAGCGCGCTCACGACGAAGAGGCAACCGAGGCTCGCCAGCTCGGCGAAGCGATCGCGGTGCTTGAGGATGTGCTCGACCTTGATCGTGACGTCGAAGGTGAGGTCGGGATGCGTGGCGTGAAGCGCGCGCACGATCGCGAGCGAGTGACCAACGCCATTCAAGAAGTCAGGATCACCGAAGGTGATGTGGCGCGCGCCGGCCTCGATCTGCTGCTCTGCGTCGGCGATCACGATGTCGCGCGGCACGACGAAGAAGCGGCCGCCGTAGACGGGTGTGATCGGACAGTGCTTGCACATGTGGAGGCAGCCACGACTCGCCTCGACGTAGCCGGCGAGGCGCCGCTCGCCTTCGGTCGGCCCGATGAGCTCCGCGTAGCGATCGAGCTTCGGGAGGGCGTCGCGCCGTGGGACCGCAAACGGGAGCCGCGCAAGCACCGGCGCCGCAGGAGCACCGTGAGCCAGGAGACTCTCGCGCGTGGTGACGCCGTCGACCACGAGAGGCTCGGTGCGCGCGTCGATCGCCCACGCGAGATCGACGAGGGCCTGCTCGAACTCGCCACCGATGGTCGAGTCGGCGATCGCGTCGAGGAGGTAGGTGGCGTTGAGCGAGGCGTAGAGCCCGAACAGCGCGATGTGAGCGCGCGGGTTCACCCGCCGAGCGCGGCGCGCGACGCCGATGCCGAGACGAAGTGCCGTGAGCATCGGGACCGAGATCGCGACGATTTCGGCGCGCCGAAGCGCGTCGTCGCTGACGCTGTCGAGCGACGCGTCCACGCCAGAGACGCCGAAGCCCTGCTCGGTGAGCGTGGCCCACGGCGAAGCGATGGAGAAAGGCTGATGGCCGAGCTCGTAGCAAGACACGAGCAGCACCGCGCCGGCGCGACTCAGCCGGTCGGGGCGAGCCGGCACAGCGCTACTTGGACTTGGAAGCTTGAGGGACATAGCCCGGTGGAAGCTGAGCCCCCTCGCCAAAGAAGTATTGCTCGAGCTCCTTCATCCAGATGCCCTGCGCTTGCGGGTCCGTCAGGTCGAGGCGGTACTCGTTGACGATCATCTTCGAGTGCTCGAGCCACATTCTCCACGCCTCTTTCGAGACGTTTTCAAAGATGCGCTGACCCAGCGCGCCCTTGATGGGCGGCTTCTCGAGCCCTTCGCCCTCGCGGCTGAGCTTCACGCATTGGACCATCTTCGCCATCGTTTTTTCCTCGCCTCGGCTGACTGTGAACCGTTTCGAATTACACGGGTTTATCAGTCATAGTACCGCGCTTCGACGGAGTCGAGGGCTCAGGCCTTGCCCATGCCCTCAGCCGGGGCTCTAGCGCTGCCGGCGCGGACCTTGTCCTCGATCTGCTGGCCGACCTTTGCGTCGACTTTTTTCCAATAGTCGAAGGCACGCTCCAGCACTGGGCTGCGCACGCCGCCGAGCAGGCTGCCAGCGACCTGGTCGACGAGCTGGGCGCGCTGCTGGTCGTTCCAGACGTCGCGCACCAGCGTGCCGGCCTGGCCGAAGTCGTCGTCTTCCACATGGAGGGTATACGCGCTGCGCACCATCTCGCCATCGGACTCCCAGCCATCCGCCACCGGACCGGTTTCATCGGACCAGCTGCGGCCGCCGCTGTTCGGTGCATGCACGGGTGCGTTGCCGCTGTGGTGGTACGCCATCTGGCCGTCGAACATGTACGTGTTCACCGGCACCTTCGGCTGATTGACTGGCAGCTGATGGAAGTTGGTGCCGATACGATTGCGCTGCGCGTCGGCATAGGCGAACGCGCGGCCGAGTAGCATCTTGTCGGGCGACAGGCCGATGCCAGGCACGGTGTTGCCCGGTGAGAACGCCGCTTGCTCGATCTGCGCGAAGAAGTTCTCCGGATTTCGGTTCAGCGTCATCGTGCCGACCTTGATCAGCGGATAGTCCTTGTGCGACCAGGTCTTGGTGAGATCGAACGGATTGAAACGGTACTCCTTCGCCTCGGCATAGGGCATGACCTGTACCGTTAGATCCCACACCGGATGCTCACCGCGCTTGATCGCGTTGAACAGGTCGGCGCGATGGAAGTCGGCATTCTCACCAGCCATCGCGGCGGCCTCGGCGTTGTTGAAGAAGGCCATGCCCTGGCGGGTGTGAAAGTGGTACTTCACCCAGAATTTTTCGCCCGCACCATTGATCCACATATAGGTATGCGAGCCGTAGCCATTCATGTGTCGCCAGGTGCGCGGTAGTCCGCGTTCGCCCATCAAATAGGTGACTTGGTGCGCAGTTTCCGGGTTGCTCGTCCAGAAGTCCCATTGCATGTGATTGTCGCGCAGACCCGAATCCGGCAGGCGTTTTTGGCTGCGGATGAAATGCGGGAACTTGATCGGGTCGCGCACGAAAAACACCGGCGTGTTGTTGCCGACCAGGTCGTAGTTGCCTTCGTCGGTGTAGAACTTGAGCGAGAAGCCGCGTACGTCGCGCCAGGTATCCGGACTGCCGGATTCGCCGGCGACGGTGGAGAAGCGCGCCAGCATGTCGGTGGAGGCGCCTTTCCGGAACAGTGCCGCCTTGGTGTAGGCCGAGACGTCCTCGGTGACTTTCAGCACGCCGAACGCACCCGCGCCCTTGGCGTGCGGCTGGCGCTCGGGCACCTTCTCCCGGTTGAAGTGCGCCATCTGTTCGAGGAAATGCACATCGTGCAGCAGGAGCGGACCGTTCGCACCGATGGTCAGCGAGTTGCGATCGCTGATGGCCGGAGCGCCGGCGCCAGTTGTGGAGCCGCCGCTGGGCTTTTTCGTGGAATCGGACATGGCTGCACTACTCGTGGGGCTGGAGGTTGACGTTGGGTAGCTCAATAAGCGTAAAGGTGTTGGGCGCGCGCTACGGGCGGAAGCGCGAGTGGCAGCCGTCGCATTTCGAGAGGACGACACCTAGCTGCGTGCTCGTCGCGACCGCGTCGTTCGCCTTTGCCTTTTCGACGAGCTTCTCGAGCTCCCCATGGAACGCCTCGTCGAGCTCCGTGAACCCCTTCAGGTCATCGCCATTTTTGCGGAGCTTGTAGTTGCCGCTCTCGAGCGCCTGCTCCGTCGCTTCCTTTGCATGATGCACGCGTTCGACTGCCTCGGGGATGTCGCCGAGACGGCCGTAGCCGATGGCAGTGACCGAGTCGCGCATCGCCTCGGTCAGCAGGAGCATCTCGCTCTGCACCGCGTTGGCCGCCGGCGCCGCGTCCACCACCGTATGCTCCTCGTGGGCGGGGGTGGGCGTTGCGTTCGTCGAGGGCGTATCGTGCGCGCCCTTGCAACCCGCCGCGGTCACCGCCAGCGCGAGGAGAATCGAGGCCACCCCGTGACGGGGGGACCGAACGTGTTCAAGGGGCTTCGACATGGGTTTGCCTCGTTCTCCTCATAGTTTCGTGGCTGAGCAGCCTTGCTGCTCGACACACTCTATCCGCGCCGGCCGCGGAGGTGTCCATCTGTTGGAGTCCTGCGTCGTGCGTTGACGTCGTGCGCATCATCTCATGCGTCGCTCGCTCCCGCGAATTCGCTAGTGCACCAACGAGGCATTCTATTGATTCTATCTCGACGACGGTGCACTAGTCAGGCAAGGTGTACCGGTTATTCACCAGCTCCGTCATGAGCTGGCGGGTCTGCCACGGCGCGAGATCCATACGACGTTCGATGTGCTCCGCTTCGTCGGCGAGATGCCCGTCCTTAATCGCGTCGCGGAACCATCGTGAATAGTCGCCTCGGCGGAGGTGGAACATCCATGTCGACTCGTCGATGCCCTGGGCGATCTGACAAAAGACGACGAGGTTTTGCGCCTTGAGATTGTGATGGTTGTCGGGTCCACGGAAATAGAAGCTATTCCACCGCAAATTCCCCTCCGCGTACTTGCGATGGTGGCGGATCCGTTCGGCGCGACCGGCCTGCGCGTGCATCGCAAAGGGCGGTTGCCCCTCTCGGGTCGCCCAAACGACGACGCGGTCCGGTTGGTACGTCAGCTCATCTGGCCACGTCAGCGGCTGCTGGGTTGCACGAGCGAATTTTCTGAGGGTCTCTTCCGGCGAGTGACCGATGGCCACGACGATGTCCATCGGCGCAAGAATGGCCGGAGCCACGTGGTCCGGGTGGACAGTGACCAGGATCGTTTCGTGAAGCTGCTGGGGCAACACGGACGTTGCGTGCCCCCAGGTGCTCGGCAACATGTGGTGCGCTTCGTCGACAACCAACCAGTGTGGTCGTCCGGTCTGCGCGCGCATCATCTGCAAGCTCGGTAGAAGTTGGGCGAAAAAATCCGGTCGATCGTCCAACGGAATACCAAGGAGGTTGACACTCATGTTGATCTTCGGATCTTCGAGGATCGACAACACCTCGACGACGCTCGGGGCGCGCCACTGATTGCCGAGCGCGACGACGTCACGCAGCGTTCCGTAGTCGCCTTCAGGATCGACGATGCAAACCTGATAATTTTTCTCGATGAGCCGCTCGATGATGCCAGCGGTGAGAGTGGACTTTCCGCAGCCGGAAGGGCCCGCCACGAGCATGTTGTGCCCGTAGGGTGGAAGCTGCACGGTGGTCCCGTCGGTCCGCTCTCCGAGCAAAATCAAATGTTGTGGAAGCTGCCCTTCGAGTCGGCGCAAGTCGTCGTCGATCAGCTCGTCGATCAGCTCGATCACGCCGTCGCCATTCTCGGCCTTCGTCACGAAGGCGGCGATGCCCTTGATGGACGACGCCGCGTTGGCGACTGCCACTGCACACTCGCAGCGCTGCAGAAACGAGTGGTCGTTCTCCGCGTCGCCAATCCCCACGACCTCGTGTCGCGAAAGGCCCAGCTCGTGCAGCGCGTGCTCCATTCCCGTCGCCTTGTTGATGCCGGCTGGGAGCACCATCACCGCGCCGCGATTGCCGATCACCTGCGCCTCGAGCCCAAGCTCCCAGATGACGTCCTGAACGGCCGCGCGATGCGGCGCGTGCGTAGCTACAAGGACTTGGCCGATCTCGAGTGGCTCGACTCCGCGCGCCTGCAGCCTTTGGATCAGCAGCTTGGAGGGGGGATTGGCGAGGCGTGTCTCTTCGCGGGTGCGCGGGTCGTAGACGATGGCGCCGTTCTCCGCGACGATGAGATCGAACAGCTTCCCGTAGGGACACACCGCGAGAAGGTCGTCGAGCCGGCGACCGGTGACCAGGATCGCCCGCCGGCCTGAGGTCCTCAGCCGTTCGAGAGCAAGCACCGCCCGCTCCGAGACCGTGTCGCTCGAGGCCAACGTTCCATCATAATCCGTCACGAGCGCGAGATATCGCATACCGTTTCCCTCTGTTTTACTCGATGTCGACACGCGCGAGTCGTTTCGACATGCCACTGGAAGTCCCTGCAATTTCCTTCGCTTGACGAGCGCGCAGAGCGAACATGAATGCGACCGGAACGAAAGGCTATCGGTTGACGGGCGTGATTGCTTGCGTCCTGTGCCGCATCTCAGCGCACGGATGCGTCACGCTCACGTAGGGCCGACGCGAATTCATCGGCGCCTCCTTATCCTGGGGTTGCTTCTCGACGTACCACATGCATGAGGAAGAGCCGGTGCGTCGAAAAGCTCTGGGATCGGGAGCCATGCCAATTGCGTCTGAGCTCGGAAGCGTCCGGTGAACAAACACGGCTCAACGGGACGAGGGACCTTGCTTCGAGCCTAAATCGGGATCACGGATCTGCCGTTCTCAAACGCCATGAGCCATCGCCCACCGAGCATCGCGCCGGCACGTTTCTCTAAGATGCCGTCACCCGAGCAATTCGGTCGGCTTCTCGCGCCGTTCGACGTCGGGGTCGTGGACGATGAGCCCTCGACCGTCTACGGCCTGACCGAGGACTTGAGGATCGGCTACGTGAACCGAGCCTGGAGCGCGTTTGCGAAGGCGAACGGGGCTTCGTGGAACGAGGGCGCGTGGGGGATCGGGTCGCGACTCATGGATGCGATACCTGATGTCTTGCGCCCATTCTACTCGGGTCTATTTGCGCAGGCGCTCAGCGAACGCGCCGTCGTCGAGCACGAATACGAGTGTTCCAGCCCGACGCAGCTGCGCAGATTCCGTATGCGGGTTCACCCGTGCGACTCCGGCGTGCTCCTCGTCGTCCACTCCCGCATCGAAGACCATTTGCATGCAGACGCCGGGCACCCGGGAGGGGCGCTTTATCGAGAAGCTGATGGTTTGATCACGCAGTGCAGCCATTGCCGACGCGTGCAGCGGATCGACGGGACCAGAGAGTGGGATTGGGTACCTGAATATGTCGCGCGGCCGCCGCCCACCATTTCTCATGGACTCTGCAACTTGTGCGTCGAATATTACTACCCCAACGTGCAGAGCTAGCTTGATGTCCAATGACGCTGCAGCTGTTTCGCCCGCGCGCATGATGACGATTCTCGTCGTAGACGACAATGACCCGCTGCGGCTCCTCGCGGGTCGGATCCTTCGGCGCCTCGGCTTCTACGTCATCGAGGCACCGAACGGTCAGAGCGCCCTCGATGCGATCGACGCCGGGCCGGTCGATCTCGTTCTCACTGATGTCGCCATGCGAGGGATGGACGGACTGAAGTTGGCTGCCATCGTTCGGGCGACCCACCCCACCGTACGCGTCGTTTTCATGTCCGGATGCGATCATGACGTCGGTTCTGGGCGACTACTTCTTCGAAAGCCGTTCACCCTCGACTCCCTCGCGGAGGCGGTTCGGAAGGGTCTCCTCGCTGGCCCTGACGTCGTCTTCTGCGGCCGATCGATTTAGCTAAATTTGGTCGCCGGCGCCGAACCGCGAGCTCGGCTCCGCGCTCCGGGTTTTCAACTTCAAGCTAGGCAACTGCCGTGATGCCACCCGCCGTACCGTCGCTGTTGGTGCGCGGCGCGTTGACGTCGAACAGACCGTCGACCACGCTGAGCGATTTCTCCAATCGCGAGATCCGATCCGAGCGCGGCGTGGCCGAACGCGCGATCGCCAACCAGGTTCGTCGGTCCTCACCAAGGACAGGCTCGCGGAATCCGCGCGCCCCTGGTCCGCGGTCCAGGCGCTGCCCTCGAGCTACTTGTTCTTGATCGTCAGGGGCTCGGCCCTCGCAGAGGCGACGGTGAAGTATGCCTTACGCGCAGCGATCCGACGGGACCAGAGGCGCCCGGTGAGATCGACCTCCATCGCGTTGACGTCGGCCTTGAGCTTCAACGATTTCGTCAGCGGATGGCTGGCAAGCGAGAGCGCTGCAGCGGTGCCGTCGAGCGTCCACAGCGCGCGCTCCTCGTCGAGCACGAGAAACGGAATTGTCAGACGATCGGAGCTCGAGGATGGTAGCCACGAGCCATGCGCTCGTCGTGGTTGGTCGTTGCCTCCGCTCTCTCGCTCGTCGCGTGCTCGAAAGACTGGTCGGATCGTGACCTCGTCCCCGTCTCCGTGAATCTCGGCTCGAGTGGAACGTTCACTGTCTCCATGCCGAGCGGCTTGAAACGCACGAGCAAAGAAGGCGTTTTAGGCATCTACGAGAGCGAGACGGCTGACGGCCCTTCGGTCTACGTCGTCGCGCTCATGGCCTCGGACGACGCCGCGGATTCGTATATTGCCGGATGCAAAGACGGCAGCGACTTCGAGAAGCGCGCCGTGCCCGGCGGGTTCGGGATCGTCTACCAAAGCAACGGACCGCGCGTGCATGTCGTGAAGAAAATTGGCGACAAATTTCTTACGTGCGATGGCAGCTTTCCGGACGGCACCAAAGGCGGAGCGAAGCGCTCCGACTTGATTTGGCGAATCTGCTCGTCGATGAAATAGCGACCTGCAGCTACATGGCGCCGGCGACGCCGAGCATTCCTCCTCCCGCCACGGGAGCGATGGACGGTTGGACCGTGATTTGAGACGAGCTCCCAGTCCCAGCAGTATCGCGCTGCATTCCCCGCGTGGCGAACCATCCGACGCCGAGACCGGTTGCAGTACCCAGAGCGGTCACAGTCATAGCGACGCGAGAGTCGCCTCCATTTGCCAGCGCGAGATAGCTCCCGCCCACGATGAATCCGCCGGCAAGACCAGAAAGGTCGACCAAGCGCACTCGCGTAACCGATGGCGATACGGTCGCCGCGGTCATCATTCCGCCGAGGAGGCCGACGTTGTAGCCGATGTCAGCGGCGAGAATAGAGTGCTCCGCACGATAGTCTGTCTGAGGAAGCAGTGCGCTCACGGTAAACCCCGTGAGCAATCCGCTCCAGAGCGAGAGAGAGCCCGTGTACGATACACGCCCGGGAGTCGTGGGAATTCCCGCCGTGATCGCGGCGCCGGCGATCCCTCCAAGGGTCGCTCCTCCCCACAGGACACTCGAGGACTGCTCGGGAGACCACCGCGCGCCCCCCGAAGCATCGAGACGGTGAGCTCGCGCGTGCTGATAGCTCACGGCCAAGAGCGACTCTCCGAGACCCAAATACATTCCCACTGCGATTCCGTGCGGAACCCCGCGAGGCAGCGGCGCGTGCCCGTCGATGAGCGCGAGCGCGATGACCGGTGCGGCGGTGATCCCGATGAAGGGAAGCGTCGCGGTGAAGGCGGAATCGGGCTGCGCCTGCAAGAGGAACCAAGCGCCAGTGCCGGCGCCGTACATGAAAGAGGTGGCGTAGAGGAGCGTGATCTCGTCGCGCGTTCGCGGCGGACGAGCAAATCGCGCGAGCTTCGGCTCGACTGCGGCCGCGGCTGCCGCGTCATCGCCGCTCTTCCCAAGGCCCCCCGCGACGCGCGCCATCTCGATGGCCAGGTGACGATCGGCATCGCTCGACGCCACCTCGGCGAGGTCGAGGAACTCTTGCTCCGCGAGCCGAGACTGACCAGCGACCAAATGTTGCCGTGCGGCTTCGTACCGGGTGGACCACGGCGCCGCGTCGTCGGCAGACGCTATCGCGGAGAAGGACAGCGCGCACGCGATGGACCCTGCAGCGGCCATGCGCGGAAGCCAGCTCCCGCGTTCGTTCCAGATCCACTTGTCGATCGACCTCATGGCTCGCTCCTCATTTCAAAAAACCACGCTGCCCATGGCGTAGAGCGAGGTCTCGCTCGCTTTCGCCCGCACCTCACCGACCTGACCTAACCGCAGCTTTTGGCGTCCCAAGACCTCGAGACGGATCGGCGTCCGCGGAATCGACGTCCCGACCCATGCCCTCATGTCGACGCGTTGATCGGCGAGCGGGATCTCGTTTGCGATCGTCTGCTGCTGTTCGTCGAACCCTTCGAGGCCGCGGCAGCTATCGAGCGTCACGCGGCCCCCAATGTCGATCGGCCCCCATCCGAGCTCGAGCGACGGCGAGGCCGATACGCCAAGCGCGTGGTAGTAGCCCTCTTGCTTGAGCACCGTCTGCAGGTTGCTGTCGTCATATTGGTGCGCCACGCGGTAATCGTCGAGGGCATACGCGGTTACGCCAGCGAAATCGCCCGAGAGCTCGAGACGCGTGCGGGCACGGAACGCTCCGCTTTGATGCGTGTACTCGACCACGATCCCGGCGGGGCTGAGGACGGTCATGAGATCGAGCGGGCGTCGCCGATCTCGATCGAAGTCGTGCACCGAGTACTCGAAGGTGGCGAGCATGCCAACCAAAATGCCGTCGCCAACCACGTCTCCGCGCCCATCGAGCGACGCGCTTCGCTCGTAGAATCCGATGGGAATGATGCGGGCGGCGAACGCAGCGTCGGCGAGTCGCCCGCGCGAGAGCGTCGACTCGAAATGGATCTGTGCGACGTTACCGTCATCGAAGACTGCGCGCTGATGGGTGGCGTGTTCGTATCCAGGAAGGTTGATGACATGCAGGTCCAGCCCGAAACGCTCGTCGGCGTAGGTCCCGCTGCGCTGACGTGTGATCCCGCCGCCGGCGAAGACCTCGAAGCGGTGCCATTCGTCGCGAGTGAGGCCGAGACGATCGAGGTTCTGCGAACGCGCATGGACAGCACCGTCCGCCCAGTCGTTGACGGCCTTCGTGGGCGAGAAGAGCGCCGCCAGCGCATCGTTACGCAGGTTCTTCTTGCTGCGATAAAAGAAGCTCGAGAGCTGGGTCAGCGATTCGCCGATGACAAAGCCCGCGGACGACGTCACGATGACGTCGTTGACGCTCACTTCTTCACGCAGCTCACCGAACATCTCCCAGGTGAGAGCGCCGACGGCGGTGTAACCCAACGACTCGAGCGGACTGAGACGGTTGGCACGCGCGGCGGAGTAGTACATCGTGCCCGCGAAGGGGTGACTGATGTAGTTGGTGTTGAAGTGGTTCGTGTCCACTTTCCAAAGATCGCCGGTCAATTTCGAACGAAACGTGGGCCAGTCGTAATGAAGGTCCCATCGTTGATCTCCCGACCGCGTCGTACCTCCGCGTGCGCTCGTATTGAGAAGATAGTCGACGTTCCCGATCAACAAGACGGTGGAGACCTCGAGCGCGGCGCGTAGATAGTGCTTTCGCTGCGGGCTAACATACGAGAATGCCTCGAACGTGGGCGCAGCACTCACGACGCGATTCACATCGGGCGGTGGCGGCGCAAGCTTGTCGGTATCGGTGAAGGCCGGTTCGTCCGCACCGGCAATGGCGGACAGAAGCGTGATCGCGCAGGCACTGAGGATCGCATGCGGTCTCATCAGAAACGCACCCCGGCGCTCGTGATGAACGCCCACTCGGAGGTCGTTGCGTTCGTGTTGCCAATCTCACCAGAGCGACCTCGGCGCTCGACCTCGAGCCGGAGATCGACAGGGACGATGGGCGCGTAGGAGACGTAGACTCGTCCGAGCGTGCGACGATCATGGATCGTCGTCTCGTTGCGAATCTGCTCTTGGTGCCGATCCAGTCCTTCGATCCCCCAGTACGATTCGAAGCGGGCCTGCGCCCCGAGCGTCCACTGCTCGATGCCTAGCTCCACACTCGGAGCAAGCACCCCACCTGCAGCAAAATAGTAGGACTCGTTTCGTGTGACCGTCGGCAGCGCGTCCAGAGCACCCCGGTGCGCCGAATAGGCCTCGAGCGCGAACGCATTGACCGCAGCAAACTCAGGTCTCACGTCCAGCGCGGTTCGGACGTGCACGAAAGCGCCAAGCTTTCTGTACTCCACCGTCAGCCCTCCGACGTGGACGCCTGCGATCCGATCGACGTCGCTCGTGACGCGCGATGGATACGCATGGAGCCCGTAGTCGAATCCCACCGTTGGGCCGATCACGAATCGCTGACCATCGAGGACACCTTCGCGTCGCACGAGCGAATGAGCGTAGTAGGCGAACGGCGCAACCATGACGTCGGCCTGTGCGTCGCGCAGACCGCGCGAGTCGACGGCTCCCTCGAGGTCGAGCCGCGATACCGCTCCATCGGTGAGGAGCTCGGACTTCTTGCCTGGAGCGTTGTAGTGCTCCGCGTTGACGATCTCGGTGTACAGCCCGAAGCGTCCGTCAGCGCTCTGAGCAGGGCCTCCGTTCACGACACCCATACCCACGCGAAGAGAGAAACGATGTCCGATCACGCGGCTGAGACCGAGCGCATCGAGTTGCCCATCTCGTGGAGTCGGTGTCCCGTCGATAGCGTCGTTGATCGTCGTAGAGGGAGCGAGGATCGCTCCCAACACTTGGTAGACCGGAGTGCTGCTACTTCGCTTGATGAACACGCCGAGCTGGGTCAGTGCCTCGCCGAACGCGATCCCCGAGAGGGGCGTCACGATGAGATCGTTGACACTCACCATCTCGCGAAACTCGCCGATGTATTCCCACAGGGTAGACGCCGACGCGGCAAATAGAAACGATTCGAAGACGCTGAGATGATTTCCGCGCGCGGCGATGTAATAGAAGGTGCCTGCGAAGGGGTGGGTCATCATGTTCGTATCGAAATGATTGGTGTCGAACCGTACGGCGTCGCCAGTCAGCTTTGCGCGGAGGCTCTGCCAATCGTATCCAAGGTCCCAATCTTGGGAATTCGAGGTCGAAGCTGCGTATTGGATGACCCCCACGAGGAGGACGCCGCCTACTTCGACGACGGCGCGTAGCGTGTGCGGTGTCTGGTTCGTCGCCTGTGAGGATGGGGGAGTCGAAGGCGTCGCGTGGCTCGCGGACGCGGCGTCATCGTCGGCATGCGCGTCTCGAGGGCACGCGAGCGCACCTCCGAGAATGAGCGCTGCCGTCAGTTTTCCGAAAAACGCGAGACCCACGCATGACCAGGAGCAAGTCGCGCGCCACGCGCTGATCCAGCCGCGCCGCCCGAGGCTTTTCGATGCGGTGACGGACGCGGACGACCCCGCGCAAGACTTGCGCACCAACGCACACCTTGCATCGGTCGCCCGGCGGCGAACGTGCTCAACCGTCAACACGTGTGACACCGACGGGCGACTGATTTGGCGAGAGGTCCTTCGACGAGCGAAGCCCACAATCGCCGCTGAAGATCGATTGCGGACGCCTTCGACATCATCGATCATCGATCGAGGCCAACGCACATGTTCGAATCCGCCGAGCTGGGTCACGAGATCTCCGATGCTGAATACGATCGCGAAGAGCCCAAGCTGCGCGAGGCGCTGCTCAAGGTACAATACGAGCTGCTCAAAAAGAGCGAATTTCCCGTTATTCTGGTGATCGGCGGCGTGGACGGTGCCGGAAAGGGTGAGACCGTCAACATCCTCAACGAGTGGATGGACCCGCGCCACATCGTCACCGAGACATTCGGCGAGAGATCGGACGAGGAGCGGGAGCGACCGCGCATGTGGCGCTACTGGCGTGCGCTCCCGCCGAAAGGTCGCATCGGAATCCTCTTCGGTGCATGGCACACCGATCCGATCGTCCAGCGCGTGATGGGCAAAAGCAACCACACGAGCTTCGAGCGCGCGATGGAAGACATCGTTCGCTTCGAACGCATGCTCGCCGACGAGGGCGCGCTGATCCTGAAGTTCTGGTTTCACCTCTCGAAGAAGCAACAAAAGAAGCGACTGCGTACGCTACAGAAAGATCCCAAGACGCGTTGGCGCGTGACGAGCACCGACTGGGATCGTTTCGCGAATTACGATGCGTTCCGCCGTGTCTCCGAGCGGGCCCTTCGCCAGACGAGCACCGGTTACGCGCCCTGGAACGTGGTCGAGGGGACTGACGCCAACTACCGGTATCTCACGGTAGGGCGGATGCTCCTCGACGCCATCCAGAAGCGACTCGCGGGGAGTCGATTCCCGACCTCACAGCCTGCTGGGCTCGCGGCGCCGGCGCTCGACCATCGCACCATTCTATCGGCGATTGATTACAAAGCGAAGACCTCTCACAAGGAGTACGTGCACAAGCTCGAGAAGTACCAAGGCGACCTGAATCTCCTCACGCGTAGCAAGAAATTCCGGGAGCGGTCGCTCATCGTGGTCTTCGAGGGCGTAGACGCAGCCGGCAAGGGCGGCAGCATTCGGCGCGTAACGGGGGCGCTCGATGCGCGGCACTACCACGTGACCCCCGTCGCTGCGCCGACCGAAGAGGAGCGCGCACAGCCCTATTTATGGCGATTTTGGAGGCAAATGCCGCGCACCGGGCGCGTCACCATCTTCGACCGATCATGGTACGGCCGCGTCCTGGTCGAGCGCGTCGAGGAGCTCTGCGCGCAGCCTGATTGGTTGCGCGCCTACCACGAGATCAACGATTTCGAGCGGCAGCTCGTCGACGCCGGCGCCATCGTGCAGAAGTTCTGGCTCACCATCACGAAAGACGAGCAGCTGCGGCGATTCAAGGAGCGCGAGAAGACGCCGTTCAAAACCTTCAAGATCACGGCAGAGGATTGGCGTAATCGCAAGAGGTGGGACGACTACGAGCATGCGGTCTGCGACATGATCGAGCGAACGAGCACGGACATTGCTCCCTGGTCGGTGATACCGGCTAACGACAAATACACCGCGCGATTGTCGATCCTGAAGACCCTGTGTGAGCGCTTACGCGTCGATCTCTGAACGCATCTGGTAGAACCGCTTCCCACCCTGAGCGCGGGCATGCGATGGTGCGGCTTCGAATGAAGCCCGTCGAGCTGCTCGGTCGCACGCTGACTCCGGACGGCACCGACATGACGCTCATTCGGCGCGGTCATGAGCACATCATCCTCGCCGACGGAAAGCCGCTCATGTCGAGCCGCATGCACGGCTCCGAAGAGGCGCTGGCCACCTTCGGCTGCGAGCGCGCGCGCAAGCTCGAAGAGCCGTGTGTGCTCGTCGGTGGGCTCGGCATGGGCTTCACGCTCCGCGCGACGCTCGACTTGTTGCCAAAAGAAGCGACTGTCGTGATCGCCGAGCTGCTCCCGGCGATCGTCCTGTGGAACCAAGAGCACCTCGGCGAGCTCGCCGGTCACCCGCTGCGCGATCGGCGCGTGGAGGTCGCGCTCGGCGACGTCGGCGCCACGCTGCGCGCGAGCCCGCAGAGGTTCGACGCCGTGCTGCTCGACGTCGACAACGGCCCGATCGCCTTCGCGCAAGCCACCAATAGCGCCCTCTACGGCGACGCGGGGCTAAGGGCGGCGAAGGCTGCGCTGAAGCCCGATGGCGTCTATGCCGTTTGGTCGGCCTGGGACGACGTGAAGTTCCAGCACCGCCTCCGGCACAACGGCTTCACCGTGCAGACCCACCGCGTGCGCGGGCGCCTGAAGCGCGGAGGGCCGTTTCACACGATCTTCATGGGGCTCCTCTGAGGGAGCCCTGCAAACCTTGCCGAGTCTACGAGCTCGTGAGGGCACGAACGTTGCTGGACGAGTTTGGTTCAATGGTTCGGTCCCCTCACACGTTCCGCGTTCGGTTCACGGCGCTCGCGCTCGCCCTCGTGACCGCCTTCGCGATGCTGTTTACGCGTGTACCGGAGGCGCTCGCGCAGGCCGTGGCCACCGACGCGGGCGGGGCAGGGGCGTGTGGTCCGTCGGCAGCGTGCGCGCTCGACGATCTGCCAGCGGCGACTTCGGCAGCAGGGGACGCCGGCGTCCCTCAGGCGGCCACGCTTCTGTTCTTCTGGGGAATGCGCTGTCCGCACTGCGAGGAGGCCAAGCCTTTCTTGGACGCACTCGAGAAGCAGGAGCCAAAGCTTCGCGTCGAACGGATCGAGGTCCGCCAGGATCCCGAGGGACGTCGCCGCTTCTTGGACACGATGGATCGGCTCGGCGCAACGGCCGTCGGCATACCCGCGTTCGTCATCGGAAGCACCTACGTCGTCGGCTATCGCAAGGGCGAAACGGACCGCGAAGTGAGCGCGCTCGTTCGCCGCGCGCTCGGCCCGGAGAACGCTAGAGTCGAGCCGATCTCAACCCGTGCGATCAAGGTGCCCTTCATCGGTACCATCGATCCCACGTCCGTGTCCTTGCCGGCGCTCACGTTGGCGATGGGCCTCGTGGACGGCGTGAACCCGTGCGCGATGTGGGTGCTGATTGTCCTTCTCGGAATTTTGCTACACGTCGACAAGAGAAGCCGCATGCTCCTCTATGCGGCCGCGTTTATCGTGATGTCCGGGGTCGTCTACTTCGCGTTCATGACCGCGTGGACGACGCTCTTCGGGCTCGTCGGCTTGTCGCGCGTCGCGACCATGATCCTCGGTGGTGCGCTCTTCGTGATGGGGCTCGTCAACCTGAAGGATCTCGTCTGGTTCAAGAAGGGGCCATCGCTCATGATCCCCGCGAAGGTGAAGCCGAAGCTCTTTCGGCGGATGCGCGCGATCGCAGGTGCGGCGAGCGTTCCGGCCGCGCTCGGCGGCATCCTCGCTCTCGCGTTCGTCGTGAACTTGATCGAGCTCGGCTGCACGATCGGGCTACCTGCGGTGTACACGCGGATCCTCGTTTTACGCGAGCTCTCGCCGGGTGTGCGCTACGCCTATCTCGCGCTCTACAACGTGGCGTACGTGGTTCCGCTGTTCGGGATCGCGATCACATTCATCGCGCTCCGGCGGCGTGTGTCGATGACCGAGCGCACCGCCAAGGTACTGAAGGGCGTGAGCGGCGCCTTGCTCCTTGGGTTCGGCGCGCTCTTCCTGCTTGCACCCGATCTGCTGCTCGGCACGTAACCGGGAGCTTCTTCTTCGACGTTGAAGGCGCCTTTTTTCTAGGCAAGTAGTCAGGCCGGTCCGGTTCTCCATCACGCAAGCCGTGCGTTTCGCCCGCACTCCGTTCGTCTCGCCGCGCTCCGCCTCGTCAACGCGCGCGAAGCCAACTCGCAACATGGCAGGATCACATCGCAACTTCGGCGGACCAGCTGTGAGGAGACTCACCTCGGATTGGAACGGTCCATGCTGAAGCAAACGTATGGTCGCCGAACCTCCGTCCGACGCCGAAGCGGTGCCCGGGGACTGCCACCTCGTGCTCGTCCGCGAGACCCTTCGCAGCGACGGCTCGTGGGTGATCAGCATGCGCGTGTTCTGCCCGCGAGAATCGGGATCGGTCGACCTCGATGTTTGCCGCGTCTGCCCCGCATGCGAGGACATGCGGGGTGACGTGAACGGCGAGGCATGGGTGGTCTGCGACGCCGGTCCGAAAAGCGCCGCGCAGCAATCTTTCTCGATCGGTCCCAGCTTGCACGGAAGCGTCCTTTGCGCGCAGTCGGACGTCCTCATTGGGTCCGTCACCGCGATCCTGGTCGAGCGCGAGCTGCCGCAGGTCTATGTCGTCGACGAGAGCGGCGTGCTGGTCGGCGCGGTCACCGATTCGAGCCTGCTTCGTATGCCGCGTCACCGACCTGGCGATCGATTGGAGCACGTCATGTCGTTCCCACGGACGCTAGGAGAAGAGATGGGCGTCCACGAGGCCTTGGTAGGAATGGCGTCGGCGCACGCAAGGCAGTTGGCGGTCATCACGCGCAAGAATCTTCTCGTCGGGACGTTGGACGACCTCTCCCTCCTCAGGCAGTACAATCGTGCGCGGCGTCGCACCTAACGCATCGACCTTGTCCGGTGGATCTCGCGCTTCACATAGGACACCGCCGCGATGCAGCCGAAGACCGCGGCGACGAGCACAAAGACATGATGGTGGCTCGGTGCAAGAAGAGCGGTCAGCACGGCCGCGAATTGAAACATCGTCGTGAGCTTGCCGAACACGTTGGCATCGTCTGGCGGATGACGCCGGTGCAGGATCGCGAGTCTCAGAAAAAGGAGAACCTCGGAGAAGTCGCGAATCCCGAGCAGGAGCACCTCAATCAGCGTCAGCGTTCCCTGCATGGCCAGCGTAATGGCGACGACGAGGACGAAGACTTTGTCGGCCAGCGCGTCGAGTGCGCCACCGGCACGGCTCGATTGCTTCCAGCGGCGCGCCACGTAGCCGTCCGCGATGTCCGTTGCAGCTGCCACACAAAGGATGGCGGTCGCGAGCTTGGGCTCGCGGGCGACGAGCACGAATACCGCCGCAAGCGGAATTCGCGACGCGCTCAGCGCGCCGGGGAGATTCAGAACGTCCTTTAATGCGCCCATATGGAGTAGCCCAGCAAACGACGCGCCACGGCTATGGCCGCTGTGACGAATGGACCGGGCTGGGACCGCTCAAGACCCGCAACGAGATGCGCGCAAGCACAGCTCCCCAAAATAGGGATTGCTGCTCATTTCGTCTTGCGCTATTGAAAATGGAAATCAAGTTCATTCTCAATAAGGAAGGGGCAAGTCATGACCATCGCCGCAAGCCACAACCACTCTCAGGAGCACGACTCCGCCCCCTTTGCGCACCTCGCGGTCGCGAAGATGCCCGCCCACTGGCTGATGGCGCGCCTTGGAAAGCGCGTGCTGCGTCCGGGCGGCCTCGAGATGACGCGCTGGATGCTCGACGAGCTTCGGATCGGCCCGCAGGACGACGCGGTCGAGCTCGCGCCTGGGCTCGGGCTCACCGCGCGCGAGATCCTCGCACGCCGACCGCGCACCTACGTTGGCGTCGAGCGCGAGCCGGAGGCGATCGCGCAGACCGAGCGGGCCATCGCCGGGTTCGACGGCAGCGCGCGCGTCGTTCGTGCGGACGCCTCGCACAGCGGGCTCTCCGACGCCTGCGCGAGCGTCGTCGTGGGCGAGGCGATGCTCAGCATGCACCCCGAGGCGAAGAAGCTAGCCATCGTGAGCGAAGTGCGGCGGTTGCTGCGGCCGGGAGGCTCCTACGCGATTCACGAGCTCTCCGTCACCGAGCCTGAGCATCAGGCTGAGATCGAAAAGGATTTTTCCGATTCCATTCACGTCGGAGTGCGGATTGGAACGGTGGCGCAGTGGAAAGAGTGGCTCGATCGCGCTGGCTTCGAGGTCACCTCAGTGACGACTGCTCCGATGCGGCTGCTCGAGACAACGCGGTTGATCCAAGATGAAGGGCTGTGGCGCACCGGGCGCTTCGTCTTCAACACGCTCCGGGTGCCCGGCGCCGCGAGGCGGCTGCTCGACGTGCGGGCCGCCTTCCGCAAGCACGACAAGTACGTGCGCGCCGTCGCCGTGATCGCGAAGCGTCGCTGAGCTAAAAGCGGTTGATTTGCATCTCCCACGCGCGACGATCTCGGAAGCGCTGGGCCGCGGCAGCACCGGGCTGGCCGCCGGTCATCTCGGCTTGGGCTGGTAGCTCCCGACCTCCGACCGGAAGCTGATGGCCAGGCGGTTCCACGTGTTGATGGTCGAGATGGCCAGCGTCAGGTCGACCAGCTCCTTCTCATCGAAATGCTCGCGCACTCGCTGGTACATGGAGTCCGGGATCTCGTTTTGAGAGATGAGCGTCACCGCCTCCGTCCACTCCAGTGCTGCGCGTTCGCGGGCGGTGTAAAAAGGTGCCTCACGCCAGGCCGGCAACACGTACAGGCGCTGCTCGGTCTCGCCCGCGGCCCTGGCATCTTTGGAGTGCATATCGAGGCAATAGGCGCAGCCGTTGATCTGCGAAGCGCGCGTCTTGACGAGCTCGAGCAGCGAATGCTCGAGCCCACACTGGTGTACGTAGGCCTCCAGCTTGGCCAGCGCCGCGACGCCCTCGTTTCCTGCTTGGCCGTATGCGATCCGTTTGGACATTCGAGTCTCCTTGCGTGTTCTCAGTAAATGCGTTGGGTGGGAACATAGGCGACGCGAGCTGCTTTTCAATGACCGCCTGGAGATCGCGTTCGCGCCGCAGCCGTGGGGCGTCGGAGGTCTCGTATATCGAGAGCGAGACCAGCCCCAGCAACGCGCCGTCATCACGAACCACCGGCAGCGTCCGCCCCTCGCCTTGCACGAAGTGCTCGCGCACCACCACGCTCAACGGAGAATCGTCGTGCATCGCGCGTGCCGGTGGAGAGCACGCGCAGACTTTGCAGGTGAGCGCATCATCTTCGCATCTGGCCCCGGGACGGCGGCACGCCGACTGCAGCGATCGCGCGGACCGAGCTACTCGGCCAGGGCCGGTGAAGGCGGGCCGGCTGAGGCCACCTTCGTCGCTTTATTCGCCTTATTCGCCTTGTGCCGCCCATGGATCAGGTGCCCTAGCGTAACCAGGAAGACACCCAGGGCGAACGCTCCCATGAGGTAGGTCCCCGAGGCTGGATGGGCGAAGGTCGTGAAGTTTCCGAGAGTCTTCGAGCCCCAGACCACCGGCATGAACGGCTCGACCTTCAGCGGCGCATCCGGCGCGAGGTTGTGACCGTACGCGTACATCTTGTAGAGGAACCTCGCGAGCGAGAACGTCGTGAAGTAGCCAACGATCGCCGAGAGATCCAGCAACGAGCGGACGTTGCCCAGGATGGCGACGCGCAAGGTCAAGAGCGCGAGCGCGCCGATTCCGAAGGGGAGCCAGTCGAGCTCCGCGAACGCGACTCGGTCGAGCTTCTCCATTCCGATGTAGTGGTTCAGGATGTTGAACTCGACGAGGTCTCGGCCCTCGTGCCCTCCCTTCAACGTGTAGGAGTAGATGTCAATGTGCAGCCCGCCGGTGTACTGCGGCGCGTACATGGCGATGTACCAGAGCGGCCGTGTGACGGCGAGCGCGAGGAACACGATGAGAAGCACGAGCACGGGGCGTGTCCACAGCGCAATGGGCTGCTCGACGAACGCGTAGAAGTCGTCGAGCGCCTTCCTCATGCGATACGGGCGCGAGGCTCGCCGGGACGCGGGCTTCGGTGTTTCGGGAGCAGGCTCGCGCGGTCGGACAGAAGAGGTCATGCCGCGACGAATGCATCGCGCGTGCCTCCTCTCCCCTCGCCGGCACCGGAGTGAGAAGGAAACCTGTCGGCTCAACGAAGTCGCAAATCGACGACGAAGATCGTTGCGCGCCACGCGACCAGACCACGCGCGCGGCGACGGCGAGCGCGAATAGCCGCCCTTCTTCTCATTCGAGTCGCGGCTCGAATGAACGGATACACTCTTCGTCCAAAAGCTCGTTCGTTACGTTGTGAATGGCCGTGCCGCGGAGAGCGTTTCACAATCGTAGAACTTTCGCCAGAGCTCTACGTGGTCATCGACGGAACGACGTTCGAAGCGCCGCTGGAGCGCGAGTCACTCGCGGATTTGGAGACCTGAAATGGCCGTGCTCGAAGAATGGATCGTTGCCGAGCCGATCGACGAAAAGCTCGTCGCGCGCATCGAGCTCGTGCTTTCGAAAATTCTCCCCAAAGAAGTCGAACGGACGATTTCGATCGCAGAAAACAGCCTCTTCATCGATGTATCCGTTCTGGAGGACGACTTGCTCGACCTCGCCACCCAGCTCGATTCGCCGCTCTATCACTTCATCGGATCGTGGGATTGGAAAAAGGAGATCGACGAGCTCGAGGAGGGTGACACCTACGTCCTTCGTGTGGAGGTCATGCGCAAACACCCTGAGACGTTGGGGGGAGACGGGGGAGACGATGACGATTCCTTCTACTCGGTCTTGAGCGTCTACTCGAAAGACGCCGACAACAATGCGGGCTGGCCGGCAGCTTTCGTTTTGGCATCGCGTATCGCTTACGAGCTTGGTGCTAGCGACGACTTGCCGTAAGCCCACGACCTTCCGAGCTGAGATTTCAGCATTCGCCGAAGGGGCATCCTCGCAAAAATGAGGAGCTCTCTTATACGTGGCTCTTGATCGTGTGGCCTGCTTACGATCATCGGCTCGTCGGCGCCGCATGCTTCGCGCGCTTCGAGCTTGGGGACGCTGTTCTTCCTTGGTTCCGATGAAGCCGGATCCCGTGACGCCTCGGCGAGCGCGAGATCTTCGTCGTCACCGAAGCTCGTTTTGGCGTCTCGAGATTGAGCCTCGGCGAATCGATTCCACGTCGAGGCTTGTGCGCGGCGATGATTCCTCGCCGCAACGGTTTTTCGGTGTGTTTCTCAGGGAGCTGCGCGCGTCGCCGCGGGTGCGGCGGTTTCGCCAGCGAACGACCGATACGCCTCACCTGGCTCACGGACGGTGAGGACCGGACACGGTGCGTTGCGCACGACGCCGGCGGCGACGCTCCCGAGCATCATGTGAAGACGGCCGCTACGGCCATGCGTTCCCATCACGATGAGCTCGTAAGTGCCTTTGTTCGCGATCTCGATGATGCTGCGGAGCGGATCTCCTGCGACCTTTCGAGTGGAGATGCGGTCGCCCAGCCGTGCGCGGGCTCGTTCGAGCGCCGCGTCGATCACTCGGTTTTCCTCTTTCTGCGCGCCTGGAGCAGAACCCACCGAGCCAGCTTTGAGCTGCTCGGGTTCCTCGACGTGGAGCGTGTCGATGCGCGTGTCCGCGTGCTCCTGAGCGAACGCGACAGCGTGCTCGAGCGCGGCAATGGCTGCGTGCGATCCGTCGATCGGGACCAGAATGCTTCGGATGGATACCATGGCCCGCAACGTTGCAATTGGCGTACCGCGCGGCGGGCTCATCCGTGGAAGCGGGCTGGCGCTCGAGCACGGATCCGTCCGATGGTGATCGCCCGGCCCGGTGCAGCACCTGCTGGTCCGCATCCACGCCGGCCACATCCTCGACCGCTGGACCACCGCCGCCATGCGCTCGCAACTACCCCCATTCAAGAAGGTCGCCAGAACGCTCCGCGCCCATCACGACGCGAAAGGCCTAGCTCGATCGTCATCCTCGGCCTCGGCGTGCGCCGGAGCTTCGAGGGTGTGCTCGGCGTTCGAGTCGGGAGACGGTGGTAGTCGGTTAAATGTCGAGGACTTCGGGGTGTCTCACTTCGCGACGCCGCTCGCCACGTGGCAGGCCGAACAGACCGCGAGCAAGGATGCGTAGACCTTCGCGCGCCCCTCGGGCGTCGTCTGCCCCGCGACGCTCGGGACGATCGCCATGAAGCGGTCGGCCGCACTTCGCGTGTGCACGCCCCCCTTGTCGAGCACTGCTTTCGGGAAGGGCTCCCCTGCGAGCGCGTCGGCGCCGGCTTTCCAGCTCGCGTCCGACGGAGCGTAGAGGCCTTCCCACAGCCGATCCATCGCCCACGCATGGCGCTGCATGCGCGTGGCCGTCGATCCGGTCGCCGCGGGCGGCGCCCCGAAGCCGGGGTTGGGGCCGGAGCCCGTGCGATGGCAGGAGCCGCAGGTGGCCCCGATGTCCGCGAACGCAGCGGCGGCCTCGGGGACGTCGACGCTTTGTTGGATCCGTTGCGCTTCGAATTGAAGTCGTTGGATCATGGGTTTCCACGCCTTCGGGATCGGGGCGAGGTCGTTCATGTCTGCGAGCCGGCCGGCCGAGAGCACGGCGGCGTGAAGGTCACCTCGGATCAGCGCGCTGCGGACTTGCGCTGCGTCTTGGAAGTGTCGGTGCATCAGCCGCTCGCGCGCCGAGCTGGTGTCCGCTTCGCTCGTGTCGGTTGACGCCGCCGGGGTCGGCGCAGCGGGCGCGGAGACTTCGCGCGGCGATGTCGCCTCGGGGGCGAGCGGCGGCGTGCCCGAAGGTGTGGCGGTCGCCGCGACCGGGCCGGGCCCCGTGTTGGCGTTGCCGCACGCGGCGAGCAGGAGCACAGAGAGACCGAGAATTCGCATGCGCATGGACGTCGTTCCTATCGCTTCGCCTCGCCCGTCCGTGATCCTGCCGCGGGCGCGGCTCCACCGTCAGCAACTCTCGCACCAGCTCGTAGACATCGCGGATGCGCGCCGGATCCCGCCGCCACCTGCGCTCCGTCGAGCCACCTCCGGGCACGATCTGCGTTAGTCGCGCACGGATTGCGCGCACACCGGCCGCGTCTAGAGGGGGCATGCGAGCCGAACGAGAGCCGTGATCAGTCCTTCGCGCGCACAACCACCACCACACCAGGGTGAGGGAGGCGCGCGCGAGAGCCGCTCACGGTCTCTCGCCCGTGGTGTGCTCGTCCTTGCTTCGAGGGCAGCAGCGGCGCGTCAGCTCGGCGGGAGAATCACCGTGTCGATCACGTGCACCACGCCGTTGCTGGCGGGGAGATCGGTGAGGATGATCTTCGCCTTCGCTCCGCCTGCATCGACGGTGACGTCCGAGCCAGAGATCGTCAGGTTGAGCGGGCCGCTCAGCGAAGTGACCGAGCCCGCGGTGATGTCTTTTTCGTAGACCGCCCCGCTCGCGATGACGTGGTACTTGAGGATCTTCTGGAGCTGAGCTTTGTTCTCAGGGAGCAGAAGGCTGTCGAGCGTGGCCTTCGGGATCTTCGCGAACGCCGCGTCGGTGGGCGCGAAGACAGTGAACGGACCAGGACCCGACAGCGTGGCCGCCAGCTCTCCCGCGGTCAACGCCGCGACGAGCGTCTTGAACGTCGTCGTGCCGTCGTCGTAGCCGACGGCCGTGTCGGTGATCGTTGGCAAGAGGACGCCATCTACGATGTGTACGATCCCGTTGGACGCCTTCACATCAGCCGTCACGACATTGACCGCGCCGTTCAGCACGACCTTGCCGCCGCTGCCGTCGACCGCGAGCTTGGCGCCGAGCACGGTCTCCGGCGTGGATGTCTTCCCAAGAATGTCCGAGGCGGCGATGGCTCCGGGAAGGACGTGGTACTTGAGCACGAGCCCAAGCTCCGTCTTGTAAGGCGGTGTCAGGAGCTTGTCGGTCAGGAACGTGGGCACCTTGGCGAAGGCGGTGTCGGTCGGAGCGAACACCGTGAAGGGCCCGGTGCCCCGTAGGGTGGCCTCCAATCCGGCCGCCTGAACTGCGGCGACCAGCGTGGTGAACGACTTTGCGTCGACGGCTGTGTCGACGATGTCTTTCAGCGCGGGGGCGGCGTCCGAGCCGGCGTCTCCGGTGACCGGAGGCGAGCCCGAGTCGGACGCGGTGGCGTTCGACGTTGCGTCGTCGCTGCATGCGACGAGCGTGAGTGAGAGAGCGCAGAGGCTGACGGCGAGATGCTTCGAGTAGAGCTTCATTGGAAGTTTGCTTTCTGGGAGGAGGCGCCAACCTCGGCGCGTGTGTTGGTGGTGGATGTTCGGCGGCGGCGCTGGCTAATTGGGCAGAAGGACCGTGTCGATGACGTGGATGACGCCGTTGGAGCTCGCGATATCGGCCTTCACGACCTTCGCCCCGTTCACCATCACGGTCCCCGCGTTCTGTGAGATCGCGAGGTCCTTGCCTTCCACGGTCTTGGCGGACGTGAGCTGAGCCACCTGCTCCGAGCCGACGCGACCGGACACGACGTGATAGGTGAGGATCTGCTGAAGCTTGCCCTTGTTCTCGGGCATGAGCAGGCTGTCGACCGTGCCTGCCGGCAGCTTGGCGAAGGCCTCGTCGGTCGGGGCGAAGACGGTGAACGGGCCCGGGCCCTTCAACGTGTCCACCAGATCGGCGGCCTTGATGGCGGCGACGAGCGTCTTGAACGAACCCGCGCTGGCGGCCGTTTCGACGATGTCCGACTCCGCGTGCGCGCTCGTCGGCGTGGTTGTCTGGACGCCATTGTGGGCGCCACCGCAGCCAGCAACGGTGAGGGCGGCGAGAACGGCAGGAACGAGGACGAGGGTGCGAATGACTGAGCTCATTGTTCGTGTCTCCTTGGGTTGAATGACCCGGCACCCGTTATGAATAGCGTCTGTCCAATTTATGTCAAGGCAAGGTTAGATAATAATTGGACGAACCGGGCTCGAGGCTCGATCTCAACCCGAAGTCCATTTTCGTTGTCCTTTGGCCAGGACGGGCTTCATTGGAGCGATTCAAAGGATTCCGACGACTCACAAAAGGGCTTTCATTGAACTGGCTAGGCGTCTAAGATATGTCCATATTTAATTGAACGTATTCGACGCGCGCCTGCGTGCGATCGATCGGCCACGGAACGCGTTATGAGGTGTCTCTTGCCTGAGATCATGAGCGCTCGACCATGAGTCGATCCTCCCCGAAATCCCCAAGCAAGCCGAAGCGAGCGCCCACGCCCCGAGGAACGGCGAAGCCCGATGCCTCTTGGCATTCGATCCGTGTGACCTCGCGACTCACGGGCATCGAGCTCGACACCCTGCGGATGTGGGAGCGGCGCTATGGCTTTCCGAAGCCGGAGCGCAGCGAGGGCGGCAGTCGCGTCTACTCCGACGCAGATGTCGAATCACTGAAGCTCATCTCACGCGCTCTCGAGCTCGGGCATCGTCCAGGTGAGATCGTGGGAAAGCCACGCCCGGATCTGATGAAGCTGATCGAGGTTGCGTCCCAAGGTCTCGCGACTGCCGGGCCTATCGCCACCGTCGAGTCGTTGATCGCGGCCATCGGTCGCGATGACATCAGCGCGGTCCGAGCTGAGCTGCGACAAGCGGCGGTCGTGCTCGGGCCAAGGAGGTTCGTGATGGATATCGCCCAACCGCTCGCGCTCCGGGTCGGGGAGCTGTGGAGCGAGGGGAAGCTCGAGGTACGGCACGAGCACATGCTGAGCGAGTGTCTGTCGTCGCAACTTCAGGTGCTGATGTCGGCCTACGAGGAGCGCGAGGGAGCCCCACGTGTGCTCTTGGCGGCGCTCCCGAACGAGCGGCATGGTCTTGGGCTTGAAATGATCGAGGTGTATCTGGCCGTCAGCCAGATCACGCCGCGCCTTTTAGGCGTCGACACACCCGCCGAACAGATCGTCAAGGCCGCTCGGAGCCACGCGGTGGATGCGGTGGGCCTGCTCGTTACGGGCGCGTCCAATCTGACGGCCACGGCAAAGCACGTTCAGTGGATGCTCGCGGAGCTCCCGCGTCGGGTGCCGATCTGGCTCGGCGGAGGCGCGGCATCCCAGGTCGATCTGCATGACGAGGCAGTCCGTGTGATCGTGACATGGGCGGACCTGGACGCAGCGATGGCGGCGCTCAGGAAGCGCGAGCACTGAGCCTCAGCGCGCCTCCTTTGTCGCTTTGTCCGAGGCCGCGGCGAGCCGCATTTCTTTAGAACCTAAATTTTGCGTGGACTGGCCCGATTTCGTCTGGACTCTCCCGCGCCGAAGCGGCAAACGTCCTTCGCTTTGAAGAGCTCACTCGCACTTTTTTCGGTCCCCGCCGTTTTGATCTTCGCGTGCAGCAGTCACTCCGACGCTGCGCCGCCGGCCGCGTGTCACGTGGCTGCGACCCATGCCGCCGCGTGCAGCGCTGCTCCGGCCCAGCTCGCGTCAGTCGACTTGAGCGGCGGAGGATTCTTCCAAGACGTCTTCGATGCCGTCGGCCTCGCGGGCGCGCTCGGTCGCCGCGTCACGTTCGGCGATCTCGACGGCGATGGCTATCCGGATTTCATCGCCATCGAAACCGGCGTCACGCGCGGGCTTCAGCACCTCTACATGAATCGATCCAAACCCGGCGGCGGGCGCGAGTTCGTGGAGACGACCGCCGAATCCGGCATCACGAAAAATCGTCAGGCTACCGACGGACAAACTGCGCTCATGGTCGCGTTCGGCGACGTCGACGGCGATGGCGATCTCGATATCTTCTCCGGTAGCTACTCCCAGAAGCCGAGCGGCACCGATTACGTCGCGGACTCCAACGAAATTTACCTGAACGATGGAACCGCTCATTTTACGCTGCTTCCGACGTCTGGCGTCGACAAGCCGTGGCCGCTCACGACCGCCGCGGCCACCTTCATCGACTACGATCTCGACGGCAAGCTCGACCTCTTCGTCGGCAACTTCATGGTGGCGTATCCCAACGACACCTCGTACCAAGATAACCTCTACAAGAACGCCGGTGACGGAACGTTCACGCTCATGAACGACCCGGCCGGCATCACTACCTCGGAGCCGACCGGCGCCGCAGACGGCATGTACACCAAGCCGACCTACGGCGTGACCGCATGCGATTGGAACGACGACGGCTGGCCGGATCTCCTGACCTCGACCTATGCGCTCGGGAAAAACGATCTGTGGCAAAATCTCGGCAACGGAAAATTTCAAAATGTGAGCCGGCTCACGACCTACGACATGGATGACCAGTCGAACCCCGGCGAGACCGCGAGCTATCGCCAAGGTGGAAATGGTTTTGCGACGGCGTGCGGCGACTACGACAACGACGGCGACCTCGACCTCTTTACAGCCGAGACCACCCATGGCGATTCACCGCGAAATACTGCAGATCGCTCACGCATTTTGCGCAACACCGGCTCTGCGAACGGCTTCGTCTTCGAGCGTCCCGCGCTCGCTGACACCGGCATCAATCGCGATTTGAACGCCAACACGCCCGACGGCGACGACGGCGACGAAGGGGATCACGGCGTCACCTGGTTCGACTTCGACAACGACGGGCTCATGGACGTCATCATCGAGAACAGCGCGTACCTGTCCAGTCACGCATGGCTCTATCACCAGAAACCGGATCACACGTTCGAGAACGTTACCGAGCTGTCGGGCGCAAAATCACAAATGCTCAACTCCAATGGTCTCAGCGTCGCCGACTACGATCGCGACGGCGACCTCGACATCTTGATGGGCTCGGTGAATACGAGCTACGAGAAAGCGCCGGGCGGGGTCGAGCAGGTGCACTTGTTCGAGAACGAAATTGGAAACCGAAACGCGTTCGTCGACATCACGCTCAAAGGCAAGACCGCCAACAGCCTCGGCATCGGCGCGCGCGTGAAAGTAACGGCGGGATGCTTGACGCAGATGCGCGAAATCAGCGGTGGAAAAGGCACGTTCGGCGCTGCCGATCCGCCCTATGCGCACTTCGGTTTGGGCACCCAAAAGAAGATCGATCAGATCGAGATTCGCTGGCCGACCAATCCCCCGAAGATCCAAACGATCACGGATGTCGACGTGAATCAGTTTTTGGTCATCACCGAAGACTCCGATGCAGTGAGCTGCACGGCGCCGAATCACTGAGCCGGAGCATCGCGCCGGAGCGCTGGTCGCGCCTTTCAGTCATTGGGGTCACGCTTTCAGTGTCTCTCGCTTTCGCGCTGGGCTGCGGAGGGAGCGAAGTAGCTGACGTAGATTCGGGCGCAGATCGCGCGTCGAGCCCGTTTTGCTCGTTTGCAGCAGGCCCCATCGATTCTGGAGTCTCTTCAGGCCGCGGCGAAGTTTGCTTACACGGGTCTGTCTGCACCGCGCCCGAGGATCACTTCGCTCAGGATGGCGGCTGGGCCTGTTGTATCAAGGGTCAGGCTTCGCTTAGCTGCGAGGTGATTTAGCTGGGAGTAGGAGAAGATCGCGAGTCGCACGCACCAAGCCGGAGGTCGTGACGTTGGCGCTTGTGCGTCTCGAGAAACAAGCCGGCGCCAACGTGGCCGACGTTCAGAGCTCACCTGCCGGCTATCGTTTGGCCACTCGCGAATTCCTGTCGGAGATCTTTAGCGGACCTCTGTTGGAGGGAGGGCTCGAGACTGATCGCGACGGCGCACCTTCCGACGATCGCGAACGGCGGCCTCCGTACGCACGGGTTGAGCGCCGAGAGCGGGCACGAAGCCTGGCTAAGGCAAACCGCACCATCCCCACTTGCGAGTGATACGACGGCTGGCACGACGACGAACGCCGCAAAGAGCACGACGACGGCTGCGGCTATGACTCCTCGGGGCTGCGACTTCGACATGGCATCCTCCGCCCTTTGCACGAGATGCGCCGGAGTCCTCTCACGCTGGCGGCGCGACGCGCGATCGCTGGGCGGCCCGCCTCGACGCCGAGCTGAAACGAGGTGCGCGCGCGAGTTGCACTCGCCCACGTCATGCGCGTTACGCGGAGCGCCCAGCGCGCGACCGCCTCGAAAGTGATTGCGCTGCAGGTCGTGCGGTGTCGTGTGCACGCCTTGCACCGACCGTTAGCCGGCGCTCCCACGATTTCGCTGAAGAAAACCGTCGCTCGGGTTGGCATCGCGCGATGCAGCGGAAGTGAGTGAAGGCTCCGAGCGGTCATCGTTCGCAGTCACGTCTCTGAAAGCGAGAAACTCGAATGGGCGAGCTAATCGACAAAGCGAAGGGCAAGATCAAGCAGGTCGCAGGCGCCGTAACAGGCGACGAGAAGCTCAAGGCGAAGGGCGAAGTCGACGAGCTCAAGGGCAAGGTCAAGGGCGCGGTCGAAGACGTCAAGCAAGCGATCAAGAAGAAGTAAGCGCCGCGAAGCACGGGGGGGGCGGCAGGGCTTGACATCCGCGCAAGCGCCCGGTGATTTGGCTCCGGCGGTCGCAAGGGGCGACCCACCGCAAACCGAAGGAGTTACCCCGATGCGATCGCCGGGCTTGGTGCTTGTCACGGCTTGCAGTGTTCTCATCGGCTGCGGCGATGGGGCAACCCGGGTGAGGGACCCTCTAACGTGACAACGCCGCACGCAGATGCGGATGCGGGTGCGAAGACCCCGGAAGCGGGAACGCAAGAGGGCGGAAACCTGGACGCAGAGGCCCCGAGCGGAGGCCTGCGGGGCTGGGAGCTCACCGCCAAGAACACGGGGCTCGCCGGCGTGGGGCTCGATTGCGCCAGTCTTCCGCTCTACACCGGTAGTCAAAAGCCGGCGGCGGGTGCCAATATCCACGATGTGCAGATCACCACCCCCATGGACCTCTCGAACGGGGGCATCACGTTGGACCGGGTCTGCGTGCGGCCCACGTCCGTCGGTCAGGGCCTGCCGGTGCTCACGACCACCGACTACAACATCTGCTGCAACGCCGCGCCCACCGTGGTCACCATCTCCAACTCCGATATCGAAGGCGCCGCGCTGTCGCTTCACGATGCGGCGATGAGCATCGGTTTCATGGGAATCGCCAACCTGCGCAACAACTACGTGCACGACTTCGGGAGCGGGCTCGCGCTCTTCAACACCGGCTCCTCGCTCAGCGCGGTGGTGGAGGGGAACT
>CAJDWT010000002.1_pt3 | contig 64590 bp, 50 predicted proteins | sample 7391671 | NCBI WGS metagenome assembly CAJDWT01 (sample SAMEA7055729, study PRJEB34461) | soil metagenome | biome: terrestrial ecosystem; feature: Peninsula; material: soil | place: Antarctica | collected 2016
TCCCCCTCGGCGAAGCGCCGCGCGGTGAGCGCCTGCGCGCCGACGCTGACCGCCCCGAGCGAGCCACCGAAGAGCCAGATGATGATGAGTGACGGCATCAGCGCCGCCTGCGCGTTCGAGCCCTCCCAGCTGGGCAGCCGCGAGAAGAAGATGACGTCGATGTGATTGACGATGCTCTGCGTGAGCATCGCCAGGACGGTCGGGATCGCCAGCTTGAGGATCGTCCGATACCGATTGGCATCGAAGTCGATCGTCGTTGTGCTTCTCATCTCGACCGAGGCAACCATGGGTTCGTGGCGGAATGCCCGCAAACGGGCGTTCTGGCCACTTGCCTCTAGCACGACTGGCGTCAGCGCGAGAAATCCCACGGTTGACAATCGCGGCTGGCGCGGGCTACCTCGATCGCCACATGTCCCGCAAACCCCTCTCGATGGCAAAAATCGGCTTCTGTCTCGCGGCGACCTTTGCCCTCGTGGCCGCTTGCGGTGGCGCGAAATATCCGAATTGCGACAACGACGACGACTGCAATACGGACGGCCACAAGGGCGTTTGCGTAAACACCAAATGCGTCCAATGCAAAGACGACTCGGGTTGCGCCACGGGGCAGAAGTGCGAATCCGGCGCCTGCAACGCGATTCAAGGTTACTGCGACGAGAAGTCCAAGTGCCCCGGCGGAGCGCCCTGCTCGAACAATCGCTGCGCGCCGCCGGTCACCGCGGCGGTGGAATGCAGCGACGACAAGCCGTGTGCGGCCGGCCAACGCTGCGAAAATGGGCATTGCGTGGCGCCCGTGAACGCCGGGCCGGAGTGCTCGAATTTCGATCCACCCCTCTTCGATTTCGAATCGCCGCAGCTCCGCGACGCGTCGACGAAGACGATGCAACGCCTCGCCGGGTGCTTGTCGTCGGGCGCGCTCAAGGGGCGTCGGGTCCTTCTGACCGGTCACTGCGACGACCGCGGCGAGTACGAGTTCAACATGGGCCTTGGGGCGCAGCGCGCCGAAGCGGTGAAGGGCGTGCTTACCTCGGCCGGAATCGCCGGCGACCGTGTGGCGACGTCGTCTCGCGGAAAACTCGACGCGACGGGCAAAGACGAGGCAGGGTACGAGCATGACCGCCGCGTCGACATCGAGATTCGCTAAGACCTTCGGCTCCGCGCTCGTCGTTCTCACGCTCCTTCCGGGGTGCGGCGTCTTCGCGACCCAAAAGTCGCAAGATGCGCTCGAAGCGAAGAACGACGCGCTCGAAAAGACCGTCAAGACGCAAGAGCAGGCGATGCAGACGATCAAGAGCGATCTGCAGGCCGAGCGTGATCGGCTCGACAACGCCCTCCGCGCGAACGCCGATCGCGGCACCGACATCCTCGGCACGCAGTCGCGCATGAACGCGCTCGCGGGCCGCATGGACGAGGCCGCGCACTCCGTCGACGAGATGAAAAAAGAGCTCGCCGCGAGCCAGGCCGAGGTCGACGCTAAGCTCGACGATCTCAAGCGCGCGGCCGCGGTGCAGCCCGAGCAGGCGCCGCCGGTGCAGATCCCGCCGGACAAGGCGGCGCACTATTCGGCGACGGTGACGGCATACGACGCGAAGGACTGGAGCCTCACGCGCACCCTGGGCCGCGAGTACGCGAACCGCTATCCGAACGACGACAAGGTCGACGACGTCGCGTTCATGATGGGAGACGCCAACCTGCAGGATGGCAAGCCGTCCTCCGCGCTCGGCGAGTTCAACCGCGTGCTCAAGGCCAATCCACCGTCGAATGTGCTCGACAAGACGCTGCTCGGCATGGGCGCGGCCTACATGCTGATGCACGACTGCGACAGCGCGAAGCTCGCGTACACCTCGGCAGAGAAGCGGTTCGCGAAGGACAAGACGGGCGCCGAAGCGCGCAGGCGCCTCGCGATCCTCGCGAAGCCGACGCCCGAGATGTGCGCGCCGCAGTGACGAGCTGAATGGCTCAAAAGTTGGCCGCTCTCTTCGGCATCCGTAGCGTGCAAACGCATGAGCGACGCAAAGCCCGGGTTTTCCTCTCCCGACAGCGCCATGCGGATGCCGCGTGTGTTCGGACGTCTGCTCCTTCTGCGGCTCCTCGCCCGCGGAGGGATGGGTGATGTCTATCTCGCAGCGACGACCGGCATCGAAGGTGCGGAGCGCCCCTGCGTCGTCAAGACCGTACGCCGTGATCACATCCACGATGGCTCGTTCCTCGCGCGCTTCCTCGACGAGGCCCGCGTCCAGGCGCAGCTCAATCACCCCGGCGTCGCCCAGGTCCTCGAGGCGTCGACCGACGAGAACGGCGAGCCCTACACCGTCGTCGAATACGTCGAAGGTCGCTCCCTCTCCGACGTGCGTCAGCGCACGATCCAGCTCGGTGTTCGCATCGGTTGGCCAGAGGCGATCGCGATCGCGATCGAGATGGCCCAGGCGCTCGCTCACGTCCACGAGCGTCCGGGTGCGGACGGCTCGCCGCTCGGCATCGTGCATCGCGATCTGTCGCCGCAAAACGTGATGGTCGGCTACGCCGGCGAGGTGAAGCTGATCGATTTCGGCACCGCCCGTGGTCACAACCGCAAATGCCACACGGTCGCAGGCGTCGTGTTCGCGAAGCCCGGATACGTCGCTCCCGAAGTGGCGCGCCAGCAGGTCGGCGATGGCCGCATCGACATCTATGCCCTCGGCGTCATGCTCTGGGAGCTAGTCGCCGGGCGTCGGCTCTTGACCGGCGACGCGCAGAAGCATCTCGAAGAGGCGGCGGCCGGCAAGACGAAGGTCCCGCTGATCGCGAAGGAAGCCGACGCGCCGAGCGAGATCGACGTCGTCATCGCGAAGCTCACGAAGAACGATCCCGACGAGCGCTACACGAACGCAGGCGCGGCCGCGACCGACCTCGCCAAGATCCTCGCCGCTGCCCCTCCGCCGACGAAGGGGGAGCGCGGCGTCCGCGCGCGGGTCATGGGGCTCATGCGCTCGCTCTGGCCTCACGAGCCCGCTCGCGTCCGCAGCGAGTTCGCCAAGCTCTTGAAGGAGGCTCGCGCCCTTGAGCGCGAGCGCCTCACGCCTGCGGCTCCGAAAGCGGCCGAGAGCGCGAAGCTCCTGATGGATGCGGAGAAAGACGCGTCCATCCTTGCCGGCACGCCCTACAAGATCCTCCGCACCATCGGCGAAGGCGCGAGCGGCGTGGTCTACGAAGCCGAGCACGTCGAGCTCGGTCGCAAGGTCGCCCTCAAGGTGCTCGCCCCCGAGCACGCGTCGGCGAAAGACTCGATCGATCGCTTCCGACGCGAGGCGCGTTCGGTCGCGAAGCTCTCGCACCCCAACCTCTGCCTCCTCTACGACTTCGGAAAATCGCTCGACGGTCGCGTCTTCCTCGCGATGGAGCTCCTCTCCGGCGAGACGGTCGAGAAGCGGGTGAAGCGCCTCGGCGGCATGGATTGGCGCGAGGCCTCGTCAATCGGTATCGAGGCCGCCCGCGCGCTCGAAGCGGCGCATGGCGCCGGTCTCGTCCACCGCGATCTCAAACCGGCGAATCTCTTCCTCGTCAAAGGCGGCGCGAACGAGCAGTCGCTCAAGCTGCTCGATTTCGGCGTCGCGATGGCGCTCTCCGACGTCCGCGATCAAGGTGAGCAACGGCAGAAGGGCTTCGCCATCTTCGGGACGCCCGAGTACATGGCCCCCGAGCAGGTTGCGGGCGAGAGCGTCGACGGTCGGTGCGACATCTATGCGCTCGGCTGCGTCCTCTACGAGCTCATCACGGGACATCGCCCGTTCGAGGGCGGCTCTAGCGTCGTCGTGATGGGCAAGCAGCTGCGCGAGCTCCCCGAGTCACCGCGCATGCGCTCCCCCGAGCGCGCGATTCCGGTCGAGGTCGACGCGCTCGTGATGCGCGCGCTCGAGAAGAAGCCAGAGGATCGCTTTTCGTCGGCGAAGGAGATGCGCGAAGCGCTCGAGAGCGCGCTCGCCCATCCGGCCGACTTGAAGAAGACGCGTGAGCGTCGCGTCGCCGCGGCGATGGGGCTGCTCGCGATGATGATCGTCGGTGGAATCGCAGCTCGCAGCTCGAACGGCCCGACGCCGGCCGAAGCGGTCGCTGCCCTCGAGCCTGCCGCACCGACGCACCCCTCGATGCCGGTGGTCGAGACGGCCGCCGCCGAAGCGAAGCCTAAATCGCATGACTTTCAGGCCGTCGCGCTCGATCTCCAAGCAGCCACGGTCGACGACAAGCCGATCGCGGCGCCGCGGACGCCGTCGAGCGAGTCGCTCCGCCCGCACCGCGAACGGGTCTCGACGAAGGACACGCCGCGCGATTCGAAGGCCACGAAGGACGCGAGAGAGACGAAGGACAAGGACGCGGGCTCGCCGAAAGACCGCTCGCGTCTCGTCGACGCGCGCAGCGACGCCGAGGCGCACCCCGACGATCCGAAGGCCCTCTCGACCTGGGCGAACGCCGCCTTCAAAGCCGGTGACTACCGCGAAGCGCGTCGCGCGACCGAAGCCTGGTCGCTCAAAGACGGCACCGCCGAGCCGCGCATCTTCTTGGCCCAGGTCCTCGACGCAATGGGGCATCGCACCGATGCGAAGGCCGTCCTCGAAGAGGTCCTCGATCTCCATCCCGACTCGAGCGAAGCGCGCAAATTGCACGCGCATTACGGAGCGCCGCTCCCCTCGCTCGATTCCACTTCGGGGAAAAAATCGGTGGCGCATCGCTGACGGCGGGCAGCATGTGCAGGGAAGTGGTCGCTTCGCTCCGTCGCTTGCGATGGCCTGTTCTCGCTTCGCTCGATCAGAAGGTGCCTCGGAGCCCGAGGGTGCCTCCGCCTCGTCGCGTTTCGATGTCTGGAGCGATCGTTAAGGTTGGCTGTGATTTCGGAACGACGACGTAGATCGTCTCGCGCGACATGATCGTTGCGTCGAGCGCGACTGCGGTCGCTGCACCGCCGATGGCGAGCAACGCGCCGAACGCGAGATCGAGGCTGCTCGCAAGCCCGCTGAAGTCACGTGCTCGCTGCTCGCAAGGCCTCCGAAGATGATGAGCGGCGGCACGGTCATCACGGTTCGCAACCCGAGATCGGCCCACATGCGGATTGGATGATTGTGCGCGAGGTGAACGCCGGGGCCACACGTGTAAAAGAGAGTCGCGCCTGTGAACGCCCACGGTGGGTTCAAGAAATAGATCGTCTTCCGATCGTCGGCGGGCGCTGTCTCTCCAGCGATGGCGAACGCGGTGAACGCGAGCGCGTCGCAGGTGAGCGGCTGCCAGCCGTACCAGACGCGGTGTTCTTCGACCGTCGGTAGGCTCGGATCTTCGGCGTGCGCGGTCGACGAAAGGAAGACGAGCGCGAGCATCAGGCTCGAAAGAGAAAGACGACCCATGTTGCAATCCCCCCAGGTGCTTTGAGCCTACCCGAGCAGGTATTTCGTGCACTCCGCCGCGGGAGGCATGACAGCGCGGTCCTAGTCGCCGGCGCCCATGATATAGCGGTGGTTCAGAATGCCGCGACGCGACGATCTGAAGAAAATCGTGATTCTCGGGGCCGGTCCCATCGTCATCGGGCAAGCCTGCGAGTTCGACTACTCCGGCACGCAAGGCGCCAAGGCGCTGCGGGAAGAGGGGTATGAGGTCATCCTCATCAACTCCAATCCGGCGACGATCATGACCGACCCGGAGATGGCGGCGCGCACGTACGTCGAGCCGCTCGAGCCGAGGACGGTCGCGGCGATCTTGGAGCGCGAGAGGCCGGACGCGATCCTCCCCACGCTCGGCGGGCAGACCGCGCTCAACTTGGCGATGGCGCTCCACGAGAACGGGACCCTCGCTCGGCTCGGTATTGAGATGCTCGGCGCTAAACCGGACTCGATCGCGCGCGCCGAAGATCGCTCGCTCTTCAAAGAGGCGATGGAGAAGGTCGGCCTCTCCTGTCATGGGCGGCAGCGGCGGCGGCATCGCGATGGACGCGAGCGAGTTCGATGCGAAGGTCGAGTGGGCGCTCGCTCAGTCGCCTACGCACGAGGTGCTCATCGAAGAGAGCGTGCTCGGCTGGAAGGAGTTCGAGCTCGAGGTCATTCGCGACAAGGCCGACAACTTCATCGTTGTCTGCTCGATCGAGAACATCGACCCGATGGGCGTGCACACCGGCGACTCGATCACCGTCGCCCCGGCGATGACGCTCACCGACCGCGAATTCCAGCGGCTTCGTGACGCAGCGCGCGCTGTCATGAGCATCATCGGCGTCGAGACCGGCGGCTCGAACGTGCAGTTCGCGGTCAGCCCTACCGATGGCCGCGTCTACGTCATCGAGATGAACCCGCGCGTCTCGCGCTCGAGCGCGCTCGCCTCCAAGGCGACCGGCTACCCGATCGCCAAGATCGCCGCCAAGCTCGCGGTCGGTTACACGCTCGACGAGCTCACCAACGACATCACGAAGACGAGCGCCGCGTTCGAGCCCGTCATCGACTACGTCGTCGTCAAATGGCCCCGCTTCGCGTTCGAGAAGTTTCCCGGTGCCGACGCGACGCTCGGCCCGCAGATGAAGAGCGTCGGCGAGGCGATGGCGATCGGCCGCACGTTCGCCGAAGCGCTCCAAAAGGCGGCGCGCTCGCTCGAGACCGGGCGAGACGGCCTGGTCTCGCTCCTCGATCGCGTCGACTACTCGCTCCTCGCGATCCCGAAGAAGCACCGCGACCTCGCGATGGAGGCGCCGGAGATGGAAGTCCCTTCCGCGGCCTCTCTCCCCAGCGACGACGACCAGCGCGCGGCGCTGAAGAAGATCGTCGGAATTCCGACTGCCGACCGCCTCTTCTACGTCGTCGACGCCATGCGCCTCGGCGTGACGGACGAAGAGCTCCACGCCCTCACCGCGATCGATCCGTGGTTTTTGGCCCAGCTCCGTCGCATCGTCGTCGTCGAGGCCGAGATCGCGAAGGCGCCGCTCGACAAGGCAAATCTCCGCCGCTTCAAGCGCTTGGGGTTCTCGGACCGACAAATCGCACGTGCGACCAAGAAAAGTGAAGACGAGATCCGCGAGACGCGTAAGGCGCTCGGGGTCGTGCCTGTCTTCGCGCGGGTCGACACGTGCGCGGCCGAGTTCGTCGCCCGCACTCCTTATATGTATTCTACATATGACACGGAGAGCGAGAGCGGCGCAGACGAGTCGACGAAGAAGAAGATCGTCATCTTGGGCGGCGGACCCAACCGCATCGGGCAAGGGATCGAGTTCGACTACTGCTGCGTGCACGCAGCGATGACCGTTCGCGAGTCCGGACGCGACGCGGTGATGGTCAACTGCAACCCGGAGACGGTCTCGACCGACTACGACACGTCCGACCGCCTCTACTTCGAGCCGCTGACGCTCGAGGACGTGCTCGCGATCTGCGACGAAGAAAAGCCGGTCGGAGTCATCGTCCAGTTCGGCGGTCAGACCCCGCTCAAGCTCGCCGTGCCGCTCCAAGAACGCGGCGTGAAGCTCCTCGGGACCACCGCCGACGCGATCGATCGCGCCGAGGACCGCGGCCGCTTCGACGATCTCTTGACCACGCTGAACCTCCGCCGCCCGAAGAGCGCCATCGCCATGGGCGCGAGCGAGGCCTTGCCGATCGCCCAGAAAATCGGCTTTCCGGTGCTCGTCCGCCCGAGCTACGTGCTCGGCGGTCGCGCGATGATGATCGCGTACTCGGAGAGCGAGCTCGCGGTCTACGTTCACCGCGCGGTCGAGGCCGCCCGTGACGCCGGCACGCAAAGCATCTTGATCGACGAGTTCCTGAAGGACGCCATCGAGGTCGACGTCGACTGCTTGTGCGACGGCAAGCGCGCCGTCATCGGCGGCGTCATGCAGCATATCGAGGAGGCGGGCGTGCACTCGGGCGACTCGTCGTCGATCTTGCCGCCGCATTCGCTCTCGCAAGAGATCGTGCTCTCGATCGAAGAGCAGACGCGCATGCTCGCGCTCGAGCTCGGCGTGAACGGCCTGATGAACGTGCAGTTCGCGGTGAAGGGGAACGACATCTACGTCCTCGAGGTCAATCCGCGCGCGAGCCGCACGGTTCCTTTCGTCTCGAAGGCGACGGGCCGCCCGCTCGCGCGCATCGCGGCGCAGGTGATGGCCGGCAACTCGCTCGACAGCCTCGGTATCGGCGAGATCGAGGTGCCCAAGCACGTGTCGGTCAAAGAGAGCGTCTTCCCATTCGCGAAATTTCCGGGCGTCGACACCATCCTCGGCCCGGAGATGCGCTCCACCGGCGAGGTCATGGGGATCTCGCACACGGTCGCGCGCGCGCTCCATAAGGCGATGCTCGCGAGCAATCAGGCCGTCGTAGCGACCGACAAAAAGAAGAAGGCGTTCATCAGCGTCCGGAACGAGGACAAGCCGGCCGCGTGCGTCATCGCCCGCCGTTTGCGCGCGGCTGGGTTCACGATCTGCGCGACGAAGGGCACTGCCGCCGCGCTCGAGCGCGCACGTATCCCTGTCGAGACGGTGCGCAAGGTCGCCGAAGGCACGCCCCACGTCGTCGATGCGATCAAGAGCGGCACGATCGCGATCGTCGTCAATACGACGAGCGGCGGACAAGAGGTCAAGGACAGCTATTCGCTGCGCCGTCAGACGCTGCTCGCGAACATCCCCTACTTCACGACGATTTCGGCAGGCCTTGCGGCCTGCGACGCGATTGAAGCGGCGCGCGGCGAGACCACGCCCGAGGTCCGCTCGCTCCAAGAATGGGCGGCGGGCTGAGCGCTACCTCGTGAGCTCGCCGGCGAGGCGCGCTTGGTTCTCGATCTCTCCGAGCGTCTGCTGAGCGTCGTTTCCGCGAATCGCCTGGATGAGGGCGCGCGCGCCCTCGTCGTGCGTCGACGCCACCGCTTCGTCGATCCGAGCCGCTGCCTTCTCGCCGGTGATTCGCGAGAGCATACGCGCGGCGGCGGCGCGCGAAGTGGGCGCCACGTCGTGATCTTCGAGGATGCGCCAGAGCGCCTCGAGCGGGATCGTCGACCCGCGATAGCCCCCCGGAGCGTTCGCGTGCGAGATCGCGAGCGCGTCGAGTCGCGCGATCCACGAGGCGGTCGACGCGAAGCCGCGGGCGAGCTCGTTCGCGTAGGCGGCTGCTTCGTCGACGCGCGCGCGGCCCTTCGATCGGCTAACCGCGTCTTGGAGCTGCCTCACCATCGCTCGCCGCTCGCCCTTCCGTAAGCCGGAAGGAACCAGCCGGACCGCCGCGCAAGGAACGAAGAAGGCGCGTCCGTCGGTCGAGTGGATGGCGATGCTACGGCCGTCGTCGTCGACCCGTTCGACCTCGGCGTAGCCGAGCGTGAATGAGACCTTGTTGTCACGCCAGCTGACACCGCTCCCGTTCATCGCGAGCAGATGACCTTGCGTGAGGTTGACGATGATAGCGAGGATGCCGACCGAGCCCAGAAACACGATCACAGGGCCGACGAAGGCCTGGGGAACGTGGCCGGGCACTGCGGCGAGCACGACGAGAACGACGGCGCCGAGCGTCCGACCCAGTAAGGTGACGAGCTCGAGCGGGCTCGGAGCGTACCTCCACTGGAGATCGCCGAAGCCTCCGGTGGGAATGCCGAGGACGCGGCGGATCTCGCCAGTGCTCGCGCCGCGTTCGAGCTCGAAGGTGGTCTGGACCCGATTGCGCTGCGCGAGGGTCACGACGGGCACGTCGTCGACCGCGGCGATCGAAGCTCCTTCGAGCGAGCTGGTCTCGATCCGATAGGGAAGGCCGAAGCGCGGCCGAACGCGCAGCGCGCCCGGCTCCATTTGGATCTCGGCGCGATATGGCGAACGCCAGAGGGCGAGCGGCGCGAGCAACCAGAGCACCACGGCGAGGACGATCAACGTCGGGGCGATCGGGAACGTGTCCAACATGAGGCAACCGAAGAAAAAGGTCAACGCGACGGCGCCGTACCAACCCCAGCGTTGCCACTTGGGCACAAGGCTCGGATGCACGACGGCGGACAGCTTCACGCGCGGCGCTTCCACTCTTCGATCGCAGCGGCGAGAGGCTCGCTCTCGGGCGCGACGGCGGCGCGGAGATGCGCCACGTGCTGCTTGTCACGAACGGTCTCGAGAACCACGCGGAGCTTGGGCTCGACCGAAGCACGATCGAGCCGCGAGAGGACGCGGGTGGCGAGCGCACGGACGATCGGGTCCGCGTCGTGATCCTCGAGCGTCGACCAGAGCGCGACCCGGTAGGACTCGGTCTCGCCGTGGCGCGGCGGGCTTACGCGCCAGCCGTCGGCGAGCGCATCGAGGCGTCGAATCCAGTCGATCGTCGCTTCGTTGTCGAGCGGTTGGAGTAGGCCGACGACGCTGTTGAAGTGCTCGGCCTCGAGAGGGCCGCCGCGCGAGCGAGCCACCGCCGCGCGAATCTGGGCGACGATCGCCCCGGCGTCGACCGGCTCGATCCCCTGGCGATGACGAGCCGGCGGCGAGAAGCGCGCCGTGACCTCGAGCTTTCTGGGGAACTCGTGATCGCCATGGGGTTGCACCACCGTGAAGACGAACGCGTCTCCGCGGACGTCGACGGTCTCGATCGTGCTCCAAGGGAATGACCGCGCGCGATCGTCGAAGAGATGAAGAGCATTCGGGCGGAGCGCGATCGTCCGCCTCGGAACGACGAGGTCGCTCAACGTCACGAGCGCGAGCATTCCGACCGCGACGAGGGTCCAATTCGAATTCACGTCGAGCTGCGCCGCGAAAGAGTCGCTCGTGAGCGCATACGCGCAGGTGGCCAGCGCGTAGAGCGCACCGAGGAGGCGAATCGCGGCCACGACGTGGTGGGTGGGGCGCGGCCCTCGCTCCCAAACGAGAACGCCGAAGCCCGCCTTGCCGACCCCGAGCGCATCGCACGCCTCCTTCGCGCGTGAGGTGTCGTCGAGCGAGACGAGGACCGGATTGAATCGCGGGTCGGTCGCGAGCACCAGCGTCACGCCGTCGTCAGCGTGCGCGGTCGACGCTCCGGTGAGCTCCTTCATCGCGATGGTCTGCGTCAGCCCTCTACCGCTCGGCCTCACCGTCAATCGGCCGGGCGTGAGCTCGAGGACCGCTTCGCGCATGCGCGTGCGGCTCCGGAAGAACGGGGCGACGGCGAGGAACGCGACGCCAACGAAAAAGAGCGGCTCGAGCGGCGGTCCGAGCACGAAGCGGACACCGATGGCGACGAGAGCGAGCACGACGCCGACGAACGTTGCCCCGCGGGCAAAGAGGTCGTCGCCACGCCGGATCGTCGCTCGCACGGCCTTCAGCGTACCCCCGAAAGCACGCTATGCTCGAAGTCGTGGCGCGCGACAAATACAGCCTCGAGCCGCTCATGCGCGTTCGCAAGGCGAACGTCGAGGCCGCCGCCGTGTCCCTTGCCCGGGCCGAGACCTCTCGCCGCGGTGCTGAAGAGCGCCGCGCCGAGGCGGAGGGGGCCATCGCGGCGGCCGAAGCGAGCGCGCGTTCGGTCCGGGAAGACGCGCGCGGAACGAAGCCGATGACCGCCGAGGAGCTCGCCGCCGTCGATGCATGGGAGGTCCGTGAACAAAAGGAGCGCGCCGAGCGTTCGAATCGATTGAAGCTTGCCCTCGCTCACGAAGCCGATGAAAAGACGCGCGAAGAAAAGGCGAGAAGCGAAGCGATCAAGCGTCAGGCCGATGCGAAGGTGGTCGAAAATGATCGAAAGCGTTGGCAAGAGCTGCAAGATCGTCGGAAGGATTCGGCCAACGAGGTCTTAGCGGAAGAAGGATGGGCGGCGGGAGGATGGGCAAAGCGAAACGACTGACGCCGCGGCTCGGCGCGTTCTTCATCGCTTCGTATGCGGCAGCGTGCGGAGGCGACTCTTTGCGCGCGTCGCATTCGGCCGTCGCCCCACGTGCCGCGACCAACGCGGGTGCGCTCGCGGTCACGAAGCCGCCGGAGATGCACGTCGTCTTGAACGATCCCCGCCTCCGCGCCGCGCGTGACTATCAAGTCGCCCGCGACTTCGCGGCAGCAGCGCGGGTCGTTGACGACGAGCGCGGCAAGGGCGGGCTCGGTCCTGCCGCCGCATGCTCGTGGGCCTACGTTTCGGGTCGCCTTCATCTCCTCGCGGACGAAGCGCCGCTCGCCGCGACCTCGTTCGACGCCGCGATGGCGCCGCCCTGCGCTCTCGTTCCGTACGCTGCGCTGCGCTCGGCGGAGGCCTACGCCAAAGCAGGGATCTGGCAGACGAGCCTCGCGCGCGCGCAAGCGATTCCCGCATCGATCACGCTCCACGACGAGGCGCGCATCACGCTCGCCGAAGCGCTGGCAGGGAATGGCCAACGCCTGCAGGCGGTCGCGATCTGGCGTGAGCTCCTCGCCAATCATCCGCACGGGACGCGGTGGGTCGACACCGCCGTCCGCTTGGCTACGGCCCTGCTCGACGGGGTCGACGGCGAGCCGAGCGCCAACGCGAAGCAAGCCTACGATCTGGCCACGCGCGTCGTCATCGAAGCGCCGAAGGTCGCCGACGGGTCGGGCGCGACGGCGCAACGGTCGCGAGCCTTTGCGCTCCTCCGCGCGGCAGACCCGTCTTTCTCGGACGCGCTCAGCGATGGCGAGCTAGCGCGTCGGACCCAAGGGTGGCTCGACGCCGGTGACGCGAATCGCGCCGTTTCGGAGTTCGACAAGACCGTTCGAGCGCGGCCCGCCGGCGAAGCAAAGCCGGGGTGCAAGGCGCTCGTGGCGAAGTCGCTGGCGATCATGCGGACCAGATCGCTCTCGGCCGATTCGTGGGGGGAAGCGATCACGGCGTGCGACAGCGACGACGAGCTCGCTGTTGCGCTCTTCCAAGGCGGTAAGGCAAGTGTGTCGGCGAAGCGAAATGACGACGCCATCGCACGATTCGAGAAGCTCGAGGACAGGTTCCCGCACCACCGCCTCGCCGACGACGGGTCGCTGCGGGCGGCGGTGGTCTATCTCGACGAAGGCGACGTCACCAAAGGGGAAGAGAAGCTCCTGGCGATCCCGGACAAGTACCCGGACGGCGACATGGCGAGCGAAGCGCTCTTCCGCGTCGCGCTGGCGCGAATGACGCGCGACGATTGGCGCGGCGCGATCGGCCCGCTCGACCGTGCGGTCCAGCTCGAAGGAGACGCCGCCAAAGGGACGAACGCCGGACGCGCCGCCTACTTCCGTGCGCGCGCCGCCGACGTCACGGGCGACCACGAAGGGGCCCTCGCGCGCTACGCCCACGTCGTCGAGACGTATCCATTCACGTTCTTCATGCTCGCCGCCACCTCGCGACTCGCGTCGATCGACGCGAATCAGGCAAAAAAGGCGCTCGCTCGTGCGACCGCGAATGACGTGAAGGATCCCCCCGTTCTCGCGATCCCGACCGAGCTGTTCGGTGAGCGCGCGGCGCGAGCGCGCGCGCTCCTCGAGGTCGGAGAGATCGACGCTGCGAAGCAGGAGCTGGCGCCGCTCACCTCCGATCCCAAGGCCACGTTCGATCTCTCGTGTGCGCTCGGCGCGATGTTCGAGGACGCCGGCGCATACGACGTCGGCAGCGGCATCGTCCACGCCAAAGACTTCGCCGCGCACTATCCCGTAGGGACGTGGAAGCGCGCGTGGGAGATCGCGTTCCCGAAGGCGTTCTTCCCGTATGTGCAGCGCGAGACGACCGCCGACGCCGTTCCCATGGCGCTCGTCTACGGGATCATGCGCGAAGAGTCGCGCTACTTCCCGGACGCGAGGAGCCCGGCCAACGCGTTCGGCTTGATGCAGATGATTCCTCCGACCGCGAAGGTGGTAGCGCAAGGCACCAACCTCCCTTCGGACGAGGGGTCGCTCACGCGCGCCGACGTCTCGATCGCGCTTGGGACGCGCATGCTCGGGCAGCTGCGCGCGTCGAACCCGCAGAACCCGCACCTCGCGATCCCGTCATACAACGCAGGGCCGAGAGCGGTGCAGCGCTGGGTCGCCGAGAGACCGACCGAGGACTTCGATCTCTGGATCGAGCAGATCCCGTTCGAAGAGACGCGCAACTACATCAAGAAGGTCTTGGCGTCGGAAGCGACCTACGCGTTTCTCTACGAGCCGAATTCGCTCCCGTCGCTCCTCGCGTTGCCGAACAAGGTCTCGGGCACGCCGTGACGATCGTCGATGAGCTCGTCGTTGCGCCGAGCACGCGCGCGGCCGAACGCTTTTCGCGCGAAGGGAATCGCGCTGAAACGCTCGGTGCCCTGCGTCGCAGGCTCGTCTCCAAGCTCGCGCCTGACCTTGCCGTCGCGTCGCCGGAGGCCTCGCGCCTCGCGGTCGGCGAAGCACTCTGGCGGCTCGATCTCCGCGAATTTGGAGCAAGTGGCTCGGCGCGTGCGCGGGCAGTGGAGGCCTTCGACGATGCGCTCGGCCACCTCTTCGCCGCTGGTACCACCGCCGAGCTCCTCGAGCGCATTTCGAAGCTTCGAGGGTCGACCGCGAACCGAGCTGCCCTCCTCGCGAGGACGATGAGCGGCGTCGAAGCGCTGCTCGCGCAAGCAAAGCTCGTCGACCGTCGGGCTGTCGCACGAGACCTTGCGCGCGTGATCGAGCGTGCCGATCCGAGCTCCGTCGCCGAAGCGATTGGTGCACGGAACGTGGTCTCTGCGCTCGTCGTCGCGTGGTCACCGGCCGATCTCGCGTGGTGGCGTGCGCTCGACGCTTCGCTGGCGCATCTCGGCGGCAGCGCTCGCGTCGAGCTCCCGCTCTTCGCGAAGGGCATCGACGCCGAACGTGATCGCGACCCGCTCGAGATCCTCGTCGATGACGTCGCCTCCAAGCTCGACGCGCCGCCACTCACGCTCACCGTGGCGCCGCGCTTCGGTGACCTTCGCTTCATGGAAGACGCGTCGGTAGAGAACGTCGAGCTCCGGCGCTCGGCCGACGCCCTCGCGCAGGCCCGTGCCGTCGCCGACGCCACGCTGGTCGCGCTCGCGCGCGGTGTTCTTCCGGACGACATCGCGATCGCCATCTGCGGGTCGGACGACTCGGCCACGCGCGCGATCGTCCGCATGTTCGACCAGATCGGCGTTCCCGTCGTCGCCTCGCTACGCCACCGTCCGCTCGACGTGCCGATCGTCCGTGACGCGATGGCTCTCTTCGCATGCGTCCTCGGTGAGCCGCTCGTCGCCGAAATGCGCGCGCTCGAAGGCTCCCCGTTCGTCACCGGACCGGTCGCTTCTGCGATCGAAGCGGCCAGGCTCCGGCTCGCGCAGGGGTCGACCTGGCGCCATCGGATCGAGGCAGCGCGAGGCATCCTTGGCGACTTCGGGCTCGATCCACGAGCCTCACGTTGGGTAAAGGCGACCCTCGCCCACGACCGCCCACGCGAACCTCTCGCAAAGCTCGAGCTCGAGGCCCACGCCGAGAACGCGCGCGGTTGGGCTGCGCTCCAAGCCGCGCTCGACGGTCTCGAGGCCGCTGCGTCGCGCCTCGGCCTCTTGCGCTCGGCGGTCGACCCTGCCGAGGTCGTTCGCGCGCTCGAGCGCTCGCTCGAGGCATCCGTACCTTCGTCGGCGAACGCGCGAGCCGGTGCCGTGGCAGTTGGCCGATTGACCGATTTTGCCGGAGAGCCAGCCGCGCTCTTAATCATCGTCGACGCGAACGAAGGCGCGCTCCCCGGTCGGCCGAACATCTCGCCGGTCGTCGCCGATGCGCTCGCGCAGAAGCTCCGCGACGTCGACCCTTTGCGGGCGCCGCTCGCGAGCGCAGTCGCCTATGCCGCGGAATATGCCGCGCTCGCCGCCGCGGTCGCACGCGCAAAGGACGTCGTGGTCAGCTACCGAACGCAGGGCGGGGAAGGGGATGCCGTCGGTCCGAGCCCGCTCGTCGCTTGGCTCGTTCGGTCGAACGCGCCGGAGTCGGTCTGGCATTCGGGGCCTCTCGCGGGAGCGCCGCTCACCGAGCGCGAGGCGAAGCTCCGCGCCCTCGCCTTCCGCGCCTCGACGCGCGCCGACCTCGCGCCCGAAGAGGCAGCACGCGCCGAGCTCGAGCTCGCGCGCGAATCGTTCCATTCCCATCACGTGGCGAGCCCGCTCGTCGGCGATCTTTCGGCCGTACCTGCCGCCGTCGCGTTTCTGGCGCGCGCGGTCGCGACCGCGCAGCATCCCCTGTCGGTGACGACGCTCGAAGACTTCGCGCGTTGCGCGTTCCGCGGGGCCGCGAAGGGGGTCTTGAAGGTCCGCGACGCCGAGCCTGCCGCCGAGGTCCCAGACGCACGTGAGCGCGGGTTGCTCGTCCACGAAGCATTGCGCGCTGCCTTCGGGGCGACCGCGCCGCTCTTCGCCGAGCGTCCGCGCGACGCCGAGCGCATTCGCGCCGAATCCCTCGAAGCCGCGCTAGGAACGCTCCGCATCCACGAAGCGTCGCTCTCGGCCACCCGTGCCGCGCTTCAGGACGTCGTTCGGCGCCAAGTGCTCGAAGAGGTGGCGCGGATCCTCGAGTTCTCGATCCTCGAGGAGACGTTCGATCCGAAGCTCGTCGAGCAACCGTTCGGCCCTTCGCGCGAAGAGGGCGCGTGGCCCGCGCTCGTCGTGGAGGACGAAGGACAGAGCGCGACGCTCCAGGGGAAGATCGATCGCGTCGACGTCGCCCACGGTGAGCGCGCTCGCGTACGCGCGGTCGACTACAAATCGAACCTTGGCGCAGCCAAGGACGCACACAAGAAGCTCGGCGAGACCACGCTGCAGGTCCCGCTCTACGCGCGCGCGGCGATGACGAGCCTCGACGCCGAGCGTGCCGAAGGGCTCTACATCCCTGCACGCGACATCCCTTCAGCGATGACCAGCCGAGCGAAGTTCGACGCGAAATGGGAAGAGATCGGCGCAGGCGAAAAGACGCGCCCCGATCTGTCGCGACGCGTCCTCGAGATCCTCGGCGACGTTCGACGCGGCAAGCTCATGCCGGTGCCGAACGATCCGAAAGACTGCGACTATTGCAACTTCGATGGCGTTTGCAGAAGGCCGCGCTTCGTCGTTACGGAGGAGAACGAGCCCGGAGAAGACGACTGATGCGCCGGCTAACCAGCTCACTGGACGACGGCGCATCCGCTTGGCAAAAGACATCGTGACCGACGCCCCGAACGAGCACCCGATCTTCGCGTTCCGTCGGAATCTGGTCCTGGCAGCGAGCGCGGGGACCGGCAAGACGCACGCCCTCGTCGGCGTCATCGTCCATCTCTTGATGGGAGCGACGGCGAACGGCACGCCAATCGAGCCCAGGCGCATCGTCGCGACGACATTCTCGCGCAAGGCCGCCGCTGAAATGCGCGAGCGCCTCACCACCGAGCTCGAACGACTCGCGCTCGGCGACCCACGCTCGTCGTATCGCGACGAGCTCCTGAAAGCGTCGCTCCTCGACGAGCGCTCGCTCCGGCATCGTGCCCATCACGTGCTCGCGCGCGCCGGCGATGCCACGATCGGCACTCTCCACTCCTTCGCGACGCGTCTCTTGCGCGAATACGCGCTCGAGGCTGGCGTCCCGCCTGCGTTCGAGCTCCTCGACGAGACCGAGACGCGAGCCCGCGCCGAGCGCAGCATCTGCGCGATCCTCGCCGAAGAGGCCGAGCGCGACGGAGAAGCCGCCGGCGATCTCGTGCAGGTCGCCGGCGGCGTCGTCGAAGCGGCGCGTCAGCTCGCACGTGCGATCGGCCGCCTCGACGAGGACGGAAGGCCCGCGGCCGAGCTCTTTCTCGACGAGACCGACGCGACGGGGCTCGACGATACGATGCACACCCTTCGCCGCTTCGCGCGAACGCTCTCGGGCGACCCGAAATTCGCCGACGGCGCGCGCAAGCTCCTCGCTCTCGCCGAGGACACCATCGACCATGAAGCGCTCGCCGACGCGATCGGCACGATGTGCGAAGCTCGGAAGAGCGCGAAGGACTCCGATGACGCGCGCGCGTTCTTCCTTCTGCGCGACGAAGAGCTCAAGGGCTTTGGAGCGACGAATAGGCTCAGAGGCGCGGCGTTCGTGAAAACCTGGGCGATGCGCCGACGCTTTTTCGACCGCGCGTCGTCGTATCGGAGCTGGATCAGCCGCTGCGACGAACGAGTACGCGCCGACCGCGTGCGAGACGGCGCGCTCGCATTCTCCGACGTGCTGCGCATGACGCGTGCTCTCTTGCTCGCTCGCCCCGACGTCTGCGCGCAGATCGCCGACCGGCTCGACGCCCTCCTCGTCGACGAGTTTCAGGACACCTCGAGGGTGCAGCGCGACATCGTTGCGATGCTCTGGCAGAAGGAGCCCCTTCTCCGGAAAGCGGGTGTGCTCCCGGCCTTGGACGAGGTCCGGGAAAGCGGCCTCCTCGTCGTCGGTGATCGCAAGCAGTCGATCTACGGCTTCCGCGGGGCGAGCGTCGCCGTCTTCGCCGAGTCGTGCGTGCTCCTCGCCGGTGAACAGGCTCGCTCCGCGCTCTTGATCGACGCCTCGTCGGTGCGCGTGCCGGCAAACCCGACCGCCGATTTCGTCGCGCTTCGCCACAATCGCCGCGCGGTCGGCCCACTCCTCGACTTCGCGAACGGGTTCAGCGCCGCACGACTCACCGGCACCGGGAAGGAGCTCGACGAAATCCGCTACGCACCCGCGACCGAAGACCTCCTGCTCCCGCCGGAGCGCGAAGACGAGGCGGTGACCGAGAGTCGCATTTTTTGGCTTCGTCCAGAGATCGAAGAGCGAAAGACCGCGACCAAGCGGCTCGACGAGGCGTTCGCCGTCGCCGCTCGCATCGAGACCATCCTCGAGACAGGCACACCTCACGTCGCGAACGGTGCAGCCCCGTCGCCGCGCGACATCGCCGTCCTTTCGTCCACCAACGACATGCTCGACGCCGTCGCCTTCGTGCTCGCCGAGCGAAAGATCCCCTACGTCGTCGCGGGGCGCGGCTTCTTCTCCGCGCGTGAGGTGAAAGACGTCATCGCCGTTCTCCGCGTCCTCGTCTCGAACGACGACACGATCGCGCTCGCCGAGGTCTTGCGCGGACCTTGGTGCGGGCTCGCGGACGAATCGCTCTTCGCCCTCGCCGACGGCCCACGCGGCCTCGCGTCGCTCGGCACCGTCGTCGAACGGTCGAGCGCGGCCGGCGTGTCGGAGCGCGATCGCACGCGAATCCACGGGGTCGCGACCGTCGTCGAGCGCCTCCGCGACGATGTCGATCGCGTCGGCGCCGGCGATCTCCTCGCCGAAGCGGTCCGCGCGCTCGCGCTCGAAGAGACGCTCGTCCAGCTCCCACGTGGTGAGCAACGCGTGGCCAACGTCCGCAAGCTCGTCGACATCGCGCGCGGTTTCGATGGAAGCGCACAGCTCCTCGCGCTCCGATTCGCCGACGCCGTCGATCAGGCGGCCGGTGAGACCGAAGCGGCGACCTTCTCCGACGAGGACGACGCCGTCCGTCTGCTCACGGTTCATGCGAGCAAAGGGCTCGCGTTCCCGATCGTCTTCGTTCCGGAGGTCGCGCGCGGGGGGAAGCGGCCTGATTTTCCGGCGATGCTCGTCGATGTCGGCTCAGGAAAAGAGCGGAGCTCACTCACCGTCCGTGTCGCTGCTGCCGACGGCTCGCGCCTCCGTGCGCCTTCGTACGGTCGCGCCTGCGAGCGGATAAAATTCCGTGAGCGCGCCGAGCTCCATCGCCTCGCGTACGTCGCAGTTACCCGTGCCGCGCAGGCGCTCTACTTCGTTGGAAACCGCACACCGCCGAAGCAAGGCGCCGCCGACGCGTACGAGGCCTGCACCGCGGCCGTCCTTCAGGGCCTTTCGCAAGACGAGACGTTCTGCGCCCGGGCCGCGTTCGTCGTCGAAGACGTCACGACGAACCGAGGAGGGGAGCTCGCCACGCCACTCGAGCGCGCGACCGCGCCTGCGCCCGAAGCACCCGCTCCGGCGTGGGGTCGCGTCGCCTTCGCGACGACCGCGCTCGGAGACTACGCCGCGTGCGCGCGTCGCTTCGAGCTGGCGCAATTGCTTGGGTTGCCCGAAGTCGGCCTGCCGCGCTTTGCGGTCGCCAAAGCCGCGTCCGACGAGGCCGACCTCGAGACCGATACACCGCGCGTCGATGCCCGGAGCGAAGGCTCGATCGCCCATCGGGTGCTCGAGCAGATCCCCGCCGCCGACTTCGGCACACCGGCAGCCGAAGCACACGTGGCGCGCCTGCTCGAGCGCGAAGGGCTCGCCGAAGGTCACTCCGCACGCCTCGCGATCACCGAGAAAGTGCTTGGCTTTCTCGCCGGCACGTACGCGACGAAGATCGCGACGGAGGGTGCCACGATCCTCCGCGAGACCCCGTTCGTCCTCACGCTCCACGATGACCACGGCCGCGCGCTGTCGCTCCGCGGCGCGATCGATCTCGTCGTCTTATGGCCGAACGGTGGCGTTGACGTCGTCGACTACAAGCGCGCACGGGGACCCGACCCCGCTGCCCACGCGTTCCAGCTCGACGTCTACGCGCTTGCCGCCGGTGAGCTCTTTCCCGAAGCGAAAGAGACCCGCGCGGGGATTCTGTTTCTCGGCGGAGACCCGAGCGAGCCGAAGTGGCACGTGCTCGAGGCCGCGGACGTCGTGCGGGCGCGCATCGCAACGCTGGGCGACAAGGTGGTCCGTTCCCGCTGGGCCGGGCTCTACGTGCGTGCTCCGATCGCCATCTGCAAGAAGATCCACTGCGGTTACATTGCTCTCTGCCATCCGAAACAAGAGACGGCCGCTTCGCAGCTAGCTCTATTTGAGGGCGCCGATTTCGAGGAGCGACGTATATCCGGGTGAGCCGATCACCACGTGATCGAGGAGCGGTGTTCCGACGATGAGCCCGGCCTCCGCCACCTTCTGCGTGAACGTGAGGTCGTGCTCACTCGGCCAGGCGTCGCCGCTCGGATGGTTGTGGACGAGCACGAACGCGCTCGCCGCCTCGCGCACCATCGACCGCAAGACGTCACGCGTCTGGACGTGGAGACCGTGAAGGCCGCCGACCGCGATCCTCCGCGCCGCCCGTAGCCGGTTGCGTCCGTCGAGCGCGAGCGCCCAGAGCTCTTCATGCTCGAGCACGCTCAGCTTCGGTCGTGCCCACGCGTCGACGACCGCCGCGTTGCCGAACGACTCGCCTTCGCGTCGATGACAGGCCTCGACGAGACGCTTTCCGAGCTCCGCCGCCGCCGCGATGCGTGCCCCTTTCGCCAGTCCGAGGCCGGGGCGGGCGGCGAGCTCACCCACGCCTCTCGGCGTCGGCGAGCGCGTCGATCCCTTGCTCGGCCGCGCGCTCGCGTGGGCCACGAAACGTTTTCAACATGGCGTGCTGCTCTTCACTGCGCGTGCCAAGGCGGACCCGCGGAAATCACGCTGGATCGTCTCGCGCTTCGCTGTCCGAGGACGAGAGCGGCCCGTCTCAGGCCAATGCTTACTGGCAGACGCCGATGCCCATGTCGTGAATGAGCGGCGCCGAGCCGACGCACGTCTGCGACGCGCTGCAATTCGACTTCGCTTTGTCGCAGAGCGCGACGCATTTGCGGGCGCCCTCCGGACCGAGGCACGTGAGGTTACGGCCGCAATGCGTCTCGTCGCAGCTCTCACCGACCTTGGCCGGACCGATCTGGACGCAGCTCGTCGTGCCGTCGTCGTCGTTGACGATGCCGCACGTCTCGTCACCGCTGCAGTCGCTCGGCGCAGCGAGGAGGCCGCAGTGTTGGACCGGCTCGCAGACTGGCACGTGGACCGCGGGGTTCGCCTTCTCCGGCTGGACGTCGCAAAACGAGTTGTCGTCGCACGCGTTCACGCAGCAGTACTGACGGCAGATGCCCGTGTTCATGTTGGTGCCGACGCATTCGAAGCCGCTCGCGCAGTCGACCGACGCCTTGCACGATGCGCCGTTCTTGCCCTGGCCCGCGGGGAGACATTCGGGCGCCGCGAGCGTGCTGGTGTCCGGCAAGGTCACGTGACAGGCGAGCGAGGGGCCGACCGCACCAGCGTCGACGGGAACGCTCGCGCCGCCATCGCCATCGTCGCCCGCGCCGGCGCCCACGCCTGCTCCACCGGTTCCGCCGTATGCCACGTCGCACTTCGACGTCGTGTCGTCTTGGCCGTCGGGCACGCAGGTCGTCGACGTCGTCGCGTTGCAGAGCGCGCTGCCGAGCTTCGTCGTGGCGGCTGCTCCAGCGTCGCCGCCCGCCGGGCCGGGGTCTACATACGACGAGCCGGCGTCTGGTCCCCCGTTCGGGATGCTCGTTCCGCTGCCCATCGGGCCGTCGGAGATGGTGCTCACGCTGCAGGCCCCAACGGCACCGGCGAGCGATACGAGAACGAGAGCGAGAATGCGGGGGGAGGAAGTCATCGAAGTGCCCTTGGAAACCTCGGGGGCGTACGGGATGGATTCACGACCCATGCCGCGCTCTTCATTCTGTCACCCGGCCGGCAAATTGCCCATAAATTGCCGGTTTTGAATGGAGCCGAGGTAGGCAACATGCACGAGGCCTGACGCCCGTGTCGCGGGCCGCCTTTCGATGTCGTGGTTGTGCCGTTCAGTGAAACGCGCGACTTTCAGCGGCAAATCGCGGCGCCGAGGTCCGCTACTTGGTTTCGAGCTCGCGGATCGCGCTGTTGCCGGCGGCGTCGTAGGCGCGGACGGCAATGATGTGGGAGCCCGCGGGAATGAAGGCGCCGAGGTCCGTATCCGATTTTTCGTCGGCGGTGTCGAACACGCCGTCGGTCGGCCCGAGCGGACGCCAGTCGAGCTTGCCGTCGACCGCGAATTCGATGCGCGAAATGGGACCGAGGCCGTCGACCGCGCGCGCGTGCAGCTTGCGTCCGGTCATCGTGAGCTCGGTCAGGACCGGCGGTGTGTTGTCGACGAGGACGGGCTCCGATTCGAGCGTGTGCTTCTGCACGTCGTTTGGCGGGTTGGCCGGCTCGTCGCTCGCCTCGATGCGCACGCGGTACTTCCCTTCCGGGAGCGCGAGCGTGTCCCACTCGTATTCGTTCTTGGTTAGGACCTCACCGGGCTTGAGCGCGTCGCGCCACACGTTCTGCCCCTCACGTCGGAAGTCGACGCGGTAGCGGAGCTGGTCTTGGTCGGCGTTGTCGACCTTCCAGGAGAGCTTCATCACGCTGTCGTGCTTGGGCGGCTCACCGCCGGACGGTTGGAGCCCTTCCTTGGTGCCCTTGGTTCCGCCCGACTTCGGCTCGGCGTCGACGTTCAAGACGACGGGGCGGACGTTGTCGGTGACGAACGGGATCATGACCTCGCTGAGGACCGCCTTCGGATCGCGGCTCCAACGCGCCCGCACCTGGACGAAGCGCGCCGGCGGGCTCGAGATCGTCGCCGGTTGCGTGATGCCGTTGGACCAACCGCTCCATGTGCCATCCGGCGTCGATGTGTTGCCGGTCCGGGTCGAGACCTCGAGCGCACCGGTCGCGTGCCAGGAGAGCTGCCCGTATCTCGCGCGGAGGCCCGCGTCGAACACCTTGCTCGTCCAGATCGCATCAGCGCCGCCTTGCGCGATGACGCGATGGAACACGGCGCCGTCGCTCGAGGCGACGAACGGGCCGCTCTTGGCAAAGCCTATCGCGCCGATCTGGGCTTCGTCGGTGTCGGCGACGAGCGAGACGACATGGCCGTCGTCGACGGTGTAGACGCGCCCTTCCGCGCCGGTGCCGACGTACGGCTTGCCGTCGTCGCCGATCGCGAGCGCGGTATAGTGGAAGGCGTCGTCATGCATCATCTTCTCGGGCCGGCCTTGCGCGTCGAGGCGCGTGAGCGTGCCTTTGCCCGGCTTCGGATGCTTCGTGTCGGTCGGAGCGGCGACACCGCGCGAGGCCGCGCCCGGGCGCTTGGGAGCGTCCGGGGGGTCGGTGTATTCGTTCGAGATGACGTAGACGACGCCGTTTTCCGCGACCGCGACCGCCTTCACCTCGGTGCCGGGCAATTCGGCGGCGACAGTGGCGCGGCCAGGGCCCGTGATTTTGTAGAGCCGTGCCTTGCCGCTCGCGCCGGCGTAGACGTCGCCGTTGTCGGCGACGGCGAGCGACACGATGTGCGACTGGTCGGAGTGGAAGTAGACGGCGCTCTTTCCGTCGAGCGTGACGCGCATCACGCGGCCGTCGGGGCCGACGCCGGCGAAGAGCGCGCTCTTCGATTTGTCCCACGCGAGCGCCCAGATGTGGCTCACGTCGGGCAGCGTCGCCAGGACGTCGGCCTTGCCTTGGGACAGCTTGAAGATCTTTCCCTCTGGCATCGTCGCGGCGTAGACGACGCCGCCCGGCCCTTCGACCATCGCCGTGACGGCGAGGGCGTGGGTCTCGGCGAAGATCGTCGCCTTGTCACCGGTGATCTTGAAGACCTTACCTTCCGGGCTCGTGCCGACGAGCACGCTGCCGTCGGCAAGCGCGAGCGCGGAGAACGAGGCGGTCGCGTCGGCGAGCGCGACGTCGCCGAGCATCCATCCGGTGCGGACGGCGCCGTCGGAGCTGACCGCGACGCCGCGGAGATCACCGCCCGAGAGCTCTTCGAGCGTGTCGAGGTCGAAGGTGCGGGTACCGACCGCCGAAGCGTCACGCCCGACCAAGCCCACCCCGAAAAGTAGCGAAAAAGCGATGATTTTAGATGTGGAATGCATGAATTTCATTTCGTCGGCTGCCGCACTTTGATTTTCACCTTGTCGCGACCTTCGATGTAGCGGTCGACCGGGACGACGATGCGCGCGTAGGACGCGAAGGGCTCGGGTGCGAGCGTCGCGGTCGACGGCCGGAGCGCCGACAGCGCGAAGTTGGGGAGGTCTTGCGCGACGTGCCCGCCGAACGCGACCCCTTGCGAGGGGAGCTTGTACTGGACCACGAGGCTCTTCGGCAGGAGGCTCTGGCGCGGCTCGTTGGCGAGGAGCTCGCTCAGGCTTTCGGGCGTCGCTTGCTCGGGCGCGACGTCGTAGCCGGGCAAGACCTCGAGCTCGACCTCTTTGCCGGCGAGCGAGCTCGGCATCGTCACTTCGAGCGTTCGGGTCACGGAAGGACCGTTGAACGGCTCGAGGTGCACGACGATGTGCGCCTTCTGACCGGCATCGACCTCGGTTTCGCCGACCTCGATGCCGCGAATGCGCCACAAATTGCGCGTGTAATTCACAGTCAACGTGGCGCTGTAGCCGGAGACGCTCGCGTGCTCCCATGGGTTGTTCAGGACGTCGCCGATCGCGCGGACCGCGCGCGAGGCGCCCCATTCGCTCCCTTCCGGCATGCCGCCGTCGGCGATGCCGAAGTCGTCGAGCTCGAGCGTGCCGTGGTTCTGGAAGGAGACCTTCGAGTGGAGCTGCCAGGTGACGTCCCGCCGTTCCTGGACCGTCGCTTCGATCACCGCGCCGAGCATCGAGGCGACGAGGCCGGGGCTCATGAAGCGCTCGTCGGCGACGATCATGTCCCACGTCTTCTTCGGCGGCGCGTCGGCGCCGACGACGTCGATGTGGACCGGGAACGTCGGGGCGACCGCGGTCTCGTCGGCGACGACGGCGCTCTGGCGGTCTTGGATCAGCGCGCCGAGCGGCTTGGTTCCTTCGCCGACCTTGAACGAGTGATTGCCGCTCGCGTAGACCCAAAGGACGCGGGCGAGCGTGGTCGGGAGCGCGGTGTCGCCCGCTTCCATCATCGGGTGGCCGAAGCCTATGAGCTTCGTCCCTTCGACGAGGGTGACGGTGCCGAGGCCCATCATCGAGACGTCGCCGTACGCGAGCTGAACACCGAGCGAGCCGCCGTCGACGAAGTGCTGCGGGTCGCCCGGCTGCGCAGGCGAATGGCCTCCGCCGGCGGCGAGCGGCTCGAGCCCGAGCGGCTCGAAGATCTTCTTTGCGAACGCGGCGGCGTGCTCACCGAGGCCGGCCATCAAGAGCGGCGTGGCGGCAGGAACGACCCCGTTCGGATCGTGCATTCCGAGACGATCGCCGACCTCACGCGCGTGCTCGAACAGATCGTAGTGGCCGGGCGGTCCGCTCCAACGTGTCGGTCCGTCGAGCTCGGCGTGTTTCTGCGGCGGCTTCGCGGCCGTGCCGGTCGGGAGGGGAGCGTGATGCTCGAGCGGCCAGAAACCCGGCGGAATCGGCCGATGGAGCTCGACGAGCATCGTCTTGATCGGCGTGATGCCGGCGACGGCCTCGGTCATGAAGGACGCGAGGCTGTAGGCGTACGCGCCGGCGAGACGGCCTTCGAAGTAGACGGGGCTACCGCTCATGCCCTTGACGTTCTTCGTGATCGCGAGACGCGGGTGCATCGTCTTCACCAAGATCAGATCTTGGCCGGGGCGGAAGTTGTGGAGAGTGCCGATGACCTCGACGTCGAATTTTTCGGGCTCGGTCCCTTTGAAGACGGTGAGGCCGTAGCCCTTCATCCCGTCTTTGATCTCCTCGACGCCGATCGTCGACGGCTTCGCGTCGCCACGAGCGAGAGGGACGGCCGCGCCGAGCCCCACCAGGAGACCGACGAAGGTGGCGGCGAGCACGTGAGAGCTGCGGAAACGCATGGGCGTCCTTTCGACGATACCAGAGTCGGCGAGCGTCGAGCGCCGCCGGAGCGTGTATATTCCGGGCATGCGAACGGCGCTTTCGGTGGCGCTCGCGGTCTCACTCGTCGGGTTCGCGATCGCGCACGGGGTGCTCCTTGCGCACATCGTGCGCGCCAAACGCCCCGTCCGTACCGTGCTCGCGTTCGTGGTCCCGCCGCTCGCGCCGTTCTGGGGGTTCGAGCTCGGCTTTCGTCGGATCGCGCAAGCGTGGCTCGTCGCCCTCGTCGCGTACGTCGCGATCCTGACCGCGCTCTCGCTCTGACAAAACGAAAACGCCGCTTCGTCTCCGAAGCGGCGGTCTCGAACCTGCTGGCGAGCCAGCGAGCGTGATGCGGTGAAGAACGACGGACTACTTCGCGGTCTTGGTGGCCTTCTTGGCGACCGGCTTCTTGGCGATAGGCTTCAGCGCCTTTGCCAGGGCCGGCTTCTTCGCGTCGGCAGCCGAGAGATCGTAGCCGGCCTGGTGGACCGGGAACTTCGGGGTGCCATTCGCGCGGCGCTCGCGCTTGTTGCGCTTTCCGTTGCTGGTGGCCTTGCGCTTGCGAATGCGATCGAACTGCTGCGTCGACGAAACCATGGGCGTGCTCTCTGCTGAGGGAGGTTGAAGAAGGAAGCGCGGGAATAGCGCGCAAACCTGCGCGCGTCGAGGCTTGTGTGCTCAAACCTGAGCGCGTCGAGACTCGTATGCGCGTCTAGGACTTACGGACGAACGGTAATTTTTGCCGAATAGGTCGGCTCGGCGAACGGGCCGACCGAAGCTTTTTTGAGGGCCGTGGTGATACACGAAGCCGCGGGTTTATTAGCGGCAAATCCGCTGAGCGAGACGTTCTTCACCCCACCGGCCGATTCGAAGAGGACCGTGGCGTACGAAACGCCGTCGTCGGGGCCGAGGCAGCTGCGCGCGTCCGGGAGGACTCGGCCGATTGCGCTCGCGAGCGCGCCCTGCGACGGGCGTTGCGGAACACTGCCAGTCGCGAACTTCGGGCCCGACGAGTCTTGCTTTGTCGTCGAATCTGACGGACCGGCGGCCGTTTGCATCGCGTTTTGGAGGCTTCCCGACGCGCCTGTCGCGGGCGCCGGCGTCTCGTCCTTGGTGGCCGGAGCGGCCTTCTGGTCGAGCGGGGAGGGGGCATCTTCCTTCGAGAGCGCTTCCGCCAGACCGCCACCGCCTGCGGCTTTCGCCCCACCGCTCGGCGGCTTCGACGCGTGAACGGTCGGTTTTGCGTTCGTCTTCGAGGTGGTCGACGTCGAATCGTCGATCGGCAGAGAGTTGAGGGCGACCGCGTCGTCCGGTACCGCCGTCGTCGTCGGCGCGACGTTTTGCACGGCAGCGGCCTGCACGACGCCCGCTTGCCCAGACGAGGGCGCGAGCTCTTGCGCCTGCACGCCGGCGTTCTGCGCGACGGGCGCGGGCGTTTTGTGCGCCTTCATGTAGAGGACCGCGCCGGCGGCGAGCGAGCCCACCACGACGAAGCCGCCCAAGACCGCGAGGACCGGGGAGCGTCGTTGGCCGGTCTGCGCGGCGGCAGATTGCGCGGCGACGGCGGCGACCGCCGAGGGGCGCACCGACTGCGGCGCCACGTTCGGCGGCGCGCTCGGGCGAACACTCGCCGGGCCGTACGGGGTCGCAAGCTGCTGCGAGACGGGACCGACGGCCGAGAGGGGGCCCGACGCGCGATGCTCGCCGGTCATCGACGGCGGCGGAAGATCGCTCACGCGTCCGCTGTGCGGAGCGTCGTCGTCGAACAGCGAGCCCGACGCGAGCGGCGTCGACTTGGAGCGCTCGGCTGCGCCCGGATCGCTGAGCGCAGCGGCCTGGAGATCGACGACGCCGGAGTCGGAGTCGCGCGAGGGCGCAGCCGACGGAACGCTCACGCGTGCGCTCGGTAGCGCGACGCTCGACGGAGGGGGCGTTTGCGCCAACTTCGCCAAGTCTTTGAAGCTCATCCGATCGCGCTGACGTTCAACCTGCCCCATACCTGCCTCCGGCTTGTTCTCTTCGGGAACAGAGGGCGCAGGCGGCGTTTCGCCCCGCGCTACCCTGGAAGAAGGCGGGGGTATACTACCCGGACGGCGACTCGGCACGTCGTTTGGGGCAGATATTTGCTCTGCCGTCACCTTTTCGTAGGTCGTCCGTTCGTGCGAAGGGGCGGCCTCGGGGGTGCGGCGATAGTCGACCGGCATTTCGCCCTCGCCTGCCTCTGCGGGGAATGGCGCCTCGAGGAGCGCGTCATCCGACAGCACATTCCTCGTTTTCGGTGGGAAATGCGCGTGGATACGCTTCGTTGTCTTGTCGGCGACGGTCGCCTCGTCGTAGCTCTCGACCTCCGGCCACGCCGACAGCGCGTCATCGATTTTGCCGTCCAGATCGTTGGGCTTCTGGGCGCTCATGCGACCTCTCCTTCGAGGTCGAAGCCTCTTTCGTGCAAGATCTCCCGGATTTTCCGGCGCGCCTCGTGGATGCGCCAGGCGATCGTCCCCTCGGGAGCGCCGAGGACGACCGAAGCTTCTTCGTGCGAAAGCCCCTCGACGCAGACGACGACGAGGGTCGTGCGGAGCGTGTCGGAGAGCGAATCGATGGCCTCGCAGAGGATGCCGTACATCTCTTTTCGGGAGGCGTCGCCCGACGGATCGGCCAAGGCGCTCGGCCGCTTTTCGACCAGGAACGAGGCCATGCGCGCGTCGTTTTTCGGGTCGTGCTGGACGATGCGCGACGATTTGCGCGAACGGATCGTATTGAGCGAGAGGTTCACGGCGATTCGGTAAAACCAGGTGTACGGCTCGCTCCGGCCGTCGAAGCGGGGGAGCGCTTGGTAGGCGCGGATGAACGTCTCCTGCGCGACGTCCTCCGCCTCGGACTTGTCACGCAGCATGTGCGCGGCGAGCCGGTAGATGCGCGGTTGGTGTTTCTGCACGAGAACGCCGAACGCAGCCGCGTTCCCCTGGCGCGCTTGGTCGACCAGCTCACGATCCGTCGGTTTCGTCATCCGCTGTCGCTGCTCGAGCTCCACGTTCTCCGAAGGGTGAATCGAGCGTGCCCGGACGACACGACAGCTTGCCGGGGGTTGCTCGAATCGCTCTGCCGAGAGTACCGCGCCCACGACCATTCGACAAAAGACGAGGGGCTCACCTTGGCTTTCTCGGTCCTTCGGAGCCCGAGGACCGAGCGAGGGCCGGAATGGCAAACGACCAACCGGCTTGTTCTGCTGGCTATTGATGGGACGAGGGGGGGGGCTCGCCGACGTCCGATTGAGAAGAAACGCGAAATTTCGAAGAGCCCTCGAGCGAACAGCCTCTCGTAACCCAATCTTTGGAATCGGCTGGCCGGTTCGGTAGTTTCGGGGCAGGCGGACGTTCACGGGGAATTTTGCGCGAAAGAGCACAGGACAATGCGTAGATTGGAGGCCCATGGCCCAGTCGACTGAGACGACGAACCCCGTGCCGCACGCCGCCGCTGAGGGCGACGCCGCCGAGGAGCTCCGTCGCGTCCTCGCGGTCGAAGAAGGTGGCCGGCGCTGGCTTCGTCGCGCGGCGGTCGCTGGCGGCATCGTGGTGATCTGCGGCGCAGGCCTCGTCTGGCGGGCGAAGCATCGGCCGCCGCCGCCCGCAAAGTACATGAGCGCGGAAGCGATAGCGGGCGATGTCTTCGAGAAGGTGCAAGCGACCGGCGCGGTGCAGCCGGTGCTCCAGGTCACCGTCGGCGCGCAGGTGAGCGGGCGCGTGACCGAGGTCGACGTCGACTTCAACTCGCCGGTGAAGAAGGGTGACCTTCTCGCGGTGATCGATCCGTCGATCTACACGAACCAAGTCTCGTCGCAGGCAGCCGTCCTCCTCGGCTCGAAGGCGCAGCTCCAGCAGGCCAAGGCGCAGATGGAGTCGTCGCGCGCGCAGATGCAGACCGCGAAAGTCGTCTACGAGCGCACGCAGAAGCTCTTCCAACAGAACCTCGCATCGAACGCGGATCTCGACGCCTCCAAAGGGCAGTACGACGCGGCGAAGGCGACGCTCGACGCCTCGCAGGCCGCGGTCGCTGCGCAGGCGGCGACGATCGGCTCCCAAGAAGCGCAGCTCAAAGCTCAGAAGGCGAACCTCGGGTACACGAAGATCTACGCACCGGTCGACGGCATCGTCATCACGAGAAACATCGATCCGGGCGCGACGGTCGCGGCGAGCTTCCAGACGCCAACCCTGTTCGTCATCGCGCAGGATCTGAAGAAGATGCGCGTCCTCGCCGACATCGACGAAGCCGACGTCGGCAAGCTGGCCGAGCGCATGAAGGCCGAGGCCGTGGTCGACGCATTCCCTGGCGACATCTTCCAAGGCACCGTCGAGCAGGTGCGCTTCTCACCGACGACGACGTCGGGCGTCGTCACCTATTCGGCCGTCATCTCGGTCGACAACCCGGACAAGAAGCTGCGCCCGGGCATGACGGCAACGGTCACGATCCGCACGCACGAGGCCACGAACGCGCTCCACGTTCCGAACGCGGCGCTCCGCTATCGACCGACGCCGCCGGATGGACCCGACGGAAAGCCGATCCCGCAGCCGCCCGAAGCGCCGCTGCCGAAGGGGGAGGGGCGTGTCTACCTCCTCACCGACGCCAAGCCTGGCGAAGAGAAAGCCGAGCCGAAGGTCATCCAGATCGGCATCACGAACGGCATCGACACCGTGGTGAAGGGCGGTCTCTCGCTCCACGACAAGGTGGTCACCGACGAGCTCGATCAGAAGAAGAAAAAGGGCGTCTTCTGATGACCTTCGCGCCGGAAGCTACGACCCCGGTGCCCGCTTCTCTGGTTCGGGAGGACCGAGAGACGCTCATTTCGATCGAGCGCGTATCGAAGGACTACGTCTCCGACGCGGGCCTCGTGCGCGCGCTGCGCGAGGTCGACCTGACGATCAAAAAGGGTGAGTTCGTGGCGATCGTCGGAACGAGCGGCTCCGGCAAGTCGACGTTGATGAACATCTTGGGCTGCCTCGACCGCCCGACGCGCGGCACGTACACGCTCGCCGGCGTGCCGGTGGGCGACCGCACCAACGACGGCCGCGCGCTCGTGCGCAATCGCATGATCGGCTTCGTTTTTCAGGGTTTCAATCTCCTGCCTCGAACGACCGCGCTCGAGAACTGCGAGCTCCCGCTCCAGTATCGTGGCGTGCCGGTCAAGGAGCGCCGCGACCGGGCGATGAAGGCCCTCGCCGCCGTCGGCCTCGCCGACCGCACCCACCATACGCCGAACCAGCTCTCCGGCGGTCAGCAGCAACGCGTCGCGATCGCGCGCGCGCTCGTCACCGACCCGCCGCTTCTTCTCGCCGACGAGCCCACCGGCAACCTCGACTCGCGAACGAGCTACGAGGTCTTGGCGCTCCTGCAGCGTCTCAATCGTGACGTCGGCATCACGATCGTGCTCGTCACGCACGAGCCCGACATCGCCGCCTGTGCATCGCGCGTCATCCACATGCGTGACGGGCGAATCGTGAGCGACACGCTCAACACCCCTCCGCTCTCGGCCGCGATCGAGCTCGCGAAAATTCCTCCGCCCGAAAAGGCCTCCGGTCTCGAGGCCGAAGAGCTCAACGACCCGGTCGAGCTCCAGAAGCGAAGGCTCGGTGGCCCGGTGCCGTTCTCCGTTCCTCTTGCGATGTTCGGGGGCGCGCTCCTCGGCGCGCTCGTCGGTGGCTTGTACAATGCAATCATTTTGGGATCGAAGAACGCGATCATTCCGCTCGTTTGCGCGCTCGTCTTCGAAGCGTGGCTCGGGGTGCGCTCGGCGAAGAAGCGCCTCGGCAGGCCGATGACGTTCGACCAACGTGCGCGGCTCGCGCTCGGGTACACCGTGACCGTCTTCGCGACCTTCGGCCTGCTCTTCGGATGGCTGGCGATCCCGCACCTGCCGAAGCTCGACATGACGAGCCCGGCGCGTGTGGCGCTTGCGCTCGTCGGCTTCGTGCTCGTCGTCGTCGTTGCAGCGGCGGCGCGCTTCGGTCTCCTCACCGCCGCGTCGAAGCTGGTCTGGCGCCGACCCGCGCCCCCGCGCACGCACGCCGCCGCCCAAACCTAGAGCGATGGCGCTGCTCCTCAACGCCATCCGCCTCGCGACGACCGCGATCCTGCGCAACAAGACGCGGTCGCTCCTCACCGTGCTCGGCATCATGATCGGCGTCGCCGCTGTCGTGGCGATCACCGCGCTCGCGACCGCGGCGAGCGATCAGGTCGGCGGCAAAATAGACAGCTTCGCGTCGAATGCGATCTACATCAACCCGCAGGCGGCCCAGACCAAGGGCGTGAAGCGGGCGAGCGCGCGCGTGACCGACGAGGACGCGAGGGCCATCGCCCGCGAAGCCGTGAGTGTCGAGGCGGCGGCGCCGTTCATCAGCTCGATGGGTCAGGTCGTCAACGGCGACAAGAACGTGTCGACGTATCTCGTCGGGACCACGCTCGCGTACTACAAAATCCGCAAATTCGAGGTTGCTCGCGGGGAGAACTGGACCGAAAACGACGAGCTCTTGAAGACGAAGGTCTGCGTCCTCGGCCGCACTGTCGCGGTGAAGCTCTTCGGGAGCCAGGATCCGATCGGTCGCACCATTCGCATCGGCGAGTTTCCATACCGCGTGATCGGCACGCTCGCCGAGCATGGCACGACACCGTTCGGCGACGATCAGGACGACCGCGTGATGATGCCGATCGGGAGCTACCGCGCGCGGATCGTGAGGACGACGCCCGGCCGCGCCGACATGCTGATGGCGAGCGCGCGCGACGGCGCCAACGACCGCGCGATCGTGCAGATCACGCAGATCCTCAAGCAGCGTCATCACATCCCCGCCGAAGCCGAGCCGGACTTTCGCGTCCATTCTCAGGCCGAGATGCGCGCGATGACCGACGGCATCGCCTCGGTCCTCTCGGCTCTCCTCCTCGGCGTCGCGGCGGTGAGCCTCGTCGTCGGCGGCGTCGGCGTCATGAACATCATGCTCGTGTCGGTGTCGGAGCGGACGCGCGAGATCGGTGTCCGCATGTCGATCGGCGCCCGCGAGAACGACATCCTCGTGCAATTTTTGATCGAGGCAGTGGTCCTCAGCTTGATCGGCGGGATTCTCGGCGCCATCACCGGCATCGTCCTCGCGTTCGGGCTCGGGTTCGTGCTCGATTGGAACGTGGTTCCCAAGGCCGCGCCTCTCGTCGTCGCGCTCGCGACGAGCGGCATCATCGGCGTCGTCTTCGGGTTCTTGCCGGCCCGCCGCGCGGCGACGATGGACCCGATCGACGCCTTGAGGACCGAATGAGCTCGTTTCTCACCGCCATTCGCATCGCGTTCACGGCGATTCGCCGCAACGTCCTCCGCGCGACGCTCACTGTGTTCGGCATCTTGATCGGCGTCGCCGCCGTCGTCATCGTCACCGCGCTCGGCGCCGGCGCCCGTGATTCGGTCGGTCATCAGCTCGACTCGATAGGCTCGAACTTGATCTTCGTCTGGCCCGACCGAGTCGCGGTCTCCGGCGCTCGCGCGAAGGGCGCGGGGCGAATGACCGAAGAAGATGGCCGTGCGGTCGTCCGCGAATCGGTCAGCGTCCGGGGCTACCACCCGCAGCTCATGACGCGGGTATCGATCATCTATGGCGACAGCAACACGACGACGAACATCGTCGGCACGACCGCGAGCTTCTTCGACCTCCACAACTGGACGTTCGCACGCGGCAAATCGTGGGACGAGCACGAGGAAGCGACGAAGGCGAAGGTCTGCGTCCTCGGGCAGACGGTGCGTGATCATCTCTTCGGCTCCTCTGACCCGGTCGGGCGCGTCATCCGCATCGGCAACTTCCCGTACACGGTGGTCGGCGTGCTCGCGCCGAAGGGTGAAATCTTCGGCAACGATCAGGACGACACGATCGTCACCCCGATCGGCGGCGTCCGCTCTCGCTTTGTCCATACCTCGCCAGGGCAGGTGAACGCGCTCACGTTCGCGAGCTCGTCCGCCGACAACACCGATCGCGCGGTCGCGCAGATCACCCAGATCTTACGGCAAAGGCACCATTTGCCAGAGGGCTCACCACCCGACTTCGAGATCCAGACTCAGAAGGATCTGCAGCAAATGCAGGGGGCGATCTACGTGATCCTCACAGTCCTGCTGATCGCGATCGCGGCCATCAGTCTCGTCGTCGGCGGCATCGGAATCATGAACATCATGCTCGTCAGCGTGACGGAGCGCACGCGCGAGATCGGGATCCGCATGGCGATCGGCGCGCGTGAGGCCGACATCCGCACGCAGTTTTTGGTCGAGGCGACGGTGCTCTCGCTCCTCGGTGGCTTCGCCGGGGTCGCGCTCGGCGGGATCGTCATCGCCGGCATCGGCAAGGCGCTCGACTGGAACATGTCGATGGATCCGGTCGCGCTCACCGTGAGCGTGCTCGTCAGCGCGGCGATCGGGATCGGCTTCGGGTTCTTCCCGGCGCGCCGGGCGTCACGCCTCGATCCGATCGACGCGCTCCGCCACGAGTGATCGCAGGCTAGGTCGCGAGCGCGACCTACAGAGCTGATGGCGTGCTCAATAAAATCAACTGACGATCAGCCTCTATTGAGCGAGCGAAGCGAGAACAGGCCCCCGCAAGCGAGGAGCGAAGCGACCACTGCTCTGGCATAAGCGGCCCTCCGCCAGCGATCTTGCTCGCGCTTTGCCCCGCAAAGCGCTCGGCGTAAGCCGACGGCAGGGAGGCTCATTTTCCGAAGGAAAATGAGGGGGCGCGAGGGCGCGAGCCCCACAAGGGTCAGCGCGGCCAGATGCCAACAGTCAGTCACTGACCAGCTGGACAGCAAAGGCGCCCGCGCCGCGGCCGATCGAGACCACCACTTGGCTTTGATCGTCCGCCGTGAAGCACACCGATCCGTTCGAAGGAGCCGCGGCCCGCGGCGCCCCCGCAGAATGCCCCAAGGCCGCGGTCGCACCGGCCGAGTCGAGGATGAAGACCGAGAAGTCGGTAACGCCTGACGCGACCGATCCGTACGCGCGGTAGCAATGGCCAGCTTGCGCAGCGAAGGGGCGCTTCTGCGCGAGCGCGTCGGCCTTCTGCGTCCCGGAGAACACGGCGCCCGAGGCCTTGAGGCTCGTAGGCGCCGCGCACGCTTTGACGACGCTGCCGACGTCCGCGCCCGGGCTCGCGTTTGCGGCGGCTCCGGCCGCGCAGCTCGCCTTCGGCGATTCACTTGCAGAATACACGCGAATTTCGGCCTTCTTCGAGCCGAAGTCGAAGGGGGGTGGCATCGTCGCCATCGGGACGTCGCCCGCGAGAAAGCCGGTCGCGGTCGCGGGCGGCTTCGATGCCGGAGCAGAGGATGCCGACGGCGTCGGCGCGGTCGCTGGCTTCGCTTCCGGCTTAGCGCCTCCGCAGGCGGTGAGCGCGAACGCAGCGATGGTGAGCGCACGAGAGAAGCGGGTCATGACGTGCTCGATCTTAGCGTGCCTCGTGGTAGCTGTGCGAGGGTGAGCGCGCCGCGTGTCCTCGTCGTCGATGCCGAACGTCCCGATGCGGCCGTGATCGCCGACGCTGCGCGCGTGTTGCACGCCGGTGGGCTCGTCGCGTTTCCGACCGAGACGGTCTACGGGCTCGGTGGGCTCGCGCTCGAGGCGTCGTCGATTCGGCGGATTTATGTGGCGAAAGGGCGACCGGGGACCCATCCGCTCATCGCCCACGTGCTTGGGGAGGAGGACGCGAAACGGGTGGCCAAAACGTGGCCGCCGCTCGCGTCTGCGCTGGCGAAGGCGTTCTGGCCAGGCCCGCTCACGCTCGTTTTGCCGAAGAACGACGCTGTCCCCGTCGAGCTCACCGGTGGTGGAGGCTCGGTCGGCATTCGTGCGCCGATGCATCCGGTCGCGCGGGCGCTGCTCGCTGCGACGAACGCGCCGATCGCCGCGCCTTCTGCGAATGCATTCCAAGAGGTGTCGCCGACACGCGCCGCGCACGTGGTGAAATCGCTCGGCGGCGCGGTCGATCTCGTCCTCGATGGCGGAGCTTGTGTGCATGGCATCGAGTCGACCGTCGTCGAGCTCGGCGCAGACGGGACGCTCCGCGTGCTCCGGCCCGGGGCGATTCCGATCGCCGCGCTCCAGGCCTTCGGCCCGGTCATCTACGAGACGCTCGCGCCGGCGACCGACGTCACGCGCGCTTCACCCGGGCAGGACGCGAGGCACTACGCGCCGAAGGCGACACTCGTCGTCACGGCGCGCGATGCGATGCCGAGCGCGACGCGCGAAGGGAAGCGAGTCGGGGCGATCTACCTGGGAAATGCAGGTGAAATCGACGCGATAGTGATCCGTGTCCTCCCCGCCGATCCGAAAGGGTACGCCGCGCTCCTCTTTGCCACGCTCCATGATCTCGACGACGCAGGCTGCGACGTCGTGCTGGTCGAAGCGCCGCCCGATGACGCTGCGTGGCTCGCGGTGCGCGATCGGCTCGCGCGCGCTTCTCACTGACCGTCGAGGAGCTTCCACAAGAAGCCACGGACCGCGTACGGATCTTCGAGCCGGTAGCGCGCGATGCTCGCTCCACCGCCGACGTGGATCGTGACGGCGTCGTCGGGGAGCGCACCGAATAGATCTTCGTCGGTGACATCGTCGCCGATCGCAACGAGGCGCGTACCCGCCGGAAGCGCATTTGCGAGATGCTTTGCCGCGATCATCTTGCCGACGCCTTGCGCCCGAATCTCGAGCACGCGTGCGCCGTCGAGCGCTTGGAGCCCGAACGCGGGCAAGAGTGGAGCGAGCTTCTTCTTGAGCTCGCCCACACGACGCGCCGCGATCTCCGGCTCGCAGGTCCGGAAGTGCCACGCGATGCTGTTCGACTTTCGTTCGATCGAGCTGCCGCTCGTGCGGCGCGCCGTGTCCTCGAAGATCGGGAGCACTGTCGCTTGCCAGCGGGTGTCGATCGCGCCCGTCATCTCCCACGGCGTTCCAGGCTGCTTGCGCCACCAGAGCCCGTGCTCGGCGAAGAGCTCGATCTCGAAGCGACCAAACCAAGCCTCGAGCTCTTCGTACTTACGGCCGCTCACGATCTGGACGTGCGTTCCAGGCCGACGCGATAGCTGCTCGAGGAGATGAAGCACCTCGGCGTCGGGTGCGGCGAGCGAAGGGACCTTTGCGAACGGAACGAGGGTGCCGTCGTAGTCGAGCGAGATCCCGAGACGCACGGCGCCGCGGAGATCTTCGACGAGCGGGGCCGGTGGGAGCAGTGTCGTGAGCTTGGTGGTCGTCGTGTTGGTCGCCTGATCGAGCGCGTCGAGGAACGATTTGCGCCAGGCCCCGACGTCGTTCTGGAAGACGCGCGCGCGGAGTGAGCGCATGCGTGAACGTTGCTCGTCGAGAGGCATCGTGAGCGCGTGCTTGATGTCGCCGGCGAGGCGCTCGACGTCGTTCGGGTTCACGCGCACCGCTTCAGTGAGCTCAGACGCGGCGCCAGCGAACTCGCTCAACACAAGGACGCCGTCTTCTTGAGCGCGGCTTGCGACGTACTCCTTGGCGACGAGGTTCATGCCGTCGCGTAGCGGAGTGACGAGCATGACGTCTGCGGCGACGTACATCCCGGAGACCTGCTGCTCCGGCATCGAACGATAGAGATAACGAAGCGGGGTGAAATCGACCGCCGCGTACTGGCCGTTGATGCGGCCGACGAGCTCGTGCACGGAGTTGCGGAAGTCGGAATAGGCGGCCACGCGCTCTCGGGTTGGGACGGCGAGCTGGAGGAAGAGGACCTTGTCGCGCCAGGTGGGCTCTCGCTCGAGGAAGCGCTCGATCGCGAGAAAACGGCGCGGAATGCCCTTCGTGTAGTCGAGCCGGTCGATCCCGAGGACGACCTTGCGCCCGCCCGCCGACTCTCGAATGCGTCCCGCCTCCTCCTTTGCACCGTCGCTCTCGGCCAAGCTCGCGAAGTGCTTCGCGTCGATGCCGATCGGGAAGGCGTCGATGAAGGTGGTCCGGCCTTCGTGCGAGATCGAGTCGGCCCCGTGCTCGACCCCGAGGACGCGAACGGAGGCCGACAAGAAGTGGTGGGCGTCGTCCGCCGTCTGGAAGCCGAGGAGGTCGGCGCCGAGCAGCCCTCGCAAAATTTCCTCGCGCCAGGGCAGGATCCGGAACACCTGCTCGGCGGGGAAAGGCACGTGCAGGAAGAAGCCGATCGGTGCTCCAGGCAGGAGCTCGCGAAGCATTCGCGGTACGAGGGTCAGCTGGTAGTCGTGGATCCAGATACGGTCGCCGGGCTCGTAGGTCTCGGCGATGCTCTTCGCAAAGCGCTCGTTCACCGCCTTGTACGCGAGCCAGTCACGATGGGCGTCGAGGCGCACCTTCTCGATCAAGTAGTGGAGCAGCGGCCAGAGCACGCCGTTGGAGAAGCCGTCGTAGTAGCGAGCGACCTCGGCGGCGGAGAGGTGCACCGCCTTGGTTCCCATCTTGGCGAGGTGCTCGTCGACCTTCGCAAGGTCAGCGGGCGTCGTCTTTCCGAGCTCGCCCGGCCAACCGATCCAGATGACGCCCTCGCCGCTGACCGAGCGCATCGCGGTCGCCAAGCCACCGGAGGAAGGACGAGCGTCGACCTCGCCGTGCTCGAGCCGGAGCGTGACGGGGAGGCGGTTGCTGACGACGATGAGGCGACCCACGCGCCTACATTAGCGGCATTCGTCCCAGGTCCGTCCGCCTTGTGTGCTTGTGCTTGGTCATCGCGCGACGGTGAACGTTTCTTGGCCGGGCGAGGGCCCTCCCGCGAGCACGGAGACACCGAACATGTTCATGCGTGGACGTCGTCCTGTTCGCTCGGAGACCCTTTACATATGAAGAATTGAGGTGCTACGAATTTCCGCATGCCGGAGAACCCGAAGATCGTCACCCCCTCGCACTTCCCCAAGCCGCGCGGCTACTCGAACGGCTACATCACGGCGGTGACGGAGCGCTCGCGCATCCTCCATATCTCCGGGCAAATTGCCTGGGATTCGGACGCGCGTATCGTCAGCGGCGATTTTGCCGTCCAGTTCCTGCAGACGCTCGACAACGTGATCTCGGTCGTGCGCGAGGCCGGCGGCGGGAGCGAGCACATCGTGAAGCTCCTCGCGTTCGTGACCGACCTCGACGCGTACCGCGCGGCAATGCCGGCGATCGGAGAGGGGTGGCGGGCGCGTCTGGGCAAGACGTATCCGGCGATGAGCCTCGTGAAGATCGGTGGCTTGCTCGAGCCGGGTGCGCTCGTCGAGATCGAAGGCGTGGCGATCCTGCCCGCGGTGCCTTCGTGACGGTGAAGAGCAAGACCGACGAAAGCAAAGACGAAGACGTTAGCCTCTGGGTGCGGCTCCTCGAGTCGCACAACTTGATGCTCACCGAGCTCAGGAGGAAGTTCGCGACCGGAAAGGGCGGCGGCGCGACCTTGCCGCGCTTCGATCTGCTCGCGAACCTCGAGCGCGAGGACGGGCAGACGCTCGCCGCGCTCAGTCGGCGCATGCTCGTCACCGCCGGCAACGTCACCGGGCTCGTCGATCGCACCGAGCGCGACGGCCTCGTCGAGCGCCGCGGGGACCCTGGCGACCGCCGCCTCTCGCGCGTGTTCCTCACGAAGAAAGGGCGCGCGCTCATCGGCGCGCTCTTGCCTCGTCATGCTGTCGTCGTCGCCGATCTCCTCGGCGGGCTCGACGCGAAAGAACGTCGCGAGCTGAGACGCTTGCTCGGCAAGCTGCGCGGCTCGCTCACGGGAAGCCACGAAGAGGCCGCCGAATGAGCACGCCGACGAGCACGAAGGAGCTCGCGTCGAAGACGTTCCGCTTCTCGATCGAAGCGGGCATCGCGCGGATCACGCTCGACCGCCCAGACAAGCTCAATGCGCTCACGTTCGCGATCTACGAAGAGCTCGCCGACACGTTCGCCGCGCTCGATTCGCGCCCCGACGTCCGCTCGATCCTGATCACCGGCGAAGGCCGCGCCTTCTGCTCCGGCGGTGACGTCGAGGACATCATCGGTGAGCTCTTCGCGCGCGACATGAAGGGGCTCGTAGAGTTCACGCGTACGACCGGCAGGCTCATCGCCAACATCCGCAAGGTCCGGCACCCCGTCGTCGCCGCCGTGAACGGCATATGCGTCGGCGCCGGCGCCGTCATCGCTCTCGCGTGCGATTTTCGGATCGCGAGCGAGAACGCAAAATTCGGCTTCATCTTCCCCAAGGTCGGGCTCTCGGGCGCCGACATGGGCGCGGCGTATCTCCTTCCGCGCGCTGTCGGCCTCGCCCGCGCGAGCGAGCTACTCTTCTTTGGCGACATCATCGACGCGAGCGAGGCGCTTCGCATCGGCCTCGTGAACCGCGTCGTCCCCGCCGAAAAATGCGTGCAGATCGCACATGATTGGGCGGACCGCCTCGCGACCGGCCCCGCGTTCGCTCATTCCATGACCAAGCAGATGCTCGAGAGCGAGCACACGATGGGGCTCGACCAGGCAATCGAGGCCGAGGCCCAGACCCAGGCCATTTGCATGCAGCACCCCGATTTCCGCGCGGCGTTCGACGCGTGGACCGACAAACGCGCCGTCACCTTCGAGGGCGCGCCCGCGCCATTCCGAGCGAAGCCGTGAAGCCGCTCCCCCGTGACTCGTCGCCGTTCGGCGACCCGACGCTCCTCTATGACGATCGCTCGCGTCAGCTCGTGGGCGAGATCGCGCAGATGAGCCTCGACGAGGACGAAGCGCTGCACGACGGGGCGCGCGTCGCCGGTCGGCTCGCGGCCCTCGGTCTCTTCTCCCACCTCGCCGCGCCCGACCCTCGACACCTCTGCACGATCCGCGAGCAGCTCGGCTACGAGTCACCGCTCGCCGACTCGGTCTTCGCGGTGCAAGGGCTCTGCATGAATCCGCTCCTCCTTACCGGACGACATGACGTCGTAGAGGCGATGGCGCGCGGCGAGAAGATCGGCGGCTTCGCCCTCACCGAGCCCGAGGCCGGGAGCGACGTCGCGTCGATGCGCACGACCGCGAAGAAGGACGGAACGACGTGGCTCTTGAACGGGCAGAAGACGCTCATCTCGAACGTCGGCATCGCTCATCATTTCGTCGTGTTCGCGAACGCGGACCCGGACGCGGGGAAAAAGGGCATTTCCGCGTTCCTTCTGCCGGCTGACGTGACCGGCGTCGAGCTCTCGCGGATCGAGCTCTCCGGCGAGCATCCGCTCGGCCGTATCTCGATGACGAGCTGCCGCCTGCCGGAGAGCGCGCTCCTCGGTGAGGTCGGTCAGGGGCTCTCGCTCGCGCTCGGGACGCTCGGTCTCTATCGGATGACGGTGGGTGCGGCGGCCAACGGCATGGCCTGGCGCGCGCTCGACGAGACCCGCGCCCACGTGCAGCGGCGCGTCCAGTTCGGTAAACCGCTCGCCGCGCTCCAACTCGTGCAGGTGCGGATCGCGGAGATGGCGACCGAGCTCGCGGCGGCGCGTCTCCTCGTCGCGAACGCAGCCGCGCACTACGTGCTCGCTCGGACGATGACCGATGCCTTGCGCCGGTCGGAGAACGGACGGCGCGCTGCGATGGCGAAGATGACTGCGACCGAGAACGCGCAGCGCATCATCGACTCGGCGGTGCAGCTCCACGGCGGCATGGGCGTGGCGCTCGGGACAAAGGTCGAGGAGCTCTATCGGGAGATCCGTCCGCTCCGCATCTACGAAGGGGCGACCGACGTCTTGAAGCTGATCATCGCGGGGGCGGTGCTCGGTCCGGCGTCATGAGCGCGCTCTTCGAGCCGCTCGCGATTCGGAGCATGACGCTCCCAAATCGGCTTGTTTTGCCGGCGATGGTGACGCGGCTCTCGGGCGAGGACGGCTTCGTCAACGATCCTATACGTGCAAGGTACACGCGGTATTCGAAGGGGGGCGTCGGCCTGGTCGTCCTCGAGGCGATGGCCGTCTGCTCGGCGAAGAGCGGCCCGCTCCTCCGCATCTCGTCCGATGAGTTCGTTCCGGGCCTGGAAGACCTCCGCAGGCGTTGCCATGACGCCGGCCCCGGCAAGGTCGTCCCCCAGATCATCCATTTCTTGAAAATCTCGCGGTCGGGCTGGCGGCAGACCGTCGACATGCTGTCGCTTGCCGATCTCGACTCAATCGTCGACGCCTATGGACAGGCCGCGGCCCGGGCGCGGCGATGTGGCTTCGACGGCGTCGAGCTCCACATGGCGCACGCGTACACCCTCTCGTCGTTCCTCTCGGCGGTGAACCCGCGGAGAGACGACTATGGCGGCACGCTCGAGAACAGGCTGCGCCTCCCGCTCCGCGTTGTCGCGCGTGTCCGCGCCGAAATCGGCCATGATTTCCCGCTCGGCGTCCGCTTCGTCGGCGACGAATGCATCAAGAATGGCTACACGCCGATCGACGCGGCGCTCATCGCGGTGCGGCTTGCCCGCGCGGGCGTCGACTACGTGTCGCTCTCCGCCGGCGGAAAGTTCGAGGACGCGCGCGTCGTCGAAGGCGAGCCGCTCTATCCGTATACGGGCTACTCGGGTGATCGCTGCATGCCGGGTAAGCGGTACCCGGACGGCGCGAACCTCTACATCCCCGAAGCCGTCCGCGCGGCGCTTCGTGACGCCGGCCTCGAGACGCCGGTCGTCGCCGCCGGCAAGATCGGCTCGAAGGCGCTCGCCGAGGACGTGCTCGCCTCCGGCAAGGGAGATCTGGTCGGCATGGCGCGCGCGCTCCTCGCCGATCCGGACCTTCCGAACAAATGGCGAGCGGGCCACGAGGACCGGGTCGTGCGCTGCATCTACGGCAACGTCTGCAAGCAGCTCGACGAAAACTTCCGCCGGGTCGACTGCACGCTCTGGCCGAAGAAGCTCGGTCAGGCGCCCGAGAGCTCCGACACCGAGCCACCGAAATGGGCGGAAAGTGGCTCTAAGATGCGTGCGGAATACAAGTCGGGTGCAGTGCTCGTGCGCTGGAGCGCGGCGACCGACAACGAGGCCATCTACGGCTACCAAGTCTTCCGCGACGCCGGCCGTGGGCTCTTGGTCCACTACGCCAGCGTGCGCGGCGTCTCCACCCGCTACGAAGACCAGCGCGTGCTCGGTGGTGAGACCTACAAATACGCGGTTCGCCCGTACGATCTCGCCGGCAACCGCGGTCCGATGAGCGACGCGGTCACCGTCGTCGTCCCGCCCTGAAGCCTCTTCAGCGCAGGAGGTGCAGGTGCGTGGCGACCGAGCCGAGCACGAACGACACGCCGTTCGCGAGCGCGCTCACCGCGAACGCGCGGAGGTTACCGAGCGCGGGGAAGATGAGCGCGTAGACGAAGGTCTCGGCGAGGACCGCCCACGATTCGGCGACGAGGGTCATCGTCGCACGGTCGTGGATCACCTTCGCGATGAAGAAGAAGACGAGCGGGTGAGTGACGAAATTCGCGATCGCGATCGCACCGATGCGACGCCCCGGCGACTTCTCCACCGGCTTCAAGAGCGGGTAGGCGACAAGCGCTTCGGTGATGAACGTGAACGCGAAGAAGCGCGTCCACATGAGCTCGTAGTTCACGCTGCCGACGTACCACGACGCGGACGACGCGCGGCGAAATAAGCCAAAAGCGCGATCTCGAGGTAGCCGTGGAACGTGGCGAGAGACATGTACGTGCGCACGGCGTTGCGGGCGTCGAACGCCGCACTGCCGGCGAGCGCGATGCAGAGGAGGACCACGACCGCGAGCGCCGGCGCACCGAAGTCGGCGAGGAGCGAGCGCGCGGTCATACGGAACGTGAACGTGCCTTCGCCAGGGAGATTGTCTTGGGGGATCCAGACGAGCCACGCGGCGTAGTGGATCGACTGCAAGAAGACGAACGAGAGAACCGCACCGAGCGCCCAGCGCGCGGGCAGGCCAGGGGCGAGCGTGTGGCTCGCGGCCGCGAGGTCGATCCCGAACGCCTTCCACTGCGACGTCACGCCGAGCGTCGCGCCGGACAAGAGGAGACCGCTGACGATGACAAGCGCGGCGACGGGGAGGAGCGCGGCGCGGCGCTGCTTACGAAAGAGGACGATCCACGCTGCGACGCCGATGACGTTGTGCGCGTGGGCGAGGACGATGCGGAAGAGGCCGGCGTGCATGCACGCCCACGCGCCGCCCGCCAAGACGAGGAGGAGAGGGAGAAGGAAGGAAGCGGGGCTACGTTTGCGCTCACGGGCGCCGGCGAGGATCGCAAGGGCGACCCAGGCGGTCGCGGTCGCGACCTCGAGCGAGGCCCAATGCGGGATCGCGTGGTGGGCGAGCGCGAGCCCCTGAAACCCTAGAAAAATAGCCACGGCAGCGATGCTGACGAAGATGACCTCACGAGCGACGCGTTGGCGGAGGAGGAGGTAGCGAACGTCGCTCGCGAGATGAGGAATGCCGAGAACGATCGGACCGAGCACGAAGAGCCAGAGCGGCCGCACCGCTGTCACCGTGCCCAAGACAGCGATCTGGAGCGTGGCGAGGACCGGAATGCGGAGATCCCGACGCGCGATGATGCGCGTCAGGTGCCGGCTCTTGGTCGCGATCGCGAGCGCAGCCTTCCGCGCCTCGTCGAGAGGCGCGGTGGCAGCGTCGAGAAATCGCGTCTCGGTGCGACCGACGTTCATGCGGCCCTACTTGCTGCTCTTGCTCTTGCGGCGCGAGAGCGCGAGGCCGAGGACGCCGAGCGAGAGCATCGCGAAGCCGGTGGCGCCGTCGCGCTCGCCAGGCGACATCGAGCAACCGCCGCTGTCGTCACTTGCCGCGGCCGTATCGCCGCCGTCGGGGCGCGTCGTGACTGCTCCGCCGTCCGTCGTGGGTCCGGCGTCGCTCTTGGGACCTGCGTCGGCGACGCCAGCGTCCGACAGCTCACAGGTCACGCAATCGATTTCCTCTACGCCGCCATCGGGTCCCCGATGCCCGCACTTGGCGGTCGTGCAGATGCCCGGCTGATCGTGGTCGGGCCCGGCGTTGTCGCACGTTGCTCCAGCGCTTTCGGTGCAGGAATCCGGGGGGACCACGTCGGCGCGGGCGGTGCCCGAGAGCGAGACGAGCGTTACGGCGACTGCGGCGAACGGGACGAGGTGAGAGAGCCATTTCATGAAGGGAAATCTCCTGGAGCACAAAGGGGTGGGTCGAAGGGAGCCCGGCCGTGGGTGGTGGCCGCCCGAGCGCCTAGAGCAGGTTGTGGGCCAACCAGGCCTCGCTCGCCGGAGTATAGAAACGCACTGCTTTTGGGGCCAAATGATGTGTCAGACATGTGCCACTCGGGGCGGCGCGATCCTGAGGTATGAAGGGCGCATGACGACGTTCCCGGAGAGCTTCAACCTCGCCGACTACTTCCTTCTGGAGCGGCAGGGTGAGGGGTTCGGGGCCAAAGTCGCGCTTCGTTTCGGCGACCGCACCTGGACGTACGACGAGCTCGCCGAAAAGACGCTCGCGTTCTCGGGCGCGCTCATGGACGCCGACGTCCGCCGCGGCGAGCGCGTCCTCTTCGCGATGCCCGACGTCCCTCCCTACGCGTGGGTCTTCTACGGAACGATCGCCGCTGGCGCCGTCGTCGCGATGGGCAACCCTGACGTCCCGTTCGAGCAGCTCCGCTACCTCGTCGGCTACACGCGCTGCACGACGATCGTGACGGTGCCGAAGGTGGCCGAGAATCTGCGCGCTGCGTTCGCGCAGAATGGCGGCTTCGGCGATGAGGTCCGCCGCGTGTTCGTCGTCCCCGATGTCGCGACCGGCGACGATCCCGAGAAGGCGCTCGGCCTGCCGCAGGACGACCGCATCTTCGAGCTGTCGAGTGTCCTCGCGGCGCGCTCGAAGACGGCGCCGAGTCGCCGGAAGACGCACCGTGACGAGCCTGCGATCTGGCTCTTCACGAGCGGCTCGACCGGCGAGCCGAAAGCGAACGTCCACTCGCATCGCGACTTCGCCTTCAACACGGAGGTCTACGCCAAGCAGACCGTCGGCTACGCGAAGGACGACGTCTCGGTGTCGGTTCCGCGCCTCTACTTCGGCTACGCGACCGGCACGAACCTGATGTTCCCGCACGCGGTCGGCGCGACGGTCGCGCTCTTCAGCGAGCGGCCGACGCCCGAGTCGCTCATGAAGGCTATCGCGCTCTACCGTCCGACGATCGTGACCAACGTGCCGACGATGCTCGGCAAGCTGCTCGAGCACGACGCCGCGCTCCAGAAGAAGGGGGAAAAGGGGCTTGATTTCTCGTCGATCCGCTTCTCGCTCTCGGCCGGCGAGGCGTTGCCGGAGCCGCTCCTGGCGCGTTGGCTCGAGCGCTTCTCGAGCGACGTCTACGACGGCATCGGCTCCGCCGAGATGTTTCACATCTACGCCTCGAATCGGCCGGGTGACATCAAGCCCGGCTCGCTCGGCAAGGCGGTCGAAGGCTACGAGCTGAAGATTTTGCCCGAGGACGCCGAAGGATACGGCGCCAAGGAATGCGCGCCCGGCGAGATTGGCGTGCTCTGGGTGAAGGGTGACAGCGTGAGTCACGGCTACTGGCTCGATCGCGACAAGAGCTGGAAGACCTTCCACGGCCACGCGTGCCGCACCGGCGACCTCTTCAAGATCGACGAAGCCGGCTATCTCTACTTCGCCGGCCGCGCCGACGAGCTCATCAAGGTGAGCGGCCTTTGGGTCGCACCGCTCGAAGTGGAAGAGTGCCTTCTTCGCCATGCCGCCGTCGCGCTCGCCGCAGTCATCGGCGTGGAGGACGAAGGGCTCATGAAGACGAAGGCGTTCGTCGTGTTGCGCGAAGGCCATGCCCCGGGCGATGCGCTCGCCGCCGAGCTCCAAGATTTCGTGAAGGGGCAGACGTCGAAGCACAAATACCCACGTATCGTGGAGTTCGTGAGCGACGTTCCGAAGAACGATCGCGGCAAGGTCGACCGCAAGGCGCTCCGTGAGCGCGAGAAGGCAAAGGCCTTCGGGAAGGTGAAGGCGTGAGCGTGCAAGAGGAAGAGATCTACTCCGACATCGGCATCATCACGACCGACGAAGCTCGGCACGAGGTCGCCGCCGGCACTACCGTCATCCTCCTGCCGCTCGGGAGCATCGAGCCGCACGGGCCGCATCTCCCGCTCGGCACCGACTGCATGATCAGCGAGACCACGTGCGACCGCGCAGTCATGCGGCTCGAAGAAGAGGGGATTCGCACGTTCGTCGCGCCGACGATCCCGTATGGCGTGACCGACTTCGCGGCCGGGTTCGCCGGCGCGATCTCGATCCCCCCCGCGGCGCTGACGGCGTACCTGCGTGCGGTCGTCGAAGCGATGCTCGCCCAAGGCTTCACCCACGTGTGCGTCGTGAACAATCACCTCGAGCCCGCGCACGACGAAGCGGCGCGTGCGGCGGTCGCGGGGCTCACCCGTGCGTCGTACGCGTGCCCGCTCGAGCGCCGCTTCGCGCGCACGCTCTCGGACGAGTTCAAGAAGGGCGAGTGTCACGCCGGCCGTTACGAGACGTCGCTCGTCCTCGCTGCCGAGCAGGAGACGCGTGATTTCTCGAAGCTGCCGCACGTCGCGGTGAGCCTCTCGGAGGCAATTCGCGCGGGAAAGAAGACGTTCGCGGAGATGGGCATGACCCACGCCTACACTGGGTCGCCGAGCGAGGCGTCGCGCGACGAAGGGGACGAGCTCTACGAGCTGCTCGTCGACATGGTCGTGACGGTGGTGAAGGAAGGGCTCACGCGCGCGATCGGGCCGTCCTGATTCGCCGACGGCGAATGCGACCGCGCTAGCCCACTCGAGCTAGCCCGCTCGAGCTGAGCGGAGACGAGCCAAGAGCTCGGCGCGCGCAGGACCGTAGGGCCGCATCACGTGCAGCAGACCGAGCGTCATCTTTTCGCTCGCCTCGCCCATCCCCGCTTGCGTGTCCGGCGGCATCTCGACGGCGAAGCCGCGCTGCAGAGCGTCCGTCGCCGTCGCCAGCATGCCGAGCTCGGTCGCGCAGCCGGTGATCACCAGCGTGTCGACCGCGAGCTCTTCGAGCTTCGTTTGGAGGCTCGAGCGAGAGAACGCGCTGTAGGTCGGTTTTTCGACCACGAGGTCACCCGGCTTCGGTGCGAGCGCGGGCCAGACCTCGGCACCTTCGCTGCCTCTGAGATTGTGGACCGCCCACTCGTCGAAATCGGAGTCGTCGGGCTCGTGCACGTCGCATACGTAGACGACCGGCATCTTGTCCTTGCGCGCGGCTTCGAGCTTGGCCATCAGCGCCGGGACGATCTCCCGCGCGCGCGGGACCTCGAGCGGGCGACCCGGCGTGAGGTGGTCGTTCAGCATGTCCATGACGAGCAGAGCGCGTCTGGTCGAGCGGGCCTTGGCGGCGAGCGTTTTCTTCAAGCGCTCTTTGACCGTGGCGGAGGGTGCCTCCGGAGCGTCGGCCAGCGCGAGCGCCGCCAATGTCTCGGTGACGCTCGTCATGGCGGCCCGCGCCTGCTCCGGCGCGAGGGGAACTTGCGCGACGACTGCGTCGACCAGCCGCTCGGGCCGGCCAGCGAACACCTGGCTGGCGAGCTCGGCGACGAGCGTCTCTTGTGCTGTCGCCGGCACGTCGGTCTCGGCTTCGGGCTCTTTTTTCCGCGAATCGGTCATGTTCGGGATCGGGCTTCGAGGAATATACGCGCGAATTGGCGGCCGGGATCGGCCGATAGACCGATAAGATGAGGGGCATGTTCACGCCGCTCATGGGGTTCAACGCCGCGCGCTCGCAAATCGTGGACGAGGTCGTCAAACGGGTCGCAAGCTCCGCCGCCGACCCGCTGCATCTCTTGAACGACGCCGCGTATTTGGAGATGAAGCGGCTCGAAAAACGCGGGGGTGATGCGTACGCGGAGTGGCGGGCGCTCGCCGGTGGGCTCGGAAAAATGACCGTCGGAGCGCAGCGCGACAAAATCGCCGAGCTCGCCGAGCGCTATGCGTGGGACGTTGCAGGAAACTTCGATCCGCGCGTCTACAATGCGGTCTCGAAGGTCGGCGTGCCGCTGCTCGGCGCGATCCTGAAGCCGCGCCACCTCTTGAAGAATCTCGCGCGCATCGGAGACCTCTCGGTCCTGGACCAGCAGATGAAGATCGAGGGTCCGGTCGACACAATCCGCGAGCTCTCGACGCTCGGCACGCTCGTCTTCGTCCCGACGCATCTGTCGAACCTCGACTCCGTCGTGTTCGGCTTCGGGCTCGAGCGCGCGCGTCTGCCACCGGCGACCTACGGCGCCGGCAAGAACCTCTTCACGAACCCGGTTCTGTCGTTCTTCATGCACAACCTCGGAGCTTACCGCGTCGACCGCCGCCTGAAACATGCACTCTACAAGGACGTGCTGAAGACCTATTCGTCGGTGTTGATCGAGCGCGGCTACCACAGCCTCTTTTTCCCAGGCGGAACGCGCTCGCGCTCGGGCGGCGTCGAGCGAAAGCTCAAGCTCGGTCTCGCTGGAACGGGCATCGAAGCGTTTGTGCGCACGACCGAGCGCGGGCGTCCGCAGCGCGTGTTCTTCGTCCCGGCGACGATCAATTATCTGCTCACTCTCGAGGCCGAGACGCTCGTCGACGACTTCCTCCAAGAGGAAGGCAAGGCGCGTTACATCATCGAGGACGACGAATCGACCCGCTTCGGGCGCATCGCCACGTTCATGTCGAAGCTCGTTCGCGCCGAGTCGTCGGTCGTCGTCCGGTTCTCGGACCCGCTCGACTGCTTCGGCAACAAGGTCGACGCCCGCGGCCAGAGCCACGATGCGCGCAATCGCCCGGTGGACGCCAAGACGTACATCTTGAGCACGGACGACGTCCCGGTCCGTGACGGCGCGCGCGACGCCCAATACACCCGCGAGCTCGGTGACGCGATTTGCGAGGCTTACAAACGCGACACCGTCGTGATGGCCACTCACGTGGTTGCCGCCGCCGCGTTCGACCGCCTTCGGCGGGTCGCCTCACCCGGGAAAGCGGGGGGCAAGCCAGATATTTTCGCCCTCCTCCGGGTCCATGACAACGTCCGCGTGGCCCGTGCGGAGCTCGCCGCCGACGTCGACACGTTGCTCGAAAAGATCCGGGCTCTCGCGAAAAAAGGGGAAATCGTGCTGAGCTCCGCCATGTCGGCAGCGACCGGCGACGAGGCCATTTCGCAGGCTATTCGTGCATTCTCGGGCTACCACGCGCACGAGATTTTGGTCGAATCGGGCAAGGACATTCTCCTCACCGACACCCGCCTTCTCTTCTATTACCAGAACCGCCTCGCGGCCCATGGGCTGGCCGTCGACCTGATTGCGCCGAAGCCTCGAAGCGCCGCCGCGTGACGAACGGCCGAAAGGTCGCTATAGGTCTTCCCCCCCGTCGTAAGAGGAAGCGATTCAGAGGACGTCCAACGTGAATTCGAGCGAGACACCCCAAGCGCCTGCGAACGTTTCTCCGGCGCCGACCGAGCCGAACGTCGAGCCGGTGAACGAAACGAAGCCGAACGAAACTGCCGCCGCGCCGCAAGCCGCGCCGAGCGGTGCGTCGGCGCATGCCGATGACAACGACGCGGACGACGGCCAAGCCGACTCCGACGGCGAGGGAGACGCGGCCGCTGGCGGCGCGCCCGCTGCGGACGGAGCCCCCGCTGCGGACGGAGCGCCCGGCGACGGGACGAAGAAAAAGCGTCGTCGTCGTCGCCGCAAAAAGCACGGCGCCAATGCCGAAGGCGCTGTCGCGTCCGGCGAAGGCGCAGCTCCTGGTGCGAGCGCGGGCGAAGCCGACGCGGCCCCGGCCGAAGGCGCTGCTGCGCCGGACGGCGAGGCAAAAAAGAGCGAGCCCAAGAAGCGCGGCGAGAAGAACGAGAAGAAGAAGGGCGGCAAGCCGCATCACGATCCGCATCGTGAGCGCCCGGCCTTCGCTGTCGGCGACGTCGTCTTCGGAAAGATCTTGGACATCGGCGAAGACGCGATCTTCATCGACGTCGCAGGTAAGGCGAAGGCGGTGTTCGACAAGCTCGAGCTCCTCCTTCCCGAAGACATGGCCGACACGGTCGAGGAAGACGCGCGCAAGGCCGAGGCGGAAGCCGAAGCGATCATGCGTGGCGGCAAGCCTGGCGAAGACGCTCCAGCCGAAGACGCTTCGACCGGAGACGCTAATGCCGAAGGCGCTCCGACCGCAGAAGCCACGACCAATGAAGCTGCGGTCGAAGCCTCCGAGACGACCGAGCACACCGAAGCAGCACCGGCGCCCGCCGCCTCGGAGCCTGCACCCGCGGCCATCGAAGTAGCCCCGAGCGCGGAGGCAAACGGCGAAGCGGCCGAGGCCGCTCCTGCCGTCGAAGGTGAAGGCGAAGCGGTCGCTCCGACCGAAGAAGCCAAGCCGGGTGTCGTCCAGCTCCCGCGCGTCGTGCTCGAAGCGGGCGCGACGTTCGTCGGCGTCGTCCATAACGACGGCGGTCGTGGCGGCATGGTCGTCCTCACGCACCATCCCAAGCGCGCTGGCAAAGCAAAGCCGGCGGTCGCTGCCGCGTTCAAGGACAAGACGGAAATCTTCGGTCTCGTCACCGGCGTCATCAAGGGTGGCGTCGAGGTCGACATCGACGGTCTCCGCGCGTTCGCACCGGGCTCGCACGTGTCGCTGCATCTCGGCCACGACCTGCATCACTTGGTCGGCAAGCGCCTCGCGTTCTCAGTCACGCAGTACGCGAAGCGCGGGCGTGACGTCGTGCTCTCGCGGAAAGCGATGCTCGAGGTCGAAGCGAAGGCCGCTCGTGAGCTCGCGCTCTCGAAGGTCAAGCCGGGCGACACGGTCGAAGGCACGGTCCGCAGCGTCCTTCCGTTCGGCGCCTTCGTCGACATCGGTGGCGTCGAAGGCCTCGTCTCGCTGAGCGAGATGAGCCACAACCGCAGCGACTCGCCGTCGGACGTCTTCAAGGTCGGAAAGAAGACGAACGTCCTCATCCAGAAGATCGACGACAAGGGGAAGATCTGGCTCTCGCACAAAGCGACGATTCCGGACCCCTGGGGTGATGTCGCCACGAAGTACGCGATCGGCACGAAGCACTCGGGCAAGGTCGTACGCATCCAGCCGTTTGGTGCGTTCCTCGAGCTCGAGAGCGGTGTCGACGGCCTCATTCACACCTCGGATCTCTTCGGCCTCCCGCCTAAAAAGGCAGCTGAAAAGGGCGCACCACCCACCAACGGACGCATCGACAACCCGAACGAGGTCGTCGCGATCGGCGATTCGCTCGACGTCGTCGTGTCGTCGCTCGACACCGGCACGCACAAGATCGCGCTCCACCCCGCTCCTACCGGTGAGGCCGCGAACGAAACGCCGCAACGCGTGCAGCTCCACAAGATGGTCAAGGTCGTCGTCGTCGCGACCGAAGCCGCCGGCCTCGTCGTTCGCGTCCTCGGAGCCACCGGTCGTCACTCCCGCGGCTACATCACGGGCGCGGCGACAGGCACCCCTCGCGGCACCGAGCTCCGGAAGCTCTTCCCGGTCGGCAAAGAGCTCGAGGCCAAGGTCATCGAGATCGATCCGCGCCGTGGTGAAGCGAAGCTCTCGCTCAAAGCCGTGCAGCAAGACACCGAGCGCAACGCCTACCAACAGTATCGACAGCAGGTGAAACGCGAGGCGAAGTTCGGCACCTTCGGCGATCTCCTCCAGCAGAACACCGCGAAGAAGAACCCGCAGAAGTAACGCGAAAGCGACGTAGCGAAACACCACAGAGGGCTCTCGCGACGCAAGCGAGGGCCCTTCGTGTTTTATCCGAAGTGCCGAAAAAACAAGGCGATCTGAGCCTACGGTCGAGCGGTACGGATGTTGAAGTGTCTGCGGTCCACCATGACCGCCACCACCCATCCCTACGTCAACACGCTCGCCGACACGCTGCCGACCACGGCCGCCGGTCTCCCTACCCCTGACGCCGATCCGCAGACGAAGATGCAGCACGCCTACGAGCTCTTGAAGGAGTTCGACACGGTGATGCTCCTCAGCTTCGAGCGGTATGAAGAGCCGGCCAAGCGCGAGCCCATGTTCAACGCGCGCCCGATGCACGTCGCTGCGCTCGATGAAGACTGCACGCTCTGGTTCGTCACCAGCATCGACTCGGGCAAGGTCGACGAGGCGCTCACCCCGCACGACGGCTACGCGGTCGCCCAGACCAAGACGCGGCAGGCGTCGATCCGCGGCACCTTTACCGTCGTCCGCGATCGCGAACGAATCAAGCAGGTCTGGAGCGCGGCATATGACGTGTGGTTCCCGGACGGCGCGAATGATCCCCGTGCGTGCCTGCTTGGCCTCCACCCCCGTGAGGTCGAGTTTTGGGATGCGTCGGGCACGAAGGGTCTCACGTACCTGCTCGAGTCCGCGAAGGCCTTCATGACCGGCGAGCCGCCGAAGCCGGCGTCAGAGCAACACGAGAAGGTGCGTTTGACGTGAGCGGCTGATGCTACAGCGACGACCTCAGAGAAGCCGTCGCGCTTTGATGTCCAGGTAGCTTTTGACGAGCTCCGGCGTCACGTCCTCGGGATTCGCATCGAGGACGAGGACGCCTGAGCGTCGGAGCTTTGTGATCGTCTCTTCCCGCCAGGCGAGCTGCTCGGCTGCGGCGGCGGTGAGATAGAGCTCCGAGGCGCGCTGCGCGGGGAGAGCGGTGAGTTTTTCGACATCGCGGTCGCGGAAGATCACGCAGAGCGGAAGGTGACGAGGCAAGAGCCCGCGGAGCGAGGCCGAAAGATCGCGAGCGGAGCGCGGCTCGAGCAAATTCGTGAAGATGACGAAGAGTGAGCGCGCGCGCACCTGCGAGCGTAAAAACGCCATCGCGGCGCGGTAATCGGTCGCGGCGAAGCCGGCCTCGAGATCGTAGACGGCGCGCGTGAGCTTGTGACCGCCGGTGCGGCCGCCGGTAGGGCGCAAGAAGGTGCGGGGTGCATCGTCGAAGGCCATCATCCCGGCCTTATCGCCTCCGCGGAGGGCGACGTCGGCGGCGAGCAGCGCGGCGTTGAGGGCGTGGTCGACGCTGGTGAGCCCTCCTTGCTCGCCGCGCATCGCACGACCGATGTCGATCGCGAAGACGACGTTCTGGTTGGATTCGGCCTGGAACTGACGGACGGTGGCGTCGTCCCGGCGCGCAGACGCACGCCAGTCGATGTGGCGCGCTTCATCACCGCGCTGGTAGGGGCGGAGGCGCTCGAACTCCGTGTCGCCACCTCGGACACGCAAGCTGCCGAGCCGCGCGTCCTGGCGTCCCTGACGGCGGAGGAGCTCGAGAGAGCGAGCGGCGTGGACGTCAGGGTAGACGTCGACGCTCTCGGGCAGCTCGGTGCGCTCTTGGCGAGCGACGAGGCCGAGCACCGACGAATAGCGGACCACGACGCTGCCGAACGAGCGCACGCCGCGCGAGGCGGGGGTGATCTCGTAACGCACGGAGATCGCGCCACGCGGGGGCAACGCGAAACGGGCGGGGAGCCCGACCGAGGTCGTACGCGCCATCGGATCGTCGGTGACCAAGCCGGAGAGGGTGCGATTCGATAGGTTGCGGAGCTCGATCATCACCGCGTTCGGACGGCCGACCGAGAAAATGTCCGGCGCCTGGCGCTCGGCCTGGATGCGGCGCGCACCGACGACGGTGAGCGCGTCCATCGCAGCTGCGAAGAGGATCGCGAGATCGACGCCGACGAGGGGGACGAAGGCCGCCTTCACGTAAGCGGCGACCAGCGCGACGAGCGTCGCGATGGCACCGAGCCAAGCGAGACGCTTGGTCGGGATCAAGAGACGGCGACCTGCGGAGCCGGGACCGACTTCACGAGCTCCAAGATGCGCTCGTCGGCGGTGATGCCTTGGAGCTGCGCGTCGGGATGGAGCATGACGCGATGGCGAAGGACCGGAAGCGCCATCGGCTTCACGTCGTCGGGGGTGACGAAGTCGCGGCCCTGGCTCGCGGCGATGACCTGCGCGGCGCGCAAGAGAGCGATCGACGCGCGCGGTGAGGCTCCGAGCTCGAGGGCGCGATCTTGGCGCGTGGCGCGGACCAGGTCGACGATGTACGCGACGACCGCGTCGTGGATGCGCACCGCCTGCGCGGCACGCTGCATCTCAATGAGCACGTCTGGGCGGACAATCGCGGTCACCGACGAGAGGTCGGCGGGGTCGAAGCCCGCCGCGTGATTCCTCACGATGACCTGCTCTTGATCGCGGGCAGGGTCGCTGACGGTGAGCTTCACGAGAAAACGATCGAGCTGCGCCTCCGGCAGAGGATACGTGCCTTGCGACTCGATCGGGTTCTGGGTCGCGATGACGGCGAACGGTCGAGGGAGCGGACGCGAGGTGCCGTCGACGGTGACCTGCTTGTCTTGCATCGCTTCGAGCAGCGCGCTCTGGGTCTTTGCCGGCGCACGGTTGATCTCGTCGGCCAAGACAAGCTGGGCGAAGATCGGACCGGCGATGAAGTTGAAGGTGCTGGTTTGGCGATCGAAGACGCTCGAGCCCGTCACGTCGCTCGGCATGAGGTCGGGGGTGAATTGGATGCGCTTGAACGACGCGCCCGACACGGCGGCGAGCATCCGCGCGACGAGTGTCTTACCGAGCCCGGGCGCGCCCTCGATGAGGACGTGACCCTGCGCAAGGAGGCCGACGAGCACGCCGTCGACGAGCTCGTTCTGCCCCACGACGATGCGGGAAATACCGGCTTTGAGCTGATCGAACGTGGAGGCGAAGGCGTCGGGTTGCACGTGTTTTTTTCCTGGGATCGGGGCAGAGGATGAATGAGGGATGCCGCGCTCAAATCGAGCGCACCGTCTTCGAGTACATCGCGGTGAGCCTTCGTAGAACGTCGAGCTCGTCGCCGTTCGGCTTGTCGTGCTCGAGCTCACGCGCTGCGAGGCCGCGAGCCCAAACGTGCGCACACACTTCGACGCGCTCGCCGCTGCGCTGGGCGAGGAGCGACACGACGTCGGGCGCGCCCTTACCGAGGCGCTTCACGAGCCGCAGCTCGGCGAAGCGACTGAACGACGCGAGCGCGTGCTTCGCCGACTTCGTGCGCTCGTAGATGGCGGCGGTCGCGGCGACGTGCTCGGTGAACGCGCGTCGCTGCGGAGGCGGCTCGGGCCGAGGCCGCGCGAAGCGGATGCCGACCGCGAGGAACAAGATCAGGATCGCGCCGAGCGCGTGGAGCAACGGAAGGCCGAGCCCTGCATTCAAGAGGCTCGCGAACGGATTCGTCGGCGGCGAATATCCGTCCTCGGGCGAGGCGAACATGAAGTCGGTGCGAGGCACGTTCGAGAGGATGGCGATCGCGGCCGCGGCGTTGCCGGGAACGGCGAGGCCGGCGTTGGTGAGGAGGTCGTCGCTCGCGAGGCCGTAGACCGACCCTTTGCCGCGCACCTGACCGGCGGCGTAGTCCTTGTTGTCGCCAGTGGTCGCGAGCACGAACGTGCGGTTGTCGCTCCATCGGAGCGCGGCGGCATGAGCGAGTCGGCCATGGTCGATGCGCGGCGCCGGGTCGCGCTCTTCGCCGTCGTCTTCCTCCTCCTGTCTCGCCGTCTCCGCACGATACGTGCTCACCGCGACGTCGAGTGAATGGCTCGGCTCGGCCTCGGCGCCGAGCTCCTTGGGCCAGCGCGTCGGCGAGCCGGCGAGGACGAGCACGCCACCGGCTTCGACCCAGGCGACGAGGTGCGCTTCGCTCTCGGCTGCGAGCGGCACGTTGTCGACGTCGACGTACAACGCGGGCGTCGTCGCCAGCGTCTCGGGCGTCGGGAACCGGAGGTGCGCGAGCGACGCCGGAACGCGCTTCACGGTGTTCCCTTGCTTCTCGAGGAGCGCACGAAGGAGCTCATTTCCTGCCGGATCATGACCGCCTACGAGATGCTGGCTCGACGAGCATCCGGGCAAGAGCAAGAGCGCGAGCATGATCAACCCGACTCCCACTCGGCGGACGATCCGGGCGGCGCGCTCGGCGGCGACCGACACGCCGCCGATCGAGGGCTCACGGCCGCCGAAGCGTACGAGATCGATCTCGCGGACCAGATCGCGGAGCGGCGCCTTCGCCTCGACGTCGCTACACGCGCGGACGTACTCGCCATGCGTCGTCCCCTTCGCGATACGCACCACGCCGCGCTTGTCGAGCGCGAGGAGGGCGGCGTGCAGGTAACGGTAGAGCGCGCGGTCGAGCTCGCCGCGGTCGGCGAGCTGCCGACCTTCTTCGAGCAGGCGCTCCGGATCCTCTTCGGTCGAGACGAACCCGGCGTCGGCGTCGGTCTTCATCTTGAGCGACTCGAGCCCCTCGACGCCGGGCAGGGCGGGGGCACGGTTGCGTGAATCGACCAGCGACTTGACGAGGGGGAAGAGAATAAAGAGGAGCGTGACGCCGAGGAGGATCCACACGCCGATCTTGCCGACGGCCGAAAAGAGCCCACCGAACACGCGCGTGAGCCAGAGCCCGAACGCACGGAGCCAACCCGGTGGGGGGGCGGGGGCCTTATGGAGCGCCCGGTTGCACGCATCGACGAGCGGCGTGCAGTCGGAAATGGCTGCCGCGTACGGACAGAGATCCACCGCCTGCGGCGACATCGGCTCGATCGGATGCGTGCAGAATGCACGATGTTGCGCGAGGATCTCGGAGGAGTCGGCGGCGGCGCGCGCCGGGTCGAGGTCGGCGTTCACGGGCAACGCGAGCGAGAGCACCGCCGCGAACGCGAGGAGCGCGAAGAAAGGAGCCGCGCCCTTCACGGCGTCTCCCGCGCGCGGAGCGTGAGGGCGAGAAACTTTGCCTGGACGTCCCACCCCTCGGCCTTCGTGCGCATGTTCAAGTAGAGGAGGAAGCGCGCGGTCGCCGCGAAGGGGACGAAGAGCCAGAAGCCGGCGAGGGCGAGGTAGCTTCCCCCTTCCGACCAGACCGAAGGCGGAGGCGAGATCTCGAGCAAATCTTCGAGCACCTTTCGGCCCATGAGGTCGCCGAGGACGAAGATGGACGCAAGCCACCCGATGGTGAGCAGAAGGGCGATGAGGAAGCTGTCGCCGCCGCTCGAAGCAGCGATTCGGCGCGCGCGTGTGGTCGCGCTGCCGAGCGAGATTCCTTCGAGGAGAACTGCCTCCGACAAGAAGAGCGTGGCCGGCACGGCGTAGATGAGGCCGAGGCCGCATGCGAGCGTGCCGAGCGCGAACATTGCTGCTTGACCAATGCGCGCGACGATCAAGCGCGGCAATTGGCCGAGCGCGGCTCCGCACGCTTGGCGGACGGTGGGCGCGTCCTCGAACACGAGCTTCGAGGCGAGGATGGTGAAGGGGGCCTGCGCGAACACGGAGAGGACGACCGCGAACACCCAACCGAGCGCCCATCCGGCCCGGTCAGCGACCACGAGCGAGAGCGCGTAGCCGGGGACGAGGACGACGACCATTGTGCGCAGGTAGAAGCCGATGTGATGCGAAATGAAGCGGAAGACGAGGTCGAGGACGTCCGACATCGGGCGGTCGCGGAGCGAGAGCCTGACCTGCATAGGACCCATCACGACGGGTCTCCCGTTGCGCGCGCGCGGCCGCGGCCGCCGAGGAGCACGTAGGTCATGACGAGGAGGAGCGCGACCGCGCCGAACGCGCGCTTCACGCCGTCAGGCAGGCTCGATGCTGACCAGAACGCTTCGATCGCTGCGGCGATGAGGAGCATGCCCGCGGCGCCGCTCGCGAGGATGACAGCGTCCATCCCGGCGTGTTGGAGCGAGGCGAGGCGCGTGCGTTCTCCGGGAGAGACGATCGACCAGCCCAGCGCCATGCCGGCGCCGCCGGCGATCACGATCGCGCCGAGCTCGAACGCGCTGTGACCGACGATGAAGGTGAGGATGTTTCCGCCGGCGCCTTGGCTCGCGACGTAGCCGATGATCGCGCCGGTCGCGAGACCGTTCTGCAAGAGGTAGAAGGCGGAGCCGAGGCCGAGGAACACGCCGGTCGCGAAGCAACGGAGCGCGATGCCGACGTTGTTGTTGACGTAGAAGCCCGCCATCATCGCCCCCTGGCCGGAGTCGCGGCCCGCGGCGAAGCCTTCGCGGTAGGCCTCGGTGAGCTGGCGAAGCTGCGATTCGGGGGCGACGCGAAACGCGAAGGTGGGGTCGTGGAGCGACGCGAAGAAGGCGACGAAGAACGGCCCGAAAAAGAGCAAAAACGCGAGCGCCATCGCGACGCGATGCCGCCGGATCGCGCGCGGGAACGCGACGAAGGCGTCGGCGAAGCGGAAGCGAGCAGCGCCTTTGGCGTAGACCGAATAAACGACGGTGTGCGCGCTGGCGGTGAGCGCTTGGAGCGAGTCGATGAGAGGAGCCGAATAACGAGCGGCCTGCGCGGCGGCGAGGTCGGCGCAGAGATCGCGATAGAGCGGCGAGAGCCGGGCGATCTCCGACCCGCTGAGCTTCCTCAGGCCGAGCCGCTGCGCGCGGCGGATGAGGGTCTCGAGCTGGTTCCAGTCGTGCTGCCGGCGCGCGGCGAAGGCGCCTTCGTTGACGTGTGAGGTCAGCGCCACGCGGGGCCCCCGTCCGGATGGGGCGGTCGCGGCGGCGATGCCGACGTACGCGAGGACGGCGGTGCGTCATTGCGACCAGCGTTCATCGCGAGATCGTAGAGAAGCGCGAGGACGCGAGCCGGATCTCTCCGAGTGAAGTCGTAGCGCTTACCGAGCGGCTCGACGAGCATCTCGGCGAGCTCGTGCTCACGCGCGACGCCGAGCGAACGTTTGCGGCGCAAAAATAGCTCGATCGCCGACCGTTCATCGGCATCGAGACGGACGACCGCGGGGAACGCGGCGAGCTCGTCCGACGATGCCGGCGGATAGAGGACGATCGGCTGAGCGCGCGCTGCGTTGCGATTGCCGACGATGACCATCGTCCCGCCGACGAGATCACCGAGGCGCTGGAAACGCTTCGTGCACATCATGGCGACGACGCCGACCAAATAGCCGAACGGCAGCATGTCGGCGGCGCGGAGCACGTTCCGTAGCATCGACTGCGAGAAGCCGATCGGCCGTCCTTCCGACGTGACGACATAGAGCCCGCAGAGCATCTTGCCCGGGCTGCGGCCGGCGGTGGTCTCCCACGCGACGAAGTAGACCCACTCTGCGCAGAACATCAGGAGGAGGATGAAGCCCATGCTCGCGGCGGCGAGCCCACTGACCTTGTCGCCCGTTCTGTTGAGACCGTACGCGACGACCGAGATGACGATGGCGATGATGATGACGCTGCCGTAGCAAATCAGCAGGTCGACGAGGTACGCGAACGAACGGCGCGCCGGACCGGCGACGCGGTGTCGGAAGACGATGTGCTCCGGCGTCTCGATCGCGATGTCGGTGTCGAGCGGCTCGGTGGCGGTGGAGGCCCCGGCGAGATCGTTCGTTCCCCGATGCATGCGGCCGTGATCGTATCAGCGAGGCGCTTGGCGTGGCACCGCTTCGATCTCGTCGAGGCGGAGGTCTCCGAGGATGTGCAAGCGGGCGGCGGCGAGGCGCTCGGAGAGGACGTCGGCCTCTCTTTCCGAGGCGACGATGGTCGCAAAATGAACGAAGAGACACTTGCGGACGTGCGCGCCGAACGCGAAGAGGTCGCCGGTGAGCTCTCCCTCTTTCGGCCCGGGCCGCATGCTCACCCACGCCCGCGTGTCGAAGCCCTGAGCGCTGACGAACGACTCGTCCTCGATCGTGGTCGCTGCCGCCATGCCCTTCGGAACGAGCCCGAGGTCACGCGCGCGCGCCTCGCACATGGCTCGGTTCACGAGCTGGTCCTCGGCGAATGCGCCGACTTGCAGCGCCGAATGGCTCGGGACATGCGCGGCGGTGAAGAGGTCCTTCTGCGACTTGACAACCACCCAGCGCTTCGCGTCCGGCAGACGCACCGTGAGCGCGTAACGCGCCGAATGGACGTCGCCCCAGCCTTTCGCGTCGAGCGGAAGGCCCGGAGACGACGAAGCCACGTCCGGTGCGGCTTGCGCCGGTGCCGTCGTGGCCTCGTTGCTCCCACACGCCGCGAGAACGAGCGCGGCGCCGATTCCAATCTTGACCAGGCCCATTCGGACCAGACCCACCCGGACCAGATTCGCGGGGTCCAGACGAGCCCGCCTCAGACCTTGGTCAGCCACTCGGGATGCGAGTTGTCCGAGCCGCGGACGATGTCGAAGAAGCGAGTCTGCAGCTTCTTCGTGATGGGGCCGACGACCCCTTCGGAGCCGAGCGGGCCGATGAGGCGGTTGTCGATCTCGCGGACGGGCGTTACCTCCGCCGCGGTGCCGGTGAGGAACACTTCGTCGGCCAGCCAGAGCTGCTCGCGGTTGCAGCGTCCTTCCTGGACCTCGATCTTCTCTTCTTTTGCGAGCCGGATGATCGTGTCGCGCGTGATGCCTTCGAGGATCGAGCTCGAGAGGTCTGGCGTGAAAAGAACGCCGTTCTTCACGAAGAAGATGTTCTCACCCGAGGCCTCGGAGACGTAGCCGGTGGCGTCGAGCATGATGGCCTCGTCGTAGCCGCCGAGCTTCGCTTCGCGCTTGGCCATGATGCTGTTGGTGTACTGGCCGGTGAGCTTCGCCTTCGCGAGGCTGATGTTGACGTGGTGGCGCGCGAACGAGCTGACCTTCGCGCGGATGCCGCTCTTCAGCGCTTCATCACCGAGGTAGGCGCCCCATTTCCACGCCATGACGGCGGTGCGGATGGGGTTGTTCGGTGCGTAGACACCCATCGCGCCGTCGCCGATGTAGACGAGCGGACGGATATAGCCTTCTTCGAGGTTATTCACGCGGATAATGTCGGTGCACGCCGTCATGATCTGCTCGCGCGTGAAGCGCGGGGCCATGAGCGTGATCTTGCACGAGTCGAACAAACGGTCGATGTGCTCACGGAGGCGGAAGACGCAGGTCTGGCCGTCCTTGCGCTTGTACGCGCGGATGCCTTCGAAGGCGCCGAGGCCGTAGTGCAGCGAGTGCGTGAGGATCGAGACCTGTGCCTCGTCCCAGGCGATGAGCTCACCCTCGAGCCAGATTTTCTGGAGCTTTTCGACCATGTTCGACCCTTACGTGGAAGTGTGATGCGGCTTCGGCCGCGAATCTAGTAGAGCGATCGCCTCGAGGCCAGACCCGCGTGCTTTTCCCTGCCGATCGCGCCGTGGCGCGTCAAGACTCGGCGTCACGATCCAGCGTCGTGCTCTCGTTGTTGCATCGCGCGGAGCGCGGCGCGCGCCGTTTGAATACCCGTCAAAATGCCGTCCTCGTAGTGCCAGTCGGTGTCGGCGAGCTCCGGAAAATCGTGCGGGTTGCGGAGGTCCTCGTCGGTGAGCCCCGGCTTCAAGCGCCGCGCGAGCGCGCTCACTTTCTTTCGCTGAAGCTCCTCGGCGTCGTCGAGCAACGCTTCGATGCGTGCCCAGAGCAGGTCCTGGCTCATGGCTCTTCGTTCTCCTTGGCTTCGGCGTAGATGCGTGGCGTGTCGCGAGCACGGGCGCCTACATTCTTTTTCGCTTCGCTCGCGATGGCGTTCGCCGACGGGGTTCGCCGACGGCCCTCCCTGGATCGTCTCTCACCCAATCTTCTCGCACGGTGAAGGAAAAAAGACGGCCGAAAGTGGTCAGTTCCGTCAAAGGGGGGGGCGGTTCGCCCGTTGCATTGGCTTGGAGCGCCAACCATGCCGCTCGCGACTCCTCTTCCCCCGAGGCCCCAAACGCTGGCGCTCGGAGCAGGTCGCGACCTGGTCCTGGGCGAGCGGGTCGGTCGAGGAACCTCATCCACGGTCTACCGGGCGACGCTCGGAGGTCCCTTCCGGATGCGGCGTCCGGTCGCGGTGAAGATCTTCGATCCGCTACCGACCGACGAGCATGATCAGGTCATCGAAGGGCTCGCGCGCGCCACCCGTCACGCGGCAAACGTGAAGCATCCGAATGTGGCGGCGCCAGAGGACTTCGGCCTCGCAGCCTCGAACCAGCCCATCATCGTGAGCGAGCTCGTCGACGGCGTCGCGCTCGATCGCTTCCTCGACTCGTACACGAAGGAAGGTGAGCGTATCCCGACCGGCCTTGCGCTCTTCGTCGCGCTCGAAGTTGCGGAGGGGCTCGCTGGCACGCGCGACGCATTCACCGCCGACGGCGTGCGCTTGAACATGAGCCATCACGGCCTCGCCGCGCGCGAAGTCCTCTTGTCGCGTCACGGTGGGGTGAAGGTCAGCGACTTCGGGATCTCGCTCGCGATGCGTCCCTCGTCGGCGGTTCTCCGGCTCCGCGCGTTCGCGCGTCGCATGTCGACGCTCTCGCCCGAGGTCGCGTGCGGCGCTCGTGGCGACGCACGTTCGGATGTCTTCGCGCTCGGCATTTTGATGCGGGAGATGCTCGTCGGGCCGCGTTTTTTGCCGGGCACGAGCGATGGTGAGGTCCTCGAGATGATCGGACAAGGCGCCATCCATTCGACGCCGATGACCCGCGCCGTGCCCGACCCGCTCGGTGCGATCCTCCGCCGTACGATCGAGATCGAGCCGGGTCGCCGCTATCCGCATGCGGGCCTGCTCGCCGACGATCTTCGCCGCGCGAGCGCGATGATGGGCGTCGGAGACGAGCGTACTTTCCTCCGTCGCGCGCTCGAAAATCGCTTCGGTCAGTTGGGCTTCGAAGAGGACCTCGTCGAGGACGATCTCGACGACAGCGGCGCCCGTCGCACCCGTCCGCGCGAAGACGACGAGTGATCATCGTCGCCTGAAGGCGTCGCGCCTCGCCGTGCTACATTGCCGTGGCCGATGCTGAAAACGGCCCTCCGTGCGCTCCAATCGTTGCCGAAGAGCCTCGCGCGCCTGCGCGAGGACATCGGGGCGATCCGCAAGAACGACCCCGCCGCCCGAAGCGACGCGGAGGTCATGCTCGTCTATCCGGGCCTCCATGCGCTCTGGCTCCATCGCGCCGCGCATGCGCTCTGGGAGGACGAGAACCGCTTCGCCGCTCGTCTCTTGAGCCACGCGAACCGCTTCTTGACCGGCATCGAGATCCACCCCGGCGCGACCCTCGGCCGGCGAATCTTCATCGACCACGGCATGGGCATCGTCATCGGAGAGACCTCGGTCGTCGGTGACGGCTGTCTCCTCTACAAGGGGGTGAACCTCGGCGGAGTTTCGCTCGCCAGGACCAAGCGTCACCCTACGCTCGGCGAGAACGTCGTCGTCGGGGCCAACGCG
>CAJDWT010000054.1_pt1 | contig 57578 bp, 50 predicted proteins | sample 7391671 | NCBI WGS metagenome assembly CAJDWT01 (sample SAMEA7055729, study PRJEB34461) | soil metagenome | biome: terrestrial ecosystem; feature: Peninsula; material: soil | place: Antarctica | collected 2016
ACGATCATTAGATGCGTGTCGAGCGGAAGCTTCGTCGCTCACGAGCTTTTGAACCAGCTGGCCGGCGGAGCAGACCCGAAGAACCTAACGCAAGGAAAAGTCGTCTATTTCAATCTCGACGGTGGCAGCGAAGGAGCGTCCGCCGCGAGCGGCCTGTCGTCGGGAACTGTCGCTCGCCTTCATAAGGCGTACTTTGTCTCGCCGTATGCTTCGAGCATCGACACATTTGGGTTGAACACGGGCGACATGCAAACCCTTGGAGCGACATATGCGGCGGCCGGCGGCTATTTCACCGTCGATTCAAACGGCGCCGGGTGCAACGCGGGAGCAACGCTTTGCCTTCATATCTCGCTCGTGATCACCAAGCCGCACAAGGCGGCGGGCGCGGATGCCGTAGCGGACTACAGCGACTTCAAAGGTCGGCCGGTGACGACTGCCTATCTCGATGCGAAAGCCGCCGAGGCGGGGCTGACGCCGTAGTCGTGGCCCGAGCTCTTGGCCGCCTCGTCGAGGGCACGCGCGCGCCAGCGGAGGATCAGCACATGGGCAAATGTTTGGTGCGAGCGTTTGCAGCGGATGGCCGGTCGGCGCGCGGAACGATCACGAAGATCGACGACTACGCGACCAAGCAAACGATGCGCCGGCGGCGGCGCGCCGTTTATCGCACGCACACGTCTACAGCCAATTCACGATGCAGGAGAAAGGCCGACGCTCAAGTAGCGGTGCGCCGTCTTGAGATGCGCGCCGCAGATGTCCCCGATGCTCGTAAAGGTCGTAAAACAACAGTAGTATATACTCTATATAGAGTATCACATCAGATGATATCGATCGCTTCCTGAAAACCCTCAAAAGCTGATCACCACGATCGATGACGAGTCGCTGGCGCGGCAAGCGAACACGTGTACTTGCAAAGTACAAGCATCTGCGCAACGGGCGACGCGTTTACCTAGGCGTAGTACCGGGTGAGCTCGCGACGCACGCCGTGGGCGGTGACGCCTTCGCCCGAAGGATGCTAGCTTCCGGGGCCTATGCGCGGGTACACGAGCAACGCCCCGACGGGCCACATCGCCTGCAGAGAGGCTCCACGTTGACGCAGGCGCCGCTCGTCATCCCGATCGAGCTCTGGACGATGATCGCGCTCGTGGCGACGGGCGCTGTCGCGGGCGTGCTCGGAGCGCTGGTGGGCGTCGGCGGCGGCGTGTTGCTCGTGCCTGCGCTCGTCTTGCTGTTTCACATCGACCCTCACATCGCGGTGGCAACGTCGCTCATCGGCGTCATCGCGACCTCGACGGCCGCCGGCAGCGTGTACGTCGGCAACGGCCAGACCAACATGCGTCTCGGGATGACTCTCGAGGTGGCAACGACGGCGGGCGGGCTGATCGGCGGAGTCGTCGCCGCGTACGTCTCGCCGGATACGCTCTCGGGCGCGTTCGGTTTTCTCATGGTGGTCACCGCGGTGTTGCTCGTCAAAAAGCAAGACCGCCAGGTCGCGAAGAAGCCGCACGAGGAGACCGGCCGCGTCGCTCAACCTGAGCGGAAGGAGGGCTGGGAGGAGCCCGGGCGGTTGGCCGGGGGCTACTACGACGAATTTCAGGGTGAGACCGTCCACTACCGCGCCGAGAGACTCGGGCTTGGCGCCGCGGTCTCTCTGCTCGCGGGCGCCGTATCCGGATTGCTCGGAGTCGGCGGCGGGTTCTTGAAGGTCCCGGCGATGTCGCTTGGCATGCGCGTGCCGATCCGCGTTGCCGCCGCGACATCGAATTTCATGATCGGGGTTACCGCGGTCACGAGCCTCTTCGTCTATTTCGCGCGCGGTGACGTCTATCCGTACCTCGCCGCGCCGATCGCTCTCGGCGTGGTGTCGGGTTCGCTGTTCGGTACGACGATCTCTGGAAAGATCCCGTCCAAGGGGCTCCGCTGGATCATGGCCGGTGTGCTTGCGTTCGTCGCCGTTCAGATGCTCCTCCGAGCCTTTGGAGGCCGGAGTTGAAGCCCGACCTCGTCGCGGACGACGTGCGCAACACGGCCGTGCGCGATCACAAGCGCGTGCAGCTCGTCCTTCGCGTCGGGCTCGCCATCGCGTGCGTCTTGATGGCGATCGGCACATTGATCGAAGCCGCGCGTGGGAACGCGCTCGCCATCCGCGCGACGCCGCTCGACGTGGTAAGCGGCGGCTTCACCGCCCAACGGATGATCTTGCTCGGTATCGTCGCGCTCGCGTTGACTCCCGCGGTTCGGGTCATCGCGCTCATCTTTACCTGGTCACGAGAGCGGGACTGGCGCTTCGTCGCCGTGGCGGTGTGGGTCGCGCTGACGTTGGCGCTCGCCATCGCGTTTGGGCGCGCCGGGTAGCTTGCGCCAGCTACCGGGCGCTTCACAGTTCGCTGCTCGCGAGGGGGGAACGTTGCTTGCTAGGATCTACGGCATGCGCGCTATCGCCTGCCTCACCCTGATTCTCGGAGGCCTCTACGGAGGCTGCGCAACCCCTCCTACGACGCGCGCAGCCCCGCCGCTGGTCCCCACCGACTCGACGAGCGCCGCGACGACGGTCGACGCAAGATCTGCGAGCGACGCAGGCGCTGCGCAGGCGATGGCGCGCGAGGACGCCGGAGTCAGCGTCGTCACGTCGCTGCGCTCGAGCCTCATCTTCAGCAACATCAAGGGCATCACCGGCGATCAGACGGCAGTCCTCTTCACACCCACGGCGCAGGCCATCGAGGCGTGCCGAGGCCCGCGCGGCGGCAAGCTGGTGGTCCGTCTGCACACCGAGAAACGGAAGCTTGTGGCGGAGCCGCAGCTAGGCTCATCTCTCGATCCGGCTGCGCGCCAATGCGTGCTCGATGCGCTCACGGCGTCGCAGATCGACGAGTCGTCGAACCTGGCTTCCGGCGTGATGGTGAGGCCCACGGGCTTCACGTCACTGCTCACCATCGAGTGGTGAGGGCGCCTTTCGGAGAAGGGACGGAAGGGGCATTGAGGTGTCGATGATCGCGATGATCGCGACCGGGGAGAGGCACCTCCGAACCTTGCCTTTCCAGCGTTGCCAGGGGCGACAGGAGCCTGGCGAGAGGCAGTACTGCGACCAGACGTTCGCGCGTTAGCCACGCCCGCACGCGCGCCGTTCCGAGGGGCGCGCGCGACCTGCTACGCTTTCTCCATGGTACCGGCCGACGCCCTTCGCCGTCGCTTGCGCGCCGCTCGTGGTCTCGAGCCGTGCGATCTCGTGCTTCGCAACGTCCGCTACCTCGACGTGTTCACGTGTGCGTTCGTCGCGGGTGACATCGCGATCAAAGACGGCTTCGTCGTCGGTCTCGCGCCCGGGCTCGAGGCCAAGCGCGAGATTGACGCCAGGGGAGCGCACGTCGTGCCCGGGTTCATCGACGCGCACGTCCACCTCGAGAGCTCGCTCCTCGTCCCGGAGAGCTTCCAGCGTGCGGTGCTCCCGAAGGGAACCACCACCGCGGTGTGCGATCCGCACGAGCTGGCCAACGTGCTCGGCGTCCCGGGGATCCAGTATTTTCTCGACGCGTCACGGCGCCTGTCGCTCGACCTTCGCGTCATGGTGAGCTCCTGCGTGCCGGCGACGGCCTTCGAGACCAACGGCGGCGGCATCCTCGACGCGGCGATGCTCTTGCCGCTCTTGAGCCACGAAAAGACGCTCGGCCTCGCCGAGGTGATGAACGTTCCGGGCGTCCTCGATGGCGATCCGCTCGTGCTCGACAAGCTGGTCGCGTTCGACGGACGGCCGCTCGACGGTCACGCGCCGCTCGTCACGGGCCGAGCGCTCTCGGCCTACGCGTGCGCAGGCATCACCTCGTGCCACGAGAGCTCGGAGCTCTTCGAGGCGGAAGAGAAGCTGCGAAACGGCATCGCGGTGTGGATCCGCGAGGGCAGCGTCGCCAAGGACCTCGACGCGCTGGCGCCGCTGCTCACGCTCGCGACGTCGACCAGCATGGGCTTTTGCACCGATGATCGTAACCCGCTCGACATCCGCAACGAAGGCCACATCGATCACCTGGTGCGCTCGGCGATCGCCAAGGGGGTGCCCATCGAGGTCGCGTACCGCGCTTCCTCGTGGTCGGTCGCACGTCACTATGGGCTCGCGGGACCCGCCCGAAACCTCACGCGCGTCGGCGCCATCGCGCCTGGATATCGCGCCGACCTGGTGGTCCTCGACGACGTCGCGAGCTGCGCCATCCGAGAGGTTCTGGTTGGCGGCCAGCTCGTCCGCGAGATGGAGCTCCCGCGCATGCGCGCAGAGACGCCGCCCAACACGGTGCGCGCGGCGATCCCCGCGGCCAAGGACCTCGAAGGTCCCTCGGGCAGGGTCCATGTCATCGGCGTACGCGCCGGACGTATCCTCACCGATCGCTGCGTCATGAACAGTGACGCCCCCGGCGTCTCCCGCCTCTCGGTGCTCGAGCGCCACGGTCACGGCAGCAAGCCGGCCAACGGCTACGCGCTGGGGTTCGGCGACCTTCGCGGCGCCATCGCGTCGAGCGTCGGACACGACAGCCACAACCTGTGCGTCGTCGGGCGAGAGACGAGCGACATGCGCACCGCGCTCGCGGCGCTCGCGTCGTCGGGGGGCGGCTTCTGCGTCGTGCGCGACGGCGTGGTGATCGCGCATCTCCCTCTTCCGCTCGGCGGTCTGATGTCGCTCGAGGAGCCTGAGACCATCGCGGCCGCGCTCGAAGAGCTCCACGCTGCGAGCAAGGCGATCGGTTGCGCGCTGCCAGAGCCGTTCCTCCAACTCGCCTTCCTGAGCCTCCCGGTGATCCCGAGCCTCAAGCTCACCGACCGCGGGCTCATGGACGTCGACGCCTTTCGCCTCATCGACGTGCGCGCGGCGTGACTTCAGTCGCCGTTTGACGGAGCGGCGCTCACTCCGTCGGTCGAGCGTGCAGCCGCTCGCCGCCGCGTGAAGCAAGCTGCAAAAACAACCAAGGCGGGCGGCCCGTAAGGACCTGCCCGCCTGGCGTCACGCTTGGGTGGGATCAGAGCGCTGAGAGGAACGCGACGAGATCCGACTCCTCGTCGGCCGTGAAGTCGAAGCTCAGCGACGTCTCGTAGAATCGGACGACGTCAAGCAGGGTGCTGGCAGAGCCGTCGTGGAAGTACGGCGCGCGCGCAGCGAGCCCGCGCATCGAGGGCGTCTTGAACTTCTTCATGTCCTTCCACACGCCCGTGATCAGCGCGCGACCCGGATCGGTGGTCTGCAGCGTCTCGCTAGTGGTCTTGTTGCGGAATGTGTAGAGCGGCATGTCCGGAGTGCGCTCCTCGGCGGAGGCTACCCCGATGTCGAAGAACGCGCCGCGCTGACTGGTCCCGATGTTCTGCGCGCTGTGGCAGCCACCGCACGCTCCGCCACCGGTGGTACGCCGGCGGGTGTTGAACAGCTCCTGGCCACGGTAGACGCCCTGGCGCTTCGCGCTCGGATCGTCCTGCCACGCGTCGAACAGGTTGAAGCGATCGGCGACGAAGTCCTGGCTCGCGAGGTTTTTCGCGCCGCCGGTGGCGCCGGCCGCGTCGGTGCGGCCAAGGCCCCAGGTCAAGAGCTGCGCGTTGGACAGCGCGCTCTCGAACGCGACGACGTTCGCATTCACCGCCGGCGGCAGGGGCGCGAGCGCCTGCGCATGACCGAGCGTCGCGCCATCCGCCTGCGCCGAAAGCGCGTCGGTGATCGTCGCCCCCGTGACGCGGCCGTCCCACATCACGGTCGCCATCAGCGTGAGGTTCGCCGCCGGCAGCGGGCGGCGGAACAGCGAAAGCTCGGTCGCGGACGCGTGGCCGTACGGATCGTCGACCGCGATCAGCTCGAACTCGGCATTCTCCGGAACGGGCAGGCCAACGCGAATCGTGCCATGGCTCAGCAGCATGCTGTAGGCGGCGCGCCGAGCGGTGACCGACGAAACGTCGGCGTCCGGGCTGTTGGCGCCGTCGACGGGGCGGAAGATCGGGTCGAGGCCGCCGGTCAGCGCGAAGCGGAGTCGCACCGCCTTGGCCGAGACCGTCCAGCCGTCGGCCGCCGTGTGGCACGAGCCGCAGCTGCGGCCGTTGGTGCCGAACTGCTTGAAGAAGTCGTTGCGCAGGTCCACGTTGCCCGCCGCGCTCCACGTGGAGGACAGACCGAGCTCGTCCAGGAACGGGACGTTGTTCGGCAGCCTGGTGCCGAGCTCCGAGGCGGTCGTGCTCACCTCCGCCTCGTCGTCGGTCGCGATTACGTCCGACTCGCCCATACCGGCACTACACGCAGACACAGAGAACAACAGCCCAACGAACAAGAGACTCTGTTTCATCGATTCCCCCCTTGAGTAAAAAGTCGACCCACTCGATCCGGCGCTTCCTCATCCGTGAGGCGGGTTAGCTCAAGCGAGGATGTACAGTGACCGGGATCGAAATGCAACACTGTTGCGACAGCACGCCTATGCAAACCGGCTCACGATTGCACAACGCGACACTTGTTGGTGCTCGACGTGGGGCGAACCGGCGCGCGCGTGCCGCGAGGCCCTGTCTCGAAAACGAGACCGAGGCCTGGGTGGCTACTCTCGGTGGGCGCTCGACCAACTGTAATTCTTCACGCTGCCGTCGCGGGCGATGAAGTCCTTGAACGACTTTCCGCAGCGCTCGACCACGCCCTCGCCGTGTCTGACCCACGCGATCGGGCCGGACGGGCTGACGAGGAGGACGTCGCCGGTGCCGTCCTCGTAGACGATCACGGCGTCGCGCCAGCCTTTGAGCTCGTCGCTCTCGATCATGTCCGTGCTCATGACCGAGCTCGTGCGCTTGCGCGCGCGCTCCACGGTCACGAAATCCGCGACCGGGTAGAAGCCGCCCGCCATGCCAGGATCGCTGTCGTGCAGCCCGTCGAACGCGAGCACGTGCTCCAAGAGATGGGCATCGTCGAGACCGAGCGTCTTCAGCTTCTTACGTGCGAAGCTCGCCGTGGTGGGTCCGGGCACATACCGCGTCGCGGCGCTCCCTTTCAATCGGACCTCGAGGAAGCTGCCTGCGGCGCCGTGCGCCATCCCGATCACGGTGCCGCCCACGAGCGGCTTGCGCACCTTTTCGAGCCAAGCAGGCACGTCGCTCCACCGTTTGGCAAGCGCGCGACCGGCAGCTTCCGGCGTGAGCCGCGCGATGCGACGAAGCCACGGATCGTCGAACCGACCGCCCTGCACCGGGAGCGCGTCACGCACGACGCCGTCGTCCTCGCGTTCATCCCCCCGCTCGGCCTCGAGCGCAACGCGTTGGCCGCGACCGGCGGGGACGACGACGACGAAGGCTGGCAGACCGGCGTCGGTCACCTTCTCGCGCGGTGCCAAGGCGACCAACCCTCCTGCGTCGGCACGCGAGAGCCCCAGCGCGACGAGCACGCGGGCGGCGCCCTTGCGCGGATCGGAGTCGAGCGCGCTCTTGGTGAGCAGCGCGTCGAGCCGATCGACCATGTCGTTCTCCGATAGCGCGGGAAAGAGCGGCACCCGTCGCGTCCCATGCCAGGCGACCGACGCGAGATCAGTCGCCTCGAAGGTCTCGGCGTTCATGATCTCGACGAGGTAGCGCGCGAGCTCTTCCCGCGACTCCACCAGCGGCCCCAGGACCGGACCGTAGACCTCCGCCAACCCGCCGTCGGCGAAGTGATGGCCGAAACACGCAGGCAGGCCGCAGGCGAAACGAAGCAGATGAAAGGTCGCGAGCCCGCGTTCGCAAAAGCTGAACGCCAAGGAGCGCGCGAGCCTCGCCTGGGGCTCGTCCCTGAGCGTCGTCGCCGTCTCGAGCAGCCGCATCGCGACGCTGCGGTTGAGCGATTTCTTCGCGCGATTCTCGTCGTCGTAACTCGACCACTGCGTGTCGGAATAGTCCTCGTCGCGACGAAGCTGCGCCGGAGCGCGTTGGCCCGACGCGATCAGAAAGAGATGGCGTTGGCGCTTTGCGTCGCGGTCCTCGAGCGCGCGCGCCACAGCCGCGAACAGCTCCCCACGGCGAGGATGAACCGACGGCGCGAGCTCGCGCAGCAAGGCGGGCAGGCTCTTTCGGACGTCGTCATCAATCCGCATGGAACATGCGTACGCCTTCGGGTGCGCGTTTCTCCCTTCGGATAGCGCCGCTCCCCTGCCCGCCCGCGACTGGCAGGCATTGAACGTCGGAGGCGCGAAAAAACGCGCGGACGGCTCAGCGCTGGCGCACGACACCGAGCGCACCCGAGGCATCGCTTATCAAGACTACCGGTGCAGTGAGATTGCCTTGCGCCAGCGCCGCGGTGCTCGGTGTCGTCGTGATGACGTCCGGCGCGGCCGTGAGCTGTGGAAGATACGAGACCCCGGTCCTCGTCGAGGAGACGGTCACGACCTGATTTTGCACGAGCCCGAATTTGTAGCCCGTAGCGAACGCCGCCGGATAGCCCGCCGCGGATTGCCAGGTGCCCGATGCGCTTCGTTCCTCGACGTGACAGTGCGAGCCGGCGGGTCCCGTGTCGGCGAGAAATCCGGTCTCGTCGTAGTTGCAGTAGCCGACGCTGAAACCCGCGCCCGTCGGGAAAATGCTCACGGTGACGCTGTCGTCGATAGGGCCAGTTCGATCTTCTTTCGTGAACGACGTCGTTCCGGGCGCGAGGATCGCGACCCGCGCGATCCCCTTGTCGTCGAGCGGGCCTCCCGTAGGTTGTGCCCACGCGAAGCCGACCGCGCCATCCGCGTCGACGACGCCGTGCCCGCCGATGCCGGTGTCTTCATCCAAAAACGGTCCGCGATCGATCGACCACACGTCGCTACCGGCATCGAGAGAGAGGCGCACCGTGCCGCGCGTGGGCAGCGCCGTCCAGACGTAGAGGTTTCCATTTTCGATTCCGGCAGCGATCCCGTATTCGCCGGGAACGCACGCGTCGTCGACCTCGATCGTCTCACCAATGATGTGGTAGCGCGCGAGGGCGCCGGCGGGCGCGGCGATGGGAACGGCCAACAGATCGACGGATCCATCGAGATTTTCAACGAATTGCGCGTAGCTCGAGAAGTCGATCGCGAGCGGCGCTTCTTCGACCGCGTCGTCGGTGAACGTGACGAGCATCAGATGACTGGCGTCCACTGCGCCGTTCGTGGTGATGCCGAACAGCGCGTAGGTGCGATCGGTGGTGACGAGCGAAGCGAACAGAGCGCCGAGACGCGAGCCGGTGTCGGCGGTGTCGACGTCGGCAATTGGATCCTGACGAAGCATCGCGCTCGCGTGCCACGTGGAGGCGACGTTACCCGCGACGACCGAGCCCGCCGGGGTGACGACGCGCACCTCACCTTCGGCGCCGATTGGAAGGGTGAACGTGATCGCGGAATCGCTCCACGAGATGCCGCATTTCGATGCGGTGGGGCCGTTTACGCAGCCCGCTGCGATGCGCCTCTCGTGAGTGCCGCGTCCGATGCTCAGGTATTCGCCGCCGTTCCCGTCGCCGAATCCAGAGCCCCCGATGTCGAGCGCGGTGCCGAAGGGGACGGCCTCCGAGGTGACCTCAGTCGTGACGAGCGCAGACGCCACGCCGCTCGTCGTGGAGAGATCGGGAACGCTCGCGATCGAGGTCGCGGGCGCGAGCTTCAACGTCGCCGTTTTGCTGCACGCAAACGAGGTCGGCGGGCCGTGCGAGATCGGCGGACCGTGCGACGTCGGCGAATCCACGACGTTGCTCGAGCAGCCGCCGATGCCCAGCCCCATTGCGGCGAATGCTGCGCCCCACCCTGCATGCCGAGTCATGGCGCCGACCTCAGCAACGGCCATGCCGCCTGCGACGGCTTGCATTTATCCGAGAAATTCGGATGATTTCACGTTCTCTCAACGAGCGGCGGCGCGTAGCCGCGTTCGCCGTCTGGCACTGCACGACGCACGCGCCGGACGACTCGAGCGACTCGAGCGATTAGCGCGCTTGCGTGGCGCAGCCGAGAACGCAGCGCCGGCCCCTGTCGTGAGACATGGGCTACACTGCAGCGTGGTTCGGCGATGACATCCATGCGTCTTGCGGAGCACGACGGCGTCTCCTTCCCGATCGGCGGAAGCCCGTTCCGGGTGAAGGGCGTGCTCTACCTAGGCACTCTTGGTTTTTTCGAGCAGACCGTACGCGGCGGCAGCCAGGCGCTGTTCGACGAGATCCAGAACCCCGAGCTGCTGGCGTTCATCCAGCAGAAGTTCCTGCCTTCGAGCTGGTATGACGCGCTGCCCGCTCTGCCCTTGATTGACGCCGAGGCGCGGGCGATGCGCCTCGGCGTGAAGCCGTACCTTCTACATCGCACCCGCTGGCAGGCGCAGCAGGACCTGAGCGGCGTCTATCGCTTCGTGCTGCGCATTGCCTCACCCGAGATGGTGTTGAACCGCCTGCCGCGCATCGCAGCGCAGATGCTCGAGTTCGCGACGGCCAGAGCGACCGAGTGGGTCGAGCGGAAACAGGCCGTGGTGTTGATTGCCAACATTCCGGTGCCATTCACCGAATGGCTCGGGACATCATTCGGGATCTATATCGAGACTGCGCTTGGGCTCGCTGGCGCGAAAGGCGCGCTGGTAGAACCGCGCCCCCACGTGGTCGAACCGCCCCAGCACGAGACGCCCATGGTCACGCTCGGTTACGACGTCCGATGGCGCTAACCGACGCCGCGCAGACCCGGACGGTGGCGGGTGCCGGGGGAGAGCTGATCGTCGTCGAGGATCGGTCGGGTAACCCGGTCGAGCTGTTCGAACCTACGGGCCCGAAAGCGCGGCTTTCTCCTCTAAGGCGACATCCGGGCGCGGTTCTTTCTTTTCGATAGGATGCTCCGATTGTGTGAGCTGGGCGCGATTGTCTCATTCGTACAATCGCGCGGGCGACGCGTGACGCAGGATTCCGAGACCACAGGGAGCTGCTCATGAAAATCGAATCGGTATCGGCCGTCCTCTTCTTTTCCCAAGACCCCGCCAAGCTCGCCGCGTTCTATTCGACGAATCTCGGCATTCCGTTCGAGCTCGACCGGCACGGGAAGATCCGCGATCATTTCGAGGCCGATGTGGGTGACGTGCATCTCGCGGTCCTCAAATCTCAGGGTGCCGAAGCAACTGGCGAAGGCCGCGTGCTCCCGACGTTTCGGGTGCGCGAGCTCGATGCGTTCATCGAGGAGCTCGGCAAAGTCGGCACGAAGCCGATGCGAGCGGTGCTCCAGCTCGATGACGGCATGCGCGTCGCCTCGTTTCGCGATCCCGACGGCAACGCATTCAGCTTGATCGAAATCGCCGCATAAAGCATCACTCACGCTGCGAGCCATGGTGAGCGACACGAATTTCGAGCCTATGAGCGCCACCATTCTCGAGGGCGAGTACGTGTGGGCTCAGTACGCGCCGCATCCATCGCTCGCAGCTTGCGTCTCCACCTATTGGACCCTGCGCACCGAAGGCCCGACCGTCATTCGCACGCTCGCTGATGCGTGCATTGATCTCACGATCAGCCTCGGACCCACGCCGCGTGCGTTCGTAGCGGCAGTGGAAACACGCGCGACGATTCGGCGTAGTCCGAGTGCGATGCATTTGGTGAGCGCGCGGCTTTTGCCGGCGACGGCAGCGCTCCTCAATATTGCGGCGGATTCTCTAGGCGAAGGCTGGACCCGGCTCGAGAAGATCCTGCCGGAGCCCGTGGTGTCGACGTTGGTGCAAGCGATGACCGAGGCGGCTAACGATCGCGCGTGCGTCGCGGTTTTCGACGCGTTCTTTTCGGAGCGACTCTTGAATCGCTCGCTCGATCCGCGCCTCGGCGTCGCGCTGCGTGAAATTTTCGCGCGGCGTGGCGACGTCACGATCGCGGCGCTGGCCCGGGCGGCGGGCGCGCATACGCGGACGCTTTGTCGTCTGTTCGAGCATGCCGTGGGTGTTTCGCCGAAACGGTTCGCGCGCATCGTGCGCCTGCAGGCAACGCTGCGCGACCTGCCAGAGGATGCGAGCTGGACGACCGCCGCACACCGTCTCGGGTACTACGATCAAGCGCATTTCATCCGAGAGGTGCGCGAGCTGTTCGGAACGACCCCGGGCGAGCTCGCGAAGCTGAGACGTCACACGAGCTGAAGCGTCGATCGAGAGCACGCCCCCTCTACCTGGCCGTGAGCTGGCGGATCGAAACCGTTCCGACGCGAATCCGGAGCTCTCGGAGCGCTATCTGCGCCGCGCCGAGGTCTTCGCGGAGCGGCGGCGCACGTTCGACCCGGCGGCGGCCCCGGCGCTCTACGACATGAGAATGCGCGAGGTCCGCGAGACGATGCCCTCCGCGCTGTCACGCTGGCCACGCGCCATGTTCGGATTCCGCGAGGGGTGAAAAGGACGAGCAAAGTAGGGTCCGGCAAGCGAGAACCGACGCGCAGGTGACGATATTAGTTCGGACATTGGAACCGAAAATAGCCGCCGTTGGCTCGACCGCACTGGCACTGCTCGCGCACGCCTGCTTCTACGAAACAGTCGCAACCGGCGTCTGCAACTTTGCATGCCTCGGGCAGCACGCGACATCCACTCGACGAGCAATAGGCGCCGGCGATTGTGCAGATCTGCGCGCCACATTGGAACGCTCCGTTCGGCAGATCGCATTTAGGCGGGTCGTCAGCGATGTTCTGCCCTGCGACGCGAAGCGCGCAGGTGTCCGAGTAGATTTTCCCGTCACACGCGCACACTGGATACGCGAGGTCGCAACCGCCGTCGAACGGAACGCAATACCCCGATTTCGGCGGATTGAAACAGGAGTAGAGGGCTCGGCATGTCTCGCCCGCGGCGCAGTCCACCGCCGCGCTGCACGAAGTCGGTCCGCCCGCATCTCCGCTCGCGTCCTCGCGCACGTCGCCGGCTTCCGCGAAATCCGCGCCTTCGGTCGGCGAGCACGCGGCGAGCGTCGTTAGCGCCGCGACGAGGATGGTGATTCGGAGAACGGCCATGCCCTCTTAATGGCCGGAGGCGCTTCTTCCCAGTCTTATGGGAATGGCGGCGCGGGGCCGCCGCATTTCTCAGGGGAGAAGCTCAAGACCATGCATCATGCACGCACCGCCATCGTGCTCGCCAGCGCCACGCTCGGCGTTGCCTCTGCTGCGTTTGCGAGTGGGCCGACGGTCGGCCCGTTCAATCCGCCGAAGCGGCAAGGAGTGGCACCGGCAATGACCTTCACGCAGCCGCCACCGAACAGCCCGGCGTGGCTGAAGAACTATTCGTTCAATTCCGCGAAGGCACCGGCCGGCGTGACGCTCACGAAGGTCGAGCACGGCATCTGTTACGTGGGCCACGAATGCATTCTGCACGGAATGAATCTCGGCAATCACGACACGTTTGGACATGCGCCACCCGGCTACACACTCATGGTCACCGACATCGTGGGTGGAAAAGGGATCAGGGTGCCCGCCGTTGCGGTGGCGGTCACCGCGTGGACCCAAAACCTCCTCGCGTTCACGACTTTCAGGTCGCGCTTCACGCGCCCCGGCACCTACGACGTAGTGATCGTGACGAGCTCGGGCGCAAAAGCCGTTGCCACATCGGTCAACGCTACAAGCTCGTGACCCGCGTCACCGCGTTCGACGAGAAATTCTGGTACTTCGACCAACGCTTCGAAGCGAACGAGGTCGTGTACGCATCCGCCTTCGTTAAGGCTCTATTTCACGGACGGAACGGCTCGATCGCAAGCCGAGATATGCTGAAAGCCGCAGGAAGAGGTGGTCTCGTTTCACCGCCCATTCCCGACGGCGTGTGCGGCGACGCGAAGAGAAAAGTCTTCCCTTCGAAATCGACCACCGCAACGCTGGTCGACACCGGATCGTACGCGACGTCGTCGGGCGCGACGATCCGCGCGTCGGCGCCGAGCGTCGTCGTCGCGTGCGCGCACGACGCTCACTCGCCGAACATCCTCTCCACTTCCTTCTCACCTAGGATGCAAGCCAGACCGAGACGAGACCCGATGAACGCATCGCACGCAGCTTCACTTCTACTTTTTGCCGCGCCGGCAATGCTTGCATTGCTCTCTTGCACGTCGGCATCGCCAGCCGCGTCCGCGCCCTGCAGCGCGACGCTCGCGGGCGAGGCCGGCGCCGATCTGGTGCTCGTGGGCGTCGGCTCGTGCGGCACCACGCTGCGCCTCGGGCTGCGCGTGGCGACTGGAGCGACGGATGCACCGGTCTGGTCGGATGCCGCTACCTCACCGGTGCGTGTCGACGGCGCATGGCAGGCGCACGGAAGCGGGGCGACGCGGACCGTGACCGTGACCAACACCGGCAAGACGCCCATCTCGCTGCTCGGGCTGGAGTGGTCCACGGCACCGAGCGGCGTCACGCTGCCGGTCGATCGCCTCCTGCACAACGGCTACCAGAGCTGGTCCTACACGGGCATGGAGGCCATCCCAGCGTCGCTCGCGGACGACCACGGGACGGCTCCGCACGGGGCGACGGACCAGGACGCGCTGGCCGAGGTGGCAGGCGTGTCGTGGTGGTGGGGCGCCGTCTCTGACGCCAACAACGCAGGCATCGTCCTCGGGGCGGACGGCGGGACAGTCTTGAAGACGTACGTCGCCGCCGACGGCGCCGGTCCGGCACGCGTGCGCGTGGTGCAGGGCATGACCGGGGACGCGATCACGCTCGCGCCGAACGAGTCACGCGCGCTCGACGGGCTCTACGTCGCCCTCGGTGACGTCCGCGCAAACCTCGACGACTACGCACGTCACGTGGCGACGCTTCATCCACGGCCTGCACCCGCGAAGGCGCCGCTCGGGGGGTGGGGCTCGTGGAACATGTATTATGCAAATATTACCGCCGAGGCGATGCGCCAGGAAGCGCAGCTCGCGGGCGTCACCCTCCGTCCGCTCGGCCTGACGGACGTCCTCCTCGATGACGGCTACGAGGCGCACTGGGGCTCCTGGACGGCATCGCCGGCGTTCGGCGCGGACCTGCACACCCTCGCGAGCGAACAGAAGGCGGCCGGTCTTCGCTCCGCTATTTGGCTCGCGCCGCTCTATGTGGACATGACCGATCCGCTGGTCACCGCGCACGCCGACTGGTTCGTGCACGACGCGGGCGGTGCACTGCGCACGTTCGACAACTTCGGTCCCACGTATGCAGCGCTTGACGTCACCCAGCCGGACGCGCGCGCGTTCGTCGTAGCTGCGGTGCAGTCGCTACGCGCGGCTGGGTTCTCCACGCTGAAGATGGACTTCCTCTTCGCTGGCGCGCTGACGGGCGTGCGCCAGAAGCAGATCACCGCGCTCGAGTCGTACGCGCTCTGGATGAAGACGCTGCGTGAGGCAGTTCCCGACGTGCACCTCGTCGGCTGCGGCGCGCCCATGCTCCCGTCGGTGGGCTGGGTCGACAGCATGCGCATCGGTCCGGACGTCGCCTACAGCGTGAACCCCGCGCCGCGCTACCCGTTCCTGGCCGCGGAGGCGCGGCATGTGGCCATGCGCGCCATGACGGACGCGTGGTGGGCGCTCGACCCTGACGTGGTGCTGCTCCGCGGCACCGCGATAGACGACGCCGAGGCCTGGTCGGTCGTTGTCTTCTCGGCGCTGGCCGGGGGCAACTACCTGCTGGGCGATCCGCAGCAGGCAGGGGACCTGCGGCGATCGTTTGCGCTCGCGCCGGACGTGCTGGCGATCACGCGTGACGGCGTCGCCGCGCGCCCGGTGGACCTCACGGCGAACATGGATCCGGGGCCCATTCCCAGCCCGCTGCTCGCAGGGAATAGAGACACGGCGGTCCCGCACGTCTGGAAGAAGACCAGCGCCGACCCTGCGCACGGCGCGCTTGCGGTGTTCGGATGGGAGCTGGACGACGGATACGAGGCGCACGTGGACCTGCCCGATGGCGCGCGAGAGATCCTGCCCCCGGCAGCGGCCGGACCCACGACGCAAGCTCCCGCTGGTGGCGCGCGTACAGTCACGGTTGCTCGGCACGCCGCGCGTCTCTTCACCTGGTAGCACCTAACCCCCACCGTGGACATTTCAGGTCGCTCGATGGAGCCGCACTTGCAGCGAGAAATCGAAACGGTTTCTCCATTTTGGTGACACGATGAAGGGATGCGTCATGCGAGGATCTCAGCGCGCACGGCAGCGGCAGCGGTTCTCGCGTTGGGCCTGGCCGCGTGCAGCCTCTTCGTCGACACCGACGGGCTCACCGGTGGGAGCGCGGCGAGCGGCAGCGACGGCTCGGTCGACGCCAACAGCGGCAGCGACGGCTCGGTCGACGCCAACAGCGGCGACGGCTCGACCGACGCGAGCGACGGCGGCCCCAGCAGCGACGCGGCACCGTTCGACGCAAACGCACCGAAGTTCTGCGACTCGCACCCCGGCCATAGCTACTGCCTCGACTTCGACGAGTCGGCGAGCATTCCGCCCGGCTACGACAACGGGAATTTCACGCCCGCCAACTTCTTCATCGACCCTTCGATCAGCGTGTCGGGACCGAATTCGCTCTACGCAAAGTTCACGGTCGGCAACTCGGACGAGGGGATCGGATCGAACGTCACCTATGCCTCTGGAAATCTCGCGTTCAGTCTCGACATTCGGTTTTCGTCCAGCGATCTCTCAGCCGGCCAAATCGTTCCGTTCATTGCACACGTGCCCAAGTTGTCGGGGCAGAGCGAGCACTACTTCTATCTGCAGGTCTACTTCGACAGCTTCAACATCGGCGAAACGCTGACGGCCAACGGCGACGCTCCAAGCTACACGTCGACCACGCTCACGTCGCCAGTGCCGAAGGACACGTGGATGCACGTCGACATTGCGGTCAATGGCAGCACCCGTAAGGTGACGGCGTCCCTCAATCATATGCCGATCACCGTTCCCGATGCGCAAGCAGGATTCGGCACCGGCACCAGCTACCTGGCGCTTGGCGCGTACGCAAACGACATCCCCGCCGATGCCATCGAGCACCTCGACAACGTCACCATCGATCTCTGACGAGCAGGTGCGTCGACGTCGGCGAGCGTGCGCATGCCTTGGCGCGCGCAGTGGAGGCGTTCGATCGCCTCGGCTACGGCCAGAGGCGTTGAATCGGGTATTGCGTATCGTGATTGAAGACCATCGTCGTACCGTCCGGCATCGAGACGATGGCGACGGGTGTCTCGATGGCGGAGGCGCCTCCGACGCCGCGCAGCTTGGCGACGCCGTTCGTTCCGAACGTGGTGTCGACGGCGAGCGGTGGGCCGATGGTGAAGCGCGCCGCGACGGGCAGTGACAGCGTGCTGCTGAAGCCAGCCACAAGAAGCGTCCCGTTCGGCCCATGGGCGATGCGGACGGCGGCGTCACTGCAGCCGAGACCCGTCGTCGTATCTGGGCAGATACCGACGCCGGTCGTGGCGTCGTTCGCGCCGAGCTTCCATGCCGACAGACAGAAGTCGACGTCAGTGACGCAGCCGCCTCCCCCTTTCTGGACCGCTGTGTAGATGGTGTCGCCGGCTAGCACGCTCTCACCCATGAGGTCGTTGAAGCGGTTGCCCCATTCCCAACCGTGCTGGTTTCCAGACGGCCCGAACGTGGTGTCGAGAACGAACGCGCTCGTGGTGCGCCCGATGACCTGTCCGCTGAAATGGGAGCCCGTGCCCGTGCCGTCGCCGAGCCAGATGAAGTTGCCGGTCGCGAGCTCGAAGATGGACGTTCCGGTGCTCGCGCTCGTGCTGAAGCTGTTTGCCGGATCGCCATACGTGAACGTAGCGTTGCCGTAGTTGCCGACGCTACCGAGCGTCGGATCGAGCGCGCCGGCGCTCGTGAATCGCCAGGCCTGCACGTTCGAGCTGTCGAGCACCTGCGCGGTGACGACCGAGCCGTCGCCGGTGAGCGTGAATGGAACGATCTGTGGCGACCCCACCGGAAAGGGATCCGACGTCGAGACGGTGGCGGTCGTTGGATCGTGCCACGTCGCATCGAGCGCGCCGCCCGGCGTGAGTCGCGTGACGTGCAGCACGCTGCTCGCGCCTTGTAGCCACGCGACGAGGATCTTGCCGTCGGGTTGTACGAGCCCGACGATGCCCGCGGCGATGGGGGAGGCTGACGCGCTTGTCGCGATGGCTCCGACGGTAAACGAGGAATCGATGGTGGCGTCTGCGTTGACTCTCACGACCAGTGCAGGCGCGTCGCCCGCGGATTGGTGGAAAGTGCCGAACAGGAGGAGCTTGCCGTCGGGCAGCACGACGGCGTCGTCGACAGTGCCGAGCGAAGGATCGAACGGAAGGGTGGCGGGAAAGGTCGTATCGACGCTGCCCGGAGGACCCGACACGGTCACGCGCATGGTCACTGGATCGGCGTGCGCTCCGTTCGTGGAGGCCGAAATCGACGCGGTTCCGACCGCGCCGAGCGTCGCCGCCGTTGTGGCCGTTAGCACCAAAGTAGCCTTCTCATCGCCCGTGGCCGTGCCACCCGGCAAGGTGAGGGGTGCTGCGCTTACATTCGCGGGCAAGCCCGTCACGGCGATGGTCGCCGGGGCGTCATCGACGGTTCGATGTAGCGTGATGGGAACGTTCGCCGTCTGTCCGGCCTGGACGAACACAGAAAGCGGCGCGGACAGCGCGACGGCGGGCGTCGTTCCGTCCGTCCCATCGTTCGAGCCGTCGTTCGAGCCGTCGTTCAAGCTGCCGTCGGGCCCTGCGTCTGCCTCGCTTTGCGACGCGACGTCGAAGTCACCCAGAATGGCCGTACAGGACGCGAGGCCGAGCAGCACCGCGCCGGCGGCGAGCGAGGAGACGATCGTCGACTTTCGATGAGCGAGCAGGTGGGACATTCGTTGTGGTGGTGATCATGACAGCTTTTTCGTGCTGCGTGAATCACCCTTCGGCTCCGCGATAACCTCCGTAACGCACTGGCCTCGACGGCGAACGCCCTTCCGATCTCTCCCTTCAAGATCCAATGGGGCTCGCCTGCTCCTCGTCCCTTCACCGACGACGTCGGGGCCGACGGCAAGTTCAACGGCGAGAACGTTCGCTTCGAGGGCGAGTCGCTGAAGGTGAACGACAATGTCGAGCTTACCGTTGGGAACGACGGCGCGGTAACCGACGGCCACGGCCGGCCCTTCGCCAAGTTCACGCCCGATGACGCGCTCGTGCTCAAGCATTTTCCGCGAACGTTCCGCCTCCTCGGGGACGGTCAGGTCGTCGCGGAGAACAGCGACGGATCGAATCGCGTCTTTCTCGGTGCGAAGGTCGATCCCCCGTCGCCCGCAGTGCGCCGCGCGGCGCTGCTCGAGGTAGCCTTCTTCGTGAACCTCTCGCCCGCACTTCGCACTCTAGCTACCAAGGGGAATTGAGAACCAGCGCAACGGTCGGACTGTCCTGCTCCTACGAGAGGTACCCTGGCGGTCGGACGGAATGCTCTTCGACTGTGAACTTCGTCTGCAGAAGCTCCACCGATGGTGAGATGGGGGTAGTGGAACGTGGGCTCAAGGGGTCTGACTCAGGGCGCTGACCGATGGTCGCGCGCAAGATCGCGTGATACCTTCTTGTAGTTAATACGGTAAGTGAAGGTACCGCGATCACGGTACTCACAGGATCTGCGCGAGCAGCTTCAGCGGAGCGAGTCTTGTCCAGACGTCCGCCTCCCGGAAGCTCGCCCTTCCGAACATGGCGCGCGCCCAGCGTGACAGCGCGGAGCGTCGCCCGATCTCGTCGCCCTCGCCGATGAAGCGGATGCGCGCGAGGAACACCGTCCAGACGACGTCCGCGGGCCCATAGACGCCACCGACCAGCACTTCACGCCCATCGGCGAGGGCATCGTCGAGCTCGTCGAGCCGCTCGCGGACCTCGCGCATTCTCATGTCGTAGAGCGCCGGGGCCGCCGCCGGGTCGAACGTGCGCCGCCGCTCTGGCATATTCGCGTAGACGCCGCTCGATGGACGCGAGCTGGCGCGGGACGACCCACCGCGCGAGCCGATTCCGGAGGAGCATCCAGCCGAACGTGAGCTCCTCGATCGAAAATTCGTAGTGCCGGTCGAGCCAGCGCGTCGACGCCTCGTCGGTCGTGCCAGGGAATGCGTGGAGTGTGATGTCCCGGCTATCGGTGAGCACGCGGTCGGCAAGCTCGAGTGTCGGGACCGTCAGGTTCGGGTTGAGGCGCGCATAGGCGGGCAAGAGCTGTGCTCTTCGTCGATGGATGTCGAGCTTCACCGAGCTAAACGGCACCTTCGCTTCGACGAGCGCGAGGCGAGCGATCATCGAATAGTACGACGACGGGGCGTTATACAGGCTGGGAGGAGATTGCGGAGGCATGTCGTCGTCGACATGGTCGCCGGAACGTTTGCGCTCCGCCAGCAGGACGCGCGCGGATCATGTCGACGTACCGCGATAGGAAGCGGATGAACTTGCGCGCGTCGTTCGATGCATCCATCGTGGTCGCATGGCGGCGGGGAAACAGCAGCCCTCTCCTCCGCGAGGCGGCGTTCGGTGGAGCGTAGTGGCGTTCGGCATCGGCGCTGCCGTGCTGCTCATCGGCGTGACAACGTACGTGCGAGCGCCAAGCGGACGCACGAAGCCGCCCGAAGCCGCTCCGGTCGCGCCGTCGTCGTGGACGGCATCCTCGAGCGAGCACGCGTCGAGCGAGTCGGTCTCGTCCCCACCGGCGACGCCGCCGCCGCGCAAGGGGAGCTACAACGTCATCCTGATCACGGTCGATACCCTGCGCGCCGACCTAGGCTTCGCCGGCTACCCGCGACCGGTGACCCCGAACCTCGACGGTCTCGCCGCGCGCTCGACCGTCTTCGAGCGGGCCTACTCGTTGGCCTCGTACACGTCGAAGAGCCTGGGCCCGATGCTCATTGGTCGCTATTGCGACGAGACCATGCGCGACAGCGCGCACTACACGACCTACTACCCAGGCAACACGTTCTTCGCCGAGCGCGCCCAGGCCGCGGGCGTGCGCACCCTCGGAGCCATGTGCCAGCGCTACTTCAAGTGGCCGACCGGCCTGTCGTCGGGCTTCGACGTCTGGGACAGCTCGGCGATTGTGCCCGGCATGACGGACGACGGAAACAGCATTACGAGCGATCGCCTCAGCGATGTCGCCCTGTCGCTGCTCGCCGATCCTGCCAACACATCGCCGTCGCGAGACGACGCCGGCGCGCCGGCTGACGCGGCACCTGACGCGCTCACGAACGGATCGCGCCGTTTCTTCGCTTGGTTCCACTACTACGACCCGCACTCGCAGTACGTGCACCACGAGGCCGCGCCGGATTTTTCTGTGCTCGACGCCGGCGGTCCCGCGCGCCGCGACCTCTACGATGAAGACGTGTGGTTCACCGATCAACAGATCGGTCGCTTGCTCGACTTCATTGCCGAGCAGCCGTGGTCGGACAACACGTCCATCATCGTCACGGCCGATCACGGCGAGGCCTTCGGCGAGCACGGCTTCTACAAGCACGGTCGCGAGCTGTGGGAGCCGCTCATCCGCGTTCCGCTCGTCGTGTACGTACCCGGGCAGGCCCCGCGGAGGGTTCCGGTCAAGCGCTCGGCCATCGACATCGCGCCCACCATCCTCGACCTCCTCCATGTCGCCGTGCCGCCCGGCACGCTTCGCGGTACGAGCCTGCTCGACGACGTGCGCGCCCCGCCGGACGTGGGCTACGCGCAGCGCGACGTGTACGTCGACATGCCGGCGGGTCCGTACAACGAGCTCCGTCGCGCGCTCATTTACGGCCCGTCGCCCGGGATGAAGCTCATCTCGTATCGGGACGAGCGCTACGAGCTCTACGATCTGGCGACCGACCCGACCGAAGAGCACGACCTGTCATCGGACTCGGAAAAGAAGCACGAGGCTCTCGAGCGGCTGCACGGGCTTCGCGCGACGCTTGACGAGCGCGAGCCCTGGAATTGACGAGCCCTCTACCCTGGGTTGCGGGCCTTCGTAGAGGCGGACGCGCGACGGGCGCGCCCGTGCCGCCGAGCCAAAACCGGATGTTCTACGCTCGTAATCGACGCGCTGGTGATCGAAGCGAACACGCGTTGCGCCGCTAGCGAATCGACTCGAGCGAGAGCGTGAAGAGCTGCGACGGCGCGTCAGGGTCGTCGGCGTCGATGCAGGCGTAGGCGCTCTCGTCGCGCAGGATCGCCAGACCCTCGGGTTTGTCGCGGCTCGGTGTTCCGTCTTCGGCGAGCAGCGGCGCCAGCACGGCCGTTCCGTTCGCGAGATCGATGTGGCCGACCGCAGAGCCCACGACTTGGCCGTCGTCGTACGCGTTAGGCGAGCGCTCGGCGCACGCGAGGAACCAGAGCGATCCGTCCGGCGCGGTGTCGAGATCCGTGAAGCCGAGCCGACCGCCTTCGATCTCCCCGAGATCGAACGCCTGTACCGACGCGAGCGCTGGCGCAGGGCTTTGACCGTCGAGGTACGCGAACAACGCATCGAGAGAGAGCGCGCCGACCGCATCGACCGGCCCGAGCTCGCCTTTCGCAGCCCCGTTTCCGCGATTCGCGAGCAGGAGCTGGTCGCCCATCCGCGTCGCACCTTCGATGTTGAGCTCGCTACCTGCGAAGTCCGTGCGCGCGGCGAGCGACTCGTAGAGCGCCGTGCAGTCGACGATGCGTGAGCGCTCGCCTTCGAGCACCACGATACGCCGACGGTTCTCGTGTGAGCCCGAGCCGATCAAGAGCGCGCGAGTGTCGTCGATGGCCGCGATCGACTCGAGATCGAGCTTCAGCTGCTTGGTGCCGGCGCGCTTTTCGAAGACGCGAACACCGCTCGGTACGTGATCGAGCGTGACGGCGTGCACGTCGCCGTCGGGCGGCACCAACCACGCTGCAAAGCTGGCGTCGTCTTGCGGCATGACGAGCACCGAACGGCCGTCGACTTTGGCCCACGCGAGACCCGACGCGGCGCGAACGTACGGAGGTCGACCGATCGCGGGGTCGCCGCCGTCGGCATAGCGGAGCGCTCGTCGTGCGACGACGCGTGCTTGTCCGGCTCGCCGTGCCGTGATCATCCTTCGTACCCGTGCGGCGCGGGCTCGATACCGAGCCGCGTCGTGAGAATGCCGTGCGCCACGAAGCAGCGCGGCGTGAGCAGAATCGCGACGATCACTTTGTAGGCGTAGCTCCAGAACCCGATTCCCAGATCTGCTGGACGGATCCAACCAATTTGGTTCGTGCGGCCGTAGTGGCGAGAGACCCGCGCCTCATCCAACACCTTCAAGGCGCAGCATCTTCGGCGATGGTCTTCAGGATCGCCGCGCGCTTCACGAGGAATCGCCGCATATACCGTGTGAGAAAGAGACCCTCAGCAACGCGGCCTAGAAATCCGAGCGGCGCTTCGTAGCTGAACACATCTCGCATGAGAGTGCCGTCGCTACAGGGCTCGAACTCGTGCCGATGCGTGAAGCATCGAAATACACCCGAGACCATCTCGTCGACGAACAGAGTGGGTCTCTCGAGCCGCGTCACGCGCGCGGTGAGCCGCTGTCGGACGCCCATGTGTTTCGCTTCCCATGTCACATGATCGCCGAGCTCCAGCAGACCTTGGGTCACACCCCCGACAGCGCGCTCGTCCGTGTCCGCGGTGCTCGCGAGGTGAGCATCGACGCTGCGCGCGAGATCGAAGCATCGCTCGCGTGGCGCACAGATAGGCGTTTCGATCGTGATCGTGGGCATGGAGAGATGGCGGTCTATGACTCGGTGGACGGAGCTCGTCGTTTTTCGTTCGATGCGGCGAGCGCGGCGTGAGCACGCCATGGTAGCGAACCAACGGCTAGGAGCGCGTGCGCGGGCTACTCGGCCAGTCGACCGCGCGCAGCCGACGACGCGGGTCGTGCAGCCGCCCTATCGTTCACAGCTTCAGCTCGACGACTTGGCCGCGAGGGCGCTCTTCACCGCTTCGTCGAGCGTCTCGGTCGTCTGCTCGCCGAAGAGCGGCTGATCGTCGACCCAAATCGTCGGAAGCGCTTGCCCTTTGGCCGCGTGGAACTCGTCGATGTCGGCTTGGATGCTCGCTTCGGTCGATGGATCTTGCACGCAGGCCAAATAAGCCTCAGATTGGAGGCCAACATCGGACGCGAGCTTCGCACACCCCTCGGGGGTGAGGTTTTCGACATCGGTCGAAAGAAGCGCCTGCGTCATCTCCTCCCCTTTGCCCAGCTTCTGTCCACAGCACGCCGCGCGTGCCGCGTCCCTCGCATGCGGGTGCATGTCGAGCGGCACGTTCCTCCGCACCACGCGCACGCGTGACGCGTTTGCCTTCAGAATCGGCTCGAGCGCCACGTTGGTACGGCGGCAAAACGGGCACTCATAATCCACGAAATCGACGACAGTGACCTTCCCAGCTTCCGTGCCGGCCATCTCTTTGCGAATCGCCTCGGGCACGTCGACCTTCTTGTTCATGCCGTACCAAATCGGCAGGGCTACGGCGATTCCCAGCACGCCGATCGCCAGCATCCGGACCCCGAGCCTGCCCGGCGGGTCCCAATGACGAAGCAGACGCAGCGTCGCTGCGAGCATGATCGTGAGCGCCGAAATGTCGGCGACCATACAGTACTTGCAAAATACATGCATCTCGATTTGAACTGCGATCAGGTGGGCGGCCCACAAGCCGGCGACCGACGCGACCATGACGAGAAGCAGCCGCGCGAGACGTCCGCGTACGACCATCAGAATGCCGAGCAGCAAAAAACCCAGAATGCCGAAGAGCGGCATCGGGAGGCCGAACGGCCACGCGTCGGCGGTGTGCTTCACAGCGTCACAACCTCCGCCCTCCTCGCAGTACGCAGGGAGCGGTCTCATGTAGTCCACGAACAGCACGGCGCTCGCCATCAGGCCCGCGAGCACCGGAAGAGCGAAGAGCCACGGAAGGAGCTTTCCGGCCAATGTCGGATCGGTCGTCTTCGGCGCTTCGCTCGGATCTCCCGACTCTTCCGAAGCGTTCGACGCTTCGGCGGGGGTTTCGGGGGACGATTCGGAATCTCGGGCCATCTTCATTTTCTCCCGCAGGGCGAACTTTCTGTAGTGCGCCCGGCTAGAAAGCTACCCTCCTAAACGTTTCATGCCCAAAACTCTTCCTGAACGAAAAAGCGTGCTCGATCTCTTCGCACGCCAAAATAAGCCACTTCACGCACGCGAAATCGCGTCCACGCTCGAAGTCGACCGCAAATCCTACGAGGGCTTCCTCCGCCTGCTCGACGACATGACGACGCAAGGCGACCTCGCCTCGCGCGGGGGCGAGCGCTTCACGCTCGGCAAGCCCGGCAAGCAAGGTCACTCCGTCAAAGGCGGTAGTGGTGAGCTCCGCATCGGCACGATCTCGATCGCGCCGCGCGGCTTCGGCTTCGTCTCCGCCGTCGGCGCGCCCGGCGACGACGTCTTCATCCCGCCCGAGTCGCTCGGCGGCGCGATGCAAGGCGACACCGTGCGCATCATCCTCCGCGGTCGGAGCGCACGCGGCCCCGAGGGCGAGGTGATGGAAGTCACCGAGCGCAAGACCAAGCGTGTCGCCGGAACGCTCCGCCGCAAAGGCTCCTCCGCCTGGCTCGAGCCCGACGACAACCGCATCCGCGGACCGATCGTGCTCGAGAGCGCGATCGACACGATGTCCGGCGTCGGCAACAGCGGCAACGACGGTGACGCCGCCGTCGTCGCGATCACCAAATACCCTTCCTTCTCCGACGAGAACCCGGTCGGTCGCCTCGAAGCGGTCTTGGGGCGCCCCGGCGATCTGCAGGTCGAGGTCTCGAAGGTCCTCATCCGCGACGCGATCGAAGAGATGCATTCGCCCGAAGCGTTCGCCGAGGCCGAGGCCTACGGGCCGACGGTTCCGGTGTCGATGCTCGAAGGACGCGAAGACCTCACGCATCTCCCGCTTCCGACGATCGACCCCGAAGACGCGCGCGACCACGACGACGCGGTGTGGGTCGAGCGCGCGAGCAACGGCGGTTATCGCGCCTGGATCGCGATCGCCGACGTGAGCTCGTACGTCATCCCCGGCACCATGATCGACGAAGAAGCTCTGCGCCGCGGCTGCAGCGTCTACCTGCCCGACCGCGCGATCCCGATGCTTCCGCGCCCGCTCTCCTCGAACCTCTGCTCGCTCTTGCCGGACGTCGTCCGTCTCTGCTTGTGCGTCGAGGTCGAGATCGACGCGTCCGGGACCATCCGCAAATCACGCCTGATCCGCGGCTACATGAAGAGCGCGGCCAAGCTCACCTACGGCGGCGTCGCCCGCGCGCTCGGCTTCACCGAGAACCCGCCACGGCAGGAAAAAGCCGAGGAGATGATCGAGGGGCTGCGCGTCGCTCACGAGCTGTCGCGCATCTTGAGGGCCAAGCGTATGAGCCGCGGCGCCGTCGACTTCAACTTGCCCGAGGCGAAGATCGAGCTCGGCCCTGACGGGCTGCCGATCAAGATCGAGCGCCGCGCGCAAGATGCCGGCGTGAAGAAGGCGTACGAGCTCATCGAAGAGCTCATGCTCCTCGCGAACGAGACCGTCGCCGAATGGATGGTCGAAAAGAAGATCCACACCATTTTCCGCGTGCACGCGCCGCCGGACCTGAAGAAGATCGTGCGCTTCGCCGCGCTCTGCGAACGGCTCGGCATCGAGCTCGACGACGACTCGCTCGAGGATCCGAAGAAGCTCTCGGCGCTCTTGAAGTCGTTCGCGGACCATCCGCTCGCGCCGGTGTTGAACTCGCTCCTTCTACGTTCGATGAAGCAGGCGATCTACGACGTCGCGAACATCGGTCACTTCGGCCTCGCGTCGAAGGCGTACCTGCACTTCACCTCGCCGATCCGCCGCTACCCCGACGTTTGCGTCCACCGCGCGGTCCACGCCGAGCTCCTCGGCAAGACGCACCGAGGCGACGGCGAAAAGGAGAAGCTCGCTCAAGCCGCGCTGCAGTCGTCGCTCAACGAGCGACGCGCAATGGAGGCCGAGCGCGAAATCGCGGATCTTTATCGAACGATCTTCATGAAGGACAAGATCGGCATGCAGTTCGAGGGCACGGTCACCGCGCTCGTCGGCTCCGGCGCGTTCGTCGCGCTCGACGATCCGTACGTCGACGTGCTCGTGAAGTTCGAGGACATGGGCGACCGCTTCGAGCTCGACGAGGACGGCCTCCGCGCCGTCGCTGCGCGCTCGGGCGACTCGATCGATCTCGGCGACCGGATGATGGTCGAGATCCTCGACGCGGCGATTTTGCGTCGCACCGTCTACGCGAAGCGCGCCGGCTCCGAAAAGAGCCAGAAATTGCCCGGTTTCACCGAAGGCATGGCCAACGGTGACGGCAAACGCGGCCGAGGCAAGCCGCGCTTCGTCGAGGTCCCGAAGAGCGACGGCAGGCGCGCGCCGAAGGGCGATCGACCCGTGAATCAAGGTCGCGACGGCGGCAAGAAGACGGGCGCGAGCCACGGCCGCGGCAAGCCTGCGAAGGCGAGCGGCGGTGGTGGTGGCCGCGGCGGCACTGGTGGTGGCGGTGCTAGTGGCGGTCGTGGCGGTGGTGCTGGCTCCGGAAAGAGCGGCGACGGCGCCAAAAGCAGCGGTGGCGGCAGCGGCGCCAAGAGCAGTAGCGGCGGCGGCGGCGGAAAGAGCTTCGGCAAAAAGGGCGGCAAGAAGCACCGCTGACGCTCATGACGGCGCGCTGCCGAGCAGCGCGCTAGCGTCCCGGCTCGACGGGCTTGTCCGGTTGTGACTCGAAGATCTCCGTCACGCGTTCGAGCGTGTCGGCTTCGGCGGCGAGCTTGTCGGTCCGGATGCGGACGATCCGCGGAAAGCGGAGCGCGTAACCGCTCTCGTGCCGATCGGACCTCATGACGTTGTTGAAGGCGACCTCGAGGACGATGACGGGCTCGACGCTGCGGACGTGACCACGGTCCTCGATCGTGTGATGGACGAGCCACTGGGTGAGCTCGGCGATCTCGGCGTCAGTGAGGCCGGAGTACGCCTTACCGACGTTCTTGAGCGTCGCGCCGTCGCGGACCGCGAACGTGTAGTCGGAGAGGACCTTCGCGCGTCTGCCGTGACCGTATTCGGCGGCGGTGATGACGACGTCGAGCGTGGCGAGCTCGCGTTTCAGCTTCATCCACGCCTGTCCGCGCCGGCCCGGCTCGTACACGGAGTCGAGGCGCTTCAACATGACGCCTTCGTTGCCGCGTTCACGAGCGGAAGCGTACGCACGTTCGAGCTGCTCGACGGTCTCGACCCGAAACGCAGGCGCGAGCCGGATGCGGTCGAGCGAGATCGACGCCGCCGACAGGTCACCGAAGAGGCTCATTTGGCCGCGCGGAGCGACGCTGCGTCTTCCGGCCTTTGCGGCATTGCGCTCGGCGGCAATGACGTCCTCGAGGATGACGCGGCGCTGGTCGAGCGTGCGGGCGAGGACGAGCTCGCCGTTCGCGTAGAGGACGTCGAACGCCATGAAGACGACCGGCGCCTCTCTGCGGAGCTCGGCGGTGACCTTCTTCCGACCGAGGCGCGTCTGGAGCGACGAGAACGGCAGCGCGCGATCCTTGGCGAAATCCCAAGCGACAATCTCGCCGTCGAGGATCGCGGGCAAGTCCGACTTTTCGACGAGCTCGGCGAGCTCGGGGAACGCCTGGGTGATGTCGCCCCGCGTGCGAGAGAAGAGCGCGACCTTACCGGGCATCTTCGGGTCGCCGAAGTGAAGCTGCGCGCGGATTCCGTCGTACTTGTCCTCGATCTGCGCGTCGATGCGGCCTTCGTCGTGGATGAAGCGCGAGGCGGCGTCCTCCACGCCGTCGGCGGGTGACGCGAGCATGAAGCCAAGAGGATGAAAGAGCTTCATTTCAGCCTCGCCGAGCGTTCCGGCGAACGCCATGCTCGTCACCCGCGGGACGTCGCCGGTGAGCGTCAGCGCGCGGCGCACGTCCTCGAGCGGAACGTTCGCGGCTTCGGCGATCGCCTCTTCGACGAGCGTCGCCTTCACGCCGGTGCGCATGTCGCCGGAGATCAGCTTCACGAGATACTTCGCTTCGAGGTTCTTGCCGTCGGGCGCATCCGCGCGGTCGACCAGATCACGGAGGATCGCGAGCTTCTGCGCCTGGACGTTCGTGGCCGCGAGCGCGTCGAACGCGACGGCGATGGCCGCGAGCGACAGCGGCGCTCCGACCCGCGCGCGCTCGGCGAGCAAGTCGGCGGCGCCCGCACCCATGTCGCCGTGCTCGCGGTAGGTCGCCATCATCGCCTCGGGGTCGGCGAGCGAGACGTCGGCGATGACGGTGGAGAGCAGGCGCCATCCGACGTTCAAGACGCGAGGGTCGCCTTCGGTGAACGGCACACCCGAAAAATAAAGCGCGGCGAGGCTCGCTGCCTTTGGGTCGTCGGCGTTCATTTGCCGTAAAAACAAGGCAATTTTCGCCTTCTTGTCGAGCTTGCTGCGCGTAGCGAGGAGACCTTCGCTCGCCTCGACGAAGCGCTTCCAATCCGAGACGACCATTACAGATCGATCTTCACCGGCCTGAGGCGAGCGTCGGTCGTACCGTCGCCGATCTGACCGTACTTGTTGGCGCCCCAGCACCAAGTCGCGCCGTCTCTCGTCGTCGCGCAGACGTGGTCGGCGCCGGGCGCAACAGCGACCACGTTCGAGAGCCCGCTCACCTTCGCAGCCAGCTCCTGGGTCGTGGTCGTTCCGCGGCCGAGCTCGCCTTCGGTATTCGAGCCCCAGCACGTGAGCGAGCCGTCGGTGCCGACCGCGCACGTGTGCGATTCAGCCGACGCGATCTGCGCGATGCCGGCGACGTCACGCACGGCGACCGGCGTGATGTGGTTGTCCTCGTCCGGGTTGGCGCCGAGCTCGCCCTGCTCGTTCCGACCGAAGCACGAGACCGCGCCGCCCGGTGCGAGCGTGCACGCGAACGAGTCGCCGGACGAGATCGCACGCGCCGACGAGACCGGCGGGTCGGCGAACGTCGGCTTGGCCGTCGGCGCCCACGCGCCTTCGCCCCAACACTTCACCGTGCCGTCGTCGGTGAGCACGCAGGCGTGCGCTCCCGACGCGGAGATCTTCGCGACGCCAGAGGCCGGGCCGCCCTTGACGACAGCGTCGAGGCCCCAGCACTTCGCCGCGCCGGCTCTGGTCTTTACGCAAGCGACGTAGCCGCCGGCTTGGAGATCGACCGCGCCTGTGATCCCTTTCACCGGCGTCGGCTTCACCTTCTGGACGTCCTTGCCGTCGCCGAGGATCTTGCCGCTGCCCCAGCAGCTCACCGTTCCATTCACGAAACGCGCGCACGAAAAATCGGAGCCGACCGCGACCTGCGCGACGTCGCTAAGCCCCGCGACGGACGCCGGCGTCTTGACGCCGTCGACCGCGCCGCCGTCACCGAGCTCACCGTCACGGTTGCGCCCCCAACACCGAACGGTGCCGTTGTCCATGCGCGCGCAGTCGTGGAAATCGCCGCACGCGATGGCAGGCGCGTTGCCGCCACGAGCGGCCTCGCCCGTTTCGCTTCCCGCGCTCACAGCGGCGGCGGTGGCCGGCGACGGTGCGGCGCCACCGCAGGCCACGAAGACGACCGCCGCCACCCCCGCCATTCCACGCATTTTCCTAGGATAATTTAGAACGCGATGCCCGCACGGGGATCTTCGGGCGAAAGCGCTTCGAGCTTTTCGACGAGCGCCGCCACCTCGTCGGAGCGCGTCTCTGGGCAGCGCACGAGGAAGCGGACGTAGAGGTCGCCGGTAGGCTTGCCCTTCTTCGCCACGCCCTTGCCGCGCAAACGGAGCGACGAGCCGCTCTGCGCTCCCTCTGGCACCTTGAGCGTGACGTCGCCGCTCGGCGTCGGCACCTTCACCTTCGCGCCGCGATAGGCTTCGGCGAGGGTGATCGGGAGCTCGAGATGCAGATCGTCTCCTTCCCGTTTGAAGAACTTGTGAGGGAGGACGTGCACGACCAAGAGGAGATCGCCGGGCGGACCGCCGTTCGGCGAGGGCTCGCCCTGGCCTGGGATGCGCAAGCGCGACCCTTCGGCCGCGCCCGGCGGGACGCGCACCGTCGTCGGCTCAGCGACGCCGGGACGTCGCAATTCGAGCGAGGTCCCGCGCACGGCCGACACGAAGTCGATCGTCGTCTCAGCCTGCGCATCGTGGCCTTTCGTCGGCCCACGAGCGCGCCGGCGACCGCGGTTGCCCATCATGTCGCCGAAGAGGTCGCCGATATTTCCGGAGCCACCACCGCCGAAGAGGTCCTCGATGTTCACGGTTTCCCCGGCGCCGCCGCCGCCGAAACCGCCGGGAAAACCACCGGAGCGTGCGCGCGAGGCGCCGGGCTGGCTCGCCCACTGGCTGTAGGCGCGCGAGCGACTCGGATCGAACCCCTCGCGGAGACCTTCGTCACCGAACTCATCGTAGAGCTTGCGCTTGTCGTCCTTCGAGAGGACCTCGTACGCGTGGTTGACGGCCTTGAACTTGGTCTCAAGCTCTTTGTTTCCCGGGTTTTTGTCCGGGTGGAGCTTGTGCGCGAGCTTCCGATAAGCCTTTTTGATCGCGTCTGCGTCCGCAGTACGTGCGACGCCGAGCACGCCGTACAAGTCGTCCGCCATGGGGTGCGAACGTAAATCCTAGCGCCTTCCGGAGCAACATCCCGAGCGCTCGCGCTCACCTTTCGCTCCGAGCGCCGCGTCCTAAGGCCCGAAGCCGGCGTCGTCGTTGCGACGGCGGAGCGGCGCCACCGCAGGGAGCTCCGGCTCGATTTTCCACTGCCCGCTCTCTCGGACGCAATGCACGGTGGTGTGCTCTACGAGCTGATTCGTCCCGGATACCGCCACGACGGCGTCGTCGCCGTTGACCTGCGCCGTCATCGTTTTGGGCCTGAATTTCAGCCCAAAGCGGCCTTGCGCGAGCATCTTCTCTGGGTCGACGCGACGGCCCTGCATCTTCGACGCAAGATCTGCGCGCTCTTCGAGGCTGGCACGCGCCTTGGGGCCGAGGAGCGCATAGGCTTCGTGCGCGGCTCGCGCGTCCTCCGACGACGCCTCCATCCGGTCGAGCCACAGCCGCACGACCCCTTCGGGCGTCGATTCGGGCGCCGGACGTGAGCACGCCGTGCCCGCCGTCGCGAACGACGCCAAGACCAGCGCAAACGCGAAGCGCGCCACCGACCGCATCACTTCGCGGGCTTCTTCGTCGGCTTTTTCGCCGGTTTTTTGGCCTTGGCCGCGATTTTCTTCGGAGCGGCGACCTTCTGAGCTGGCTTCTTCTTCGACGCCTTCTTCACGACCTTGGGCGCCGAGGCCTTCTTCGCCTTCGCCGCCTTCGCCGGCGGCATCACCGTCTGGGCGGTGCCGGCCGGCACGTTCTCGCCCGTGATGCCGGCGAGCACCTTTTCGGCGTGCCCGTCGACCTTCACGCTCGGAAAGACCTGGACGACGGTGCCGTGCTTGTCGATGACGAACGTGCTGCGGATCGTCCCTTGCGACTCTCGCCCGTAGAGCTTCTTCGTGCCGTAGGCGCCGAACGCTTTGTGGAGCGTGAGGTTGGGATCAGAGAGGAGCGGGATCGAGAGCGCGTACTTCTCACGGAATCGCGCGTGCGACTCCTTCGAGTCTTTCGAGACGCCGACGATGACCGCGCCCGCCTTCGCGAAGTCCTTCGCCTGCTGGGTGAAGGCGATCGCCTCGCGCGTACAGCCCGGCGTGTCGTCCTTTGGGTAGAAGTAGACGACGAGGGTCTTGCCCGCGAAGCTCTGGTCGGTGAGCGTGTCGCCAGAGTCGGTCTGAAGGGAAAACGAAGGGATTTTATCGCCGACGGTCAGCATCGTGGTGCGCCTTTCGTGGTTCGAGCAGGGGCACGAATTCGAGCGGCCATGACGACGCGAGTCAAGGCTCACGCGCTCGCCGAAAACTTTACGGTCGAAGATCGGGCCAAATACCATCTGGATCGTGAAGGATTCTCGAGCGGTCACCCTCGCGTGGAGCGGCAAAAAAGGTTTGATCGGCGAAGGGCCGACCGTCGCGAAGGCGAAAGAGGTCATCCCGGAGGCGACCTTTCCCGAGGGCGAGGTCTATCGCGGCGACAACCTCGAGATCCTGACCGCCCTAGCGGCGAGAAGACCGGGCTCGGTGACCCTCGCCTACATGGATCCGCCGTTTTTGACCGGTCGTCTTCACGCGAAGATCGTCAAAGGCGAGACGCTCGACAGCCGCACGCATCGCGTCGCCTTCGACGATCGCTGGACCGATCGCGCCGCCTACCTCGAGGCCTTGGGCGACCGGATCGTACAGACGCGCAAGCTCCTCGCACCGCACGGCTCGATCGTCGTGCACGTCGATCCGAAGACGAGCCACTACGTCAAGGTCATGATGGACGAGATCTTCGGCGAAGAGTGCTTCGCCTCCGAGATCGTCTGGCGCTACCGTCGTTGGCCTTCGAAGACCGCGAATTTTCAGCGCGTTCATGACGTTTTGCTCCGCTATCGCAAGGACGCAGAGACAGCGCCACGCTGGAACACGCTCTACGAGCCGCTCGCCCCTTCGACCTTGGCGACCTGGGGCACGAACAAGCAACGCGCCATCGTCGCCGCGAGCGGACGACGCGCGCGCTCGAGCACGACCGAAGAAAAGAGCCGCGGCGTTCCGCTCGGCGACGTCTGGGACATCGGTGTCATCGCGCCGGTCGCCAAAGAGCGCACCGGCTATCCTTCGCAGAAGCCGGAGGCGCTGCTCGTGCGCATCGTCGACGCCTTGACCGCGCCGGGCGACGTCGTCATGGACCCCTATGCGGGCAGCGGCACGACCTTGGCCGTCGCCGCGCGGATGGGCCGCACGTTCCTCGGGATCGACCAGAGCGAGGTCGCGATCGAAACGCTGACGCAGAGGCTTGAGTCCGATCTGCGGCCCACGTACGCTCGGGCCAAGCCTCCCCGATGACCTTCACGAACAAGCATTGGTTCGCCGTCGCCCTGATGGGCGCCGCGCTCGTCGGCGCCTTCGCCGTGAAGGACCAGGCGCTGCCGCTCTTGGTCGTCGCGGTGGTGGGCCTCTTCGTCATCGTCCTCACCATGCAGACCGGCGGCGCGCCATCGCTTGGCGGCCTCATCGACGCCGTCCGGAACGCATCGAACGGCGAAAAAATCCGCACGCCCGAGAACGCGTCGCCGGAGATGGCCCGCATCTTCGAGGAAATTGCGACGGTCGCCGCTCAGCGCCGCAAAGAGCTCGCCGCCGCCGAGGCACGCCAGGTCGACGTCAACGAAGCCGAGAAGGTGCTCGCCGATCTCACGCGCAAGCTCGGTGACGGCGTCTCGACCCAGCTCGCCGCCGCCGAAGAGACGGCCAAGCAGATCACCGAGATGGCGAAATCGATCAACGAGATCGCGCAGGGCGTCGAAGCGCTCGCCACGAGCGCCGAAGAGTCGAGCTCCTCGATCCTCGAGATGACAGCGACGAGCGACGAGGTCGCCGAGAACGTCGGCGAGCTCGCCGGAAGCGTCCGCGAGACCGTCAGCTCGATCGAAGAGATGGCGTACTCGATCAAAGAGGTCGCCAAGAACGTCGATGCGCTCTCGCTCACCGCCGAAGAGACCAGCTCGTCGATGAACGAGATGGACGTCTCAATCGACCAGGTCCAGTCCAACGCGAACGAAACGGCGCGCCTCTCCGAAGAGGTCGCGCTCGACGCCGAAAAAGGCGCCGAGGCTATCCTCAAGACGATCAGCGAGATCTACCGGATCAAAGAGAGCTCGCAGGATATCGTCAGCGTCATCAGTAACCTCGGCTCGCGCATCGAGGCGATCGGCCAGATCGTCAACGTCATCGACGACGTCGCCGAGCAGACCAACCTCCTCGCCTTGAACGCCGCCATCATCGCCGCGCAGGCCGGCGAGCAAGGCAAAGGCTTCGCCGTCGTCGCCGACGAAATCAAAGATCTGGCCGAGCGCGCCGGCGCGAGCACGCGCGAGATCACCGACCTCATCAAGACGATCCAGGCCGAATCGAAGAACGCGATCAGCGCCGTCGAGCGCGGCGCCTTGAACGTCGACCGTGGCGTCGAGGTCTCCAACGAAGCCGAGCGCGCGCTCAAGAAGATCCTCGAGTCGAGCCAGAAGTCGACGAACATGGTCCGTGCGATCGCGCGCGCCACCGTCGAGCAGGCGAAGGGCTCCAAGCAGGTCACCGACGCGATCGGCCGCATCGCCGAGACCGTCCAGCAGATCGCGGCAGCGACCGCCGAGCAGGCGCGCGGGTCCGAGCTCATCATGAAGAGCGCGGAAAAAATGCGCCTGATCACCCAACACGTCGAGCGCTCGAGCCAAGAGCAGGCGCGCGGCGGTCGACAAATCACGACCGCGATCGAGAACATCTCCGCGATGGTCAGTCAGCTCAATCAGAGCCATCGTCAGCAGTCCCGCGTGACCGAGACCGTCCTCAATACGGCGTCGCGCATCGAGCACTCGGCCAAGGGCCAGGACGCGTCGCTCAAGCAGCTCTCGGGGGCGGTCGATCGGCTTCGGAAGATCGTGTGAGCGCAGTGGGGGGGTGTTGCGTTGGGCAATCGAGCATTCGACCTTAGTGGGCCGTTCCGGCCCCTCATTTTCCTTCGGAAAATGAGCCTCCCCACGCTCGGCTTACGCCGACACGTTTTGCGGAGCAAAACGTGGGGCAAGATCGCTGACGGAGGGCGCTCGGTCGCTTCGCTCCTCGCTTGCGATGGCCTGTTCTCGCTTCGCTCGCCCATCCACAACGGGGTACAATACTCACCTCTTTCACCAGGTTCGGAGGGATCCGATTCGGACTGGGATGGGGTCGGCTGTTGCTTGGTAGTCGGCGTACTGGAAGTAGAGGACGTCGTTGGAGATCAGGTTGAATACATCCTCGGCCTGACCGCCATTGCCCATGGATAAATCGACTGCCTTGCAGCTTGAGCCGTCGGCTGCGCAGCGGAGGGCGGTCGGCGTACCTGCCGTCGTCGTCGGCACCGTGACCCAGATTTGCTGGCTCGAATCGAGCGCAATGTGCGGGTGCTCTGCGCCGTCGGCAACGCCGGCCTTCACCGAAAGATCGGTAACCGCACAGTTGGTGCCATCGACATTGCAACGGTGAAGCTTCACGTGATCGATCGCTCCGGTCAGATCCCTGGCGACGATGAGCATCTTGGAATGGACGGTGTCGAGGACGACGGCGGGCGTGACCCCGCTCAGGTCGCCCTCCGTGGTGGAGAGGTCGGTGAAGAGACACGCGCGGTTGGTTCCGAAGTCCATAGGGCAGCGGACGAGCCCGAGCCGCGCGCCGGTGTTGTCCCATTCGGACGCGATGAGGATGTAGCCGTTCGCTTCGTCCACCGCGACGTCGTACGCAACGATATGTGCCTGCGCGTAGGTGTAGCCCTCGTTGTCGGAGCCGAGATGAAAGACGCATCCGGTGCCGTCGTCGTTGCAGACCGTGACACCGAGCGGGCTCGCCCCGATCTCGTGGACGACGACGACCTTGTGCGCCTTCGTGTCGAACGCGACATGGCCGTCCCCGTTCCCCTCCAGTGTCCCCGTCATCGGCTTTTGACTGCATCCGCTACCATCGGCGCCGCAGATCCAGAGCGCAGGCGCGTCGCCGAGCGCCGTCGGCATGAAGATTCGATTCGTCTTGGAGTCGAGGACGGCGTCGACTGCTGACGTCCCGCTGCCACCGTCCGGCAGCAACAACGGCGACTTGGCGCACGGTCCGTTCGGGAGCGTGCACCTGGCGAATGCGCTTCCGCCGGCGCTGATGAGCGTCGTGCCGGACTGCATCAGCTGACCGCCCAACCCATGTCCGGTCGACCGCGGCACGTCGAGGGACGACGTATCAAAATAGTGAACGTAGTTGTCTCCGTACGTCGACGCGCCGCTCTTGGCCTCGACGCCGGGGACGACGCTGCGCGCGAGCAAAAACTCGGCTCCCGGCGGCGCGGTCGCTCCCGCTTTGAATTCGTAAGTCACGTCCCCGCCCGACTTGGCAACGCGCGTGATGGCGGTGCCGAGCGGCGCTTTGCCGTCGGTGCTCCAAAAAAGATCGTAGCCCGTGATGCCGGTTTCGTCGGTGGCGGCGCCGATCGTCGCCACTCCGGCGACAGTCCCCTTCGCCGGATCGGTGTCGCGGAAGGTGACGGAGCGCGGCGTGCTCTGGTCGGCCGGTCCGCCTTCTTCGACCGCGCCGTCGAGCGCGCCGCCGTCGCCGGCGCCGATGTTCCCGCCGTCGGCGTCGCCGCCGGTGCCGAACGCGTCGTTGCCGCAGGCGAGTGGAAGGAGAAGCGGGAGCGCGCCGAGCGCGAGAAGGCGAAGTGTCCCCATGGCAGGAGGATAGGCCGCGAACCGGGCTTCGCCAAATGCGGAGGCTATTCGACCGTGACGGTCTTCGCGAGGTTTCGCGGCTGGTCGACGTCTGTCCCTTTGATGTCGGCGATGTAATGTCTTCGCGAGGTTTCGCGGCTGGTCGACGTCTGTCCCTTTGATGTCGGCGATGTAATAGGCGAGCAGCTGCAGCGGCAACACCGTCACGAGCGGCAACACCTCGGTCGCGACGACCGGGACCTCGATCGCGTCGACGCCGGAGACGTCTTTGTCGCCCTTCGAGACGATGGCGATGACCTGCGCGTCGCGAGCGAGGACCTCATGCATGTTGCTCATCGTCTTTTCGTAGTGCTGGTCGCGCGGGGCGACGACGACGACGGGCATGTCCTCGTCGATGAGCGCGATCGGCCCGTGCTTCATCTCGCCGGCGGCATAGCCCTCGGCGTGGATGTAGGAAATTTCCTTGAGCTTGAGCGCGCCCTCGAGCGCGATCGGAAAACCGGTTCCACGGCCTAAAAAGAGCATGTCCCGCGCGCGCGAGTACTTGCGCGCGAGCGAGCGGATGTGGTCAGCCTCTTTGAGCGCCTCGCGCATCGCGTGCGGAACGGTGAGGAGCGCATCGAGGATGCGGCGCGCCTCTTCCTTCGGCAATGTCCCACGCGCACGACCGATGTGGACCGCGAGCAAGAGGAGCGCGGCGAGCTGCGCGGTGAAGCACTTGGTGGAAGCGACGCCGATCTCGGGGCCGGCGTGGGTGTAGAGCGCACCGTCGCTCGCGCGCGGGATCGCGCTGCCGAGCACGTTGGCGACGGCGAGCACGTGCGCGCCCATCGCCTTCGCGGTCCGGACGGCGGCGAGCGTGTCGGCGGTCTCCCCGCTCTGGCTCACGGCGACGATGAGGTCGCCCTTGCCGAAGACAGGCTCGCGCGTCCGGACCTCGCTCCCGATCTCGACGGTCGAAGGAATGCGAGCGAGCTGCTCCATCCAATAGCGACCGGCGATCGCCGCGTGCGAGCTCGTTCCGCAAGCGACGAAGTAGACGCGGTCGATCTTCTTGGCGAGCTCGACAGAGACGCCCACCTCTGCGGCATTGACCTCACCGGCGCTGATGTCGATACGGCCGCGGAGCGTGTCCTCGATCGCGCTCGGCTGCTCGAAGATTTCCTTCAGCATGAAGTGCTTGTAGCCGCCCTTTTCCGCCTGGGTCGCCGACCAGTCGATGCGCTTCGGCGCGCGGTCGATCGGCGTGCCGTCGAGGGTCGTGAGCTTCGCCGTCGTCTGGCTCAAGACCGCCATCTCGCCGTCCTCGAGGAAGATGACGTCCCGCGTGTGGGCGAGGAGCGCAGGGACGTCGCTCGCGGCGAGCATCTCGTTGTCACCGACGCCGATGACGAGCGGCGATGCGTTCTTGGCGACGATCACCTCCTTCGGCACGTCGGCGCTGAGGACCGCGATCGCATACGCGCCGCGGACCTGAGCGAGCGCGCGCCGGACGGAGGCCGCGAGGTCGCCGGGGACCTTGCGGAGCTCGGCGTCGATCAAGTGTGCGACGATCTCGGTGTCGGTATCCGACGAGAATTTCACGCCGCGCGCTTCGAGCTCGCGCCGCAAGTGGAGGTGGTTCTCGATGATGCCGTTGTGGACGACGGCGATCTTGCCGGCGATATGCGGGTGAGCGTTCGCCTCGCTCGGTCGGCCATGGGTCGCCCAACGCGTGTGACCGATGCCGGTCGTGCCCTTGAGTGGCGTCTTCGCGAGCGCGGCGTCGAGGTTGGCGAGCTTGCCGACCGCGCGCACGACTCCGATCTTGCCATCGTTCTGAACGGCGAGGCCGGCCGAGTCGTACCCGCGATATTCGAGCCGGCGCAGCCCCTCCACGAGGAGCGGAGCGCACTCTTTGTCACCGACGTACCCGACGATTCCGCACATGACCTATGTCCTAGCGGCGCGAGGAGCTAGGCTCAATTATTTCAGCCGCCCCATCGGTTTCGGCGGCGTCGTCGGGCACGCGACGGGCGGGAGCTCGCTCTCGGACATGCCGTCGGCGATGAGGCGCGCGTTCGCGAAAACGGCTCGGAAGGTGTCGACGCGCGCCATGAGCGAAAGGTTCGCCGTGTGCTCGTCGCCGTCCATCGCGCTCATGCTCACGACGCCGACGACCTCGTGCGTTCCACGTGCCAAGACCGGTCCGCCGGAGTCGCCCGGGCAGATTGACGCCTTGAGCGCGATCGTCTGCGGGAAGACGGCAGTCACCGCGCCGCCCACCCGTGAGCTCCGGCGGATGCCGTCACCCGACATCGCGCAGCGACCGAAGCCGGCCGGGTCGAGCGGCTCGTCCAGCTTCGGCGGAGCGTCGAGACGAGGGGTCATCGCACCGAGGCCGACGATTTTCCGTTGCAGCACCAAGACGGCAACGTCTCCCCCACCGCCGGCCTCACCGCATGGGGGCGCGATGATATGTGTAACCTGCACGCTACCCCACGCAAGGTAGTCGCCTCCGAGCTCGACGCGGAGCGAGGCCGCGGGGACCAGCGTCTTTTCGTACCGGCCGTGGTCGTCTCGCGTGGCGACGCAGTGATGGGCGGTCAGGACGAGGTCGTCGTCGACCAGCGTGCCCGAGCACGAAGCTTCAGCGCCGACGACGCGCACGATCGCGTCTTCGGGCGACGCGAGCGAGATTGGCGGGGAGAAGAAGCGGACGTCGGCGGCGTCGTCCGGGCTCGCGGCAGGATGGAGCTGCGGGCCTTTCGCTGCGCACGCGGACGCGCTCATTGCGAGGATGAACAAAGCGACGACGTGGCGCTCTGAGACGCTCGGCAAGCTATGCCGAGGGGCGGCGCTCTTGACCGCCGACTTCACTGGAGGGCGAGCCGGGCTTCGCGCGTGGCGTTCACGTAAGCCACCGACGACTGCTCCGGATCCGCCTGTGCGTCTTCGACGCCGAGTGAAACGAGCTCTTGAAGGATGTTCGCGCGGCGGGTGGCCGAGACGAGGAGCCAGGTGTCGCAGTCGCGGCTCTCGGTGACCGGCGTCGAGGAGCGCACGCGCATAGACGTGATCGACGATCGCCTCGTGACGAACGGACGCGGGGCTCGACTCGACCGCGCGGAGCGCGAGCCCCGGGGAGCGAGCGTCGAGATACGCCTGGGCGAGATCACGGCGCGCGCGGGCGTCATTCGGATGGTCCGCGGCGTTGGCCTCGAGCTTGCGGACCTCTTCGGTCTGACCTTGCGGGGTGGGACCGAGGCCGAGCACTGTGTGCTCACGCTCGACGCCGGAGGCTAGCCAAAGAACGCCGACGGCGGTGAGGATGCCTGCGCTGTACGCCCGAATCACGGAGCCTTTCATTTCGAAACACTCTCCAACCGGTGCAGGGTCGAGCCGAACAGCAGAAAGTCAGACGTGCGAGCCGCCCAGAAGCTTCAGAACGATCACAAGGAGCTCTTCAAGCGACCTTCGAAAGGGAGCATGACACGGGGCTAGGGTCCAGACAGCGGCCGGCGACCGAAGTTCCCACTTTTTTCGACCCTGCTCCTTGTCATCTCCTTGGCCGCCCGAAGCGTATTGCCTGCACGTGCTAGTAGGTGGGGGTGCGCTTCCGAGCTATCGCCATCGTGCTCTGCTCCAGTTTGCCGCTTTTCGTCGTTTCCGCCTGCTCGTCGAACGATGACTCGAGCGGCGAGCATGAGGACGGAAACGGCACCGACGCGGCGGGGGTGGGAGATGCCGCCAGCAGTGACGCGGGGCCGGCTGACGGCGGCCCGGCCGACGCGACGTCCGACGGGGCTTCGGACGGCGGCGGCGATGGCGCCTCGCCTACCCTTGCCGACCTGTTCAACGGCAAGGCCCATATCGTCCCCGACCAGGTGCCGGCGCCGGTTCCAGGCAGTTATCATCGCTGTTTCAGCTACCCGGGCGGTGTCCTTTCGGTCGACATCTGCCTCGATGTCTCGAGCGATGGCGGCAAGACGTTTCCGGTCTCGCATGGCATCGTTATCCATCAGACGCTCGGTTATTTCGCGGTCGCGCCATCGGTCCGGAAAATCGGCGCGGCATGGACGATGGTCTGGGAAGAAGGCGGCGCAGCGAGCGGAACTTACTGGGCCGAGTCGACCGACGGCATCACGTGGACGCCCCACGGCGCGCTCTTCGCCGGCACGACCTACAACGCGACCCCCTCGCTCTACGAGTTCCAGAACGTCGTCTACGTGTTCAGCGCGCAACGCCGGACCGAGTCGCAGCTCGGCATCACGTTCCATTCCGGCCCGAGCATGAAGAGCCTCGTGCAATACGGCGGCGGCTTCGTGCTCGCGCCAACCGCGGCCTGGAACGGCGGCTCGGTGAGCATGCCGCGCATCGTCTACCAAGGCGGCACGCACTTCATGATCTTCGAAGGCGCCACCAAAAATCTTGCCTGCGGCAATACAAGCGCCGAAGAGAACGACTACGGCTGGGGGATCGCCAAGAGCACGACGCTCACGAGCTGGACCGAATTTTCAGGCAACCCGATCGAGCAAGGCAACGACGCCGAGACGTGCGGCGTCGACATGCCGCAGCCACTTTTACGGCAAAACGGCGAATTTTTCGTCTACCACACGAGCGACGACGTCCGCACCGTCGAGCGCGACACGCTCGCCTTCGGAAGCGCGTGCGGCGCCGGAAAGAATCCGCCCGACTGGCGCGAGAAGAACTTCGTCTGCATGCCGAGCTGCGGCGGCGTGGGCGGCGCTGCCTGCTACCAGACGAAGGACTGCACGACCGGCACCGAGGTCGACACCGGCATCGCGACGTTCCCCGGCATGACGAACGACTGCGTGAGCTGCTGCCACTGACATCTACCCCGGGCGGGAGAGGTCAGAATGCGTGCGCGAGCTCGTTCATGACGAAGTCGCCGACCTCTTTCGTGCCGAGCTCACCGCCGACGTCTCTCGTGCATTTTCTCTCGGCGATCGCGCGCGCGGCGATCGTCTCGAGGCGCGCTTCTTCGTCCTTGTGACCGAGATAGGCGAGCAGCATGCCCACCGTCTGGACGGCGGCGAGCGGGTTCGCGAGGTTCTTTCCCGCGAGTGGCGGCGCCGACCCGTGCACGGGCTCGAACATGCCGACCCGCGTCGGATCGGACGCATGGATGTTGGCCGAAGCGGCCATGCCCAGGCCGCCTTGGAGCGCGGCGCCGAGATCGGTGATGATGTCGCCGAACAGGTTGCACGTGACGACGACCTCGAACGGACGCGGGTCTTGGATGAGGTAGAGGCAGAGCGCGTCGACGTAGACGTGCTTGGCTTCGATGCCAGGGTAGCGCTTGGCGACCTCGAAGAAGCAGCGATACCAGAGCTCGTGCGCGTGCTTCATCGCGTTCGATTTGTCGGCCATGTGGATGACCTTGTTGCCATGGGCCTTGGCCCATTCGAAGCCGGCGACGATGAGACGCTCGACGCCCTTGCGCGTGTTGAGGTCCTCGTTGATCGCGATCTCGTCCGGCGTGCCACGTTTGAATTGGCCGCCCATGCCGACGTAGATCCCTTCCGTGTTCTCACGGAAGACGACCATGTTTACGTCCTTCGCCCCGAACCCTTTGAGCGGCACGAGGCGGTCGTCGAGCGCTTTGATTGGGCGCACGTTCGCGTACAAATCTAGGCCGAAACGCAGCCCGAACAAGATGTCGCGCGCGTGCTCCAGCCCGGGTACACGAGGGTCGCCGAGCGCCCCCAAAAGGACCGCGCGCGCCTCGTTTTCGATGCGCTCGCGGACCTCTTTCGGATAGGTGGTGCCGTCCCTCAAGTAGCGGTCGGCACCGAGATCGAGCTGCCACAAGTCGAGGTCCATGCCTCGCTTGTCGCGATAATGCTCGAGCACGCGTCGCGCTTGGACCACGACCTCCGGTCCGATGCCGTCCCCCGGAATCAGCGCGACGAGGCTCGAGCTCATTACGCTCCCAGGAGCTTGGACGCGCTTACGAACTCCATCTTGTGGGCTTGGGCGACCGGCTCGAAGGTGACGTGACCCTGGTAGGTGTTGATCCCCCTCTCGAGCGACTTGTCCTTCTTGGCGGCGGCGACGAGGCCGTTCTCCGCGATCTTGATCGCGTAGCTCATCGTCGTGTTGGTGAGCGCCCAGGTGGACGTCATCGAGACCGCGCCCGGCATGTTCGGGACGCAGTAGTGGACGACGCCGGCGACCTCGTAGGTCGGGTGGTCGTGGTTGGTCGGACGGCAGGTCGCGATGCAGCCGCCCTGGTCGACGGCGACGTCGACGACGACGGAGCCCTTCTCCATCTTCCCGATGAGCTCTTCGCTGACGAGCTTCGGTGCGACCGCGCCCGTGACGAGGACGGCGCCGATGACGAGGTCGGCGCGCTTGACCGACTCTTCGATGTTGATCGGGTTCGAATAGAGGGTCTCGACCGCGCCGCCGAAGACGTCTTCGAGGTACGCCATCGTCTCGGCGCGGACGTCGAGGACGGTGACCTGCGCGCCCATGCCGACCGCGATGGTCGCCGCGTTGCGACCGACGACGCCGCCGCCCAAAATGACGACGCGGCCACGACGCGTCCCGGGAACGCCGCCGAGCAGAACGCCTTTGCCACCGCGCTCTTTTTCAAGGCAGATCGCGCCCGCTTGGACGGCCATGCGGCCAGCCACTTCGCTCATCGGGCGGAGGAGCGGGAGCGAGCCATCGGCCAATGCGATCGTCTCGTACGCGACGCCGGAGACGCCCGTCTCGACGAGCTTCTTCGTGAGCTCGGCCTCGGCGGCGAGGTGGAGGTAGGTGAAGAGGATCAAGTCGCGGCGGAAGAAGCCGTACTCGGCCGGGAGCGGCTCCTTGACCTTGACGACCATCTCCGCGGACCAGGCGTCGGCGGCGGTCGCGACGATCTGCGCGCCTTGCGCGACGTAATCTGCGTCGGGGATTCCGCTCCCCTCTCCCGCGGCTTTCTCGATGAGGACTTTATGACCACGCGACGTCAGGCTCTTCACGCCTGCGGGGGTCATACCAACGCGATACTCACGAGTTTTGATTTCTTTCGGCACACCGATGATCACGGGGATTCTCCTTGTAGAGAGGGCGAGTCGTCTTACTCCACGCGCATGCCGTTTGAAAGCCAGCTCGCGCGACGAAATGGTGACGCATCTCGTCACCGATGACGCTCCACGCTAGAGTGCGCGCCGGTGCCGCCATCTCGTACGCGATCACGAAGAAGGCTCTTTTTTCCCTCGATCCGCATGCGGCGCACGAGCTCGCGCTGACCGTCCTGTCGGCCGTCGACGCCTCGCCTCTCTTGCAAAAGATCGTACGCCCGGCCGCGTCGGCGTTCGATCCGCGGCTGGCCGTCGACACGCTCGGCTTGCGGTTTAGCCATCCGGTGGGCCTCGCGGCGGGGTTCGACAAGAACGCGCGCGCCCCCCGTGCGCTCGCCGCGCTCGGCTTTTCGCATCTCGAGATCGGAACTGTGACCGCGCAGGCGCAGGATGAGAACCCGCGCCCGAACATGTTCCGCCTGCCGGACGATCGCGCGCTCGTGAACCGGCTCGGGTTCCCGAACGAAGGGGCGGAGGCCGTCACGAAGCGACTGGCGGCGAAGGGGTGCTGCGTGCCGGTCGGCGTGTCGATCGGAAAATCGCGTGTGGTGCCGCTCGAGCCTACCCTGCGCGCGGTCGAGGACTACGTCACGAGCTTCCGCTTCGCCAAGAAGGCGCTCGCTGCGGTGAAGGGGTTCGTCGTCGTCAATGTCTCGTCGCCGAACACCTTGGACCTTCGCGCGATGCAAGGCGCCGCCATAGCGCGGCTCCTCTTGAACGCGATTCAGGTGGAAAACGAAGGTGATCCACGCGTGCCCGTGCTCCTGAAGGTCGCGCCCGACCTCGACGACGCGGCGCTCGAGGCTCTCCTCGCCGTCGTCGAAGAGACGAAGCTCGACGGCGTGGTCGCGACGAACACGACGATCGCGCGCAAGCATTTGAGGACGTCGGCCGAGCGAGTCCTTGCGATCGGCGCGGGCGGCTTGAGCGGGCCACCCGTCCACGCGCGCGCGCTCGAGGTCGTCACCCGGACGCGAAAGCGGCTCGGCCCGAAGACGACCATCATCGGCGTCGGCGGGATCGCGAGCGGTGAAACAGCGCTCGCGATGTTGAAGGCCGGCGCAGATCTTCTGCAGCTCTACACCGGCTTCGTCTACGGGGGTCCGTACGTCGCGATCACGCTCGCGCGGGAAATCGCCGCGGAGCTCGACCGCACCGGCGCGCAGACGCTCGCCGAGCTCGTGCGATAAGATAGCGACATGGCGGACCCGACGTTCCTGCGGACCTTTCTCGCCATCTATCGCTCAGGCTCGGTGACGCAGGCCGCGCGTTCGCTCCACCTTACGCAACCGGCGATTTCCCAGCATCTCAAGGCGCTCGAGATGCAGGTCGGCCGGCCGCTCTTCGTCCGGCACAGTCGCGGCGTCCGGGCGACGCCCGCCGCGGACGATCTCGCGCAGTCGATCGCCCCGCACGTCGACGCGCTCGACGCTGTGCTCGAGTCGATGAGGATGGGCCCCGAGGTTCCGGCCGGCCCGGTCCATCTCGGCGGTCCGGTCGATCTTCTCGCCACGCGCATCATTCCTGCGCTCGCGCCGCTCGTCGAGCGCGGCGTCCGTCTTCTCGTGCGGCCAGGCCTCGCGTCCGAGCTGCTCGACATGCTCGCGGCGGGCGAGCTCGACCTTCTTCTGGCGATGGCGAAGGCGCCACTCTCCGACGTCACGTTCGAGCCTTTCTTCGACGAGGAGCTGGTCTTGGTGATGCCCGCGAGCGACGCGAACGTTGGCCCCGACTCCGATCCGGACATGCTCGCAGCCGGCCCGTTCGTCACCTTTTCACACGACATGCCGGTCGTGCGGCGCTACTTCCGCGAAGCGTACGGGCTTGAGGTCCGGAAGAGCCCAGCCGTCGTCGTCCCGGATCTCCGGGCGGTCGGCGCTGCGGTCGCGGCCGGCGCCGGGCTCGCCGTCCTGCCGAAGCATCTCGTCGAATCGATCGGCGACAAGGTCGTCGTCCTTCCGCCGCCCGCACCGGTGAGGCCAGAGAGCGTGTTCCTCGCCTACCGCACCGGCAAGCTTCATTCGCCTCGCGTCTCCGCTGTCCGCACGCTCCTCACCGAGACGGCCGCAACCTGGAACCGCGCTTTCTAGAATGAGCGAAGACCTCTACGAGCTGCGTGACCGCGCCACGCGCGCTATTTCCCGCGGCGATCTCGTCGAAGCGGCGAACGTGCTCGTGGTCGCGATTCGTCAGACGCACGTCGGCGAGAGCGAGTACGTCGCGCTGCTCGCCATGCTCCAACACGTGCTCGAGCAGCGCGGGGACGTCCGCGGTGCCCTCACCGTCGCGTGGTACGCGGTCGTGCATTCGAACGACGGCCTTCGGGCCGTCGGCACCCTGATGGAGCGCGCGCCGCCGGTCGATCGGGCGCGCACCTTCGCGGTCGTCGGCGACATGAACGCCGCCGCGAACGAGATGGAGACCGCCGGCCTCGTCGCCGCCGCCGCGATTTACCGCGAAAAAGCCGGAGATTTTCAGGGTGCGCGCGCGCTCTGGTCGCGCCTCTCGAAGACGGAGATGAGCGGCGCCGACGCCTATATCGGCGCGCTCGTGTCCTTCAACCTCGCACGGTGCGCAAAGGCGTGCGGCGACGCACGACAGGCTCGCGAGGCGATCGTCGCCTCTGTCCGCATGCTCGAGGAAGCGGCCGACCACTTCGAGCTCGTGGGCCAACGTGAGCGCGCCTTCGACTGCTTCCAGGTCTTGGTCCAGGTCGGACGCGAAGCCGGCACGTTCGAGGACGTGCTCGAAGGCTTCGTCAATTGCATCCGCATCCTGCGCGAGGACCACATGAAGTACTTCGCGCTCCAATACTTCGACGACGCGTTGCGCGCCGCGCGTGAAAAGGGCGAGCTGTCGGCCGCCGCGACGATCGCGAGCGAGGCCTCGGATTACGCCCGCACGCTCGGCATGGCGTCGACGTCCGCGCACTACGTCGTCGAGCAAGCCGATCTTTGGCAGGGCCTCGCGCGCCAGCACGCCGATCGCGGCGACCCGCCCGAGATCGCGGAGAACGCGCTCCTCGCCGCGATCCTCGCGTTCGGAGAGATCGGTCAATTCCAGCGTGTCGGAGAGCTCTACCGAGAGCTCGCACAGCTCGATCTCGAGCCAGCGCGCCGGTCCCACTACGCCCGCGCGAGCGAGCGCTACACGAACGTCGACAACGAGCGCATCGAAGCCTCGACATTGCCGGCGCACCTCAAGCAGGACAACCATTTCCCCGAGGTCTGGCACGTCGACCTCATCGAGTGGGAACAACGCGGTAGCGCGGCCGAGGCGTGCGCCGACATCTTGCTCGACAAGCGTTGGCCCGACCCCATCCGCAGAAAGGCGCTCGTCGCGCGTCTCACCGCCTTCGCGATCGAGAACCCCGAGCTCGACGACGGCGGTCCGGCGGTCACGCAAGCGCGCGTACGTCTCGCCGACGAGCTGTCTCATCTCCAGCTCTACGCGATCCTCGCGCCCCTCGAGGCCCTCTTCGCGCGACCGGAGCGTGCGGTGAAGATCGCGGTCCTCGGCGCGCTGAAGACCCTCTTCTTCAAGCGCAGCTTCATCACCGTCCGCGCGGCGCTCCGCGACTCGGATCCAGCCGTCGTCGATCAGGCCGCAGTCGCGGTCGAATCGCTGGTCTTCCAGCACGCGTTCGACCCACTCTCGCGCATCGTGCGTGAGTCGCCGCAGGCCAAGGTGCGTGTCAGCGGGATCCGCGCGCTCTCGAAGATCGATACCGCCGAATCAGCTGAGCTGCTCCTCGGCATCGTCGAGCACGGCGCGCCCGCCGATCGTCAAGCCGCCGTCGACGCGCTTCGACATTCACGCGGAGGCCATTTTACCGACCTCGCCCGCGGTGCGCTCACGGGCGCACCCGACGCTACGCGCAAAGCGCTCGTCGACGTCCTGCGCGCCCGAGGTGTTCCGGCGTGAGCTGGAGCGTCCGGTCGGCAATTGGTCTCGGGCCCAGTTCCTCGCGTACGCTTCAAAGATGAACCTTCGACCCTTGGCCTCGCTGGGTGCAGCGCTTTCCATCTCCGTCCTCGCTTGCTCGTCGAGCTCGGGGGGCTCGCCGGTCTCCGACGATCAAGCGTCCGTCGACGTCTCGAAGGCGTTCTGTCAGAAGTATTCGTCGTGCGCGGCGGCCCTCGTTCAATCGCAATACGGCGACGAGGCGAGCTGCGAGGCGCGCTTCAAGCTGTCGATTCTTCCGTCTCTCGCGGCGACAGGAACCGGCGCTACGGCCGCGCAGTATGAGAGCTGCGCGGGCGACCTCGCCAGCGCGACCTGCGAGGACATCCTCGATCGCAACCTTCCGAAGACCTGTCAAACGGTGGCCGGAACGCTCGCCGACGGCAGCGCCTGCGGCGTCGACGCGCAGTGCAAGAACAAGCTCTGTCGCATCCCCGACGGCCAGACGTGCGGCGTGTGCAGCAGCGTGGCGGCCGCGGGCGGCGCTTGCACGGCGGACGGCCAGTGCGACGTCGGCCTGAAATGCTCGGGCGGATCATGCGTCGCCTTCGGCGCCGCGGGCGCGAGCTGCGACGGCACGCATCCGTGCAAGGTCACGCTCTACTGCAACGACTCCGGCACGTGCGCGACGCCCGGTAAAGCCGGTGCGACCTGTACGAAGGTGGGCGTCGTCGGTTGCGATCTCTTGGCCGGGCTCTGGTGCTCGACCTCGAAGGTCTGCACGCAGCTCGACTCGGCCGCTGCGGGCAAACAATGCGGCCTCATCGACTCCAACTTCGCGTTCTGCACCGGCGGCTCGACCTGCCGGACCGCGACGGGTCAGCCGAGCGGGACGTGCGAAGCGCCGGCCGCCGACGGAGCGACGTGCGACGCCATCAATGGCCCCTCGTGCCTCGCGCCCGCGACCTGCGCGAACGGCCTCTGCAAGATCGACGACCCGGCCGCCTGCAAGTAATCAGGCGAGGCTGTCGCGCACGGTATCGGGGTCGATGCCGGAGACGAGCTGACGAAGGACGACGACGCTCTCGCTCTCACCGAGGACGATGAGCGTCGTGCCCGCTTCGATGACAAAGTCCGAGCTCGGGTTGTACGTGAACGCGCGCTCTGCATCGCGCACGGCGACCACCAAAAGGCTTGTTTTCTGCCGAATCGGTGTGTCTTTGAGCGCCACCTTACAGAACGGCGAGCCCTCCGGAATGGTCACCTCTTCGAGACGCAGGTTGCCTTTGTCGCGGAGCATCTGGTCCAAGAACTCATTCACCTCGGGCCGGATGCACTCGCTCGCCATCTTCATGCCGCCGATCCTGGTCGGGTTGACGACGCTGGTGGCACCGGCTTTGAGCATCTTCGGCGCGGCCTCGTTCTCGGTGATCTTGGCGACGATGCGGGCCTGCGCGTTGAGGCTGCGCGCGCTGAGCGTGACGTAGAGATTGTCCTTGTCGTGCGTGAGCGCAGCGACGACGCCGCTCGCGGACTGGACGCTCGCGCGGACGAGCACGTGGTCCTCGGTCGCGTCGCCGTCGACGTAGAGCATGTGGCCGTCCATGAGGTCGTCCGAGAGACGCTGGAGCAGGCCCAGGTCACGATCGATTACGACGAACGGCGTGTGGGTGGCGACGAGCTCTTCGAGCACGTGTCTTCCGGTCGAGCCCGCGCCGGCGACGACGACGTGGTTTTTCATTCGATCGATCTTCTTTCGCATGAAATTTCTCCGGAAGACCTGGCCGATCGCCCCTTCGACGAGCAATGCGGTCAAGTTACCTTGCACGTACGCGAGGGTACCGATGCCGCCGACGATGAGCACGATCGTGAGACCGCGGGCGCCCGGCACGTCTTGCATCGAGCCGAGCTCGGCGAAGCCGACGGTCGATAGGGTGATGACCGTCATGTAGACACAGTCGCCGTACGTCCACCTGCCGTGACCGAGCAGGTCGTAGCCACTCGAGCCGAGGAAGACGAGCAGGATCAACATGCCGAGGGCGACCAACAGCCGGCGGATGTGAGGATGCACCTGTCAATCTTACCGGGGGTCACCCATGGGAGAGCAAGTCTTGGAGGGCCAAAGCGATCGTCGGGAATTGAAAGGAGAAGCCCGCTTCGAGCAACTTCTTCGGTAAAACACGCTGTCCGGAGAGGACGACGTCTGCCATTTTTCCGAGCGCAAGCTCCGCGGCGATTTTCGGCACCCGGAACAAATTCGGGCGGTGAAGCGCTCCCGCGATCGCGCGCGCGAGCTCGTTCATCGTAACTGGCTCCGGCGCGGTGAGGTTGACCGGCCCCGAGAGCGCTTCGGTGTCCGCGCAAAAGAGGAGCGCGGCGACCTCGTCGGCGATGTGGATGAACGACATCCATTGCAGGCCGTCACCGATCGGCCCACCGACGAAGGCCCTGAACGCCGGGAGCATCTTCGCGAGCGCGCCGTGCTCCTTGCCGAGGACGAGCCCCGTCCGCGGATGGACGACCCGCACGCCCGCGCCGGCAGCGGGCGCCGCGGCCTCCTCCCATTCGACGCACACTTTGGCGATGAGATCGCCGCTGGGCGGGCTCGATTCGTCGAGCTTTACGTCGTCCTTGCGCATGCCGTAGATGCCGACCGCCGAGGCGCTCACCATCACGCGCGGTTTGTTCACCGCCTTCGCGACAGCTTCGGCGACGAGGCGCGTCGGGACGGTGCGGCTCGTCCGGATCTTCTCGAGGCGCTCGTCGGTCCAGCGCCCTTCGGCGATCGGCTCACCGGCGAGATGCGCAACCACGTCGGCGCCGTCGATCTCGCCCTGCCACGCGCCCGCTTGGTTCGGGTCCCACTTCACGCGCCGGACGCGTCCCTTGGTAGCGCCTTCCTCGCGCGAGAGGACGACGATGTCGTCGCCGCGCGCTTCGAGCGCCTTCACGAGGTTGACTCCGATGAAACCGGTACCGCCCGTCACGACCCATTTCATTCGATCACCCGCCGCCATGCGCGGCTTTGACGTCGTCCGCGGCCGTCGAGCTCCGCGCTCGGACCGTCGACGCTTTCGCCGGCATGAAGAACATACGCGCGACCGCTCGCAGCGAGCGCAATTCGTGTCCGCTCGCCCCGGCAGAACGGGCGTGCCCCGACTCTTTTCGAGACGCGACGAAGATCGCGAGGCGTCCGAACGTAGTATCGCCTACCTAGACTCACTTCTCGGAGCCCTTCGTGAAACTCGCCCGTTCGTTTTTCGCCGTTTTTCCTCTCTTAGCCGCCTCCGCCGGGCTCGCCTCGCTCGCGCTTTCCGAGGCGTCGTGCGCCAAGGCGAACGACTCGAGCGCCAGCGTCAACGACGGCTGCAATCAGCAAGCGGCGGCGATCTGTCGGAAGATGAGCGACTGCTCGCAGTTCCGCTTGCAAGCGGTCTACGGCGACGAGGTCACGTGCGAAGGGCAACAGAAACAGGAGTGCCTCTCGCTCCTGCAGGCCGACGGGACGAGCCGCACGCCCGACCAGGCGAGCACGTGCGCGAGCGCGCTCCGGCAGCAGTCGTGCGACGACTTCGTCGCGAACGTCGTCATCGACGGCTGTGAAGCGCAGCCCGGCGCGCTCTCGCCCGGTAAGGCGTGCATCGACAACGCGCAGTGCGACACCGCCTTCTGCAAGGTTACGTCGTCGTCGGCCGGTGCCTGCGGCGTCTGCGGGTCGAAGATGGCGTCGAAGAGCGGCGAGGTCTGCAATGCGACCCAGCCTTGCGAGACCGGCCTGGTCTGCACCGGCGGTACGTGCGGCGCGGGCGGGACGACCGGCTACGCCTGCGACGAGACGACACCCTGCGCCCCGAATTACGCGTGCATGGGCTCGGGCGCGATCGGCGACGGCGGCGTCACGAAGGCGACGTGCGTCGCGCTCGGCACCGGCGGCGCGAGCTGCAACCAGGCGACCGCACCGTGCGCCGAAGCGCAGGGATTTGCCTGCGATCCGGCGGCGAAGACCTGCTCACCAATCACCCTCGGAGCGTCCGACGACGACTGCGACAACGGGGTGTTCCAATGCAGCGGCGGCACCTGCCGCGCAAGCCCCGAGGCCGGCCCTGAGGCTGGCCCCGACGAGCCGCGCATCTGCATTCCGACGGCGATCATCGGTAGCTCGTGTGATGTCGTCGCCGGCCCCGACTGCATGGCGCCCGCAGTCTGCATCAACCGTACGTGCACCATCAAGACGAGCGCGGCTTGTAAGTAGCGGCGCTCGAGACGACGTTTACTTCACGACGCGCAGGTACGGCGGGAGCTCTCGCTTCGGCCGACCCGCGGTCGTGACCGGCTTCTTCCCTTGGGCCGCGCGCGGCGCTTCTTCGCGCTTGGACGAACCGGCGCTCTTGGGCAGATGCACGACCGGCGCTTCCGGCGACGCGTCGACCGCGATCTTCTTCAACCCATTTGTCACGGGCTTCACGGGCTTCGGTGCGCTCGGTTTGGCCGCTTTTTTGGCGACTTTCTTCGCCGCCTTCTTGGGCGCAGCCTTGGGTTTTTCCTTCTTCGCCGTCTTCTTCACGCTCTTGACGGCTGCCTTCTTCTTCGCGGGCGCGGGCTTCGTCTTCTTCGCGGGCGCGGGGCTCGTCTTCTTCGCGCCAGGCATCTTCGCCGGCGAGGCCTTCTTCGCGGCCGGCTTCTTCTCTTCTTTTTCGACCTTCGCCTCTGACGGCGGCGGCGGCGGTACGGCGGCGAGCTTCGGCTTCGCCTCCTTCGGCATCGACTGCGCGGCGACGACCTCCGGCGGGAGGCTCTCCGGCCAGACCATGCCGCGGCCGTCGTCACCGACCATCGCGAAGATGCTCGGCCACGGGAGGATGCAATAGAAGGGGCGCCCGCCGAAGCTGAGCGTGCAGGTGATCTTGTCGTCGTCGAGGTAAAGGTCCGGGATCGGCACCGGCAAGTTGAGCCCGATGTCGAGCAGGAGCTGCGGCTGGCGTTTGAACTGCAGCGGCACGACGACGCCGTCTGCACGCGGGTCCAGATGCAGTCGGACTTTGGACTGCTCGAGGATGGCGAGCGCGACAACTTTTTTCGGCGGCAAGGGCTGCGAAGACATCGCGGCTAGCGTACTACGGGCTCGTCCGAAATGCGCAAAGGAGAGAACGTCATCGTGACGCGACTCGCGACGCCGCATTTGCCGCGGCTCGTGCCGGACGGCGTGTTCGACGCCTTCGAGTGGAGGGCGAGCACGACGCTCGAGTGGTGGCGGCCGCAGGATCGTTGGGACGCCTCGATCGTGGATCAGGCCGAAAATCCTAGCGGAATGACCTTCGCGCTGCGCGCTGGACGCGGAGAGTTTTTGCCGCGCGAGCTCGCGAGGCTGCATGCGACCGGCTACGGCTTCGAGGACGAGTGGTCGCTCGCGCCCTATGGCATCGACGACGCGACCGACCTGCTCTTCGAGCGTCGCGAGACGCCGAACGAGACGATGTGGCTCGTCGCCGACGGGCTCCGCGCGCTCTTTTGGGGGCTCCACGACTGGGCGCACTTCCACAACCATGGGCCGTTCGAAGAGCGCGCCTGGACCGAGCTGCAGTGCGACGCGAGCGCGCTCGTGTGGCTCTTCCTCGCGAAGCGCGTCGTCCCGGCGATGACCGACGAGGCGTGGGAAGCGCTGCGCGTGAGCGCGAGCGCGATCTCGAGGGCGCGGTTCGAGGACGAAGAAAAACCGTTCGACGAGCCCCTCCTCGCCGCTCAACGATTGCAGGCGATCTTCCGCTGAATCAGACGCTCGGCGCCGGAAGAATGCCCTTGACCAGGAAGTCTTTGCACGGAAAAACGTGACGCTGCGCGGCCTTGCCGGCGAACGTCTTTTCGGTGAGCTCGACCTTCGTGCGGTCGGCGGTGCAGATCCACGCTTCGACCTTCTTCGGCGCTCTCTTCGCGAACGACGGTACGAAGAGACCGACGTTGGTACCGGTCGTGGACGCGCGCGCAGACGTGTACAGGAAGACCTCGACACCCGCGGCGCGCATGTCTTTCCCGACGGCATGCGTGGCCGCATACGACGTCTTCGACCCGAGCGCGCGCACGTAACGATCGAAGGGAGCCTTCGTGAGGTCTGCGCCCTTTTTGGTCGCCACACCGGCGGTGAACGCGGTGAGCTCGACGGTGACCGGGGTGATCTTCGCGGCGGTGCCCTCGAGGAAGAGGAGGCGGTAGTAGGCGACTTCGGCGAAGACGGTCTCGCGATCGAGCGAGCCGTACCAGATGCCGGGCTCGGTCACGACGCCGAAGCGCGACCCGTGGCGGAGCGGCGGATGACGGAACGGCGTGAAGAGGAGGTAGTGGAGATCGGTGAAGCGTTTGCCGGGCGGGAGCGGCGGCTTCACGCGGTCGACGAGGGCTTCGAGCAGCGCCTGCTCGGCCGCGGAGTCGACGAGCTTGCGCGTCGAGGTGATGTGCTGCGATTCGACGACGCGCCACGCATCGAACGAGAGCGAGCAGAAGCTAAATTTTGCCGCGCATCGCGTCCAGATACTGAGCGACATGGACGAGCCCTTCGACGTTCTGGATGCGTTCTTTCGGAATTCCGCCGACGTGCGTGTTCTCGGCCGTGAGCCACGCGCGCGCTTTGTCTTCGCTGCCGCCGACGAGCGCGTCCAAGCTGCGGAAGACGCGGACGAAGAGGAGCGCGAGCTCGCCCTCCTTCTTGCCCACGTCGAGCACGTGCTTGCCCGAAGCCATGCGGCTCGCCGTGGATTCGCTCACGCCCAAGATGCGCGCGAGCTCCTTCTGCGAGAGGCCGAGCATGGACGCCGCCCGTGACGTCGCCTTGGTGACGACGGTGCTCGGGTCCGGCTGGTCAGGTTGAGCGTAGGCGGCGGTCATCTTTCTAATGAAAGAATACGTCGCCATTCTTTCCTGTGCAAGCCGGCTTCCCGGGGCACGCTCGCGCGAATCGAGGGGCTCGCCCGCGGGAATGGCTTGACGCGCCCAGGAAAGTCCTTATTTTTGCGGCAGATCGTCATTAGGGGGCGATCGGTTTCGACGGGAGTAACGACTTCATTGCTGCGTACCGTGGCCCGCTGACCCACGTAAAAATCGGCGGAACGTATAATTGCGAACGACAACGCAATCGCTCTCGCCGCCTAAAAACCGGTGAAGCTGTCCAACCCGAGAGCCCGCCAACGCTCTGGGAAGGGCATGAACGAGTTGGCTAGCCGATCGTCGGGTGACCGGGCGCTACGCGAAAACAAACAGGTTACTAGCCGAGCGGAAATCCTGCCGATGGGAGAATCGCCCGGTGATTCAAATCATCGGCTACGTACGTAGAAGCGTGAAGTGAGTTAGTTTCGGACCCGGGTTCGATTCCCGGCGCCTCCACTGTTTTTCTCGATAGATCAGCCCACCTCTCGGCTCGTTGGCCCGATTGGTGGGCTGATCCGCTTCAAGCGATGCGGGCAAATCCGGGAAAACGTCGTTGAGCCTGTCGTGCAGGTTTTCGGCCTCGCACGTGCAAGGAGGAGCTCTTCACGAGCGACGCGATGCGGACGCTGATCACGTTTCACGATTCGCGTGCGACGCGGGTCACGTGGTCCGCGGTGCGTGGTGACGAGCCGCTCCGCATCAAGCAGCGGGCCGGTCACCGCACGCTCAGCACGACGGAGGGCTACGTCCGTTGACGGAAGCAGACGTCTTCGTGATGAGCGCGGGAACGTCCGAGCCATTGGATCTCGTGACGGGATTAGATCTCACCTTCACAGCGCGAGTGCGATTGGTTGTAAGCGGGAAGACACGGAAGACACGTCTGCGCTGCCGTGAGAAAAACCGCGATATGCGCCGTGCACGCGCCGTGGCACTCTGAGATCGATGGCCAGCAACGTCGTCAATCTGAATCGGTTCCGCAAAAAAAAGCAGCGGGAAGACAAGGCGAAGCAGGCCGAGATCAACCGTATTCGCCACGGGCGGACGCAGGCCGAAAAGGATCTCGAGCGCGCGGAGCGAGAGCGCACGACGCGCGCGATCGATGGGAAGCTGCTCGAGCCAACGAAGGCGGAGGCGAGCAAGCCAACGGAGGCTTCGGAGGGTCCCGAATCGCCGTAGGTTCGGGCTCTCAGCTCGCTACAGCGAAGAGTCGACGAAGCTCATCGCGCGTGAGCAACGTCACCGAGCGACTCGACGGATCGAAGACGATCGTCGCCTCGCCTCGTTCGAGCTGTGCGCGAACTTGCGCCGTTTTCGCCGCGAGGTCGGTCTCTCGAGCGCCATAGTCGGTCCCCTCGCGAAGCACGAAGGCCTCGATGACGCCGGCGAGCGCGGCAGGAGAGAGCGAGCCAAACGGAATCTCGACGGGAGGCCCGCCCCGTGTTTGCTCATCGATCGCGTCACCCTCCTCCGACATCGCGCCGCTCGTAAGTTAGCGCCTGAACGCGGTTACAGCGAAGGCAATCGTGATCAACGACGTCGACCTCTTCAATCTGATCACGCGATGTCACGCGTGGAGCTTCGAGCATATTCCCAGCTTCATCGAACTGATCCTCCCCCCGGCTTCGTGGACACCAACGCGCAGCACGAGAGTGCGGTAGGAGCGCTCGCACATCTCGGATCCGTAGAAGAATGCGTGGAGCGATCGCGTTCATCGACGAGGCGGTCAGAGAGAAGTGGGCGGAAGGTGAAACACGTTCCACTCGACGCCTTCCCTCGAGAAAGGAACGCTCGGCACCGCACGCCCCACCCAGGCCTCGGCGACACGCGCCCAAAAGATCTTCGCCGCGGTATTGGTCTGCCTGACCCGAATGTCCCACCCTCCCGGGAAGGCCATGAAGATCGCCTGGGCCGCTATCGTTCCGACCTTCTTCTTGCGAAAGCCACGCGCCACGAAGAACTCCGCGACATCCATGACATCGGCCGCGTCCGTTACCCGCGAGCCCTTGCGGACGAGAGCGAATCCCGCAAGCTGCCCCTTCCATCGAATGAAGAACGGGAAGTGGCTCTCGGTCCACCACTTGTCCGAGAGCGCGACATCAAACCGACCACTCGACTTGAGCTGGAGCGGTACATGCTCGCTGAAGTCGTGGGCGTAGAGCTCGACAAGGTTATCGAGAACGGACGCCTGGTCCTTCGGTATCGGTTCGAGGGTCACTTCGTCGGACGGGGCCATGAGGGCTAGATATGCCTCGGATTGTTCGCGGACAAAGAAGAATGGCTCACCGGCGTTCAGTCCTCCCACAATCGGGGCTTTCACCTCGAGGATCTCAACGGGTCCCGCGAGCTTCGCTCCCCACGATTCAATTCCCGGCGCCTCCACCTCATTCGGGGTCGGCTTCCAAATCCGTCGCGTCGTGCCGGGTGCTTGCGACCTCACGAAGCGCAGCGTGCCGAGCTCGCTTCGAGTATGAAGAGGTCGGTGATGATCTCTTCTCGGACG
>CAJDWT010000014.1_pt1 | contig 53940 bp, 31 predicted proteins | sample 7391671 | NCBI WGS metagenome assembly CAJDWT01 (sample SAMEA7055729, study PRJEB34461) | soil metagenome | biome: terrestrial ecosystem; feature: Peninsula; material: soil | place: Antarctica | collected 2016
CTCCTCGGCGGGTGTCGGCGCCTCACTCGCCGTCGCCTCATCGCTCGTCGACGGGACCAAAGTCGCGCCGACCGGGGGCTTCGGTCACGGCGCGCTCGCGTTCGAATCGGGCGCGCTCACGCTCGATCACGTCACCGTCCGCAAGAGCGCCGCGGTCGGCGTCCTCGTCGGCGGAGGGAGCGCGACGCTCTCCTCCTGCCGCGTCATCGACAACGCCGTCGGCATCAACGTCCAAGACGGAACGACGCTTCAAGAGATCGAAAATGTGCCCCCAAGCCCGACGGAGCTCGTGGTCGATGTGTCGAAGGACACTATCTTCTCGGGCAACGACACCCGCGTAGGCTCCGAACAGCTCCCGATCCCGCACGATCTGGAATGACGCGTCGCTCTCAGGCTGCCTTCATGCACTTGGAGAGCACGCTCAGCAATTGCTCCACGTTCGCGAGGCCGCTTGCGCTTCCGTCGAAGCGACGCGTCAGCCTCATGTCCGGCGTGAGGCGGTAGACGCTCTTCGGGGCGCGCACGAGCTCGAGCACCTTCTGCGGATCGAGCGGCGTGTCCTCTCGCAGATGGAGCGTGACCGAGCGTGAGGTGGCCTCACAGCCCAAGGCCTTGAGGCGGCGGAGCTCGGTCTTCACGCGCATCAATTCGACGAGATTTCGCGCTTCGGTCGGTGGCGGGCCGAAGCGATCCTCCATCTCGACGGCAATGTCGCCGACGTGGGCCTCGTCGATCGCGCTCGCAAGGCGCTTGTAGAGCGAGAGGCGGACGCCGACGTCGTTCACGTAGTCGTCAGGCAAGAGCGCCGATACGTCGAACGAGAGATCGGGGTCGACGTCGTGCACGATCGGCTCGCCGCGGAGCTCTTGAACCGCCTCTTCGAGCATATGGCAGAAGAGATCGAACCCGACACTGGCGACGTTGCCGGACTGCTCGCCGCCGAGCAAATCGCCGGCGCCGCGCAGCTCGAGATCGAGGGAAGCGATTTGGAAGCCGCTCCCGAGCTCGGTGTGACGCTCGAGCGCTTCGATCCGCGCGCGCGCTTCGTCGGAGATCGCGTTCGACGGCGGCACGATCAGGTAGCAGTACGCGCGCTCCTTCGAACGACCGACGCGGCCGCGCAATTGATAGAGCTGCGCGAGGCCGAAGAGGTCAGCGCGATCGATGATCATCGTGTTCGCGCGCGGGATGTCGAGGCCGCTCTCGATGATCGCGGTCGCGCAGAGCACGTCGTACTTGCCCTCGACGAAATCGAGCATGACCTCTTCGAGCGCGACCTCGTTCATCTGCCCATGCGCGACCGCGATCCGAGCGCGCGGGATCAATTGCTGCAGCTTCTGCGCGCGCTCGTACAGGCCTTCGACGCGGTTGTAGACGTAGAAGATCTGGCCGCCGCGCGAGAGCTCACGCTCGCACGCGTCGCGCAGGACCTCGTCGTCGAAGCGCGTGACGATCGTGCGGACCGAGCGGCGATCCATCGGCGCGGTCGTGATGAGCGACAGATCGCGGAGACCGCCGACCGCCATTTGCAAGGTGCGCGGGATCGGCGTCGCGGTGAGCGTGAGGACGTCGACCTGCGCGCGGATCTGCTTGATTCGTTCCTTATGCGTGACGCCGAAGCGCTGCTCCTCGTCGACGACGAGGAGGCCGAGCTCTTTGTAGTGGACGTCTTTCGAGAGGAGGCGATGGGTTCCGATGACGATGTCGACCTTGCCCTCTTTGAGCTTGGTGATGGTCTCGTCCTGTTCCTTCTTCGTCTGGAAGCGGGACATTGCCCGGATCTCGATCGGGTAGCCGGACATTCGCGCCTCGAACGTGCGCAGGTGCTGCTGGGCGAGGACCGTGGTCGGGCAGAGGAGCGCGACTTGGCGCCCGCTCGTCGCCACACGGAAGGCAGCGCGGAGCGCGACCTCGGTCTTGCCGAAGCCGACATCGCCGCAGACGAGGCGGTCCATCGGCTTGTCGCTCTCGAGGTCTTTGTTCACCTCGGCGATCGCGCGTGCCTGGTCCGGCGTCTCGTCGAAGCTGAAGGTCGCCTCGAACGCGCGGTAGTCCTCGTCCGGCTCAGCGAGCGCGATCCCGGGCTGCGCTTGGCGCTCGGCGTAGAGCCGCAAGAGCTCGTCGGCCATCTGACGGACTGCTTTCCGGACCTTCGACTTCGTCTTCGCAAATGTCGAGCCGCCGAGCCGATCGAGCTTCGGCTGTGCGTTCTCACCGCCCGAGTATTTCTGGATCTGATTGAGGCGGTAGACCGGCAAATACAGCTTGTCGCCGCCGCCGTACTCGACGGCGAGGAGATCGACGGTGAGGTCGCCTACCTGCTTGTGGAGGAGCCCGAGGTACTTGCCGACGCCGTGCTCGGCATGGACGACGAAATCGCCGACCGAGAGGCTGCGGAGATCCTCGAGGAACGGGCGCGCGGGGTCGGCGCTCGCCTTGCGCTCGCGTCGGCGATGCGTCCGCGCGCCAAACACCTCTTCTTCGGTGACGACGACGACGCCGTCGGCGGGGAGGACGACGCCTTGGGTGAGCGGCCCGACGACGACGCTCGTCTCTTCGCTGCGCTCGGCGAGCCACGCCGGATCGAAGGGCTCGAGGCGTGCGCGGCACGCGACTCCCTGGTGACGAAGGAGCGCCGTCAATCGCTCGGCCTGCGTGTGGGCGCGAGCTGTGATGAAGACCGACAGTCCGTGTGCGCGGAAATGATGGATGCGACGGACGAGCGGTGAGAGGGTCGCCGTCTTGCCTTGCGTCGAACGCGCTGCCTTCACGGCGCGCGCGAGATCCTCGTGGCCGCGCGACGCGAGATCGAGCGGAGCCTGGGCCGTCTCGTATTGCGCGAGCCCATCGCTGCTTGCGCCCCCGATCGGCGTCCGATGGAGCGCGACGACCCGCCGGGCCGCGAGCTCACCGACGACCTCGTCCTCGGGAACGAAGAACGCATCACGCGGGAAAATGGGCTCGCGCTGCCTGCGCTCGACCTCGGTCGAGGCACGCTCGTAGTCGGCGCGCACGTTTTGGGTGATGACCGTGGGCTCGTCGAGCACGACGATGGCGTTGCGATCGAGGTACGCGAAGATCGAGGTGAGCTTCTCGTAGTAGGCAGGCAAGTAGCCGTCGGCGCCGAAGAACGCGCGGCCGTTCACGACGTCATCGACGAGCGCGCGCGCCTTGGACGTCGGCCAGTCGATCGCTTCGGTGATGTCTTGGATGCGCTGCTTCGCGCGCGCGACGTTCGCCTTGTCGAGCACGGCCTCGTGCGCGGGCGGGAGCCACACCTCTGCGACCGGCGGTGCGTCTTCTGCCGAACGCTTTCGTTGCTCGGTCGGCTCGAACTCGTGGATCGAGACGACGAGCTCGCCGTAGAGCTCGACGCGGAGCGGACAATCGCGGTTGGGCGGCCAGACGTCGACGAGCGAGCCACGGACCGCGAACGACCCCGGATCTTCGACCAGCGGAACGCGCAGATAGCCCGCCTCCACCAACTTCGCGACGAGCTCGTCGCGGTCGACCGCGTCCTCGGCGACGAGCTTTTGGGTGTACTTTACAACGATCTGGGGTGGGACCGTCTTTCGGGCGAGCGCGGTCGCGGGGAGGACGAGCACCTTCCATGGCAGGGTCGAGAGATGGAAGAGCGTCGCCATCCGGCTCATCGCCGCGCGGCGGTCGGGGTTCACCTCGGCGTATGGGGACGCCTCGTTCGCCGCATAGAGCAGGACGTCGCCGGTAGCAGTGTCCTCCGCCGCGGCCTCGTCGCTGTGGCTACGGAAGTAGAAGCCGATGTCCTCGGTGAGCTTTCGTGCGGCATCGAGGTCGCTCGTGACGACCAGCACCTTGCGAGCGCTCGCGCGCGCGATCGCCGCGATCGTCGCAGCCGACCCGCTGCCGCGCACGCCGGCGACGTCGACCCGCCCAGTCGAGCCTTCGAGCGCCCGTCGCGCGACGTCACCGAGCTTGACGGCGACGATCCCCTCCGGCGGAAGGATGGGCTCAAGCGGCTCGAGTAAAATGCTCGGAATTTTCCCGTCGCTCACGGATCTTTCTCCATCGCACGAAGACCGGCCGGGACGACGAAGAGCGCCGACAAGAGGCCGAGCGCCGAGCCGAGCGCGCCCACGGCGCCGAGATCGAAGAGCCCCTCGAAGCGACAGACCAAGAGCGCGGCGAAGCCCGCGGACGTCGTGAGGCCGGTCGCGACCACGAGCGAGCCTTGCTCCGACAGCGCACGAGAGATCGTGCGGTCGAGCGACTCGCCCTCGCTCTGGCCCGTCCGGGCGGCGTGCAAGAGGAACATCGATTCATCCATGGTGATGCCGATGAGCACTGGCAAGACCAATGCGTCGTAGACGTGCCAGCGAACATGCAAGAGCCGCATGAGAAGCGCGACCGCGGCGACCTCGATGACGATCGTCGCGAGCGAGAGGATGACGTCCGACCCACGCCGGAGGAGCGTGCGGAGGGTGAGGATGACGAGAAAAAGAGCGATGCCGCCGACGATGGGAAGGTCGTGGGCGAGGCTGGCGCGGAGCGCGAGCTCGAGGTGTTGGTAGCCGGTGACGACGGTGCCCGGATCGGCCGCGTGAATGGCGGCGATCGCGGTGGCCGTGCTGTGCGCGTCGGCGCCGGGGCGCACGTAGCTCACGACCATCGTCTCGCCGCGGTCGACGGCCATGTGACGCGAGGCGAGCCACGCGAGCGGTCCTTCCGGATCGAGCGGATGCACGTCGTGCGAGGGGTGCGCGAACGCGTCGAGCGCGGGCGCACACGCGGTCGGATCGAACCCGGCCGCAATCAGCGCAGCCTCCAAATCCGCGCGTTTTTTCGGCAGATCGAGCGTGTCACGAACAGCGAGCCGCGCCTCTTGGGTCGCGACCGCGGGCGCGAAGCTCGTGAGCGAATCGTAGCCGTCGATGACGTGCGACGCGGTCAGCGACTCGAGCGTCTCCGACACCTTGTCGGCCCGAGCCATGGCCTTCTCGCGATCGGCGTCGACCGTGACGACGATCCACTGACCTTCCTTCGAGCCGAATACTTTGTAGATCTCGCGCTGGACCTGGAGCGGTGCCAGCGCCTTCGGACGGATCGCGACAAGCGTGTCCGCCGGCTCGGGCCACCCGAGGACCGAGAGGATCGCGACCGGGATGAGGGCCACGACGATCACGCCGATCGCGCGTTTGCGGGTCGCGGTGAGCTTCTCGACAAGGCCGAGCCAGATCGGCGGGGAGGTTGGCGGGGGCGCCTTCTTCTCGAGAAGCGCGCCGATCGAAGGCGTGACGAGCAGGATCGCGACGGCGGTCAGGATCTCGCCGGCGCCGCACAAGAAGCCGAGCTGCCGAACAGCGGCGAGCTCGCTCGCGCCGAGCGACATGAACGCAAGACCCGCGGCGACCGCAGCGAGGAGCGTCGGCTTCCAGGTCGTCTTCCGCGCATGGACGGCGGCGGCGTCTGGATCCAGACCTCGACGGCGTCCGTCGAGGAGCGCCGCATACACGTGTACGCCGGTGTCGACGCCCACGCCTATGACGACGGCCGCGAACGCGGTCGCGATCGCGCTCAACCCGCCGGGGAAAAATGCGGCCAACCCGGTCGTCCACAACGTCCCGAGACCCAGCGGCGGAAGGACGGCGATCAACGCGCGCCCGCGGCGGAACGTGAGCAAGAACACGACTGACGCGGCAACGGTCGAGAGTGTGCCGCTGAAGATCATGTCGCGCTCGAGGAGCGTGGCGGTGGCTCGGGCGATCGCGTGACCCCCCGTGATCCCCATCGTCACGCCCGGATGCTTCGCGCGAGTAGCGTCCATCGCCGCGTTCGCGTCCTTCATGAACGCAGCGGCGACGTCGCCGTCGAACGCGCTCCCTCGTGGCTCGGCGATGACGAGACGCGCTCGCCCTTCGTCGGCCGAGAACATGCCGCCGCCCGACGTCGAGACACCGGCCGCGAGCTCGGTTCGGGCCTCGAACGGCACCGAGGACAAGCGGAGCGGGTCGCGCGCGAGCCACTCTTCCGCCCCTGCGCTGCCCGGTGCGAGCAGGAGATCGCGCGTGTCGGCGAGGCGCGCTCTCATTCCGGCGGGCGTCACTGCTTCGGCGAGCCTCGCGCGCGCGGCAGGACCTGCGTACGCCCACGCGAGCGTCGGATCGACCGATTTTGGCATCGTCGCTTCGTCGAGCACGCGCACGATGGTCGGCTTGCTCTTCCACGCGGCGGTGAGATCGTTCGCTGCCGCCTCGACCTCGTTCGGATCGCTGCCCCGCACGAGCACCACCGCGAGATCGCCGCCACCGAACGCGCGTAGATAGCGCGTCAGCATCGCGGCCTCGCCACGGTTCGGGAAGAGGTCGGTCAAATCGTTGGAGAGGCGTAACTTCGAGCCGGAGAGCCAGGCAGCGAGCACCGTCACCAAAATGAGAAATAGGCGCAGAGCGTGAGGACGACGGCTCATTTGGGCTCGGCGGGCGGCGGAATCACGTCGACGCGGACGCGCGTGATCCGTCGGCGGAGCGAGTTGCTCACCGTCGCGGTCACGTTCGGCGCGAGCTTCACTTTGTCCCCCTTGCGCGGCACTCTTTCGAGAAGCTCGAGCACCACCGCGCCGATCGGGCCAGCGAGATCGGCGTCGGACACGTCGATGCCGATCGATTTCAGCTCGTCGACCGTGGTCGCCGCATCGACGTCCCACGCGTTCTCCTGGCCGGGGACTTTGACGATCTTCTGGGGCTCTTCGTCGAGCTCATCGCGGATCTCGCCGACGATCTCTTCGAGGAGATCCTCCATCGTCACCATGCCGCTGGTCCCGCCGTATTCGTCGACGACGATCGCGAGCGGAACCTGCTCGAGCTGCATGTCTCGCAGAACGTCGAGCAGGCCGCGTCCTTCGGGAACGAAGAGGACGTCGCGCTTGAGCGACAGCAGCGTCTGCTCACCCAGCTTGTCGGCGACGAAGAGAAAATCTTTGGCGTAGAGATAGCCAGCGACCTCGTCGAGCGATCTGCCGCGCGTGAGGACGATGCGCGAATACTGGTGCTTGCGGACGAAGCGTGCAGCCTCTTCGATCGGCGTGGTTAGCGGGAGGGAGACGACGTCGACGCGCGGGACCATCGCGTGGCGGGCGGTGCGCTGGGCGAAGCGAATGACGCGCTCGACGAGCTCACCGCGCGCTTTGCCGCCCGGGCTACGAGCGGTGTTCGCTACCAAAATGCCCAGAATTTCTTCTTCGGACAGCGTGCCTTCGCTCGCCGCGTCGGCCTTGAGACCGAGCGCTTGCAAGAGGATGCCGCTCGACTTCTCGAGGATCCAGAGGAGCGGACGGAACGTGACGAAGATGATGCGGAGTGGCATCACCGAAAAGCGCGCGACCGACTGCGAACGCTGGATCGCGATGAGCTTCGGGACGAGCTCGCCGAAGAGGACGTGCGAAAAGGTCAAAAGACCGAACGCGACGACGATGGTGATGACGTTGAGCGCGCTTCCCTTTTCGAGCGCGCCGCCGGTGACATGTACGACGAGCCGTTCGAGAGCGGGCTGGCCGATCCAACCGAGGCCGAGGCTCGCGAGCGTCACGCCCAATTGGGTGACCGACAGATACCTGTCGAGGCGCACCAAGATCTGCTGGATGAGCAGATCGCGCCCCGTCTTCACCTTGTTCGCCTTCGGCGTCGCGTGCAGCTTCACGAGCGCGAACTCCGCCGCGACGAAGAAGCCGTTCAACAGGATGAAGAGCGCTGCAAACGCGAGCCCGAGCACGACGAGGGCCCTTTCGTAGCATGGGTGACCTTCGGCGCGTCACCTCTGCGGAATTTCGTCAGCGCGGCGTGCCTTTAGCGGTCGAGCTAGGCAGCGGAAGCGCGAGCGAAACACGCGGAAATCCCTCGCCGTGGAGCATGGTGTAGGCGCCGTAGCTCGACATCACGGCGATGACGTAGCCGCGCGTCTCGGCGAACGGGATCTTCTCGACGAAGACGTCGAGTGGCTCGGTCGGCGAGCGAGAGATCCAACGCTCGATCGCCTCCGGTCCCGCGTTGTAGGCGGCGACGGCGAGCGGGATCGATCCGTGGAAGCGGCCGAGCAGGAGCTTCAGGTACTTGGCCGCGATGTGGATGTTCGTCGCGGGGTCGAAGAGCGCGCCGTCGTCGAGCTTGCCGTCCCCTTCGGTCTGGCGCGCGGTCTCGGTCATCAGCTGCATCAGGCCCATCGCGTGGACCGGCGACTGCGCGGTCGGCAAAAAGGCGCTCTCTTGCCGCATCACTGCGTAGATGAGCCCGCGTGGAAGGTCGCGGGTCGCTTCTTCCTTGCTCACGATCGAGCCGTAGGGCTCCGGATACGAGCACTCCCACGCCCATCGATCTTGCTCGTCCACGAGCCCGTTGAAGGTCGAGCGGGCGATTCGGAGCGCGATCTGCGCACGCCGGCGCGCGACGTCGAGCAGGCCGTAGGTCCGGCATTCGAGCTCGACCACGCGCGTTGGATTTCCGAGCGCGATCGTATCCTCACGCGAGGTGAGCGCCGTCTGCGCTTCGTCGTCGAGGCCGAGCGCATGGAGCGAATCGGCCGGCGCAAGCAGGTGCGGGGAGAGGGGCGGCAAGATCGGACGCGGCTTCGGCGGGTCGGACGCTGGAGGGGCGACGCCGAGCGCAGTGAGATGCTCGCGCGCTAGCATCGCCCGCCACGACGACGGTGCCTCGTTCGCGACGGTGCTCCAGCGGGTGATCGCGTACGGCTTGTCTCCTTCCTCGAGCGCGGCGTACGCGGCGAGGTCGGACGCGGCGCTCGTCGGATCGGCGTCGGCGAGGCGCTCGAACATCGCGTGCGCCTTCTTGAAGTCGCCGTTCATCAAGTGCGCAATCGCGCGACCGCGCGCGGCCTCCTTCTTCGACGCGCCGTTCGGGAACGCCTTGTCGTAGGCGTCGAAACCGGCCGTGGCCTTCGCCCACCGCGCATGCAAAAGCTCGAGCCGCGCGCCGAGGTAGGCCGCTTGCTCCGCCGTCGCTGTACGCGGAAATCGAGCTAAAATCGCGGCGTATCGTGCGATCGCGTCATCGTCTTTGTCAGCATGCGAGAGCGCCCGGGCGGCGAGCAACATGTCGGCGACGTCGGCCGCGCCCGAGGCGTTCACGCACGCGTCGTAGGCGTGCGCCGCGTCCTTCGCCCGTCTGCGATCTCGGTTGAGAGCGTCTGCCTTCGCCCGGGCTCGGACCGCGACCGTCACGTGTGGTGCTGGCGCGCGTGCCGACAGCTCGATCGCCGCGAGCGCGTCGTCGGTCTTGCCGCTCTCGCTCAGCGTCTTCGCGCGGTCGAGGAGCTCGATACCGGTGAGTGGATGCGTCCGGTCGAGGTGCGCGAGCGCGTCGAGCGCGTCACGACCGCCGGCGAGGTCCGGTGCGTGGATCGCGAGCCAGCGCGCGTCGGCTCCTTGTTCGCTCACGCCCTTCAGCCCGAGCCGAAGCCTTCGGGCCCGTGCCTCGGCCTCGCGCGTCCGCGTGCGATCGCCCTCGGCGAGCACCTTGTCGCAGGCGGTCGTCGCGGCGGCTGCATTGCCGGCGCGCTCGTAGGCGCGAGCCGCGTCGAGCTGCATCTCCGAGCCCGCGCGCGCCGAGAAATACTCCGCTGCCTTGTCGTAGGGTCCGGCCTCGAGCTCGGCCTTCGCGCGCCGCTTGGCGATCGCGTCGGCCAGGAGCGGCAGCGGCGCTTCGAGGCCGTCGAGCTCCGACACGACACGCGCGTTGTCCTTCGTCTCGGCCGCGAGCCGCGCCCGCAGATATCGTACTTCCGGCCGATTCCGTTCATCCACGGGTTGCGCGTCGACGAGCCGAGCGGCCTCGGCCCACGCGCCGCGCTTCACGGCGTCGAGCCACGACGGCGGCGGGCCGGCGTCGAGCCTCGCGGCGTCCTCCTCTTCGAGCGCGAGCGTGGTGGCGGCGTCTCCTGCGCTCGTCGGCGTCGGACGCGGAAGGTCGTGACGCCCGCATGCGCCGGCGAAGAGGACGAGCGCGCTAACGAGAATGCACCGCAAATCCCCCTCCGCCCTGCCACTTTTGTGCACGCGTGATTCCGGTCGGATCTCCGCCATCGACGACGCGCTTCAAGCGCGGCACGCACAAGTCGTGGAGCACCGCGCCGGACTCGATGCCGACGTACGTGCGGCCCATCTTGTGTGCGACCGCCGCGGTCGTCCCGCTGCCGAGGAACGGATCGAGGACCGCGTCGCCCGGAGAGGTCGCCATCGCGATCACGCGCTCGACGAGACGCTCGGGCTTCTTGTTGCGTGCGAACGTGACGCCGCCTTCGCCGGCGATGCCCTGGAACTTGATGTCGTCCCAAAGATTGGTGAGAGGCTCGACGATGCGGTTCTCGCCGTCGACCTCGTGGACCTTGTCGGCGAGGAGCAAGATGCGGTTGCCGCCGCGCACGATGAACGGTTTTCTGCCGCTGCGCTCGAGCACGAACGTGCGCTCCGGCTCGGCGCGTGATTTTTCGATGAGCGCCCGCATCTCGAGCCCGACCGCTTCGAAACGTGGCTGGGCGAAGCGGGCCACGTTCCGCGGATAGGCGAGTGAATAGCGCATAATTTCCCGCTCGAATCGGGCTTTCCCGTAGACCTTCGTCGCCGCCTTCGCGCTCTCGAAGCCGGCTTGGTTAGCGACGAAGTGCGCAAGCGGCGAGAGATGCCATGCGCTCGGCGAGTCGTCCGGGTTGGCCAAATGGAGCGCGTACGCGCGGTCGCGTCCCTCGCGCGCGCGGACGAGTGGGTTCGGCTTCCAACGAGCGCGGTCTTTCGCGACGATGACGAGAAAATCGGTCACGTTCACCGGCCCGCGGTTGATCGTCTTGTGACCCGTCGCCGCGCTCCGCACGATCGTGACGATGCTCACGCGGTTTTCGGCGCCGTAGATGCCGTCGACGAGCTCGAGGAGTGAGCCGAGCTCGGTGTCGTCGATCTCGGTGAAGAGCGCGCCGTCGTCGGCGAGGAGCCCACGCATGGCTCGGAGGCGTTCTCGCATCATCGAGCGCCAGTCGGCCCGCTGCCAGACGTCGCGGTACTCTTTGAAGTGCCGTCCGCTGTTGAACGGTGGATCCATGTAGATCGCACGAAAATGCTTCGTATGCGACTGCGAGAGCGCATGGAGCACCGGCAGGTTGTCGCCGTGAAAGAGCTTATTTTGCCGTGCCGAGACGCGGTCGCCGTAGACGAAGCCGTCGTTCTTCGGGAGCGCGCGGGCGGTCACGGTTCGGCGAGCCTACCCCGAATCCAGGGCTCGCTGATNNNNTCAGCGCCGAGGCCAGCGAGCACACTGTAGAGGCCCCACTGCAGCCGGTTCACGAACGTGTGATCGGTCGGCATGTGAATGGGCTTCGGCATGTGCGGCATCTTCTCGTCTGGCTTGAAGATGATCTTCTTGCCGCGGCGAACGAGGTAGGCGACGCACTCCCGTGCGTACTCGTGCGTGAACTTGAAGTCGCGGTCGAGGACGGGAGGCTGGGTGACGAGCTTCGTGTACTCGACGTAGATGTCGAAGGCCTCGGGGTCCGCGGGGTCGAAGCCGAAGACCTCTACGCACGCCTTGAGGAATTCGTCCCAATTGCCGTCCTGCTCGGCGATGAGCGTGCGGCGCATGCCGTCGAGGAGCGGCATCGGGAGCTGCTTCGAGCACCCGAAGTCGAGGAACGCGACCCTGCCGCCGCCCAAGAACAAATAATTTCCGGGGTGCGGGTCGGCGTAGAGGATGCCGTGCCTGTAGAGCGCTCGGAACATGAAGCGCCAGATCGTGCGACCGGCGGCGTTCTTGTCCTCTTGCGACGCGGTCGCGCAGAAGGTCGCGTAGTCGACCCCTTCGATGAATTCGGCGGTGACGACGCGTCTCGTCGTGAGCGCGTGGTGCACCTTCGGGATCACGATCTCGTCGTCGCCGGCGTGGATCCTCCGGAAGAGATCGGCCGTCTCGGCCTCGTGGGTGTAGTCGAGCTCGGCCAAGAAGACGGCCTTCACTTCATCGAGCGTCTCTTTCGTGTGATAGCGCCGGCCAATCGGCGCAATCATCGTCTCGAGCATCGAGATGCTCTTGAGGTCATTTTCGATCGCTTTGTCGATGCCCGGGTACTGGACCTTGACCGCGACCTGGTCGCCACCCTTCGTCGTCGCGCGGTGCACTTGGCCGATGCTCGCCGCCGCGAACGGCTCCTTTTCCCATGTCGCGAAGATCTCTTCGGGCTCGCCGCCGAGCTCATGAATCACGACCTTCCGCGCGGCGCTCGCCGACAAGGGCGGCGCTTTGGCCTGTAGCTTCTTCAGCGTCTCTTGGAATTTTTCTTCGTACCCGGGCGGTGCTAGCCCGTCGATGTAGCTCGCCATCTGGCCGAGCTTGAGCGGCAGACCCTTCATCTCGCCGAGCGTCTTCAGCATCGCTTGCGCCGTCTTTTTTGCCGACGCCATCATCTTCTGACGCGCTTCTTCTTCTTCGATCTCGGTCCGCTTAACGCCGACGGCGCGCTTCATCGCCTCGCTCGCCAGCGGGATCGCGCGCGGCGCGAGGGCGGCCATGCGCGCGAGGCGCCCGAGCCGCGACGTCGGTGGGGCATCCGGCCGTACGCTCGGCTTCTTCTTCCGCGCGTCGTCGTCTTTGCCGCCAGTCTTCGCCATCGTTACGCGCATTATGGGAAAGTGCGGCGCGGAAAACCAGCTCGGTCTGGTAACGTCGGTTTCATGCAAAAAGGACATGCAGCTCTCCGGACGCTCCTTTTCACGGCTGCGGCAGCGCCGATCCTCGCGCTGACGGCGTGCAATCTCCTCAAGCACGACGACGCGACCATCGATGCCGGCACGGTTTCGATCGCGGCCCCGACGACGACGACCGAGACCCCCGCCGCTACCACCGCGGCCCCGGTTGGAACGCTCGCGCCCATCGCGCCGGTCGCGACCGCGCCGAACACGAAGCCGAAGATCGTCAAGCTTTCGGACGGAGGGGCTGCGGCGCAGGTCACGCTCACCGACGGCGGCACGGCGATCTTGCCGGCGGCCAGTGACGGCGGCGTTCCCGGCCTGCCTGGCTTCACGCTCCCGACCGCGTTCCCGAGCAGCATGCCAACCACGATCCCGACGACGTTTCCGAGCGGATTTCCGACCACGCTGCCGAGCGGCTTCCACTTGCCGACGTTCCCAGCGCCCTCCGCATCGCACTGAGCCCCGCGATGGTGCAATCGGGCTTGACGCGCACCTCGTCGCCGAACGCGCTCCCGCGCAAGTTCGGGCGCTACACGCTGTTCGATTTCGTCGGGAAGGGCGGGATGGCCGAGATCTATCTCGGACGCTCGCAGACCGAGCTCGGCGCCACGCGCCTCTCGGTCGTGAAGCTGATCTTGGGCGAATACGCGACCTTCCCGAAGTTCGCCGACATGCTCATCTTCGAGGCGAAATTGGCGGCGCAATTGAGCCACGCCAACGTCGTGCAGGTCTACGATCTCGGGCGCGAGCAAGACCGCCTCTTCATCTCGATGGAATACGTCGAAGGCCTCGATCTCAACGCGCTTCTCCGTCGTTGCTCGAAACAGAAGATCGCGCTCCCCACCGACTTCGCGCTCTTCATCATCACGAGCGCCCTCCGCGGGCTCGACTACGCGCATCGAAGGACCGACGAAGCCGGCAAGCCGCTTGGCATCGTCCATCGCGACGTCTCGCCGTCGAACCTGCTCATCTCGTTCGAGGGTGAGGTCAAGCTGTGCGACTTCGGGATCGCGCACGCGAACGACGCGGTGCAGAGCCTCTCGCAGAGCGCAGACACGAACGGCGCGCCCTACCGCAACCCTGACGAGAGCATGAGCGAGGCCTTGCAAGGGAAGGCCGGGTACATGTCACCCGAGCACGCGCGCGGTGAGGCCATCGACGCACGGGCCGACGTCTTCGCCGCGGGAATCGTCCTTTGGGAGCTCCTCGCTGGCCGGCGCCTGTATCGCGTCACCGACACGTCGACCGGCGATTCGCTCGTCGAGTTGGCACAAAAGGCCGAAATTCCGGACCTTCCGACGCGTGATCTGCCGCACGAACAGGCTCTCCACGCGATCGTGAAAAAGGCGCTCGCGAAGGATCGGAACGAGCGCTACGCGTCCGCAGCGGCGATGCTCCGAGATCTCGAGTCGTTCGCGATGGACGCGCGCATGGTCGCGAGCCCGCTCCGCATCGGAGAATGGATGGAGAAGAGCTTCAGCGCCGACCTGATCGAGAAACGGCGCGCTCGCGAGCGCGGTGCCGCGGCGGTCGCAAAAGGGCCGCTTGTCGTGTTGACGCCCCTGCCAGCCGCTACGCCGCTCATGCCGCCGGTGGAAGAGGTGCCTTCGACCGCGTCCGCGAGCGAACCCGCGTCGAGCGCGCTCGTGGCCGAGCCGCTGCCCGAGCCGACGAACGAACCGGAGGCGCCGACCCATTCGTCGCCGCCCTCCTTCTTCGATCGCTTGCCTTGGTGGAGCGTCCTCGCGATCGTTGCGTTCCTCATTTTCGCCACCACCGTTCCGGTCGTGTTGATGGTCGTCTTTCACGGCTGACGTGCTGCTCGCCGACGTCGCGCTCCCCGTTCCGCTCGCGCACGCGTTCACCTATACGCTGCCAGCCGAGCTGAGAGAGCGGGCCGTCCCGGGCGCGCGCGTCGTCGTTCCGTTCGGAAATCGACGAGCGGTCGGCATCGTCGTCGACGTGAAGGAAGGTGACCCGCCGGAGAAGGCAAAGGCGGTGCTCGACGTGCTCGACGAGGCGCCGGCGCTCCCGCCCGACCTCCTCGCCTTCCTGCGCGACGTCTCTTCGTATTACCTCGCGCCGATCGGCGAGGTCATCAAGCTCGCGCTGCCGCCCGAAGATCGGCTGGCGGCGAAGGCGAAAGCGAAGCCGTCGCTCTTCGACGCGAAAAAAGGGCTCTCCGCGCGCCAGGTTCAATGGGTGTGTCCGGAGCCGAACCCGCCTGTCGGCCTGGACAAGCCAATGTCGGGCCAAGCGAACGCGATCCTCCAATTCGTGCGCGCGAACGGCGAGGCGCCGATCGCGAAGCTCGAAGGGCAGTGGAAGGGCGCGCGGGCAGCGGTGAAGAAGCTCGCGAGCCTTGGGCTCGTGCGGCTCGAAGGACGTGACGCCGCTCGTGATCCGTTCTTCCAAGACGCGATCGAACGCGACAGCCCACCGCAAGCGACCGAGCCCCAAGCGCTCGCGATGGACGCGATCGCGCAGTCGATCCAAGCGGGCGAGCCCGGCACTTTTCTCCTCCACGGCGTCACGGGCTCGGGCAAAACCGAGGTCTATCTCGCCGCCATCGACTGCGCGCTCGCCCAGAAAAAAGGGGCGATCGTGCTCGTCCCCGAGATCGCGCTCACACCCCAGCTCGTGTCTCGCTACCGCGCGCGCTTCGGTGACGACGTCGCGGTCGTGCACTCCGCGCTGACGCCGCGCGAACGCTTCGATACGTGGATGCGTCTCCGTCGCGGCGAGCTCGACGTCGTCATGGGCGCTCGCAGCGCGCTCTTCACGCCGGTGAAAAACCTCGGCCTCGTCATCGTCGACGAGGAGCACGACCCCTCTTTCAAGCAAGAGGAGGGGGTGCGTTACCACGCGCGCGACATGGCGATCTTGCGCGCGCATCGGGCCAAGGGGACGTGCGTGCTAGGCAGCGCGACCCCATCGCTCGAGAGCGAATACCTCGCCCGGACCGACAAAGCGAAGAAGCTCTTTTTGCCCGAGCGCGCGCGTGGACAGGCGATGCCTACGGTCGAGGTGGTCGATCTCCGCCACATCGGCCCGGGCCCGACCGGTGACAAGCGCCTCTCGATCCCGCTCCACCGTGCGATCGAAAAGACGCTCGCCGCGAAGCAGCAGACCATCCTCTTCTTGAATCGTCGCGGCTTCGCGCCGAGCGTCCGCTGCGAAGCGTGCGGCGAGATGATGTCGTGTCCGTCGTGCTCGGTCGCGCTCACGTTCCACAAGCGCTTCCGCCGGAACGCGCCGCCGCCCGATCCGAACGTGCGCACGAAGCCGGAAGGGACGCTCCGCTGCCACTATTGCGATTTCGTCACCGCGCTCCCCGACGAATGCGTGAAGTGCAAAAAGGATGCGCTCGTGCTCGAAGGGCTTGGGACCGAGAAGCTGGAAGAGACGCTCCAGAACGCGTTCCCCACCGCGCGCATCGCACGCCTCGATCGTGACGTCGCCACCGGCAAGAACATCGAGAAGATCATCGCCAAGGTACGCGACCGAGAGGTCGACATCCTCGTCGGCACGCAAATGGTGACGAAGGGGCATGATTTGCCGCACGTCACGCTCGTCGGCGTCATCAACGCCGACGCTGCGCTCTCGATCCCCGACTTTCGTGCGGCCGAGCGCACCTTCCACCTCCTCGTGCAGGTCGCCGGGCGGGCCGGTCGCGGCGACACTGCTGGCAAGGTGCTCATCCAAACCTACGACCCCGAGCACCCGGCGATCTCCTATGCAACCAAGCACGACGTGCTCGGCTTCCTCGAGCGCGAGCTCGTGGATCGCAAGGAGCTCCACTACCCTCCCTACACGCGTGCGGCGCTCGTGCGCGTCGACGCCGTCGACGAAGCCGAAGCGCGCGACGCCGCGATGCGCCTCGCGGCGATCGCTCGTGACGCCGCGTCCAAGGAGACGTGCAACGTGCACATTCTCGGCCCTGCTCCGGCTCCGCTCGCGCGGCTGCGCGCACGCTACCGCTTCCGCATCATGCTCCGCTGTGAGGACCGCCTCCCACTCCGCCGCGTCCTCCTCGCTGTCGAGCGCTCGCGCCACTCGTTCCCGCGGAGCGTGCGCACCGGTATCGACGTCGATCCCGTGCAGCTTTTGTGAGCGTGCGGTAGGGTCGAGCGGTGTCGACGTTCGCCACCGCCCAGCTGGTGAAGCCCCCGCTCACGACGGTCCTCGAAACCGACCGCCTCGTCCTCCGTCCGATCCGCACGAACGATATCCCGGAGCTGTACAAGGCGCTCCGCCGCAACGTCGACCACCTGCGTCCGTTCTCTCCGCAGCCGGCGCCCGAAGATCGTCGCGTGACGCTCGCGCTCGCGGGCCGTGAGGTCACCCGTTGGCGCACGCTCTGGCGCCGCAACGACTCGTACGCGTTCTTCCTCTTCCCGAAGGGGGTAAGGCAGCACGCGCCGGTCGTCGGTCGCGTGACGCTCGGCCGTGTCACGCGCGGCGCCTTCATGAACGCGTACCTCGGCTACTTCATCGACAAGGACGAGCAAGGCAAGGGGCTCACGTCCGAAGCAGTGCGTGCGGTCGTCACGTACGCGTTCGACGCGCTCGGCCTCCATCGCGTCCAAGCGGCGATCATGCCGCGCAACGCGCCCAGCCTACGCGTCGCCGAGCACTGCAATTTCCGCAAAGAAGGCCACGCGCTCCGCTACCTGCAAATCGCCGGCAACTGGGAAAATCACGACATTTTTGCGGTCACGACTGAGGAATGGGCGCGCAGGCCGATCACGCCGAGCATCCGAAATATGTAAGTTTCACGCAACTCGAGACCGGTCTGGGTCGAAGGCCGGGCATGCTCGAGCTGGTTGGAGAGATGCTCGGCGACCTCGTGTCGCCTCCGCGCTGCGCGGCGTGTGACGAGCCGGTCGCGCGTGCCACGGTCTTCTGCAGGCCGTGCGCCGCTTCGGTGGAAGCGCGGACGCCGGCTGGCGACGTGCTCGCGCCCTATCGCTACGGAGGCGCGATCTCGCGGGCGATCGCGCGGTTCAAGTACGAGGGGCACGGTGAGCTCGCCCGCCCGCTCTCTTCGCTCCTCCTTCGGGCGTTGCCGTTCGTGAGGCCGCTCGCAGTAGACGGAGTCGTCCCGGTCCCGCTCCACCCTGCGCGCGCCGCCGAGCGCGGGTTCAATCAATCGATGCTCCTCGCGAAGCCTATGGCGGTCGCGCTGAACCGGCCGATCCACGTTCGCGCGCTCGAGCGCGTGCGTGATACGCCACGGCAAGCGACGCTGGATCGCTCGCTGCGTCTCGCGAATGTGGCGACGGCATTCGTCGCGCGGATGCCCCTCCTCGTGCGCGGCAAGGCGCTGCTGGTCGTCGACGACGTACGGACGACCGGTGCGACGGCAAATGCATGCGCGCAGGCGCTCCTCGGCGCCGGCGCGCTGCGAGTACACGTCCTTACCCTTGCATTTGCCGACAGAAGCTGAATCTGTATTCATTTTTCGATGCTGACAATTCGGCACGATCGCCTTCGCCCGCGCTATCATTGAGCCCGATGGTGCGCGCATGAGCGGCGAATGGCGCTGGGCCGATCCGCGTGGCCAGCAACGACTGGTCCGTCAGGACGAATTGCGTGCGGCGTTATCGGACGGCGCGATCCCACCGAACGCACCCGTTTGGAAGCCGGGTTGGACGGAATGGGTTCCGGCGAGCGACGTCCCCGAGCTCATGTCGCACGCGCTCGCGGCCGCGAACGGTCTCGTCCCGAACGTCCCGCCGCCGCCGCTCTTCATCATCGCCGCGCAGAGCGAGTTCGAGTCGCACACGCCGGACTCACGCGCGCCGACCGTCAACGTCGAGCCGCCGCCACCTCCTCGTTACATCCCCATCGCCGCGCATTCGTCGCAGTCGCAGCTGCCCGCGGCCGCGCAACCTGAGAAGTCTCCGCCGGCCGCCGCGGTGCAAGCGGCCGTGACGATGCAAACGTCGAAGAAGGCGTCAGCGAAGAAGAAGCAGACGATGCTCGGCATCGCACCGCCGGGCGCGGCAGAGAAGAATGCGGCCGAAGAGAAAGCGGCCGCCGAAAAAGAGAAGCCCGTGCCGGTGATTTCGGCGAGCCCGGCGACGGGCGTGAGCGGAGCGGAGCAACTCAAGCGCGGTCTGCCGTCGGACGCACCTCCGTCATCGCGGTTCGGCGTCGCGCAAGAGACGAAGGCCTTCGAGCCGATGAGCATCGACGCGGCGGCGAAGGCCGCGTATGCGGCGCAGGCCGGAGCGAAGGCGACCGTCGTCGGCGTCCCGGCGATCGAAGATCCGCGGAACAGGGCGACCGCGGCCAAGCCGCCGCACCCTGCCGAAGGGGGCCAGCTCAAACGGCCCACGCTCATCTTATACGGAGGCGCGCCGCAGGCAGAAGACGCGCCGACGTCGGTCGCGCCGATCGTGGCGACCGCACCCGGCGCGCCGGTCGCGAAGAACTCCGTGACGCAGGCGCCGCCGTGGGATCAGGGCGCGGTCGAGCTCGGTCCGGAGATTCCGAAGAGCGCGAGGATGCCCTTTGCCGAAAAGGTGGAGCCCGACGACGAGATCAGCGCCTCGCTCTTCATCGAGTCGACCGACCAAGGGCCACGACTGGTGAATACCGGCGCTATGCCCGCCGCAGGTGCGAGGCGTCCATCGTCGATGCCGCCGCCGCTCCGCCCGAAGAGCATGCCGCCGCCGATGCCGGGCAGCACCTCGGTCTCGCGGCCGCCGGAAAAGGGGGGACGCACGCAACGGCCGCCGCCGTTCGTTCCGCAGTTCCAGGCGCTGCCCGAGGGCGCAGCGCCGCCGCCGACCATCTCGCTCGATCCGAACGCGCGCGCGCCGGAGCCTCTCGGCACGAGCGACATCCTCTCGTCGAACGACGCCGATGGGACGGCGAAATACGACTCTTCGGTGTCGGCTGCGGTCGCGTTCCGTGGGCCTTCGTTCCTCGCGTACCTCGATCCGCTCGTCGCCAAGTGGCCGAAGCTCGGCGCCACGCGTGACAAGCTGGCCAAGCTCGAAGAGGGCAAGCCGCGCTTCGTCTTGCCGCTGCTCGCCGGTCTCGCGCTCTTCATCGGTCTCCTCTTCTTCGTGATCGTCCTCAAGGCGATCTTCGGCGGCGGAGAGTCGTCGAAGACGGTCGCGAATGGGGATGCATCGGCGACGCCGTCGGCCAGCGCGGCGCCTTCGTCTACCTCCGCGACGACCACGGCGACCGCGACGCAATCGGCGGCTCCGACCGTCACCCCGCCTCCGCCGAACGTGTCGACGTCGCCGTGCTCGGTCGTCGGCTCGCCGAAAGCGATCTACCCGAGGGCGCTCGTTCCGACCGGTGTCGAGGTCGTAGCCGGCGACAAGGGCGTCATCCTCGGCTTCGCGAGCGGTCCGAAAGAGGGTGTCGCGATCGCGCTCAATCCGTCGAGCCTCTCGCCGATCGGCCAGACCAAGGCGAAGGCCAGCGAGACTCTCAAGCGTGTCGAGCCGCTCCCCGTCGACGGGCATCCGCAGATGTCGGCCAACGTCGACAAGAAGAGCGACGCGCTCCAAGGGCGTCGCACCGTTCCGTCATCGCCGGCGTTCGATATCGGCGTCGCCAACGGAAGCCTCGCGTGGACGACTCGCAACAGCGAAAAGACGAATGCGCTTTGGGCGCTGTCGGGCTCGGGGCCGGTCGAAGCGTTGCGTGGCGTTCCGCTCGACGGCGGCACGGGTATCGCGGTCGCCTATCGTCGCGCGGGCGCCATTTGGCTCGGCGTCGCGACCGGCGAGAAGTCGCTCTCGGCCGGCAACCTCTCGTCGACGCATGGGCTCGGCCCGCAGGTCGGATCGCCCGCAATCGCGTCGAGCGGCAACGCTGTCCTCGCGGTCTGGGCTGACCGCGCGAGCGCGAGCGACGCATGGGGGCTACGGATGCAGCGCTGGAAGGTGGGCGAGACGCCGACCGCCGCGGAGCCGTTCGTTCCTCCGACTGGCGGGCTCGGTGCGCCGTACATGTCTCCGGGCGTGGCGTCGCTCACGGGCGGTCGCTTCCTCCTCGTGTGGACCGAAGGTCCGGCGCAGGGCCATCAGGTCCGCGCGCTCACGATCGGTCCGGACGGCGCGCCTCAGGGCGACGCGATCACGATCTCCGCTGATGGTGAGAACGCGGGACAAGGGCAAGCCGCCGTCACGCCGGACGGCAAAGGCGTCGTCGGTTACCTCGTGTCGAGCGGCCCTAAAGGGTTCGCCGTCGCCGCGACCGCGATCACGTGTCCGAAATGACGATGCTCGGAACAGCCTCGAGGCTCGCTTGTGTCGTTTTGCTTGCAGGGTGCACGCTCTTCGGCGGTCCTTCGCGCGTGAAGCAGGGTGAGCTCGTCGAGACCGGCGACGCTCGCTACGACGCGTACTTCAAAGACGTTCACGATCTGCAGGTCACGAGCGTTGGCTGGAGCGACGAACGACAGGCGGCGTGTCGGCCCCTCGTCGACGAGCTGCGCCTCGCCCCCGACGCCGCCGGCGTCAGCATCGTCCAAGAGACGCATGAGCGCGTGAAGCTCGTGAGCCACGAGGTCGGGGCGACGAAGCTCGAGGTCACGGGCGACGAAGCGCACGTCACGGCCGAGAGCCCGCAGAAGGTCGACGAGACAGCGCGCGACTTCTTCAAGATGATCGAGACCTGCGCGCATACCGAGCTCGCCCGGAGCCGTGCCCTCAAAGAGGTACCGACGCGCGTCGACGGCATCGTCAAGAACGGGCGCTCGCTCGAGCCCCACGTTCGCGATGACTTTGCCAAGCACGGTGGCCGCGTGGCCCAGGACGTTCAAGCCGAGATGACAGCGTCGTTCGACGCGTTGTCGGACATCTCCAAGAACGCGCGGAGCGGCGCACGTGAAGCCGAAGACTTCGTCGCCGACCTTCAGCGCGCAGTCGGCAGCTCGCTGCCTGCGGCACCAAAGGAGGAGACCGAAGACGAAAAGCCGACGAAGAAGAAGAGCGAGAAAGCGGGAAAGCCCAAGGAAAAACCGGCAGCGAAGCCCGCTGCCAGTGTCGACAAGCCCACGCCTCCGCCCGCGGAAAAACCGAAGCCCAAGCCGAAGCCCGCGGCGTCGCCGTCGGAAGACTTCAATCCCTGAACGGTGGTGGTGATGAAGGTCTCGCTCGTTTCGTGGTCTGGTGCCGTCGCCCTCTCAGTGCTCGTGCTCGCCTGTGGGCGGACGACCGCGCCGGAGCCCGAGCATCATGCGACCGAACAAGCCGCGAAGCCCGCACCGGTCGAGATCGCGAAGCTGTCGGACAAAATCTCGCGACCGGCCGCGGCCCACCTCGTGGCGATCGGCGACCTCCACGGCGACCTCGATCACGCTCGCAAAGCGCTGCGGCTCGCCGGCGCGATCGATGAGCACGACGCGTGGGTCGGCGGCACGATGACGATCGTCCAGACCGGCGACGAGATCGATCGCGGCGACGGCGACAGGGCGATCCTCGATTTGGTCGAGTCGTTGAAAGGCCAAGCGAAGAAAGCGGGCGGTGAGGTCATCGCGCTCCTCGGCAATCACGAGATCATGAATGCGCAGCTCGATTTTCGCTACGTGACACCGGGCGGCTATGCCGCGTTCGCGTCGTTCGCGCCCTCCATGCTCGTCGCGGGCGACGCGGCGACGCAGCCGGCGTCCTTCGCGAAGCTCGACCCGGAGGCACGCGGGCGTGCGGCTGCGTTTTCGCCGGGTGGCAAGTATGCGCAGATGCTCGCGCAGCGCCCGCTCTTCGTGAAGGTCGGAGACACCGTCTTCGTGCACGGCGGAATCCTGCCGAAGCATGTGACCTACGGGCTCGACAAGATGAACGACGAGGTCTCCGATTGGCTGTCCGGCAAGCGCACGACCCCGCCCGACGCCGTCACCGCCGAAGACTCCCCCGTGTGGACGCGCGCGTACTCGACCGATGACGCTCCACCCGATTGCGACAAGCTTCAGCGGACGCTCGACCGTCTCGGCGCGAAGCGGATGGTCGTCGGGCACACAGTGCAGAAGGGAGACATCACCAACGCGTGCGAAGGGAAGATCTTCCGCATCGACGTCGGGATGTCGAGCTTCTTCGGTGGACCCATCGAAGCTCTGACGGTCGACGGCGACAAGGTCGGCATCAAGCGCGAATAGTGCCGTCACGGCGGGCTCGAGCTCGTCCGGGCCAATGCCACGAATACGAAAAAAGGCGCCCCCTTTCGAGAGCGCCTTTCACCTACGAGGTCGGTCGGGTCAGTCGACCGCTTTGATCGCCGAGACGAACTTCTCCGGCGGGACGAACTCGTTGAAGCGGACCTTCTCGTTGCCTTGGCTGTCCAAGACGATGACCGTCGGGAGACCGACCACCTTGTACTTGTCCTTCACCTCGGTGACACCCGGCGCGTCGTCGTCGGTCGCGTCGACGCGGACGGCGACGAAACGGCCGGCTTCGTCACGGACGGTCTTGTCCGCGAACGTGGTCGTCGCCAGCTCGTTGCAGGCCGTGCACCACGACGCACCGAAATCGACGATGAGCGGTCGATGCTCGGCTTGGGCCTGCGCGACCGCCGCTTGCTCGCTCGTGAGCCACTCGAGCTCCGCCTTCGGCGTGAGGATCCACGCGATGATCATGTAGCCACCGATGATGGCGAAGGGGATCGACGCGAGCTTCATTGGCTTCGACAGACGCGCGATCGAGCTCTTTTTGCGCTCGGCGGCGATGTGAACCGAGGCGAGCGCGAGGCCGATGACGAACGCGACGACGTAGGTCACGAGCAAGCCGGTCGTCTTGCCCGACACGTGCTGGAGCGCCGGAATCGCATTGCGGAGGAAGTAGAGCGCGACGACGGCGAGCACGACGCCGAAGACCCATTTGACGCCGATCATCCACGCGCCGCCCTTTGGTAGCGAGATCGCGAACGTACCGACCAAGAAGAACGGGACGCCGAGGCCGAGCGCGAACGTGAACATCACGAGCGTGCCGAGCACGAGGTTGTGCGTCGTCGCGATCCAGATGAGGATTCCGGTGAGCGCCGGGCCGGTGCACGGTGCCGCCACGAGCGCGCTGACGAGACCAAGCGTGAAGGCGCCCTTGTACCCGATGCCTCCGACTGTCGCGAGGCGGTTGTTCAAGCCCGACGGAAGCGCGAGCTCGAAGGCGCCGAACATCGACGCCGAGAGGGCCAAGAAGACGAGGGCGATCCCGCCGACGACCCACTTGTTCGCGAGCATGCTGCCGAAGAGCCCACCGCTCGCCGCGGTTGCGACGCCGAGGATGGTGAACAAGGTGGCAATCCCGAGCACGAACACGCCCGACAGCGCGGCGGCTTGGCCACGTGACTTGGCTTCGTTCGCGCCGAAGACGCTGACCGTGATCGCGATCATCGGGTAAACGCAGGGCGTGAGGCTCACGAGCAACCCGCCGACGAATGCGGCACCTGCCGCGACGAGTGGGCCGTGCGACATCGCGCGAGCGAAGACGTCGGTGTCGGACCCGCCGTCGGCGGCGAACGCGAACGTGGGAACGAGCAATATGGCAACGATGACGATGAGAGCGAGTCCCAGGGAGCGGCGCACGATGTCCTCCTACTTCTCAATCCTTACAGCAAGAACCGATCGCAGAAAGGATTGCACAAAACTTCGAAAAAAGCCGCGGGTCGTTGAAGACCAGGATCTGTCGGACACCACCTTCGTGGTCCATCCTCGCATCCCCTGACGACGGCCGGCTCAGCAGAGTCGCTTCGCTGGTCGTCGAACGAGCCACTCGCTTCGCTTCGAGTCGCTCAGTTCTCGCGCATCTTGGAGAGCGTCGCCTTGGCCATGCGCACCTCTCCCGACAGCGAGAGCGCGAGCGCCGGGCGACCTGCTTCGCTCCGTTTCACGAAGGCCTCGAGATAACGCCGCGCGGCGGGCCATTCCCCCGCCGCGTAGGCAAGGTGGCCGAGGACGAAGCGACCGTAGCCCTGTCCGCACGGCGCCTCCGCGAGCGCGGTGATGATCGATTGGAGATCGCGCACGGTCTCGCCATTGGCGATCCGAGCGAGGGCCATGTGGGCGCGATAGAGCGGTTTGTCACGCGTTCCCCAGCGCGCTGCGCGCTCGAGCGCACCGATCGCTTCGGCGTAACGCTGCGCGAGAAAGAGCACGCCTCCGAGCGTCCACAGATGAAACGGCCTGCGCGAGGCAGGAGATCTTCGGGCTGCAATGCGCAGGTGTGCGACCGCACTTTCCAGGTCGCCGTGCGCAACGGCCGCGCGCGCCGCGTCTTGATGAAGAACATCCGGGAGCACGTCGAGCGCGATCGCTTGCTCTGCGAGCTCGAGCGCCTTCCTGAATTTGCGCGTCTCGAAATGCGAGAGATAGAGCTGCCGAAGGAGCATCGCATGCGTCGTTCGGTCGATCGCTGAACGGGTTGCCAGCCCCTGCCTCGCGAAGCGAGCGCGGGTCGCTGGAGTGCGCGCCGTCATCGCCTTTTGGAGCATTTCCTCGGGCGTCGGGAGGGGAGACGGGGCTTGGCTGGGTGCGGTGCGCACAAGAAGAATGTAGCATCCCCGCTTTTTTTGGCACTTTTCGCTGCGATCATGCCCCTTTCGACCTGCCGTCAGGCGCGCTAGAACCACCGCTTCATGCGCCGCCCGTCCCTCCGAATCGAGCCCTCTGCCCTCATTCTCTGCGGGTTTTTGCTCCTTTCCGGCTGCGGCCGGAAGGCCACCGAGGCGGATTGCCAGCTGATCATCGACCGCAACGTCGAGGTCCAGATGAAGGCGATGAACATCGACAACGCCGACATGATCGCGAAAAAGCAGGAAGAGCTCCGCACGCAGTTCAAAGACGGCATGAAGGACTGCGAAGGCAAGCGCGTGACTGACCGGATGATGAGTTGCATTCGCAGCGCACAAACGGGGGACGCGATCACCGAGTGCCTCCGGTGATCCGCCCGCTCTCGCTCGTTGCGCTCACCGCGTTCGTGATCGCGCTGCCGGCATGTCGAAAAAAGGCGACGCAGGCGGATTGCGACGCGCTCGTCGATCGCTACGCCGCGCTCGCGACGCAAGAGGCGTTGCCGGACGCGTCCGCGGACGAAGTACAGGTCGCGCAGACGAAGGTGCGCGCCGAAGCGGCGAACGATGACGACTTCCGCGCGTGCGCGGGACGTGTGACTCAAGAAGAGCTCGCGTGTGCGATGAAGGCGCAGAGCCCCGACGCCTTCGAAGCCTGCCTCCAATAACCTCCCTCCGCGTGGAACCAAATCGTAGGCGCGCTGTCAGCACGGACGATGCGCAAAGCTATCGTCGGTTCGCTCCTTCCAAGTTGTCTTCTGATCTCGGCGTGTGGCGGAACGATGGAGACCGCGCCGCGAGACGTGCTTCCGCTCAAGACCCTTCGTCTCTACGAGAGCGGGGTCGGCTACTTCGAACGCTCCGGTGAGCTCTCGTCATCTTCGACGATGACGTTGCCGGTGCCGTCGGGGCATTTGGACGACGCGCTGAAGACGCTCGTCGTGCTCTCCAAGAACGGCAGCGTGCAGGCGGTGGAATTCCCGTCGAACGTCGGCCGCGCAATGGCGCGCGCGCTCGCTGGGCTACCGAAGGATGCCGACACGCCGATCGCTTACAAGGATCTGCTCGCGAGCATGAAGGGGGCGAAGGTTTCGGTCCACACCACGCGTTCGTCGGAGATCCGCGGGCGCGTGATCGACGTCGTCGCCGACGACGCGAAGAAAGCGGACGAGACGAAGGCGAGCGACGACACGTACACGCTCCTCTTGCTCGCCGAATCCGGCGCGATTCAACGGGTGCACACGACCGACATCGTCACGATCAAGCCACTCGATCCCGCGCTGACGGTCAAGCTCGACGCCGCGCTCGACGCGCTGTCGCCGCGCGGCGCGCAAGATCGCGCCCTCGAGGTCCTCGCCCATGCGAAGGGCCCGATCACGCTCGGTTACATCGCCGAGACGCCGGTCTATCGCACGACCTATCGCCTCGTGCTCGATGACGACGCGAAGGGCAAAGGTGTGCTGCAGGGTTGGGCGCTCATCCACAACGACACCGACGAGAACTGGCAAAAGGTGAAGGTCGAGCTCGTGAATGGTCGCCCCGACTCGTTCCTCTTTCCGCTCGCGGCGCCGCGCTATGGGCGACGCGAGCTCGCGACGCCGGACGAGACGCTCTCGACGGTGCCGCAGCTCCTCGACCAGACGGCCGACGGACTCTGGGGCGACAACGTCGACGAGATCGGGCTCGGTACCATCGGCACGATCGGCCACGGTGAGGGCGGCGGCTCGGGCTTCGGCTCGGGAAGCGGGCGGCTCTCGGGCTCCCACGTCTCGAAGGCCCCCTCCATCCGTGAGAGCAGCGAGCTCACGGTCGGCAACCTCGCCGACACCGGAGAATCAACGGGCGTCGAATCGGGTGCGCTCTTCGTCTATTCGCTCGGCGAGCCGCTCGACCTGCACGCGCACTCCTCTGCGCTCCTGCCGTTCGTGCGGCGCACCATCAAGGTCGACGAGATTTCGTGGATCGGAGGCAACGACGCCGAGCCGCGCGCCGCCGCCAAGCTCGTCAACGATTCGACGCAGACGCTCCCCGCCGGGCCGATATCGTTCTTCGCGCGCGGCGGCTTCTCCGGCGAATCGCTGCTCGATCGCCTCAAGCCGGGCGAGCAGCGCTTCGTCCAGTACGGCGCCGATCTTGATCTCGCGGTCGAGCGGAAGAACGTCGTCGCGGTCGAGCAGCCGAAGAGGGTGTCGTACGCGAACGGCGAGCTCCGCGAGGATTACCTTCAGACGACGGACTGGACGTACGAGCTCGAAAACCGGAGCGGGCACATGAAGAACGTCGAGGCGCGCCTCGCCATCGTCTCCAACGCCTCGGTCACCGGCGCCGACAAGATCGACTTCGACACCGAGAGCGGCAAGCCCGTCGCCGTGTTCGCGATCCCGCAAGGAAAGAAGATCGCGCGCCCCATGCACGTTATCGAAGGGCTGGCGCGATCGACCGAGGCCAATCAGCTCAAAGCGAGTGATCTCGCGAAGCTCGCGGCCGAGCTCGGCCCTGCCGGCACGCAGCTCCTCGAGGTCGCGCACAAGCAAAAGGAGCTCGAGACGACGAACGACCAGATCGCGAAGACCAAGAAGCTCGCCGACGGCGCTGAGAAGGATCTCGCACGCTGGCGCGAGAACTTGAAGGCGGCGGGGGGAGACAAAGCGGCAGGCGCACCGGCGACCCTCGTGCAGCGCGTCGTTCAGCTCGAGGACAAGCTCGAGAAGCTCCAGGCGTCGCTCGAGCAGCTCGACGCCGAGCTCACCGCGCGTACCGCAGCGGTGCACGCCGCGCTCGAGAAGCTTCCGACCTCGTAATCAGCTCCCGGCGTCTGAGCTCGACCCGACGGCGCTCGATGGAGCTGTCGGGGGCGATTCGCGCGTGTGAGCGGCGCGACCGCTGAATTTCTTGTGACCGAGATCCATCTTCGGCGTGTCGTCGACACCCCAGACGACGTCGCCGCCGATCTTGCACACTTGGTCTTCGAGCGTGCGGAGGCAGTCGGCGTCGGAGATGTCCTCGTTGCAGCTCGCGCTGACCGGGCCGATGTTGACGGTCTTGCCGTGAGGAGCGCCATGATAAAGCGTGACCGCGCAACCGGGCTCGCGTGGCGGATAGCGCGAAGGGCGTTCGCCGCCGCCGCAGGCCGCGATGCCGAGCACGAGCGACGCCAAAACGAGCCGGTTCACGAGGCGTTCGCTTCGACGGCGGTGCGGAGCGGGTGATCCTTCGGCAAGAGCGGATAACCCATCGCCTTGCGCTGCGCGACGTACGACTCGGCGACGGCCTTGGCGATGCCGCGCACACGACCGATGAAACGCGCGCGCTCCGTCACGCCGATCGCGCCGCGCGCGTCGAGGACGTTGAACATGTGCGCGGCCTTGCAGACGAAGTCGTAGGACGGCAAGACGAGCTGCTTCATTGGATCCTTCGAGAGGCCGAGGAGGCGCTTCGCTTCGCTCTCGAAATGGTCGAACGCGGCGAAGTGGGCCTTCACGTCGGCTTGCTCGAAGTTGTACGTGCTCCACTCCCACTCGGCGCGCTTGGCGATTTCGCCGTAGCGCATCCCCTTCGTCCACATGACGTCGTAGATGGTCGGTGCATCTTGCAAGTACATCGCGATCCGCTCGAGGCCGTAGGTGAGCTCACCGGACACCGGCTTGCAGTCGATGCCACCGACCTGCTGAAAGTACGTGAATTGGCTGATTTCAAGGCCGTCGAGCCAAACCTGCCAACCGAGACCCCAGGCGCCGAGCGTCGGCGACTCCCAGTCGTCCTCGAGGAAGCGGACGTCGTGATCTTCGGGCTTGGTGCCGATCGCTCGCAAGGACTCGAGATAGAGATCTTGGATGTCGAGCGGCGACGGCTTCAAGATCACTTGGAACTGGTGAAACTGCTGCATCCGGTTCGGGTTGTCGCCGTAACGGCCGTCGGTCGGGCGGCGTGACGGCTCGACGAACGCGACGTTCCAAGGCTCGGGCCCGAGCGCGCGCAAGAAGGTCGCCGGGTTGTAGGTGCCGGCGCCGACCTCCGAGTTGTAAGGCTGGACGAGGAGGCAGCCACGAACGGTCCAGAAGCTCTGGAGCGTGAGGATCAGATCTTGGAAGTACATGTTCGCTTCGTTCAGGCCTTGAGTTGCGCGAGGAGCTGGCGGGCCGAGTCCAATGACGGATCGTCGTCTACCGCACGTTTGAGCAGAAGGAGCGCTTTTTTGACGTCGCCCTGCTGATGGGCGACCTCGCCGAGGCGTTGGTAGGCGAGCGCGCGCGGCATCGGCGCGTGGCCTTTCATCATCGTGATCGCACGAAGACCCTTGGTCGCGAGCTCGAGCTGGCCGAGCTCGAGCGCCGTTTCGGCGAGCTCGGTCGCGACGACGCCGTTCTGACCGTCCATGTCGAGCCCGCTCGAGAGCCAGCCGAGCTCCTTGCTTCGATCGCCCGTCGCGCGCTCGATGAGAGCGAGGCGGTAGTGGATCATGGCCAAGTCACGGACGCGCTTCCCCTTGTGGGCGGCCAAGATCTTCTGGAGCGCCTCCGAGGCCTCGCCGTGACGGCCGAGGGCGAGCAGCGAGTCGGCCGACAGCCCTGACGTTTCGATGTCGTTTGGCTTGAGCGCGTGCGCTTCTTCCGCTGCGCGATGCGCGACCTCGGGATCGACCTCGTTCTTCAAGAGGACGCTCGCCGCACGGACCAGGTGCGCGTGCTTGGTGTCGTCGTCCGTCGCCTCGCGGGCCTCGTCGAGGCTCATCTGGGCAAGCTCACGCGCGGCGCCGGTCTTCTCGTAGACCTCACGCAGCTTCGCGCGCACGTTCTCATCTCGAGGATCGACGAGGCTCGCGCGCTCGAGGCCCGTGCGCGCCATCGCCAGGTTGCCCGCCTTTTCGCAGGCATTCGCGAGCTTGATCGCCACCACGCTGACCTCTGCGCCGTCGGCCAAGGCGGCGAGGCGCGAGTAGGTGTCGGCGGCGGATTCCCAGTTCTCGACGCGCTCGTCGAGCTCGGCGAGCGACGCGAGCGCATCGCGGTTGTCAGGCGTCCGACCGAGAAGACCGAGGAGCTCGCCGCGCGCTTCCTCGAAGCGGCCGATCTGCACGAGCAAACCGGCGAGGCGGAGCACGAGGGAGCCTTCCTTCGACGTGTCGCCTTCCGCGGTCGCGAGCTCGCGCAAGACGGCGAGCTGGTTGGCGAGCGCGTCGGCATACGCCGCCGACGTGTCGAGCGCGAACGCGCGTTCGAGATCGTAGAGCGCGCCGCCTTGATCACCCAAGAGGCCACGGAGCCGAGCACGCTCTGCGAGAAGCGGCGCACGCGCCGCGTCGTTGTCAGCCAGACGCGTGATCGCGGCCGTGAGCTCGGCGGTGGCGCCTTGGTAGTTGCCGGCCTCGGTGAGGGCCCCGACGAGCTCTTCGAAGAGCGACGGATCGTGCGGCGCCGCGGCGCGAGCCTCCTTCATCAGCTCGGCAGCCCGCTCGGGGTTCCTCAGCTCGACGCGATGGAGCTTCGCGGCCTCACGGAGCAGGCCGGCACGCTCGGCGTGGTCGGTGCGGACCGATGCGTCGAGGACGTACACATCGGCCAGGCTCTTCCAGTCGGCGCGCTCGCCGTAGAGCGAGATCAAGCGGTCACGGAGGACCTCGCTGGCGGGATAGCCGCGGTAGCCGGCGGCAAGAGCGCGCTCGACCCCTTCGGTATCCCACATCTCTTCGCGGGTTGCAGCGAGATCGAGCGCGAGCTTCTCGGCGGCGGGACCCGTCTCGATCTCGAGGAGCTTCTCGCCGACATCGACCTTGTCGTTCGCGTCACCGTGCTCTTGCACCTGCGTGTAAAGTGCACGCAAGAGCGGTTCCGACTTGCCGTTCCACTCGAGCCCGGAGCGGTAGATCTCGATCGCTTCGGTCGAATCGTGGAGCTCGACGAGCTTGCCGAGGCGCGTCGAAATCGAGACGATCCGGCTCGCGTCCTCGTGGTCCTTCGCCGCGTCGAGCAGACGCCGGAGCAGCGCGATGAGATCGTCCTCGCGCCCCGTGCTCTCGAGGAGCTCGGCGAGGGTCGTCGCCGCCTCTTCTTGAGCGGGATCGTCCTCGACGATGGTGCGGAGCTCGCTTGCGGCCTCTTCGCTCGTCGGGTCGATGGCGAGCAGGACGCGTGCGCGCTCGATCCGGAAGCGCATGCGTTCGGGATCGTCGGCTGCATAGTCGAGGACGTCGTGCAGGAGCGCGGCGAGCTTCTCGCGTGCGCCGAGCTGACGATAGAGATCGAGCAGCGGCTCCCAGGCTGCGCGGTCCTCCGGCGAGGCGGAGCGGAGGTCGTCGTAGATTTTCGCGGCGAGCTCGAAATCCTGTGCGACCGCGACGGCGATCTTGGCCGCGTCGAACGAGATGCGGCGTGCCTCCTCTGCCGGAGAATGCTGCGCTGCCTCGAGCCGAAGGTCGACCGCTTCTCGCCCTTCGCCCCGCTCTTCGAGCACCTCCGCCAAGGTGAGAAGCGCCCAGGCAACGTGCACGTCATCCTCGCCGCCCTTACGAGCGACGTCGACGTATGTCCGCAAGATGTCCTCGGCTGCGCCTGCATCGGCGAGCTCACGCGCGAGCATGACGCCTTCGCGCATGACCGGACCGGATGCGAGACCGTGCACCGCTCGCGTTCGAAGCGCGGCGAGGAGCGCCGGCTGCGAGCCGGAGCGACGCGCGACCGATTCATAGAGATCGAGCACCAGCTTGTTCGGCGCGATTTCGGCTGCGCGCTCGAGCAGCTTGGTCGCGCGCTCGACGATGGGATCGACTCGGCTCGCGGACGGCGGCACGAGGATGATGGCCGATTGGATCGCCGAGCACGCTTCGTCGGCTCCTTCCGGCGTCGTCAAGCGGAGCGCCGCGAGCCGGAGGAGCGCATCGGCGACCTTGTTCGGATCGCGCGGCGTGGCGTGTTGCTCGAGCTCGACGAGCCGCGCGAGCACGCGCTCTTGGCCGTTGCGATTCTGCATGCGCTCGTAGACGTGCTCGAGCGAACGGAGGACCTCACCCGCGTCGGCGCCGGGCAGATGCTCGGCGCGCTCGAAGATCGCGACCGCGCGGGCGTCGTCGTGCAGATCGGTGGCGATCGTCGAGCCGAGGCGGAGGAGGAGCGCGCCGGCGAGCTTGGTGTCGGAGGCTTGTTCGGCGCGCGCGATGTGCGCTTCGACCGCTGCGATGTACTGCGCGCTCCCGTCGGAGACGCGCTTCGCGAGAGCCATGGCGCTCTCGTGCGCCGCGGGCGAAGACGGAGAGAGCTCGATCGCTCGGAGGAGCATCGCGAACCCGTCTTCGAGGCGGTCGAGCTGGTCGGAGAGGACACCGGCGAGCTCGATCATCTTCGGAACCGACTGGGCGGGCTCCTGCGAGCGCGAGAGCTGCGCCTCGAGCGCCTTCGCGAGCGTCGTGAAGTCACCACGCTTGCGGAGCGCTCTCTCGAGCCGAGCGCCGTCGACCGCGTGGCTCGCGGCAGCTTCGAGCGCGGACTCGAGGATCTCGTCGGCGCGCTCGTCCTCACCTTGACGTCGCGCGATGTCGGAGAGCTCGAGGAGCGCCTCGCTCCGCACGATTGGCGTATTTTCGGCCGGATTTTCGATGCGACGGACGACCGCGAGGAGCGCGCGATACGAGCGTTCGGCGCGCTCGAGCTGTCCGTCGTCACGCGCGAGCTCGGCGAGAGCGCGGAGGATTTCGGCGTTTGCGGGGTCGATACGGGTAGCCGCTTCGAGCTCGGTCACGGCCTGCGCCTTGTCGCCGGCGCGGAGATCGAGGCGCGCCAAGTGATAGTGCACGGGCGCGCGTTCCTTCGGGCGACGCCCGCCGAACTCGTCGATGAGACCGCGGAGAAGAGCGCGGGCCTCGGGCACCTTTCCAGCCGCGCCCATCGTGTCGGCGAGCTCGAGCTTGAGCAGGCGGTCGTCGGGATCCTCGGCGCAGGCCTCTTCGAGGAGCGGGATCGCCAGCTCCGGCGCCTGCACCTCACCGCGATAGAGCTCTGCGGCCTCACGGAGACGCTCGAACCGCTGCTCCTTGTTCGATGCATGGGCGGCGCCTTGCGCAAGGAGGGCTGCGAGCGCGCGGAAGTCCTGCTTCTCGCGATACATCGCGCCGAGCCGCGACCGGATCTCTTCCGCCTGTGGATGGAGCGTCATCGACTCTTCGAGGCGGGCGCGGGCGAGGTCTTCGCGGCCGGAGGAGACGAGGGCGTCGGCGAGGCGCAGCGTGATCGCGGGCCGCTCTTCGTCGCGAACCGACTCGCGGAGCTGAGCGAGGTAGTCAGCCGCGCCGGTGAAGTCATGGCGTGCGATCGAGAGACGAGCGAGCGAATCGAGCGCGGGCGCGTCCGGTGCGATCGCGACGACGCGACCGAGATAGGTCATCGCCGCGTCCGGATCGGCGAGGCTCTCTTCTGCGACCTTCGCTGCCTGCGCCCAGAACGCGGACGCTGCGCCGATGTCCTCGGCCGCTTCGGCGAGCTGCGCCTGCTCGGCGAGGAGCTGGGTGAGCTCTAGCGGCTGCTCGCGCGTGACGAGCCCGTCGACCAATGCCGCGACGGTGCGAGCGTCGCGGGGCTCTTCTGTCAGGCTCGCGCGCAGCGTCTGAATCGCCGCGTCGCTGCGACGAAGATCGGATTGTAGATGGGCGGCCTCGAGGCGGAGCCCGATCCGAACTGAGGGCTCGGTCGCGATCGCGATCTGCTTCTCACGCAACGCGAGGAGCTCTTCGCGCCGGCCGAGCGAGGTGTAGAGCGAGACGAGCTCTCGCGCTGCGGCGTTGTCGGTTGCGTCGGAGTCGAACAGGCTGCGATAGAGGACGATCGCGCGCTCGAGGTCGCCGAGGCGATCGACCGAGACGGCGGCAGCGCGACGGAGCATCGCGCGCGTCGTGTCGAGCTCGAACGGAAGGCGAGCTGCCTCCACGAGCAGATCGACGATGCGCTCGGCGTCGCCTTCCTCGTTGTGGATACGGACGAGCTCGTCGACGGCCCAGCCCGCATAGACGTCCGGACCAGACACGCCGCCAGAGGTCACGCCGTGAGGCTCGCTCGTCCCGAGCCAACGCTCGGTCGCGAGCTTGAGAAGACGCTCCAGGATCGATTTGGCAAGCGCGCGGTCGGCGATCGCTGCAGTCGCGATTTCGGCCGCCTCGCGCAGGAGATCGAGGTCACCGCCGGTCGCTTGCGAGAGCCGGAGGAGGCTGTCGACGAGGGGGCGCCCCTTCGCGCGGCGCTGGAGCGCGGCCAACTGGCCGAGGAGGTCGGCGTTCGACGGATCGTGGACGAGCGCGCGTGTGAAGGCTGCCTCGGCGCTGTCGGGATCACCGCGGCGGTCGCGGTGCCACTCCGCGACCTTTGCTTCGAGCTCGCGCCCGATGTGGGGAAGGAGGTCGCTGCGTTCGGAGATCGCGGCGGCGAATGCGCTCGTGACGCCGTCCCACGCTGCCGGCGCGGTCGCGACCGCTTCGAGCTCCGCGAAGAGTGACGGGTCGAGCTCGCCCATCGCCATCGCGTGCTGGACGATGACGCGTGCGGCGGCGTCCCATCGGAGCGCGGGCCCGGCGACGCGCACGGCGGCCATCGTCGCTTCGAGATCGTGGGGAGATTCCGCGGCCGCGCGCATGTACGCGCTGAGCGCGCCGCGCGGGTCGTCGAGCCGACGTTCGAGCGCAGAGCCGAGATGAAGGCGCAGACGCGTCAGGAGCTCGACCTGCCGCTTCGGAATCTGGTGGCTAGGGTCGTGAGCGGCGAACGCAGCCTCGATCTTCTCGATCGTGCTCTTGTGCACGTCGGCGAACGCACGCCAACCGTCAACGACCTCGGCGAGGCGGAAGAGCGACGTCTCGACGTCAGCGTCGTGCGGCGCGATCGCGAACGCGCGGCAAACGAGCGCATAGGCGGCCGCCGGGTCGTTCGCGCGCTCCTCTGCGATCTTTGCTGCCTCTTTGAGGATCTGGATCTGTTCGTCGGGGTCGCTCGTGGCGAGCAATCGGTGCTCGGTGAGCTCGAGGACCGGCTCCCACGCGTCGACGGCATTGTAGGTCGCGAGGAGGATGCGCACCGCCTCGGCGCGTTGCTCGGGCCGTTCGAGGAGCGCGTGCGCGCCGCCGAGCGCGCCGGGCTCGTTCGGATCAGCTGCTAGAGCGGTCTCGTAGCTCGTGAGCGCGGCGGCCGGGTCGTCGAGGCGTTCGCGCAAGACGTCGCCGAGCTGACGCAGGAGCGTCGCACGCGTCTCGCTCGAGCCCGCACGCTTCGCCGCATTTTCGAGGAGATCGGCGAGCTCGGTCCAGCGCTCGGTCGCGCGGAGCATGCCGGCCAAGGCGTGCGTGCTCTCGTCGTCGGGACCGAACTCGGTCTCGATCGCGTGCCAGGCTCCGATCGCCTCGGCGGCGTCGTGGAGCTCGTCGCTGAAGATGTGGGCCACGCGCACGCGATCGGCGCGGCGAGCATCCGTCGATGCCGAAGCCTGGGCGCGACGGGTGAGCGCGTCGACGAGTGGACGCCAGCGCTTCGCCGCGTCGAGGAGCGTAACGAGCCCGTCGAGCGCTTCGGTGTCGGCGCTGTCGATCTGGAGGCACGCTTCCCAGGCCGCGATCGCACGGTCTTGCTCACCGAGCTCGGCCGCGAGGCTCGCTGACGCGCCGAGCGCACGACGGCGCTGTACGTCATCGCGATCGAGCTCGGCCATGCGTTCGAGCACGTTCAAGCGCTCACGCTGACGACCGCCTGCCTCGAGGAGCGGATCGAGCCGACGTGATGCGGCGAGCGACGTGTCCGGGCCGACATCCTGCGTCCCGAGGACGCGCAAATACAGCTCGATCGCGCGCGGCGCGTCGTTCAGCTTCTCTTCGTGGACGAGGGCAGCCTGCATCAAGAGGTCGACGCGGACGTTATCGTCGGTGCAGTCTTCGGCCGCATTGGTGAGGACCTCGGCGACGCGGTCGTAGCGACCGACCTTCGCGCCGATGCGGGCCAATGCCTCGCGGTGCTCGACGTCGTCGGGGTCGAGCGTGACGAGCGCCACGTAGTGCTCGAGCGCGTCGGCGTCGAGCCCGAGCTTCACGTAGAGGTCCGCGATCTGACGGTGGCGACGAATTCGCTCTTTGACGCTCTTGATCGCTTCGAGCTCGACCTCGAGGACCTTCGCCAGGTCGGCGTCGCGCTCGGTCTGGATGTAGTGTTCTTTGAGGAGCGCGGCTGCGCGCTGCCTGACCGGAATCTTCTTCGCGCGATTGCGCGGCGGAATCACCGAGTCACGCGGCGGACGATCGCCGGCCGCGACCTCGCTCATCGGCGGCGGGAGCATCGATTCGCGCGGCTCTTGTCCGAGCGGCGCGACCTCGAGGATGCGCTCCAAGATCGAGACGACGTGCGCGCGCATCGGCGAAGAAGGCTCGCCCAGCGCCGCGATCGCCGGCGATTCGCGCGGGTCCGGCGCGATCACCTCTTCGATGACCGCGAGCGCCGCGGCCGGGTCGCCGAGGTGCTCGAGCGACATTTGCGCGATCCGGATGCGCGCCTCGCGGGCCTCTTTTGCCCCCAAGGTCGAGAGCTGCGACGACAGGAGCGCGATGAGCTCGCGATGGCGACCGTGACGTTCGTAGAGGCGCTCGAGCGAGGCCATGATGCGCGCGTTCTTCGGCTTGAGCGTGAGGAGCTGCTCGAGATAGCCGATCGCGCGCTCGGAGTGATTCGCGAAGTCTTTGGCGACCTGTGCTGCGTCCTCGAGGAGCTCGAGCTTCCGGCGGCCCTCGGCCGCGGCAATGGCGCGGTCGTAGAGGGCGAACATGTCGTCCCATTGCTCATGCGCGTCGAAGAGGAGCTTGAGGCGATCGAATGCCCAGTCGGCGGTGGGGTCGATCGTGAGGACGCGCTCAAGCACGCCGACCACGCGTTCGGCGTCGTCGAACCACTCTTCGTGGAACGCGACCGCGCGTTGACCGAGCTCCATCGCCTCCTCTGGCGTCAGAAGAGGCGTGAGCTTCTTTCCGATCACGCGGAAGTATTCGTCGGCAACTCCTCCTGGCGTCTTCAGCTCACGAGCGAGCTCTTCGGCCGCGTCCCAGAGCGCGAGGGCGGCCGGGAGCTCGTCGAGCGCACGAAGGGTCGTCAGGAGGGCGGCTTCCGCCTTTCCCTGTCCGCGCTGGAGCCCGATGAGCTCCTCGAACCAGGTTTGCCGTTGCTCCGGAGCGCCCGCCGCAGCGGCCTCTTCGGCGATGAGCGTCGTCAGAATGTTGATCCGCGCGTCGACGTCTTTCACTCGTCCTCGTGCTTTCTCGAGCGCGCCGACTGCACGTACGGTCTCGCCCGGCGTATGTGCGAGTCGCGCCATCAAGGTGACGGCATCTGCATCGTCCGGTGCTTCGTCGAGAAGCCCGGAAAGGGTTTGGAACGCGTCGTCCAGCCTGTCACCGCGTTCGATCAGAATCGTGCTGATTTCGAGGTCGAGCGCCCGCTTCGTCGCGCCGTCGGCGCGATCGCGTTGGCCGAGGAGGGCGGCGATCGCTCCGCCGACGTCGCCGGCGGCGAGGGTGAGGCGAGCAAGGGCGGCCGACGCTTCGGTGTTCTCTTGGTCGAGGTCGAGGACGCGCTTGTAGGTCGCGAGCGCGCGCTCACTGTCGTTCAAGAGCGACTCTTCGGCGCGGGCGCACGCGAGCAGCGCGAGCACCTTCTCTTCGTCGGTTTGTGCTCGCGAAGCACGCCAGGCAAGGAGCCAGCGCCGATCTTCTTTGCGCGCGTCAGTCGCCTCCGCGACCTCCAGCAGCTTCTCGAACGCCTTAGCTGCGGCGGTGCGGCGCGTCGGGTCAAGGGCCGGGTCTTCGAGGAGCTCACGGTAGACGGCCCCCGCGTCGTCGTGGCGTGCAGGATTTTTGCAAAATACACGTGCTTTGGCGAGCCGCAGATCGGTCGCGAACGCCGAGCCGGGCTCGAGCGCGGCGAGCTCGCGATCGACCGCGCGCGCGAACGTGGCGGTCGCTCCGGCCTTGTCGGCCAGCACGTCCGCGAGGCGGAGCAGCACTTGCGCCCGCGCCTGATCTGTCGCCGCGGTCTCGGCGAGCACGGCGTAGAGCGGCGGCAACGCCGCGTGCTTCTCTTGGGTCTCGAAGATCGCGGCGAGTAGCTCGGTCGCCTCCGCGTCGTTGGGTCTCGACTGACGGACGCGTTCGAAGAGCTTCGCTGCGAGCTCGAGCTCGTTTGCGTCGAGCGCCATCTTTGCCGCTCGCTTCCACGTCTCGAGCGCGGCCGAGGCGTCTCCTTGGCGTTCTTTCTGCAGCGTGCCGAGGCGATCGAGCGCATCGACGGCATCGGCCGGCGCGCCGGCGAGGCTGGCTCGCTTTTCCAGCGCCGCCGCAAGGAGGCCGAGGTCGCCGATCCTCTCGGCGACGAGGTCGACGGTGTCGAGGTCGACTGGCTCGAGGAGCGCGTCGCCGAGCACGGCGACGGAGTGGAGCGCGGCCTCGTCGGGCTGACCGCCTTGCGCGGCCGTCGCCGCGATCCGCGTGCGGAGGACGAGCGCATCACGACCGGTCGCGCCGCTCAGCTGCTCTTCGAGCAGCGCGACCAGGTTCGGCCACGCGCCGACCTCGGTGAAGAGCTCCGAGAGCGCCTCGAACGCATCACGGTCGCCGGCGTCGTCGTTCAGCGCCGCGCGATACGCTTGGATCGCCGTCGATGGATCCCCGAGCTCGTGGCGGGAGAGGCCGCCGATCGCATGGAGGAGACGTCGTCGCTGGCCGAGGTCGGTCTCGCGCTCGAGCGCTTGCGAATAAAGCTGCACGCGCTCTTGCGGATTGCCTTGGTCGCGAAGCAGTGCGTCGACGCGGCCCAGGATGTCGTTGGACGCCGGGTCGTAGACGAGAGCGCGACGATAGATGGCCAGCGCGGCTTGGGTGTCGCCGGCTTCGGCGAGCGCGTCGCCCGCGTGCCGCGCGACGAGCAAAAGAGCCGAGCTGTCGATCGCGCGCTCGCCGAGCGCCCTTTCGAAGATGGTCGCGCGTCGCTGCGTTTCGCCGTCTCGCGAGAGGGCGAGCACGCGCTCGATCCAGGCTTCGACCGGCTCGATCGCCGCGATCGCTTCGGAGAGGCCACGCCCCGCGAAGTCGAGCGCGTGGGGTCCGAATGCGTCGATAGCGCCGAGCGGATTGCGGAGACGTTGGAGCTCGACCGCGCCGGCTCTCGCCCACAGCGCGGCCCGCTCGGCGCCTTGCGCGAGCGCAGCGTCCTTCGTGAGGGCAGGCGCGAGCTCGGCCCATTGTGCACGCGCTTCGAGGAGAGGGATGAGCTTCGCGTAGACCTCACGCGATGCGCCGAACGCGTCGAGGATCTTGCGCCACGCTTCGAGCGCATGGTCCGCGTTCTTCGCGCCGCCCGCTTCGGTGAGCGCCGTCGCTGCCTTGGTGAGGAGCGCTCGTGCCTCGGCCGGGGGAGCGTCCTTCGCGTGCTCTTCGAGCACGAACGCGAGGTCCTCGACGTTCGTGCCGTCGGCGTAGATCGTCTCGAGCGCGGCGAGCGCCTTCGCGCGGGACGAGGTGTCGAGGACGCGACGCCAGGCCTCCGCCGCCTTGGCGAAATCACGCACCTTGGTCGCCTCTTCGGCGAGGCGTTCGTTCACATGTTGCGCGCGCGCGGGATCGGTCTCGACGTGCGAGAGGCGATCGAGCAGCTCGGGGAGGAGGCGCTTGTCATCTTCACTCTCGTAAATTTCGAGGAGCGCGCGAGCCGAGATGAGCACGGCGTCGTCGGGCGCTTCCGGCATCGCGAGCGCGCCGGCGAACACCGCGCGTGCGCGCTTCTTGTCGCCACCGGAGAAATAGAGCTCGCCCATGCTCGCCGAGAGACGCGCGCGGACCGGCGCGTCCTTCGCCGTCGTCGACACCTTCGACAGCGTCTTCGCCGCGTCGAGCTGCTTTCCGAGCTCGATCGCGAGCGCGACGTAGCGGCCGCGGAGCTCGTCGTCGGCCGGGTCGAGCGTTAGGGCTTGCTCGATCGCGTCGAACGCGCCCGCCGGGTTCGCGAGCTTGTCTTGGCGGAGAATACCGAGACGCCGGAGAACGTCGCGTCGCTTCGAGCCGCGGGTGTGCTCCAGCTCGATCGCGAGGTAGCGCTCGACGCGCTCGGTGTTCCCCTCGGTCGCGAAGGCCTCCGAGAGCGCGGCCGCCACGCGCGCGGCGACGCCTTTGACGTCGAGGAGCTTCTCCGCGACCTCCCGGGCGAGCTGGTCGCTCGGCTCGAGGAGCAAGATTGCTTCGACGTGCGGCGTCGCGCGCTCGACCTCGCCGAGCTCGTGAGCATAGAGCTCGACCAGGCGAGCCCGCATGCGGAGCTGTGCCGCCCGGCTCGGAGGCGGCTCTTGGACCATGATGCCTTGCTCGAGGAGGCGGACGACGTCCCGCGAGCGACCCTGCGCGGTGAAGATCTCCTCGAGCATCTGGCGGGCGCGCTCGTCCCCGGCGTCGAGCCGCAAAACCTGAGCGAGCAGGTCGGCGATCCGCTCCTTTTCGTTCGGCAGATTCGTCTTCGCGAGCGCCTGCGCCGCCCGACGCAGCAGGATCGCCTGCTCAGCACGCGGGCGCTGATTCGCCATCGTGACGTACAGCTCGGTGAGCTTTCGCGTGTCGCCGGTCTCGGTGAACTTCGCTTGGAGGCGCTCGAACGCGCCTTCGTGACCGGGCAAGAGCTCAAGCGTCTTCTCGAGAAACTTGATCGCCCCGTAGTCGTCGCCGAAGCAGTCGCCGAAGAACTCGGCCGCGTGGAACATGAGCTCGCCTTGAATCGGCGGCGGGAGCGCGCGAACACGCTTGTCTTGCGTGAGCGCCTCGTACGCGAACGCGAGCTCGGCCATGCGGTTGTCGCGTACAGCCGCGCCATGGAGCTTGCCCCACAGCTCGGGATCGAGCCGATTCTGTGACAGCGCGTCGAGCAGGGCCTCGAGGACGTCCTGCTCGCCGTGCAGATTGCTGTCGATCGACGCCCGCACAGGCGGCGGAATCGACCCTCGCTGTCGAGGCGGTTCGGGCATCGGAGAGATTCGATAGCGTATCAACGATCGACGAACCGGGTGTGCTCGATCGCGTGACGCCTGACGCCCGTTCAGGGTGCGCGGCTCACTTATATTTACGTCGCTTTCACGGCTCCGTCGCCGTCTCGCCGTGATAAGCGCGCGTCACGTCGGCTTCGTCGAGAAAGCCGACGATTCGACCTGCTGCGTCGACGACGAGAAGCTCCCGTACGCCCGAGCTCAGCATCATCTCGAGCGCGACATGCAGATTGTCCTCGGCCGTGACCGAAATGGGCGGAGCCATCAGGTCGTCGACGACCGCGAGCGCGCTGATCTCCGGGTCGGCGGCGAGCGTGCGCAGAATCTCGCCGTTGACGATGCCGACGAGCCTTCCTTCGTCGTCGAGCACCGGGAATGCGTCTTGCCATTCGGAGGCCGACACCTGGCGGATGACCTCGCTCCCCGGTGTCTTGCGCTCGAACGTGACGTACGGACGATCTTTGGTCGCGACCGTGCCGACGCTGATCTCGCTCAAGACGTCGGTGATGAGGTCGTCGCGGTGCGCTGGCGAGTCTCGCTTCGTCTGCACCTGCGAGCGATAGAGCGAGGTCCTTCGGAGCGCGACGAACGCGATGCCTTCCGCGAACATCAGCGGAACGAGGAGATCGTAGCTGCCGGCGAGCTCGCAGGTCATGACGAGCGACGCGATGGGGACGTGAGCCAGGCCGCCATAGAACGTGCCCATCGCGACGAGCGCGAACGCCCCCGGGTCGATACCAGCGGCGTGCATCTTCGCGCCGACGAACGTACCGACCAGCAAGAGCTTGGCGATGCGACCGAACGCGCCGCCGAAGATGCCGCCGATGACGAGCGATGGGCCGAAGTCGCCGGCGCTTCCGCCCGACCCGACGGTGAGCGCGGTCGCGATGATCTTGGTGACCCCGAGCAAGAGGAGGATCTCGACGCCGCGCCACCCCTCCGGGAACCAAGAGGCGCCGGTGATCGCGACCTGGGCCGCGCCGTAACCGCCACCGAGCACGCCCAGACCCTGGCCCTCCGGACCGACATGGGGACCGATGATGATCAAGAGGGGGGTCACGAAGATGCCGAGCGCGAGGCCGCCGATCGCCGGCTTGCACCAGGTCGGCACCTTGAGATCGTGCATGCGATGTTGGAAGCCGTGGAGCGTGCGAGAGAAGCCCGCAGCGGCGACCGAGATGAACAGCGCCATCATCGCGTAGAGCGGCAGGTGGCGAGGGTCGAACGGGTAGCGAATGGCGTGCGCGAAGAGCGTCCTCTCCCCGTAAAACGAGATAAAGACCGAGTAGGCGACGACGCTCGATAGAACGGAGGGAACGAGCGCGTCGGACTCAAAGTCGTCGCGATGAAGGACCTCGACCGCGAGGAGCGCGGCGCCGAGCGGCGTGCGGAAGACGGCGGCCATACCGGCAGCGGTGCCGGCGACGAGAAGAATGCGGCGCTCGCGATCGCTGACCTTGAGATAGCGCCCCACGATCGAGCCGATCGCACCGCCGATGTGCATCGTCGGCCCCTCGCGTCCGCCGGAGCCGCCCATGCCGAGCGTGAGCACGCTGATGATCGCTTTGATGAACGGGACGCGGCGTCGGACGATGCCCTTGTTGTTGTGGAACGCTGCGATGATGGCGTCGGAGCCGCCGCCCATGGTCTCGGGCGCGAACTTCGTCGAGATGATGCCGGCGAGGAGCGCACCAATCGCGGGGGTGATCAAGAGGAGCCACCAGTGGAAGTGAACGCCCTGCTTCTGCTCGAGCAGCTTCTCGCCGGCCGCGCGGAGTGGGATGTAGCCCACCAGATCTTCGAGCACGAGGCGCTGCATGAGCTCGAGCCCGGCGAAGAAGAGCGAGCCAGCCAACCCCCCGGCTGCGCCGACGAGCGCGGAGCGTACGAGCATGCGTCCGACGAGCTGCAGCTCGATCGGGCCCTTGTCGATGCGCGCCAGCCGGAAGAGCGAGCGCACGCCGCCCATGTTCCCCGACTGCGAAGGCGGTGGCAGCTTCAAACGGATCGATTCGGAGCGCTCGCTGGGCGGGAGCGGCGTCATGCGGTCGGCGCGTCCTCGGCGATGCCGTAGAGCTCACGCGCGTTCTTTGCGAGCACGCGCTCGAGCACGTGGTCGCTCCATCCGCGTCCTTTGATGCGGACGAGCTCACGGTCCCATGCGTACGGGATGTTCGGAAAATCAGTGCCGTAGAGGACGCGCTCCGGCCGCCGTTCCAAGATCCGGAGCGGGACGCGGAGCTCGAAGTAGTCGGCCATCATCATCGTGGTGTCGAGCCAGAGGTGGTCGTGCTCGAGGACCAGCGCTTCGTACGCGTCGAGCTCGTCGGCGCCGAGATGCGGTACGCACAAGCGGAGCTTCGGGTGATTCGTCAGGACGGCGTTGACGCGCTCGGCAGCGCAGAGCTCGTACGGGTCGCACTTGAGCGCGTCGCTTTTGGGCTCGCGGCCGGCGTGCATGATCAGCGGCTTGTCGTATTTCACGCACGTCTCGTAGATGACGTTCGTCTCGGGCGCGTCGGGCGCGAAGCACTGCACGTGGCAGTGGAGCTTCACCCCCTTCAATCCAAGCGCGAACGCCTCTTCGAGGATCGCGACAGCGTCCGGCTCACCCGGCAGCACGGTGGCGAGGCCGGTGACGCGTGGCCTGTCCTTCACCACGTCTGCGACGTAACGGTTCAAGGTGCGCGCCATCCCTGGTTGATGCGCATAGTGGAGGGCGACGATGTGACCGACGCCGCGTGCGAGGAGAAAGTCGATCGTCTCAACCGACCGCAGCTTGTAGCGGATGGGCCAACCGTGGTCGTCGAACCAACGCCAGATCGCCTCGAAGACGCGGTCCGGGAAGATGTGAACGTGCGCGTCGACGACGTCATGGTGAGCTACGCGGTCCCGGGCGGGAGCGTCGGACCGCACCTCGACAGCTACGACGTGTTCCTCCGAGAGGGTACGTTTCGGCGTCAAAATACCTGCGCCCCGGGTGGCGACCACCGCGCCGAGCCCGACGAGCGCGCACGCGGCGGTGAACCAGCCACCGACGAACGGGATTGAGCCCACGAGGAGGAAGATGACGCAGGCGAGCGCGAGCTGCACATACGGGTTTTTGGTCTTATGACCGAAAATGCCCTGACCGAGGGTCGCGAGCGCGGCGCAGAAGCCCGCATAGCCGGCGAAGACGAAGGCGAGGCTCGCGATGACGGCGATCGGAATGCCGATGATCGTCACGCAGAGCACAATGAGGCTGAGCCCACCGGCGAGGCCGCCGACGACGCCCAGCGCGAGCGAGCGCATCGGACGGGCGGCGATCTCCAGGCGCAGACGCTCCATGCGGTCGGTCGCGAGCGCGAGGAGCATCGCGCCGAAGACGAAGAGGATCGCGCTGCGGGTGAGCGCGCCACCGATCGAGCTCATCGTGCGGTGCATCGAGAAGCCGGGCGATTGGCCGGGCTCGTGATCGTCGTCGAGCTTGATCTTGAAGTCCTTTTTGCCGTGACCGCCGACGACCTCGCCGTGGATGGTCGCGCCGGGTGCGCGGTTCAAGACGCCGCCGATGACCCCGACGTCGCCGTCGACCGTGGAGCCTTCGTCGACGTCGAGCGTGCCACCGACCGCGGTCGCGTCGCCGTGGACGTGACCGTCTTTGTGCACGCGTGCAGCGCCGCCGAGGACCGTGAGGTCGCCGGTGACGTTGCCGTAGACGTCGACCGAGCCGCCGATGACGGTAAGATCTTTCACCGTGTCGCTCGCCTCGATGTCGACGTGACCGCCGGTGACGGTCTGATCATGTCCGCGCTTCGTGACCGCGGGCGCGGCTGCCGACGTGGCGAGGGCGGGGGCCGGCGGGACGGGCGGAACCGTGATGTCGACGGCGGGCGGGGGCGGAAAGGGCGGCGGCATCATCGCCGTTTCGGTCGGAGCGGGCGCTGCGCTGGTCGACGACGCGGGCGCTGGCGCGTCAGCCGCGATGCGTTGGATGTTGACGAGCGTCCCGTCGCGCGTCGCGGTGTAATTGGCGTCGTCGAGGACGAGCTCGAGCACCTTCGTCGCCGACACGTTCTTCAGGTGAAGGTCGACCGGATCGCTCGGCGGCGCGTGGACGACGACGTTCCATCCCGCCGCTTCGGCGACCTTCTTCACCGCGTCGGAGCGCGAGAGGCCGGACGCGTCGATCGAGATGAGCTTGTCGGCATCGGGCCAAGCGCCTTCGAGCTTCACCGAGGCGAAGGCTGAGCTCGAGCCGAGGACCAGAGCGGTTGCGATTGTGATGCGGGTTGCGATGAGGGCTGCGCGTTTCATGTCCGTTCTCCTGCCGATCATTCCGAAGTCCAAGCGCGGGGCATCGAGCGCGCGACGAACGCGCCGAGCATGACGAGAAGCGCCGCGCACGCGAAGCTGGCGAGCGGGCCGACGCCGTTCGAGAGATTCCGGAAGAGGGCGCTCGCCGCGCGCATCGCCACCGGGCCTTGATGTACGAGCGCGCGTGGCACTCCGAAGATGGAGTCGAGCGAGCCGAGGACGGCGAGGAGGAGCGCCGCGACGATCGCGAGCCAAGGCACCGGCACGCGAGCGACGATGGCGACCGGTACCGGGGCACGCAACGCTTCGCCGACTTGCATCGAGACGATGGCCGCGCGTCCGAGCCGCGCTGCGCACGCCTCGCACGTCACCCCGTGATCGCGGGCGCGTTCGGCGACGATCGCATCCTGGCCGTCACCGAGCGCCGTGAGCGCGATTTCGGACAGGTGCTCGCCGTCCCAGAGCAATTCGTCGGGAAGAAGCGCTTCGTTCGTGTTCGTCATCCTCGCCTCCCATCGCTCGATTGCGGGCCCAGCTCTTCGACGAGGAGCTTGCGCCCTCGCGTCACCCAGGTGGCCACCGAGCCGAGCGGCACCTTCATTTCCTCTGCGATCTGCACGTAACTCTTCCCTTCGAGATGGAACTTCACGAGCGCGTCCCGCATGACTGGCGCGAGCCTGTCGATGGCCTCGCGGACGCGCACGTCACGTTCTTTGACCGCGATGAGCTCGCCGGCGCTCGGCGCGGCGTCTGGAACGCGGTCGACCATGGAACCGACGTCACCGGATGAATCGGGTGGAGCCTCGACCTCGCGTTGGCGCTTCCGCTTCTTCGCGCGGAGCGAGTCGAGGGCGACATGGCGGGCGATGCCGACGACCCACGGTCTGACCGGCTCGCCTGCTCGAAGGCGTTCGGCACCTTCGAGCGCGCGGCGGAGCGCTTCGTTCGTACAGTCGTCGACATCGGGGTGGCGCCTTCCTTCGCGCAAAACGGCTGCGACGACCGCGCGAACCACCGGCTCGAGCAACGCCGCTTCCTGTCGCACCATGTCGGGCGAAAAGAAGGGCGGGCTCGGGGAGGGGTGCAGCTCGGGCATTTGGGCCGCGAACAACATGTTCTTTCACCATTCGCCCGACCCACCGGACAAATTTCACTTACGATGAGAAATCGTGAAGCGGCTTTCGGGAAGGCTCGTTTTTTCCCTTGTTTTGCCGTTCGTGGCGGCCTGCTCTCTTTTTGTCTCGCTCGACGACCTCCAGGGGCCGGACGGGGGTACGACACCCAGTAGCGACGGCGGCGGCCTCGACGCCCCCGCCGACGTCAGGGCGAACCCCATGAGTGACGCCGGTGGCTCGCCGGACGCTGGGCTCGACTCGAGCCTATTCGTCGATGACTTCAACCGGCCCAATGGCGACGAAATCGGCAACGGTTGGATCGAAAAGAACCCCGCTGCGTTCGGCCTCGCCGGCAACCGCGCGGTGCGCATGAGCGACCGCTCCGTCGACTTCGCCGACAACCTGATCTACCGACCTGCAAGCGAGAACGTCGCCGACACGGAAGTTTCCGTCGACTTCACGTTCGTGAACGATGCCGGTGGCTACCCGCAGGTCCACGCGCGCGCTCAATCGGGCTCGGTCGCGAGCAAGGGCACGCTCGACTCCTACCTCCTCTACGTCCAAACGAGCACGAACGGCTTTCTCTCCCGCGTGCGCGGGAACCTTGACCTCACCGATTTGCAACCGATCGACATCTCGCCGCCCTTGGACATCGGCGCGACCTACCGCTTCCGCCTGAAGGTCACCGGCGCACATCCGGTGCACGTGACCGGCTACATCGAGGTCGAAGCGGGCTCGACCTGGAACGTCATCGGCTTCGCCAACGTCGACGACGACGACCCGATGCAGCTCGACGACGCCGGCTCGGTCGGCCTGAGCGGCAGCAAAGACGACATCGCCTACTCGTACGACAACTTCTCGCGCACGAGCCTCTGAGCGCCTCAGGGCGGCGTGATGCCGCGCGCCGTGTTCACTTGGACGCGCGCCTGCACGGACTTCGAATTCAGGTTGGTCGATACGACGTCGGCGCCTTGGTCGAAGTGAGCCTTGATCGCGGCCACGGTGAGCGTCTGCGACTCGTCGTAGGTGAAGCTTCGAATGCCTGCAGGGTGCAGACGCGTCGTCACGAGCGTGGCGATCGAGACATTTGGATCGAACTCGAACAGGAATGCACGAGGGTTTTTGATCGTGTCGAGCAGTGTATCGACCTCGGACACGCGGTCTTCGATGTTGATGACGTACCAGAGCTTCGCGTTGTCGGTGATGCTCGGGACGAGCGTCTGGAGATCGGACGTCGAGATCTCGAGGAACGCGAAGTCCTCTGCGTGCGCCGAGAGCACGGTCGCCGCGACGCCTGCGAGATCCGTCGTCGGTACTTTTACGCACACCTGAACGACGAGCTTGCCGCGCAGATCACCCAGCACGGAGTCGAGTCGTTGAAACGTCTGCGATGACGACGGAACGCGATGGCACTGCGTCACTTGGGCCGCGGTCATCTCTTCGATCTTCTTTCCCGCGCAATCGAGCGATTCGAATTTCTCGATGGGGCTCGAGTGCGCGACGACGGCGATGCCGTCCTTCGTGATTCGCGCGTCGATCTTCACGCCGTCGGCGTCGTGGGCATATGCCGCGGCGAGGGCCGCATCGGAGTCGTACGGATCGCCCGTGAAGCTCCAGTCGCCGCCGTGCGCGATCGAAAGCGCTCGCTGGCAGGTCGGCTCCGTCCAGCACCTGCTGAGCGAGCTTCGGTACGTGAGCAGACCGCCGGCGTCGGGCTGTCCCCCGTCCGACGCATCGGGCACGCTCGCGTCGTTGCCGGGCGCCGTCGTGCGAGCGTCGCTCCCTGCGTCCATGGGAGTGTCGGTGGGCGCCCGGCCTCCGTCGTCCGTGTCCGACGTCGAAGAAGAGCTGCTGGAGCAGGCCGCCACGAACGCGCCGGCCAGAGCGATCGCGAACGGAATTCCAAGCGTCGAACGATGCATCGCCGACGACTTACCACTAACGCGCGTATACGCCAGTCAGTTGCCGTTCCAGTCGATCGTCATCTTGTAGACGCTTCCGCCGATCGCGTAGGCGGTGTTCTTGTCGACGAAACGGAAGCGATTGATCGGAGATTTAAGCACGGCGTCTTCCGTCCACGTCTTGCCGCCGTCGACGGTCTTGTAGGTTGGCGCCGACGAGTCGGCGGACACCCAGCCGATGTCGTCGGTGATGAAGCCCATGCCTATCGCCGGGTACGATCGCCCGACGAGCGGCATCTCTGTCCACGTTTTGCCGCCGTCGGTCGTCTTTGCGAACGTGCCCGTGCCGCCCGACGAATCTTGGACCGACACGTAGCCGACGTCGGTCGACGGGAAGCTGATCTTCCAGCAGAGCGAGCCCGGCGTCGCCGACGTGAAGACGGGCGCAAAGCTCTGGCCGCCGTCGGTCGTGCGCAAGATCGTGCACTTCATCGATGGGTCCTTGTTGCCGCCGACGACGATGCCCTCGGTGGGCGAGACGAAGTGAGCGTCGATGAGCATTGCGAGCTGCGAGCTCATGTCGATGGACGTCCAGCTCGCGCCCGCGTCGCTCGAGGTCAGCATGTAGGAAGGGCCGGTGACGCGACCGACGGCCACGAGGTGGGTGGCGTCGATCATCGTTTGATTGCAGATTCCAGCCGGCATCGTCCCCGTGATCGCAGTGACCGGATTCCAATTCGCGCCGTCGTCTTTGGTCTCGTAGAGCGGGTTCGTGTCGGTGATGCCGCTACCTGCGACATTGCCGAGGTTGGATACGAAGCCGTGGTCGTGATCCAAAAACAGGACGCTCCGAAAGTAGGTGCCGCTCGAGCTCTTCACTTTCGACCATGAATCACCCCCGTCGGCCGTGCGGTAGATCGCGTTGTCGGGCCCGCTGACCGCGAAGCCGTGCATCGCGTCGGTGAAGAAGACGTCGTCTTGCTTCGCGCCCTTGGGAGCGACGGGCGCATTCGGAAGGACCGCCCAGGACGCGGCGTTCACGGCGTCCGCGTACGAGCCCGCGTCGACTCCTCCGCCTCCACCACCACCGTCGGCGCTCGGGCCGAGAGGCGCCGAGCCGTTGGAGGACGAGCTCGAGCAGGCCGCGAGGAGGGCGAGGCACACGAAGGAGATAGCGGCGTTCTTCATGCGCGGACTCTAACTTCCGAGCGGCAATTGGCAGGTTAAAGGTTGTTAAAAAGCGGCTCGGAGGACCACCGCGACGGCAGGATCGATCAAGTAGCCGTCGTCACGCGTGAGCAGAACATCACGCAAGCCGAGCCTCCGGAGAGTGGCGATGGCGACGCGGAGACGCTTGCTCGCCGCGTCGGGGTGGAGCTTTTCGCCCGGCCAGCCTTGGGCGAGGAGCGCATCCCGGTCGAGCGCGGTGTCGGGCGCTTGCCCATGGTGCCGGGCGAGCGCGCGCAGAATCTTGCGGAGCGAGCCTCGGCGCCGGAGGTCGACCCGCGCGCCCCCGCCGAGCTCGAACCACGTGCCGTCATCCGCTGTCGTGAGGAGCGGCGCGACGACCGCGTTGTCGTTGGCGATGATCGAACGCTCGAGCATTCGCACCGCGAACCGGGCGTCGACCGACGTCTTCACGGTCTGACGGCCCGGGGAGCCCTTGGCGCCGTGAGCGAGCTCGTGCACGCGCTTGCGCCAACGAGCGAGTGAGGTCGCGAAGAGCTCTGCATCGCCGGAGTCGCGGGCTCTCAGCAGCTCGAGATGAGCGTGGTGTGCTTCGAAGATCACGCGCACCGTCGGGCTCTCGGTGTGGGCCGCCGCCGCACGAGCGCGTTCGAAATACGTCGCCGCGAGCGTGGTGTTGCCGGCGCATGCTTCCAGCGCGCCCCAGGCGGCGTACAGCTGGACGCTGCCGCGCGAGGCCGACCAGCGATCGAGGAACCGCGCGGCGGCTGTATACGCTGCGCGCGCCTCGTCGAGCTTTCCCCATTCGAAGAGGAGGTCGCCGTAGATGGACGAATAGATCGCGGTGTACTGCTCTTCGTTCGCCTCGCGGAAGCGCGCGAGAGCCTGCTGCAACAGGTCGGCGGCGATCGAGAAGCTCTGGGTCTCCTGCTCGACCTGCGCGAGATTGCCGAGCCCGAGCGCCTCGAGCCAACCGTCACCGACGCGGCGCGCGCAGCTCGCGGCGGCTTCATCGAGCTCGCGCGCCATGGTTGCGTCGCCGAAGTCACCGTGGATTCGCCCCTCGCACGCGAGGTTCGTCGCATGCAACCGTGGCAGGTCGAGCCCATCCAACAAAACGCGTGCGGCCCGATGGGACTCGAGCGCGAGGTTTGGCCGGCCTTCGTACCAGAAGACGATTCCCTGCATGCAGAGCGTGAAGGCGCGCACGCCCGGTGACAGCTCGGAGGCGAGCAGCCGCTCGAGGTCGACGTGGCTGTCGGCGAAGAGGCCCATCGACACGAGCAGCCCTTGGCGCGCGAGGAGCAAGCGCGAAGTGAGCTCTAGGCCGACGTCGTCCTCGCGCCGTTCGATCTTCGAGAGTGCGAAATCGAGCGATTCTCGCGCGAGCTCGGTCGGCATCGAGCGCAGATGCGCGAGCGCCAGTGAGAGCTCGGCATAGTCGTCGGCTAGCGCCTGACTTCGGTCGATATGCGCCCGCATGAAGGAGAGCGCGGCGACGAGGTTGTCACGCTCGAGCCCGATCGCGGCACGGAGGTCGCGGTCGGGCTCACTGCCTTGCAACGTGCGGGTGCAGTTGAATGGGCGGGCGAGGCGCGCGAAGAAGGATGCGTGACGAAGCCCCGCTTTTTCCGCCTCTTCGCCGCCGAGGGTCGCCGCCGCGAAATCCCGGATGCTGAGGTAGAGCGCGAGCCGGCCGTCGGCTGTCGAATGAATGAGCGACTTGTCGCGCAAGGCGCCGAGGAGCTCCAACGCGGACGTCGCGCCTGCGCCGACGACTTCCTCCGCCGCACGGACCGTGAAGCTGCCAGAAAAGAGCGTGCAGGTCGCGAGGGCCGAGCGCTCTTCGGCCGAGAGCAAATTCCACGACCATGCGATCGCCGATGCGAGCGTCGCGTGTCTGTCCTCGGCACGCTTCGGATGGGCGATCAGCTCGAAGCCCTGGTCGAGGCGTGCGGCGAGCTCTCTCGGGGAAAAAACACGGGCGCGCGCGGCGGCGAGCTCGATCGCGAGCGGGAGCCCGTCGAGCTTCCTCACGAGCGCCGCGACGCTCGGGAGATCGTCGCCAACCCTCGCGCCGGCGGCCTCTGCGCGTGCGACGAACAGGCGAACGGCGGGCGCCTCGGCGATCCGCGCGGCCGCTTCACCGGGGCTCGGGCAGGCGAGAGGCTCGAGCTCGACGACGTGCTCGCCGCCGATCGCGAGACGCTCGCGTGACGTGATCAAGACCCGGACGTCGGGCGCGGCCTCGCACCATCCTGTGACGGCGCGGGCGCAGCCGACGAGCTGCTCGAAGTTGTCGAGGATGAGGAGCACCGGTCCGGCGGAAGCCAGTGCGCGCTCGACCGACGTCTTGCCATCACCAGGCTCCGCCCGCGGCACCGGAAAGTACGACGCCACCGCGTGCTCGAGCGCGCCGACGTCGCGGACCTCACTCAAGTCGCAAAGGAACGAGCTCACTCTCCGATCGAGCGCCTGCGTATGGACCTCGAGCGCGACACGGGTCTTCCCGATCCCCGGTGGTCCGAGCAGTGTCACGAGGCGCGCGCCATTTGCGAACGCACTGTCGACGGCGTCCAAGACGTCTTCGCGCCCGATGAGCGGATGAAGTAGCCGACGGACGTTCGTCTTCTTGGCTCGGGGCCAGAAGGACGAGGCGGGCGCCGGCTTCGCGCTCACGTCGTCGTGCCGGCGATCATCGCCTCGAGGCGGTCGAGCGCCTCGTCCAGCGTCTTCGAGCTCGGCCCGAACGAGAAGCGCACGTAGCTCTTGAAGCGTGAGCCTCGGCCGGCGCGGCGCTTACCCGGGTTCACGTCGAAGAACTCGCCCGGCACCGTGATCACCTTCTTGTCGAGCGCGGCGCGGAAGAAGCCCATGCCGTCGTTGAGCGGTGCCGGGAGCGCGGCGACGTTGCCCCAGAGGTAGAACGTGCCGTCCGGAACTCTGTCGAACGAGATGCCCATGCGCTCGAGACGCGAGTGCATGCGATCGCGCTTGTCTCGGAAATTCGCCTGGATCGCGTTGGTTTCTGCGGTGACGTGCTTCACGTCGAGGAGCGGGATGGCGGCGCGCTGGAGCGGCTTCGAGCCGCCTCCATCGAGGAACGAGCCTGCCGATGCGAGCGCGTCGGCGACCGACTTCGGCCCGATCGCCCAGGTCACACGCCAACCTGGGTAGCGCCAGTTCTTCGTGAGGCCGTCGAAGATGACGATCGGATCCTTGTCGACGTCCTCGACGTAACGAGCGGCGCTCTCGACCGGCAGCTCGCCGCGCTTCGAGCGGTAGATGTAGTGCGAATAGAACTCGTCGATGAGGAGCGTGCAGTCGAGCTCGCGCGCGACCCCGACCCATTTGTCGAGCTCTTCACCGCCGACGAGCTTGCCCGTCGGGTTGCAGGGGTTCGACATCAGGATCGCGGAGAGACCGCGACCCAGGATCTCCTGGCGCAGCTCGTCCGCCGAGAAGGCGTAGCCGCGCGCGCCTTCGAGCAAAATCGGGATCGACGTGAAGGTCTTGAAGATGTCGAGCAGCTCCTCGTACGCCGTGTAGTCGGGCAAAAAATGGCCAAGGTTGATCTGGCTCAGGCTCGCGGCCGCGCGCGTCAGCGAGGCGCGTCCGCCTCCCGAGACGCACACGTTCTCGGCGCTGTACTGCGACGCACGTCCTTTGCGATAGAGCTCGTTGTAGAGGTTCGCGATCGCCTCACGGAGCTCCCACATGCCGGCGACCGGCGCGTACTCCTGGTCGTCGACGCCGATCTGCACGGCGTGGACGCGGGGGGGCGCTCCGGCGAGCTCACCGGTCTCGGGTTGACCCTGACCGAGGTTGCACCAGGTCGGGTCGCTCGACGTGAAGCCGCGCTTGGTGGCCTCGGCGGTCACGAAAATGACGCCGGTGCGCGGGACCGCGCGAAATGCCGAATGGGAGCCGTGATCGTCCATCATCGGCCCCACTCTTTAACACGTTCGCGGCTCTAGCACGGCTCTAGTGATCGCCGGCGTCGGTCCCCGCGTCGGCGCCCGCGTCGGTGATGGCCCCGTCGTCCTCACCGCCATCGGCTCCGCCCTCGTTTCCGGCGTCAGCGGCGCCGAAGGGAGCCCCCTGGTCGATCCACGTTTTGACAGCTTCGATCGCGGCCGGGCAAAGCTCCCCGGGGTGGTCGAAT